>Ga0256404_1000344_pt1 | contig 121778 bp, 88 predicted proteins | sample RumenRJG_01DNA_FD_185990 | JGI IMG/M metagenome (GOLD analysis project Ga0256404, IMG submission 185990) | Bovine rumen microbial communities from Lethbridge, Alberta, Canada - RJG_01 | ecosystem: Host-associated > Mammals > Digestive system > Stomach > Rumen | place: Canada: Alberta... | reverse complement strand
AAGCCGCTGTTGACCTTTGATGTCTGGGAGCATGCGTATTATCTGGATTACCAGAACCGTCGTGCTGCTCATCTTGCAGCACTTTGGCAGATTGTGGATTGGAGGGTGATCGCAGCAAGGTATGATGGCGGGTTTGAGGTCTGAGGTCTGAAGGCTGAAGGATGAACGAAGGCTGAGGGCTGATGTATGAAGGCTGAAGGATGAACGAAGGCTGAGGGCTGATGTATGAAGGCTGAAGGATGAACGAAGGCTGAGGGCTGATGTATGAAGGCTGAAGGCGGATTTGAGGTCTGAGGTTTGAAGGATGATGTCTGAAATCATAAAGTATGAGTGAGATAAGTGATAAGATACATGAGAAGTGTTTAGCATTTAGTGATAGAATTATTAAACTGAATGACTACCTGCTCAAGCAGGAATGTCTGAAGGAGGAGGTCAGAAGTAAGATGGAAAAGAGGAAGGCTATTCCTGTGTATCTGCAGTCTGTATCAGCAATATGTAACCAGCTGTTGAGGTCTGGAACAAGCATAGGAGCAAATAATGCAGAGGCTACAAATGCAGTAAGTAAGCAAGATTTCAGAGCGAAGAGTTATATAGCACTAAAGGAGGCTCGAGAATCATTATACTGGATAGAGTTACTACATAGAAACAAATATCTGGATGATAAAGAGTACGAATCGATATTTGCAGACTGTGAAGAGTTGGTAAAAATCTTTGTTGCTAGGTGTAAGAAACTGGATGCAGAGGGCTGAGTTTAGAAGGCTGAAGGCTGAGATGAAAGCGAAAGATAAATTGTTCAGATTCTATAAGCCAGGTGAGATGCCAGAAAATCCAGATGATATGGCGTATATCATGTGGTCAGAGGATTCCGTGTTCAATTTCTCAAATTACAGCTATGCTTATAGACAGGCAGCAGAAGCTCTTTACGAACAGTTCAAAATACACGCAGGCAATTATGCTGTAAAAGACCCTATGGGTATTACTCTGACGTTTATGTATCGCCATTATATGGAGCTAACGACCAAATACTTATATCTGAAGTTTATACCTTATGTAAAAGGGCGACGGTTGAATGAAGATGAGTTCTCATGTTTTATTCAGGAGACGAACCATAATATAAACGAAGTCTGGAAAAAGTTGAAGCCCGTATTGGACGAATTATCTAAGAAGCTAAAATGTTCATTTGATATTAAGGCGTTTGGTCATTACGTTAGTGAGTTTCAAAGTTATGATGATTCATCTATGAAGATGCGTTATCCCGTAGATAAAAACGGTAAGCCTATAGAAACCAAATCACGACGTCTTGACATAAAGATTCTCCATGACTATATGGAGGATTGTATGGATGAGGTGGACAAGTTGGTAAGCGAATGGGATGATCAAATATATTGGGATGATGATGAAGAACTTGGAAACCTTTTCATGAAGCAGTATGACAATGCAAAAGAAGATGTTGAAAAGTTCCTTGATTTACAGGCGAAACATGCTGAAAGTTACAAGAAAAGGCATGAAGGGAATGGACTGAAATTCATTAGCCTTAAGGATATAGTTTTTGAACGACAGCCAGAAGAAATTGCTGTAGAGAAGTTCCTGAATTCATTATCGGATAATCATCTACTTGTCATTCATAACCTCTATTATATAGGAAATAGTTGCCTGCGAAGAATAATAGTTTGGAAGAAAGCTGCAGACAGAATACTACAATTCAAACGAAGTGCTGGATTGATAAGCCGCAATGAGGTAAACAAGTTCAATAAGCCAATGAATCGTGGTGAACTTATATGGACTATAATGAGCAAAATACCTGAGAATGTCTACAGTGCAGTAAAAGGATGTGTAGAAATATGTGCTTGATAACTATATATTAGTTGTTGCTTATGACTCAAGAAGAGCGTTGGAACATTTATGGTTCATGGTTCTTGGTTTATGGTTTCGGTAAAGAGTCAAGAAAGGATAAATGTTGCTAATAAATGCAATAAAATACGGGGAGAATTGTTAATTTTGCAGCCAAATTCCCGAACGGAATTGTGCCAAACTCCCGAATGGAATTACGCCAAACTCCCGAATGTGGGGTGTAAATTATTGTATGGAAGGAAATTACAAACATAGAGTGGTCGATGCTTTGCTTGAGCGTAAGTTGCTAGGCAAAGGAGCTGTGCTAGTGGAAGGCGCCAAGTGGTGCGGAAAGACAACCACATCGTCTCGTTTAGCCAAAAGCATATTGAAACTTGGCGAGACGAGTGTGCTACGGTCTAGCAGGCAATTGGCTGAGATGAATCCTGCATTGTTGCTTCGAGGAGAAACTCCCCGACTGATAGATGAATGGCAGACTATTCCCATACTATGGGACAGTGTCCGTTCTGAGGTTGACGACAGGAGTTTGATGGGGCAGTTTATTCTGACAGGGTCTGCCGTACCTGTGGATTCGGACGAAATAGAACACACAGGAACCGGGCGCATTGGACGACTGATGATGAGGCCTATGAGCTTATGGGAATCAGGAGAATCGAATGGCACTATTAGTTTGGGCAGTTTGTTTGATGAGCCAAAAGAGATTTTTGCGGAGAACAAACTGGATATTGAGCAACTGGCCTATCTCACTTGCCGTGGAGGATGGCCGCAGGCATCGATGCTGGATGGCGCTGTGGCGTTGGACCAGGCAAGGGACTATTTTGATTCGGTGGTCCATTATGATATTCAAAGGACTGACGGTGTGGATCGTGACCCCGAGAGGGTGAAATTGCTGATGCGTTCGTATGCCAGACACCAAGGTGCTGCTGTGAGTTACAGCGTGATTTGCGCAGATATGAAGACAAATGACAACTCTTCGTTGAATGATGATACTGTGGCCTCGTATGTGAAAGCTTTGAAGAAGATCTTTGTGGTGGAGGATATGAGAGCATGGAATCCGAATCTTCGTAGCAAAACGGCAGTAAGGACTAGCGATACGCGTTATTTTACAGACCCTTCGATAGGCGTGGCTGCGCTGGGTATTGGACCGAAGGATTTTCTGAACGACTTGAATACGTTCGGGCTATTCTTTGAGACTATGGCTGTGAGGGATTTGCGTGTGTTCGCAGACCCGCTGGACGGAGAGTTGTATCACTATAGGGATAAGAATGGACTGGAGTGTGATGCTGTGCTGCATAGGCGTAACGGGACGTACGGATTGATAGAAATAAAGTTAGGTGGAGAGGGGTTGATTGAGGAAGGTGCAGCAAACCTGAAATCTCTGGCAGAAAAGATAGATACCACGAGGATGAAGGCTCCATCGTTTATGATGGTGCTGACGGGAACAGGTGCTTATGCTTACAGACGTAAGGACGGTGTGTATGTGGTACCGATTGGGTGTTTGAAGGATTAAAATTAGGTAAGGTTTTGGGATGTGCCTGAAGAGGGGTGCGTATGGCTGCGCGGTGCCGCAAGGGGTGTGGCATACCGTTGTTGTGCTGGAGCCTTCGGTGATATACGAGGGCAAGGATAAGAAGTATGGTGAGAATGGAACGGAGACGTGGGTTAATGGAGAATGGAGAATGAACCCCTCAGTCAGCAAGCTGACAGCTCCCCTAAACAAGGGAGCAGCTAATGGGGAAGGGTTAATTTTACTTCGTAACAATTCTGTCGCGACTCGGCATTGACTATTGTCTTCCTCCTTCGCACCTTGGCCATAAATGCAAGCATTATGGCTCTCGGTTTGTCGTCGGTTGTTTCAAGCAAGCTTGACTCTGCGCTCGCTGCTCCAGAAAGTGAGAATTGAAAATGGAGAATTGAGAATGGAGAATGGAGAATGAACCCCTCAGTCAGCAAGCTGACAGCTCCCCTAAACAAGGGAGCAGCTAATGGGGAAGGGTTAATGGAGAATTTTACTTCGTAACAATTCTGTCGCGACTCGGCATAGTTCAAGCAAGCTTGACTCTGCCCTCGCTGCTCCAGAAAGTGAAAATGGAGAATTGAGAATGGTGAATTAAAAAATAATTACTAATTTTGCAGGTTGAATGTTGAATTAATAAGTGTAAGATAAAAATATGAAGAAAAGATGGATGATGTTGGTGGGGGCGATGGTGCTGACATTGGTGTTGCCAATGGTGATGATGGCACAGTCGCGTGCTACCATAATGTCAATGGCTCAGGATGAGCTGCAGAGACGTGGACTGACATTGCCGGAGGTGCGTGCTCGTCTGATAGAGAACGGTATTGATGTGGATAACATCCCTCCGTCGGAGTATCCTAACTATGAGGGTAGGGTGATGGAGATCCTGAACCAGATGCAGGCTGAGAAGGCGGCTGCTCAGACGACTACTACTGGTGGCGCTACTGTTGAGGCTACTAATGTGGTGGCTCCTATGACTACCATGGGGGAGGCGGCTGCTGAGGCTGTTATTGATACTGCTCAAGTGGAAGATGTGGTTATACCTGTTGCTGGCGATGATATCTATGGCCATTCGCTCTTTACGGGTACGTCGATGGATGTGTTCCGTACTACGGATGGTGCGCAGGCTCCTGATACGTATGTCTTGGGTGAGGGTGACGAGGTGCATATCTCTATCTTCGGCTCTTCTCAGACGGAGATTCACCAGCGCATAGATGCTGATGGCTCTATTCAGCCTGCAGGTGCTTCGAAGATATTCCTGAAGGGATTGACGATGGCTCAGGCTCGTGCTGCCATTCGTACGCGTCTGGCTGTTCACTACTCGTTCCGTGAAGATCAGATTGCGGTGACTATCACAACGGCTCGTACGGTGATGGTGAGCATCTATGGCGAAGTGGGGGTGCAGGGTGGCTTTACCTTGTCGGCCCTGAACTCGGCATTTAATGCCTTGGCTGCTGCCGGTGGCCCTTCTGCCATCGGTTCTGTGCGTAACGTACAGCTGAGCCGTGGAGGCAAGAACAGCCGTCTGGACTTGTATGCTTATATGACAAGATCGAACCCTGCGTTTAACTATGACCTGCAGAACGGTGACGTGCTGTTTGTGCCGGTGGCTCAGAAGGTGGTGACGATAGAGGGGGCTGTGAACCGCCCCATGCGTTATGAGATGATTGAAGGCGAAGGCGTGAAGGAACTGGTGGAATATGCTGGTGGCTTGCTGTTCAACGCTTTCATGGAGAATGTGCAGGTGGAGCGCTTCGAGAATGGTGAGCGTAAGTACCTGGAGTTTAACTTGGGTGATGTAATGCGTGGTACCAAGATTGCGGATCTGCATAACGGTGATATTGTGCATATCTACCGCACGGACAGACCGATACAGAACTATGTGGGCATCAGGGGTGATGTGTACTACGAGGGTAACTATGACGCACAGCAGAACAGTTCTCTGAAGGGACTGATTGAGAAGGCGAAGCCGAGGATTACCACTAAGACTGATTATGTGTTTGTGGAACGCATGGCTCCTGACTCAACGATAACGGTGCTGTCGGTGCCTTTCCCGGGCGTGAACGGCAATCCTGACTTCAAGCTGCAACCTCGTGACATCGTGCGTGTGCTGCAACAGTCGGATTTTGCTGACGTGGCGAACATTACCGTGAGTGGTGAGGTGCGTCAGCCGTTTACCCGTGCGTTCCGTGTGAACGACCGCATGACGGTGAGTCAGGCGATTGAATTAGCTGGTGGTGTAAGACCGAGCACGTTCCCCGTGGCTTATCTGGTTCGCAGGGATATAGCTGACAATACGAAGGTCCAATATAAGCGGGTTTCGCTGGATGCCGACGGGGGGACTTTGCTGCAGCCCGGCGACAGCTTGAATGTGTATGACAACTCGTTGTACTCGAACGTGGGTGAGGTGAGAATCAGCGGTGCGGTGAAGCAGCCGTTTGGTACTACTTTCGATGAGTCGCTGACCTTGCATGATATGATTGAGATGGCGGGTGGCTTTTCAGTAGGGGCTGCCTATGACAGAATAGAGGTGTTCCGTACGCATGTGTCGCTGAAGGATACTCCTACCACCGAGAAGATTACCTTGGAGGTGGATAAGAACTACAACTTGGTGGGCAGTAATTTCCGTCTGCAGCCGTATGATCATGTGGTGGTGCGTATGGTGCCTGATTTCCACACGGGTCGCACGGTAGAGGTGAATGGCCGCGTGAAGTATCCGGGTGTGTATGTGCTGGATGATAACCGTACGCAGCTGTGGGATATTATTCAGTTAGCGGGTGGTCTGCTGGATGATGCTGACCCGTTTGTGCGTTTGTTCCGTACTTACAACGGAAGGGGTAACATCGCCGTGAACCTGAAGCAGGCAAAGACTCACAAGGGTAAGGTGGCATCGGATCCTATTCTGATGGATGGGGATGTGATTAACATCAATCGTCAGGAGAACACGGTGTTTATCCGTGAGACGGGTACGCGCATCGGACAGTATGCTCCGGATGAGTTCACACCCGAACAGACAGCGGTCATCTACCAGGGACCCAAGAGCGCCAAGTGGTATATCAAGCACTATGCGGGTGGCTTCCAGCGCTTTGCCGACAAGAAGAGTGTGACTGTGACCATGCCAAGTGGACAGGTGGAGTCAGTGAAGAAAGGATTGTTCGGCATTCGTATCTATCCAACGGTAGAGCCGGGAAGTGTTATCTCCATGCGTATGAACGAGGAGAAAATCCGTGACTATAACCGTGAGATGGAACAGCCGAAGCAGAAGTTTGACGTGCAGGATTTCCTGACAAGAACAGTTTCTGTGATTACTTCGTTGGCATCTATCATTATTCTGGCAAGCAAACTGTAAAGGAAATATGGAGCAAACGGATTATAATTATAATATGCATAATATGCCGCCTGAGGAAGAGGAGGGCATTGATATCATCGCGCTGCTGAAGTCGTTGTGGGAGGGTCGCAAGACCATCATCATCTGCACGGGTGTGTTTGTTGTGTTGGGGCTGGTGGCTGCACTGACCATGAAGCGTACCTACAGCGTGACTACTGTCATGGTGCCGCAGGTGAGCAGTGGGGGCGGTTCGTCATCACTGAGCAGTCTGGCATCGCTGGCGGGTATTAACTTGAGCTCGGGTTCTACCGGCGGTGAGCTGGCTCCTGTCGTCTATCCGCAGATTGTGAGCAGTGTACCGTTCCGCAGGGAGCTGATCAATGAGCCGCTGCACTATGCTGAGGCGGATTCTGCCGTGAGTATGCTGACCTATTATACGGAGATTGCCAAGCCTTCTGTGATGGATGGCATCCTCAAATATACGGTGGGATTGCCGGGTGTTATCTTGGGTGCCATCCGTGGGGAGAAAGAACCATTGGTGATGCCTACGGACGGTGCTGACGATGGTGGCATGAAGCCTTTGGTGATTGGTGAAGATGAGGAGAAGGTGCTGAAAGCTGTGGGTAATGCGGTGTCGCTGGCTGTGGATAAGAAGGATGGTTACCTGACCTTGACGGTGGATGGCACTGAGCCCATCATGACGGCTGAGCTGGCGCTGAAGGCGCAGCAGTTGTTGCAGGAGGAGGTGACTCGCTTCCGTGTGGAGAAGTCGCGGAGTGACTTGGAGTATATCCAAGCTCGCTATGATGAGGTGAAGAAGGAAACGGAGCTGTACCAGGAGCAACTGGCGAGTGTGACGGACCGCTCACAGGATGTGACGACTACTCGTGCCCGTATAGGGCGTGACCGCATCCAGGCGAAATATAATCTCTCAAACTCTATCTTTACTGATATTGCCAAGCAGTTGGAACAGGCGAAGATGCAGGTGAAGATGGATACGCCTGTGTTTACTATCATACAGCCTGTGGCGGTGCCTACTCAACCTTCTAACAGTCGTGCAAGGACGTTGATTGTTTGGACGTTCTTGGGCATTGTGCTGGGTTGTGGTATTGTGCTGGGCAAGGAGTATTGGGGGAAGTTCAAGGAGCAGTTTTCGAAAATTGAGAATTGAAAATTGAGAATTGAGAATTTTACTTCGTAACAATTCTGTCGCGACTCGGCATTGACTATTGTCTTCCTCCTTCGCACCTTGGCCATAAATGCAAGCATTATGGCTCTCGGTTTGTCGTCGGTTGTATCAAGCAAGTTTGACTCTGCCCTCGCTGCTCCAGAAAGTGAAAATTTTACTTCGTAACAATTCTGTCGCGACTCGGCATAGTTCAAGCAAGCTTGACTCTGCCCTCGCTGCTCCAGAAAGTGAAAATTATTAGAAATGAATATATCTTTTGAAGGGGCATCTATACTGGTTACTGGATCGGCTGGTTTTATTGGTGCCAACTTGGTGCTGCGACTGTTCAAGGAGTGCCAGCATGCCACGATTGTGGGGCTTGACAACCTTAATAATTATTATGACCCTTCTCTGAAGGATTACCGTCTGAGTGTGATCGAGAAGGCGAAGCCTGAGGGGATTGACTATATCTTCGTGAAGGGCTCCATCGCGGACAAGGCACTGGTGGACCAACTATTTGCCCAATATAAATTTAACATCGTGGTGAACCTGGCGGCTCAGGCTGGTGTACGTTATAGCATCGACAACCCTGATGTCTATATCGAGAGCAACATCATTGGCTTCTACAATATCCTGGAGGCTTGCAGACATTCTCGTGACGGAATTGATAATGGGCAACTGGCAAATGGCAACTATCGGGGTGTGGAGCATCTTGTGTATGCCTCGAGCAGTAGTGTTTATGGTGGTAATAAGAAGGTGCCTTTCAGCACCGATGACAGGGTGGATAACCCCGTGAGCCTGTATGCTGCCACCAAGAAGAGCAACGAGCTGATGGCCCACTGCTACAGCAAGCTGTACAACATTCCCAGCACGGGTCTGCGTTTCTTCACCGTCTATGGTCCTGCCGGGCGTCCTGACATGGCGTACTTTGGCTTTACCAACAAGCTGCTGAAGGGTGACACCATTCAGATCTTCAACTATGGCAATTGCCGCAGGGACTTTACCTACGTCGATGACATCGTGGAGGGTATCGTGAGGGTGATGGCGAAAGCACCCGACAAGGAGACTGGAGAGGATGGCTTGCCCATACCTCCTTATAAAGTGTATAACATCGGTGGTGGGCAGCCCGAGAACTTGTTGGACTTTGTGAACATCCTGCAAGAGGAGTTGGTGAGGGCGGGTGTGTTGCCTGCCGACTATGACTTTGATGCTCACAAGCAGCTGGTACCCATGCAGCCTGGTGATGTGCCTACTACCTATGCCGATGCCTCTGCCTTGGAGCGTGACTTTGGCTTTACACCGAAAATTACCTTAAGAGAAGGCCTGCGTAAGTTTGCGGAATGGTACTTTGATTTCTATAAGAACTGATATCCATCATGATATATGAGTAAAGTGGCTTTGATTACGGGGGTAACGGGACAGGATGGTTCCTTCCTATCGGAGTTCCTCTTGGAGAAAGGATATGAGGTACATGGTATTATCCGTCGTAGCTCAGTAGATTACCGTGAACGTATCGCTCACCTGGAGGGAAGACCTCACTTCCATTTGCACTATGCAGACCTGGGCGACTCGATGTCCATCGTGAAGGTGGTGTCGGTGGTGCGTCCTGATGAAATATACAACCTGGCAGCACAGAGTCATGTGCAGGTGAGCTTCGACTCGCCTGAGTTCACGGCGGATGTGGATGCCGTGGGTGTGCTGCGTGTGCTGGAGGCTGTTCGTGCCAGTGGACTGGAGAATACCTGCCGCATCTATCAGGCATCTACCTCTGAGCTGTATGGCAAGGTGGAGGAGGTGCCTCAGAATGAGAACACACCGTTCCACCCTTATAGTCCGTATGCCGTGGCTAAGCTGTATGGCTTCTGGATTGTGAAGGAGTATCGTGAGGCTTATCATATGTTCTGTTGCTCGGGTATCTTGTTCAACCATGAGAGTGAACGCCGTGGTGAGACCTTCGTTACGCGCAAGATTACACTGGCAGCTGCCCGCATCAGTCAGGGCTTGCAGGATTGCCTGTACTTAGGTAACATGGACAGTCTGCGTGACTGGGGCTATGCCAAGGACTATGTGGAGTGTATGTGGCTCATCCTGCAGCAGGACAAACCTGAGGACTTCGTGATTGCTACGGGTGTGCAGCACTCTGTTCGTGAGTTCACTGAACTTGCTTTTAAACATGCCGGCATAGAACTGAAGTTCGAGGGCGAAGGTATCAATGAGAAGGGAATTGTAGTAAAAGGTCCAGAAAACCTGATTGGTAAGGTCATTGTCGCTGTTAGCGAAGATTTCTATCGTCCAACTGATGTCGTGAACCTGTGGGGTGATCCCACGAAGGCAAAGGCTAAGCTGGGCTGGAACCCTGCCAAGACCAGCTTCGAGGAACTGGTGAAGCTGATGGTGGAGCATGATATTGCTAAGGTAGCTGCAGAAGGAGCTGCTGCCAAGGTACGTACGAATTTGGCAGAGTACTTAGAGAAGGGAATAGTAAAATAAAGAGACCCACCTCAATCCTCCCTGTAGGGAGGAAGAGCCAAGCCGCTGAAGATGGCGAGATATATGAATGCAGATCCTATGGAGTATGGGCTTTTGAAAGCCTATGCACGAGAGAATAGGAAGAACATGACTCAGTCTGAAAGCATTCTCTGGAGCAAAATTAGAGGTAAGGCACTTGGGGTTACGTTTTTAAGACAATACATCATTGGTGATTATATTACAGACTTTGCTTGTTTAGAACCTAAGCTTGTTATTGAGGTTGATGGTGGTTATCACTCTGAGCCTAGACAGGTAGACGATGACGCTATACGTCAGGATTGGTTGGAGCACCAAGGTTTTAAGGTAATTAGATTCACTAATGAAGAAGTAGAACGTGATATCGATAATACAGTAAACAAAATTAAAACTGCCCTCCGAGGGATTGAGTTCCCTCCTTCAAAGGAGGGTTAGGGAGGATCCTATGTTAGATAAATCATCTAAAATATATGTGGCAGGGCATCACGGACTGGTGGGCTCTGCGATTTGGAACAACCTGCTGCAGAGAGGGTACACCAACCTTGTTGGGCGGAGCCACAAGGAGCTGGACTTGACGGACCAGTATGCTGTCAAGAAGTTCTTTGATGAGGAAAAACCAGACGCTGTGGTACTGGCGGCTGCTTTTGTGGGTGGTATCATGGCGAACATGCTGTATCGTGCTGACTTCATCATGATGAACATGAAGATTCAGTGCAACGTCATCAGTGAGGCGTATGCGCATGGTGTACAAAAGCTGCTGTTCTTGGGCAGTACGTGTATCTATCCCAAGAATGCTCCGCAACCGATGAAGGAGGATTGTCTGCTGACATCGCCATTAGAATATACCAACGAGGAGTATGCCATTGCCAAGATTGCGGGTCTGAAGATGTGCGAGAGCTACAACCTGCAGTATGGCACCAACTACATCGCTGTGATGCCCACCAACCTCTACGGCCCCAATGATAACTTCCACTTAGAGAACAGTCACGTGATGCCTGCCATGATGCGCAAGGTGTATCTCGCGAAGCTGATACATGACGGGGCGTGGGACAAGATTGCCATCGACCTGAACAAGCGTCCGGTCGAGGGTGTCACCGGCGAGGGATTAACGAACACGAATCTCACTAATAACACGAATAAAATAGATTCGAGCGATTCGAGCAATTCGTGTTCAAAAAATAGAGAAAAAGTATTATCCGTGTTATCCAAATACGGTATTGAGAACAATAAGGTGACCCTTTGGGGTACCGGAACACCGTTGCGCGAGTTTCTGTGGAGCGAGGACATGGCGGATGCCAGCGTTCACGTGCTCTTGAATGTGAACTTCAGTGATATCATCGGCATCGAGAAATATTCTTCTGTACATTACGGCGCCAGCACCGATGGTGCTGTTGACCGTAACCACAGTACGGGCCGTGGTGGTTATATCCCCAGCTTAGGTGAGATACGCAACTGCCATATCAATGTGGGCACGGGCAAGGAACTGACCATCCGTGAACTGTCGGAGCTGGTGGTGAAGGCTGTGGGCTTTGAGGGCACGGTGGAGTTTGATGCCAGCAAGCCTGACGGTACCATGCGCAAGCTGATTGATGTGAGCAAGCTGCACTCATTAGGTTGGACACACAAGGTGGAAATAGAGGATGGTGTTCAGAAACTGTTTGATTGGTACAAAGCGTCTTTGCAAGACTAACATGGAAAGAGTGATCGAGAAGAAATACTTGTTGCCGTTCATCCTCATTACGACGTTATTTGCGTTGTGGGGCGTGGCAGCAAACATGACGGATACGTTGCTGGCTGCATTCCGTAAGGTGATGCAGATGAGCGATACACAGACGACCTTCATACAGATGGCGTTCTATGGGGCTTATTTCTGTATCGCACTGCCTGCAGCCTTGTTTATCCGCAAGCACAGCTACAAGAGTGGTGTGATATTAGGACTGATTCTCTATGCTACGGGAGCCATTCTGTTCCTGCCTGCTGCCTGGGCGGCCAGCTATGCCTTCTATCTGTTTGCCATCTATGTGATGGCCACTGGTTGTTCCGTACTGGAGACCACATCCAATCCTTATATATTGTCGATGGGTAGTCTTGCAACCGCTACCAGGCGACTGAATATTGCTCAGGCGTTCAACCCTATTGGCTGTATCATGGGTATTCTGATCAGTAAATATTTTATCCTGCAAGATATATCACTCTATTCAATCAGTGGTACTTACGCAGCACTGGGTGGTGTGTTGCTGGGCATCATGGCAGTGATGCTATTCGCGCATATGCCTGCCCTCAGACCGGCTCTCGGCTCGGAGGATGAGCTTTCCTTGGGGGCTACATTCGGCAGACTGTCACAAAACAAACGATATATGTGGGGTGTGGTGGCACAGTTCTTCTATATGGGTGCCCAAACGGGTACCTGGAGCTTTGCCATCCGTTTGGCGATGAAGGAACTGGGTGTGGTGGAGGCTGAAGCAGCTAATATCTATCTGGCTGCCATTATTGGGTTCTGCCTCTCACGCTTTGGCTATACCTGGCTGATGAAGTATTTCGCACCACAACGACTGTTGGTGGTGGGTGCCTTGCTGAGTGCCGTCTGCGCACTGGTGGTGGTACTGGCAACCGGGTGGACAGCTGTGGTGGCGCTGGTACTGGCGAGTGTGTTCATGAGCCTGATGTTCCCCACCATCTACGGTCTGGCACTGGGCGATGTGGAGAATCCCGAGAAGGGTGGCTTTGCCGGTGATGCCAAGATTGGTGCCAGTGGCCTGATCATGGCTATCTTGGGCGGTGCACTGCTGACGCCTCTGCAGGGCCTGCTCAGCGATGCAGCGGGCATCAACCTTTCCTTCCTGGTACCGATGGTTTGCTTTGTAGTGGTACTGTGCTATGCACTGTATGTGCTGCACCAACGATAGCCAAGTATGTGGAGGCGCATGCACATGTATGGATGCCAGGAGTGATGAGAAATGGCAAATGATGGAGAGAATCTTTTGATATGAATATACTTGTTACAGGTGCTAACGGACAACTCGGCAATGAGTTGCGCAGGGTGGCGAAAGGAAGTCCGGTCAAATTCATCTTTACGGATGTGGCGGATGCCTCTGCCGAGTCCATCAACATGCTGAGAACCTTGGCGGGGGACGGTGTGAATATGGGTACACAGAAGCTGGACATCACTGACTTGGAGGCGGTGAGACAACTGGTCAACGAACAGGAGGTGAAGGTGATAGTGAACTGTGCCGCCTATACAAATGTGGACAAAGCGGAGGAAAATTATGACTTGGCTGAACAGTTGAATGCCAAGGCAGTAGAGAACTTAGCTATAGCAATGCGTGAAGTGGGGGGATTGCTGGTGCACATCTCGACGGACTATGTGTTCGGGGGTGAGCCATACAACAAACCGTGCACGGAGGAGCAGCAGGGGACACCTACTGGCGTGTATGGGGTAACGAAGCTGCATGGCGAGCAGGCAATAATGCGTGTGGACTGTCAGCATGTGATCATCCGTACGGCATGGCTGTACTCTGAGTTTGGCAAGAACTTCGTGAAGACGATGCTGAACCTCACATCCACCAAGCCGCAGCTGAAGGTGGTGTTTGACCAGGTGGGGACACCGACCTATGCTTATGATTTAGCAAAGGCGATAGCGGTGGTGCTGGAGGATTACAAGAATGCAATGGTACATGGTGAGTCATCCGAATATGAGAAGACGGGTATCTACCATTTCTCGAACGAGGGGGTGACGTCGTGGTATGACTTTACCAAGGTGATAGCGGAGTTGGCGGGTAATAGTGCTTGCGATATCCAGCCTTGTCACAGTGAGGAGTTCCCGAGTCCGGTGAAGCGCCCTGCCTACTCGGTATTGGACAAGACGAAGATCAAGCATACGTTCGGCATCCAGATTCCTTATTGGACGGAGAGCTTAAAAAAGTGTCTGTCGGCGATGCTGTGAAAGAATATTTTTTGTAATTTTACGGTCCAGAAAGAGAATAATCATCTAATAATTGAAGAATATGGCAACAGGAAATGTAAGACCAGCTGATATGGAGCGTATTACGACGCCCGCTCTGGCTCAGAAATTCATTGACGAACAAATCAAGGAGCTGCGTGCTCAGATTGGTGACAAGAAGGTGCTGCTGGCGCTCTCTGGTGGTGTGGACTCATCAGTAGTGGCTGCACTGCTGATCAAGGCTGTGGGCAAGCAGCTGATATCTGTACATGTAAATCATGGATTGCTGCGTAAGGGTGAACCTGAGCAGGTGGTGCGTGTGTTCCGTGATGAGCTGGATGCTAACCTGGTGTATGTTGATGCTACCGACCGCTTCCTGAACAAGTTGGCGGGTGTGGCTGATCCTGAGCAGAAGCGTAAGATTATTGGCGCAGAGTTTATCCGTGTATTCGAGGAGGAGGCACGCAAGCAGGAGGGTATCAGTTTCCTGGCACAGGGTACTATCTATCCTGATATCGTTGAATCAGGTCCTGTGAAGTCACATCATAACGTGGGTGGTCTGCCTGAGGATCTGCAGTTCGAACTGGTGGAGCCTATCAAGCTGTTGTTCAAGGATGAGGTACGTGTAGTGGGTAAGGAGCTGGGTCTGCCTGACAATATGGTGTTCCGCCAGCCATTCCCTGGTCCTGGTCTGGGTGTTCGTTGCACAGGTGCCATCACACGCGACCGTCTGGAGGCTTTGCGTGAGAGTGATGCTATCTTGCGTGAGGAGTTTGCGAAGAATGGTCTGGAGGGCAAGGTATGGCAGTATTTCACCATCGTGCCTGATTATAAGTCAACGGGTGTGAAGAATGACAAGCGTAGCTGGGACTGGCCGGTGATCATCCGTGCCGTCAACACGCGTGATGCCATGACGGCTACCATCGAGGAGATCCCTTACGCTTTGCTGCATCATATCACCAAGCGTATTATCACTGAGGTTCCTGGTGTAAATCGTGTACTGTACGATCTGACGCCGAAACCAACTGGTACAATCGAGTGGGAGTAATTGAGAATTGAAAATTGAGAATTGAGAATTGAGACTTTCTGGAGCAGCGAGGGCAGAGGCAAGCTTGCTTGAACTATGCCGAGTCGTGACAGAATTGATGCGAAGCATAATTGAGAATGGACCCCTCAGTCCTTCGGACAGCTCCCCTAAGGCGAGCAACTAATGGGGCGGAGATAATTGATAATGGATAAAAGAGGCTGCTGGAAGGCAGCCTTTTTTTCTGTTCCTTTCTTCGACGCGAAGAAAGAACGATGGCTTAATTGACTTCGGACTAAAGTCCTTCGTCAAGGTCTTCCTGTATCGCTCACAAGCTTTCGCCCTATGGGTGAGCGATAATTATCTACTCGCTTCGCGAGAAGGATGTCGGCTCCACCATCAAGTTATTCTCTGTCACAAAGATAAATAACGTTATCGGTGAACCGTGAATTTGAGGCGGAGGGAATTGAGAACAACACTGACGCTGGAGAACGCCATGAGAGCACTCGCCAACATCGGTGTGATGTGCCAGCTATAGCCAAAGAGATAAGGCAGACCAGCCGCCAGAGGAATGCACACCAGGTTGTAGATGAAAGCCCAGAAGAGGTTTTGGTGAATCATATTGACGGTGCGCTTTGATAGTTTGATGGCATCGGGTATGCGTTGGAGGTCATTGCCCATGAGGGTGACCTGTGCTACTTCCATCGCCACGTCAGTACCCTGACTCATGGCAATGCTGACATTGGCTGCTGCCAGGGCTTGGGAGTCGTTGATGCCATCACCTACCATGGCTACATGCTTGCCCTCGCCCTGTAACCTGCGCACCAGGTCTTCTTTGTCTTGTGGCATGACCTGACTCTGGTAATGCTCAATGCCTGCTTTCTCTGCCCAATATCGTGCGGCTTCTTCCTTATCGCCGCTCATCATGAACAACTCTATGCCTTGTTGCTTTAATTGCTGTACAGCTGCTGGGGCGCTTTCTTTCAGCGTTTCACCATTAAATGTTTTTTCTTTATCAATATCATGATCCATTAATTCTGTCAAAGTTCCTGTTTTGTCAAACACCATGGCATTAACTTGGCACAGACCTTCGAGGGCAGTGGCATCCTTGATAAGGATATGTTGTTCTGCTGCCTTACCAATACCCACCATAAGAGCTGTAGGGGTAGCTAAGCCCATGGCACATGGGCAGGCGATGACAAGTACGGAAACAGCTGCCAGGATGGCTTGAGGTAGTTTGTCCATGCCGCCAAATGCCAACCAAATGATACATGTGAGCAATGCGATGGCCATTACTGTTGGCACAAAGATGAGGGCTATCTTATCGACTGTGCGCTGTACGGGTGCTTTTGAGCCTTGTGCCTGCTGCACCATTTTGATAATGCCTGCCAGTACGGTGCTCTCACCCACCTGTTGGGCCTCAAATTGGAAAGTGCCTTGGCGTACAATCGTTCCTGCCAACACCTTGTCGCCTACATGCTTCTCTACTGGTATGGCTTCACCGCTAATCATTGATTCGTCGATATAGGTTGTGCCATCGGTCACAACTCCATCTACCGGTACTTTCTCGCCCGGACGCACTTCGATGACATCTTCTGGCTGGATAGTAGCGATAGGCACTTCCGACCATTCACCCATCTGAATCACTCGGGCGGTCTTGGGCTGTAGTCCCATCAAGGCTCGGATGGAGGAGGCAGTCCCATTCTTGGCACGCTCTTCCAACAATCGACCTGTAAGGACGAAGGTGATGATCATTACCGATGCATCATAATAGGTGTGGCACTCCATGCCACGGCTGCCCCAGAAACTCTCGCCCCAGAAAGTGTTGAACACGCTGAAGGTGAAGGATACGGCGGTTGACAATGCCACCAACGTATCCATGTTGGCGGAGGCATGCTGTAATTGGCGCCAGGCAATGCTATAGAATTGACGTCCACAATATATTAAATTGATGATTGATATAACCATCATCAATATATTGTTTGTCAGTTTGTTGCCAAAACTAATATAATGCATGGAGATGACCATGCAGAGGATAGCCAGTACCCATGATACGATGACTTTATTACGCAAGTTAAGATAGCTCTGACGTTCTATGGCTTCCAAGTTTTTATCCTGTTCTGTCACCAGGTCATAGCCGATGCCTTGCAGCGCTTCTTTCATCTGTTCCAAATCAATCACTTCGGGATTATAGTCCACCAAAGCCGTTCTGCTGGCTAATGATACGGCACAATTCTCTACGCCCTGCAATCCGCTGAGCTTCTTCTCAACATGAGCGGCACATACTGCGCACATCATTCCAACTACTGGTACAGTCTTTTTCATCTACTCTTTTATTCTTTAGTTTTTTCTTTGCTTCTTATCTAAAATAAACTACCTAACTTAATATTATCATAGTTCAAGAGCTGAACTTCCGAGGCTAAAATTACTTCGTTTTTACTAAGAAAAAATAGACGACCAAAGGTCTAATTGGATTTTTTCTCTTACGTAAAAACTCGAAATTTCTTAACGCCTCTCCACTTAGGCTCTTTCACTATGCAATATTTCATGCCGGTAGTTTCTTTGCGACCAAGAGAATATCTTGATGGTGAAGCCGGCATTCTTCTCTGCAGCGTTAAGAAAATCGGGAAAGTTTTCCGTTAAAAAAACTCAGGCTGTTTGAGCGAAGCGAGTTTTTGAGTTTTAGGAAAACGTGAGCGATTTTTAGCGGAAGAGATGCAGCAGGCGAAACCATCATATTCATATAGCAAAGAAATATATGTCAGTTTAATCCGTCAGTTTATTCTTTAAATATTCTGCAAATATCTTTGCAGCAGATTCAACTTTGGCAGCACATGGGCGAGTCTTGTAGTACTCGGCTGTGCGAGGAGAGGCGATGTAATTGCCACGAGCCTTCTCATGACCTTTGATACCTAAAATCTCAGCACAGATAAGACTGCCATTGACTTGCTCTGACTGGGCAAGGAGTTCTTGCACTACCTTGTAGCAAGCTGATTTGCCTGCTTGGTCGTTACCCTCAGTCTGTCCACAGTCGAGACCCACGAGCATGACGATGCCTGACACAGCCCCACACATCATGCGGAGGCGACCCACACCGCCACCAAAGCCTGCTGCTATGCGCTTGGCCATGATATCATCGAGACCATACAGGTCGGCAAATGCAGCTACTACACTCTGACAACAGCCGTAGCCTGCCATGAAGTTATCGACCGCACGGGCCACTCTCTCATCCAGTTCTTCTTTCGTTATTTTCTTCATCCTTACCTAGTTTTATGCAACAAAGTTACAAACTTTCGTACTGAGCAACAAATAACGGCGTTTTTTCTCTGTTAATAGTTCTTAAATGGCGCTTTGGAGCGTTGATTATATCGGGTTTTCTTCTTAATTTTGTAAATTGATAGAAAGACCTCGTCTAACTATTTGGCTTCGGTCAATATGTGGTACGTAAAAAACAATTTTATTAACTAATAAAAATTATGATTTATTCTACTGAAGTTAAGAACATGTGTAGCGTCGCTAAAGGCGCTTACCACGGTCCTGCTCCAATACCTGAAGAAGGTAAGTGGATTCAGGCTAAAGAGATCAAAGACATCTCAGGTTACACTCATGGTATTGGCTGGTGTGCACCTCAGCAGGGTGCTTGCAAGCTGAGCTTGAACGTAAAGGATGGTATTATTCAGGAAGCATTGGTGGAGACCATTGGTTGTACTGGTATGACTCACTCTGCTGCTATGGCCAGTGAGATTCTGCCTGGTAAGACTATCCTCGAGGCACTGAATACCGACCTCGTTTGCGATGCTATCAACACCGCTATGCGTGAGCTCTTCCTGCAGATCGTTTATGGCCGTACTCAGAGTGCTTTCTCAGAAGGTGGTCTGGCTATCGGTGCTGGTCTGGAAGATCTCGGCAAGGGCTTGCGTTCACAGACAGGTACTCTGTATGGAACTGTAGCTAAGGGTACTCGTTATCTGGAACTTACTGAAGGTTACATCACAAAGCAGTTCCTCGATGCTAATAACGAGGTTTGCGGTTATGAGTATGTACACCTGGGCAAGATGATGGAAGCTATCAAGAATGGCATGGATGCCAATGAGGCTATCAAGAAGTTCACCGGCTCATACGGTCGTACAACCGAAGAGCAGGGTGCAGTAAAGGCTATTGATCCACGTAAAGAATAAGGAGGAACGACGATGATTAGAAAAGTACAGTTTGAGAGTCAGGAACGCCGTATCAACCAAGTTCTTGCAGCTCTGAAGGAGAATGGCATCAACAGTATTGAAGAGGCCAACGAGATTTGTGACAAGGCTGGTGTTGACCCATATCTGATGTGTGAGGAAACACAGCGAATCTGCTTTGAGAATGCCAAGTGGGCATATGTTTGTGGTGCTGCTATCGCTATCAAGAAGGGCGTGAAGACAGCTGCTGATGCTGCCGAGGCTATCGGTATTGGTCTGCAGAGCTTCTGTATCCCAGGTTCAGTGGCTGACGACCGTAAGGTAGGTATCGGTCATGGTAATCTGGCTGCTCGTCTGCTCCGTGAGGAGACTGAGTGCTTCGCTTTCTTGGCTGGTCACGAGAGCTTCGCTGCTGCTGAGGGTGCTATCAAGATTGCTGAAATGGCTAACAAGGTGCGCAAGAAACCGCTTCGCGTGATCCTGAACGGCCTGGGCAAGGATGCCGCACAGATCATCAGCCGTATCAATGGCTTTACTTATGTACAGACTCAGTTCGACTATTTTACTTCTGAACTGAAGATTGTTAAGGAGGTTCCTTATGGCAACAACCCAAGCCGTCTGAAGGTTAAGTGCTATGGCGCTGATGACGTTCGCGAGGGTGTAGCTATCCTGTGGCACGAAAATGTTGACGTGTCTATCACGGGAAATTCAACCAACCCAACTCGCTTCCAGCACCCAGTAGCTGGTACTTACAAGAAGGAACGCGTGCTGGCTGGCAAGCCTTACTTCTCTGTAGCTTCTGGTGGTGGTACAGGTCGTACCCTGCACCCAGATAACATGGCTGCTGGTCCTGCTTCTTACGGTATGACTGATACGCTGGGTCGTATGCACTCAGATGCTCAGTTCGCAGGTTCTTCTTCTGTTCCTGCTCACGTTGAGATGATGGGATTCTTGGGTATTGGTAACAACCCAATGGTTGGTGCTACTGTGGCTATCGCTGTAGCTATTGACCTTGCTCTGAACAAGAAATAATTTTTTCAATTGAAAATTGACAATTGAAAATTGAAAATGAAGGGCTGCTCTTTTGGGCAGCTCTTCTTTTTTTCTCTTTGAAGCAAAGAGTCAAATTATCATCATTTTCTTTGGCGCAAAGAAAATGAAGCAAAAGAAAACATTCCCCCTTACCAAACCATCCCCCAGGGGATGGCTTAATTGACTTCGGACTTCGTCCTTCGTCAAGGTCTTCCTGTATCGCTCACAAGCTTTCGCCCTTCTGGTGAGCGATAATTATCTACTCGCTTCGCGAGAAGGATGTCGGCTCCACCATCAAGTTTTTCTCTGGTCGCAAAGAGATTTTAATTTTCAATTCTCAATTGTCAATTCTCAATTATAGTGAAGCGGGCGAAGCGGAGGAGGAGCTGCTTTTCTCCTGCATGGAGGAAAGAGATGGTTGCCTTGGCATTGTCACCAGTACCTTCGATTTTGATGACTTCACCTATGCCGAAACGCTCGTGCTGGATGCGCTGGCCAACGGCAACGGATGAAGCTATGCCTGACTTGGCAGAAGCAGGACTGACGAGGGTGCTGGACACGCGCTTCAAGCGAGCGGGAGCTGCGCTTGAAAATTGAGAATTGAGAATTGAGAATTGAGAATTACTGCTGGTGTTTGGGGCTGCACTGGGTTTGCGGGATTGACCAGTGGATAATGGAGAATGGATAGTGGATAATGAACCCCTCAGTCCTTCGGACGGCTCCCCTTTTCGAGGGGAGCAGCTATTGGAAGCTGGGGTTTTGCTGGGTTTGCTGCCGAGCTCTTCTTGCCAATACCTTTTGGCACTGGGGGTGTTGAGGCGGTCGATATATTCCTCTCCTGGTACGTAGTCCCAGCGGCCAAAGGAGTTGGTCTGGCGGAAGGAGGGACGGGAGAAGTCGGACGACTGCTTGTCGGTGTGGAGGTACTGCGGGTCGATGTCACGGATGAAGCGGCTAGGTGTGCAGAACTCCATCTTGCCATAGCGGAAGCGTGACTTGGCATAGCTGAGATAGCAATGCTCCTCGGCACGAGTCAGTGCGACATAGAACAGACGGCGCTCTTCTTCAAGGCCCTTGATGCTATTGGTACACATTGGACTGGGGAAGAGGTTTTCTTCCATGCCCACAACGAACACGCTACCAAACTCAAGGCCCTTGGCGGAATGGATGGTCATAATTGTCACTTTGGCATCGTCATTGCCCTTGTCGCTATCCTGGTCGGTAAGGAGCGACACCTCACTCAGGTAGTCGGTCAGGTAGATGTGCTCGTTGTCCTCTTCACGATGCGTCTGTGTGAAATCCTGTAAGCCATTGACCAGTTCCTCGATGTTCTCCTGGCGACTCATATTCTCGGCCGTACGGTCTTGCATCAGCTCGGCCATAATGCCTGAGGCCTTGATAATGGAGGCACCCAGTTCGTAGGCATCGGTGTTACCAACTTTCTCTATAAAGCTATTGATGAGGGCACGGAAACCTTCGAGCTTGGTCAATGTGCCCTTGTTTACATTTAACTCGTAGGCAGTAGGCTGGGTAATCACGTCCCATAGACTTACGCCATGTTGTGAAGCTGCTCCGATAATTTTGGCTACAGTGGTATCGCCAATACCTCGGGTGGGGTAGTTGATGATGCGCTTGAAAGCCTCTTCGTCATTAGGATTCACCACCAAGCGAAAGTAGGCAATCACATCCTTCACCTCCTTGCGCTGGTAAAACGACAGTCCGCCATACACACGATAGGGGATGTTCTTCTTGCGCATTACTTCCTCGAAGATGCGGCTCTGCGCATTGGTACGGTAGAGTATGGCTATTTCGTCGTAGGGCACTTGTTCTCGACGGTGCAGCTTACTGATTTGGCTGGCTACGATATCGCCTTCTTCTACATCGCTGTAGGCTTCGGTGACATAGATGCGCTCGCCTTGTTCCTTCTCCGAGAACACATCCTTTTGTATCTGTCTCTTATTTTTGGCAATCAAACTATTGGCAGCTTCAACGATAGTCTGTGTTGAGCGGTAGTTCTGCTCCAGCTTGAAAATCTTGGTGCCATCGAACTGCCTGGTGAAGTTGAGGATATTGTCGATTTCTGCTCCACGGAACGAGTAGATGCTTTGGGCATCGTCGCCTACCACACACACACGCTGGTGTTGGGCTGCCAGTTGCAGTACGATGCAGTGCTGGGCATAGTTGGTGTCCTGATACTCATCTACCAGGATATACTTGAACTGTTGCTGGTATTTGTCCAGTACGTCGGGATGCTCCCTAAAAAGAAGATAGGTGTAGAACAGCAGGTCGTCGAAGTCCATAGCGTTGGCCTGACGGCATCGGTTCCAGTAACGGCGGTAGATCTCACCAGTCTTGGAAATCTTGGCATCACGGTCGGCTTCCTGTAGGTCGTCATTGTCGAGATACTGCTGAGGTGTCACCAACCTGTTCTTGGCGTTGGAGATACGTTCTTCGATCAGCCCGGGCTTGTAGGTCTTATCATCGAGGTCCATCTCTTTGATGATGGCTTTGATGAGACTCTTACTGTCGGAGGCATCATATACGGTGAAGTTGGCGTTGAAGCCGATGCGCTCGTGTTCGTAGTGCAATATGCGAAGGAAGATGGAGTGGAAAGTGCCCATCCAGAGGTATTGTGCCCGTTTGATGCCGACTTGTTTGGCGATACGCTCTTTCATCTCTCGGGCGGCCTTGTTGGTAAAGGTGAGGGCGAGTATGTTCCATGGGTCGTATGCCTGCTCCTCGAGCAGGTAGGCTATCTTGTAGGTCAGCACACGTGTCTTGCCTGATCCGGCACCGGCTATCACCAGTGACGGACCGTCGCAATATTGCACGGCTTTGCGTTGTCCTTCGTTCAGTTCTTTCTCAAAATCCATCTTTCTTTTTCTTCTTTTTTTTGCTCCACATTGTGCATATACCGCCGACTGACTGCAAGCAGATATGTCGGCTACGTATATCACAATGTTCCGCAAATAACCATCGACTACTATCATTTTTTCGGTCAACGGTATTATGACGCAAAAATAAGAAAAATAATCTGGATATGGCTTTTGTGAGAGAAAGTTTTTGTGTAACTTTACAGGCTGGAAATAGTCAATTCAATTCAACGATATGGAAAACAGAAGTTTAGTGACCATTGCCGACTACACGAAGGAGAAGATACTCTATATGTTGGAGATGGCCAAGGAATTTGAGGCGTATCCCAACCGCCATCTGCTATACGGAAAGGTAGTTGCTACCTTGTTTTTCGAACCCTCTACACGTACTCGTCTGAGCTTTGAGACCGCAGCCAACCGTCTGGGGGCTCGTGTGATTGGCTTCAGTGACCCGATGTCAACAAGTTCGAGTAAAGGTGAAACATTGAACGATACCATCAAGATGGTGAGCAACTATGCCGACATCATCGTGATGCGTCACTACCTTGAGGGGGCTGCCCGCTATGCCAGTGAGGTGACCAACGTACCGGTGGTGAATGCGGGGGATGGTGCGCATCAGCATCCATCGCAGACCATGCTGGACTTGTATTCTATCTACAAAACACAAGGCTCGCTGGAGAACTTACAGATTTATCTGGTGGGTGATTTGAAGTATGGTCGTACGGTTCACTCGCTCATTCAGGCGATGCGTCACTTCAATCCTACGTTCCACTTTATTGCGCCTGATGAACTTCGTATGCCTGAGGAGTATAAGATCTACTGCCGGGAGCATGACATCAAGTTCGTGGAGCATAAGGACTTTACCGCTGAGAGTATAGCAGATGCTGACATCCTGTACATGACACGTGTGCAGCGCGAGCGTTTCACAGATTTGGATGAGTATGAACGTGTGAAGAACGTTTATATCTTGCGCAATTCGATGTTGGAGAATACTAAGCCTAACTTGCGTATATTGCATCCGCTGCCTCGTGTGAATGAGATTGCATACGATGTGGATGCCAATGAGAAGGCGTATTATTTCCAGCAGGCTCAGAATGGTCTGTATGCTCGTGAGGCTATCCTTTGCGATGTGTTAGGCATTACGTTGGAGGAGGTGAAAGCTGATTCTTTGAAGTTGGAGGCTACAGAGAAGGTGAGTGGGGCAGTGAAGAATATTACGGACGATTTGCCTGAAGCCATCAATAACTTCAAGGATAATATGGAGAAGTTTGTGAATTCTGTCAAGGATACATTTAAGAAATAGTTGTTTTGATGCTTTGAACAGAAATGCAACACGAAATGAATGTGCCGCTCCTCTCGGCAAGCCTAAACATACGCTACACACATTCATTTCGTATGCAGATAAAGAATGTTCCGCTAGAAGAAACAGCATTTATTTCGTTTGCAGATAATTAAAAAATACACTAAAATGAGGGAGAAGAAAGAAGAAATGCAGGTGGCCGCACTGAAGAACGGCACTGTGATTGACCATATACCGAGCGATAAGCTCTTTACCGTGGTGTCATTGTTAGGTCTGAAGCATCTGACCAACAACATCACCATTGGCAATAACCTCGACAGTAAGCTGTTGGGCAAGAAGGGCATCATCAAGATTGCTGACAAGTTCTTTACGGATGCTGAGATTAACCGTATTGCGGTGGTGGCTCCGAATGTGCGCATGAACATTATTCGTGACTATGAGGTGGTGGAGAAACGTCAGCTGGTATTGCCAGATGAGTTGATTGGTATCGTGAAGTGCTCGAACCAGAAGTGTATTACGAACAATGAGCCGATGCCAACGCGCTTCCATGTCATTGACAAGGATAATTGCGTCATCAAGTGCCACTACTGTGACAAGGAGCAAAAAAGAGATGAAATACATCTGGTATGAGAGAGGACTGGAAACCAGGAACGTTGATTTATCCCTTACCGGCAGTGATGGTGAGTTGTGGCAGTACGCCCGAAGAATATAATATCATCACCATTGGCTGGACAGGCACGCTCTGTACCAATCCACCCATGTGCTATATCTCTGTGCGCCCAGAACGCTACTCGTACGATATCATCAAACGTACCGGAGAGTTTGTAATCAACCTCACCAACGAGCAGTTGGCTAAGGCAACAGACTGGTGTGGCGTTCGCTCGGGTAAGGATTACAACAAGTTTGAAGAGATGCACCTTACGCCAGGCAAGTGCTCGGTGGTCAAAGCACCGCTTATTGAGGAGTCACCCGTATGCATAGAGTGCAAGGTGAAAGAAATTGTGCCGCTTGGATCGCACGACATGTTCATCGCTGATGTGGTGAATGTTCGGGTGGATAGTCAGTACCTCAATCATGAGACAGGCGCATTTGACATGGCATCTTTCAAACCGCTGGTCTATGTGCATGGCGGCTACTATAGCCTGGGACACAAGATAGGAAAGTTTGGTTGGTCGGTAGAGAAGAAAATTAGAAAATAAATATATCATTTAATTATTGTAAATCATGAAAAGAGACGATTTGATTTTCAATCTGATTGAGCAAGAGCACCAGCGTCAGCTGAAAGGCATGGAACTCATTGCTTCAGAAAACTTTGTGAGTGATCAGGTAATGCAGGCCATGGGTTCATGCATGACCAATAAGTATGCAGAAGGCTATCCCGGCAAGCGTTACTATGGCGGTTGTGAGGTGGTGGATCAGAGCGAGCAGATTGCCATTGACCGTGTGAAAGAGCTGTTTGGCGCTGAATATGCCAACGTTCAGCCTCACTCGGGTGCTCAGGCCAATGCAGCTGTGTTGCTGGCTGTGCTGAACCCTGGTGATAAGTTCATGGGTCTGAACCTTGATATGGGTGGACACTTGTCTCACGGATCGGCTGTGAATACATCTGGTATCCTGTACCATCCTATAGCTTACAGTCTGAACAAGGAAACGGGCCGTGTGGATTATGACGAGATGGAACGTCTGGCACACGAGGAGAAGCCCAAGCTGATTATCGGTGGTGGTTCTGCTTATTCACGTGAGTGGGACTATGCCCGTATGCGTAAGATTGCCGATGAGGTAGGGGCTTTACTGATGATTGACATGGCGCATCCTGCTGGTCTGATTGCAGCTGGTTTGCTGGACAACCCTCTGAAGTATGCTCATATCGTCACTTCTACGACACATAAGACCTTGCGTGGTCCTCGTGGCGGTATCATCTTGCTCGGTAAGGACTTTGAGAATCCTTGGGGTCTGGCAACCAAGAAGGGTGAAATCAAGATGATGTCAACACTGCTCAACTCAGCTGTGTTCCCAGGACAGCAAGGCGGTCCACTGGAGCATGTAATCGCTGCGAAGGCAGTAGCTTTTGGTGAGGCCCTGCAGCCTGAGTTCAAGGAATACCAGAAACAGGTGAAGAAGAATGCAGCTGTTCTGGCTCAGGCGTTGATAGATCGTGGTTTCCACATTGTGTCTGGTGGTACTGATAACCATTCTATGTTGGTGGACCTGCGTACTAAGTATCCTGACCTTACAGGTAAGGTGGCTGAGAAAGCACTGGTAGCTGCGGACATCACTGCCAACAAGAACATGGTGCCATTTGATTCCCGTAGTGCATTCCAGACCTCTGGTATCCGTTTGGGTACTCCTGCTATCACTACTCGTGGTGCAAAGGAAGACCTCATGCTGGAGATTGCCGAACTGATTGAGACCGTACTGAACGCTCCTGAGGATGAAGCAGTAATCGCTAAGGTACGTGCTCACGTTAATGAAACCATGGTGAAATATCCGATGTTCGCTTATTAATGGAGAATTTCTGGAACAGCGAGGGCAGAGTCAAGCTTGCTTGATCTATGCCGAGTCGTGACAGAATTGGGCGAAGCCAATGCATAATGGAGAATGGACCCCTCAGTCCTTCAGACAGCTCCCCTAGATAAGGGGAGCACCTGATGGGAGGATTATCGCTCTCCGCATATGCCCTTTACGCTTTTTCTTTATGCTTCAAAAACTAATGAAGGGCTGCATTTCTGCAGCCCTTTATTGTTGTTATTTCAACCATTTATCTAACCATTCGAAGAACGTACGTTGCCACAAGATACCATTCTGAGGTTTCAATACCCAGTGATTCTCATCTGGATAGATCAACAACTCAGCAGGCACGCCACGCATGATGGCAGCATCGAAAGCCGACATAGCCTGGTTGGCCAGGATGCGATAGTCGCGCTCGCCATGAATGCAGAGGATAGGAGTGTCCCACTTGTCGATGAAGAGGTGAGGTGAACTGGCATAAGTCTTCTGTGCCACCTTGTTCTGCTTGTCCCAGTAAGGGCCACCGAGGTCCCAATTGACAAACCACTTCTCTTCTGTCTCGAGATACTGCATATCGATATTGAAGATGCCATCGTGGGCGATAAAGGCCTTGAAGCGCTTGTTGTGGTTGCCTGCCAGCCAATAGACAGAGAAACCACCAAACGATGCGCCCACACAACCCAGGTGGTCGGCATCCACATAAGGCTCCTTCGCCACTTCATCAATTGCCGTGAGGTAGTCCTTCATGCACTGACCCATATAGTCACCGCTGATAGCCTCGTTCCACTCGTTGCCAAAACCAGGCAAACCACGACGGTTAGGAGCCACAATGATATAGTCGTTAGCAGCCATCATCTGGAAGTTCCAGCGGTAGCTCCAGAACTGGCTTACAGGGCTTTGAGGACCACCCTCGCAGAACAGCAGAGTAGGATATTTCTTGTTGGGGTCAAACTGTGGAGGATAGATCACCCACACCAGCATGTCCTTGTTGTCGGTAGTCTTTACCCAACGACCTTCCACCTTACCCATTTCCAATTGGTCGTAGATAGCTTGGTTCTCGAAAGTCATCTGTTTCACTTCAGCAAAAGCCTCTCCTGGACGTACTTTATCCAGCTGATAGATTTCGTCGCCCATCATCATACTATGACGCTTGGTCAACAACTTGTCGCCACAAAGAGCCAGTGTGCCAAAATCGTAGTCACCCTCAGTCAGCTTTGTCAACTTGTCGCCATTGGCGATGTCTATATTATATATATGAGTTTGTCCGTGCCATACACCCGTGAAGTAGAAACCCTTAGAGTTGTTGTCCCAGATAAACTCATCCACATTGCTCTCAAAAGCTTTGCTCACGAAACGTTTCTCGCCCGTTTGCAGATTCATGATAAACAGACGGTTCTGGTCGCTCTCATAGCCATCATGCTCCATACTCTGCCAAGCGATGTACTGACCGTCAGGAGAGTACTGTGGATTGGTGTCATAACCCATGATTTCAGGACAGATATTTCTGGTTTGCTTGGTAGCAAGGTCATAGATAAAGATGTCAGAGTTGGTAGAGATAGCATACTCCAATCCCGTTTTCTTGCGACAGGTATAGGCAATCTGCTTGCTGTCAGGACTCCACGCCAACTGCTCCATGCCTCCGAAAGGCTTCATCGGACTCTCGTAAGGTTCGCCCTCCAGAATATCAGTAACGTTCTCAAGACCGTTGTTGAAGTCAGCCACAAAGGGGTGGGGAGCAGTAGTCACCCATTCGTCCCAATGTTTGTACATCAAGTCGGTAATGATACGACCAGAAGCTTTAGGCAGGTCAGGATATTTGTCTGCTGTGCTGGCCACCGTTTTTACCTGACTCACAAACAGCACCTTGCTCTCGTCTGGTGAGAAGGCAAAACCCTCAATGTCGCCATCATAATTGGTGAGCTGCTTGCGATTAGATCCGTCTGCATCCATCTCCCAGATCTGACTGCTTCCACTCTCGCTGCTCAGGAAACGCAGCTTGCCGTCTTTGGTCCACACCACATTGCTTTCGCCCTTAGGCGTGTGGGTAATCTGCTGGTTGTCACTGCCATCGGCATTCATGACGAACACCTCAGAGTTGCTCTTGTTCTGTGGTACACTGTAGTAGCTCACCGTATAAGCCACCTTAGCACCATCTTGAGATACAGCCATTCCGCCAAGACGTCCCATTGCCCACAGCGCCTCGGGAGTCATGCGCTTATTGCTGATATTCAGCTCTGTTGTGCGACCAATAATCTCCTCATTTGTCTCACCTGCAGGCTGTGTGCCACCATTACATGCGGCTAATGTCAATACTGCTGACATAATCAATAGATTGGTTTTCTTCATTGTTAAAAAAGATGATTTTAGTTTTTATGATGCGAAGATAATGAAAATATCGCTATAAATACTTATATTTGTTCATTGAATTAACAAAACAGATGTTTTATGAAAAAACTTTTGACCCTAACTTTGGCGTGTGGTTTGCTGGCAACTATGCAGTTGAAGGCACAGACACACGAGATGACCGTACAGTTGAATAAGGTGGGCGCACCCATCCAGAACACGATGTACGGCTTGTTTTTTGAAGATATTAACTTTGCTGCAGATGGTGGCTTGTATGCAGAGAAGGTGCTCAACCGTTCGTTCGAGTTTCCACAACCTCTGGAAGGCTGGAAGGCGGTGGGCAACGTGCAAGTGCGCGATGACGGACCATTCGACAAGAATCCCCATTATGTGCGCTTGGGCTATACGGGCCATCAGTCGAAGTTTACCGAACTTGAAAACAACGGAACCTTCGGCATCGGATTAAAACAAGGTGAGAACTATCGTTTCTCCGTATGGGCAAGGGTTCCTGAAGGAGAGTCTGCAAAGATTCGTGTGGAGTTGTGTGACCCCTACAACAATGAAGAGATGCAGTTTTTCGCCTTGAAGTCTATTACTATAGACTCCAAAGATTGGAAGAAATACCAAGTAGAGATTAAATCCACCAAAACCATTCAGAAGGCTGCCTTGCGTATCTTCTTGGAAGGAAAGAATGCCGTAGATCTGGAACATATCTCACTGTTCCCAACAGATACTTGGATGGGTCGTGAGAATGGAATGCGCAAAGATTTGGCACAAGCCTTGGCTGACTTGAAGCCAGGTATTTTCCGTTTTCCTGGTGGTTGTATCGTAGAAGGTACTGACCTCGATACACGTTATAACTGGAAGAATACAGTAGGACCAGTAGAGAACCGTCCTTTGAACGAGAATCGTTGGCAATATACGTTTACTTATCGTCATCTTCCTGATTATTACCAGAGTTACGGACTTGGCTTCTTTGAGTTCTTCCAACTCTGTGAGGACTTTGGCGCAGAGGCATTGCCCGTATTGAGCTGTGGTCTGGCTTGTCAGTTCCAGAACAACGACCCAAGTGCACACCAACCTGTAGAAGAGCTTGACTGCTTTGTGCAGGATGCACTTGATTTGATTGAGTTTGCCAACGGAGCAACGACCACAGAGTGGGGCAAGTTGCGTGCTGAAATGGGCCATCCAGCCCCTTTCAACCTCAAGTATATTGCTATTGGCAACGAGCAGTGGGGCGAAACGTATCCAGAACACTTGGAACCGTTTGTAAAAGCCATACGTAAAACTTATCCTAACATCAAGATTGTGGGTAGTGCTGGTCCAAATTCTGAAGGCGAACAGTTTGATTATTTGTGGCCCGAGATGAAGCGTCTGGGTGCAGACTTAGTAGATGAGCATTTCTATCGTCCAGCAGACTGGTTCCTCTCTCAAGGAGCTCGGTATGATAATTACGACCGCAAAGGTCCAAAGGTGTTTGCAGGTGAGTATGCTTGTCATATTTCAGGCAAGAAATACAACCATTTCTATCCTGCATTGCTCGAGGCAGCCTTCATGACAGGTTTGGAGCGTAATGCTGATATTGTCCACATGGCCACTTATGCTCCTTTATTTGCGCATGTGGAAGGTTGGCAGTGGCGCCCTGACCTTATCTGGTTCGACAACCTCGATGTGGTGCGTACGTCATCCTATTATGTGCAGCAACTCTATAGCACCTATAAAGGTTCCAACGTGTTGCCGTTGACCATGAATGGCAAGCCTGTCACTGGTGCTGCTGGACAGGATGGCTTGTTTGCATCGTCTGTGATCGATTCTAAGACAAATGAGGTGTATGTAAAGGTAGCGAATACTTCATCGCAGATGCAGTATGTGAGTGTGAAATTGGATGGTTTGAAGAAGGGACAGTTGTTCTCTTCTGCAAAGGCTATCGTGTTGATGAGTGATGATTTGGAGGCTGAGAACAGTATAGACCATCCGAATCGTATCCAGCCGCTTGAAGTTCCTTTGCAAATTGTTGGCAATGTGGTGGCTGGTTCTTTGCCGGCAAATTCTTTTGCTGTAGTAGTTATTCGATAACAATGAATAATTGATAGTTGATAATTGAAAACTAAAGGCTGCAAGATTTTTGCAGCCTTTAATTGTTTGTCTCGAAACGAGAGCCTAAGGTCAGAAGGTGTAGGCCACTGACTGGAGGTCCTCATCTGAAGAGCTGGCGCCCACGAGCAGGGTGTAGTCACCATTCATAGGATGTACGGTGTGGATCTTGTTGTCCCACCAGTTGAAGGTCTCGTCAGTGAGTGGGATGCTGACATTCACGGTCTGACCAGCTGCGATGTTCACGCGCTTGAAACCACGTAGGGTCTTCTGTGGACCGTCTTTCTCGTCGTTCTTCTTGACATAGAGCTGTACCACTTCGTCGCCAGCACGCTTGCCTGTGTTGGTCACTGCTACGACTACGTTCTTGCCTTCGATGCGTGGGGTACCATACTGGAAGGTGGTGTAGCTCAAGCCGTAACCAAACTGGAACAGAGGCTTCTCGGTCATGTAGCGATAAGTGCGTCCCTTCATGCTGTAGTCCTCGAAATCAGGCACCTGCTTGATGTTCTTGTAGAACGTAACAGGGAGGCGTCCTGCAGGGTTGTAGTCGCCGTAGATGACATCAGCAATAGCTGTGCCGCCTGCCTGACCTGGGTACCAAGCCTGGATGATGGCGTCGCAAGACTCAGTTTCTGGCACCATTCCGATGGCTGAACCTGAGAAGTTGACGTAAACCACTTTCTTGCCTGCTGCCTTGAGGGCCTTGAGGAAGTTGCGCTGGATGGCTGGCAACTCGATATCGGTACGGTCGCCACCCTTGAATCCTTCAATAGATACAGGCATTTCCTCGCCTTCCAGACGTGGAGAAATACCTCCTGCATAGATGACTACATCGGCCTTTGCCACTTGGTTGATGACCTTCTGTGCATCGAACTTTTCGTTCAGACCAATGTCGAAGCTCATCTTGCCTGCGTAGGTGAGGTACTGATAGCGAATTTCGATATCGTAGTTCTTTCCTGCTTCTGCCTTGAGGGTATAGAAGGCGCTGAGGGCATTGAGGTTGCCTGCTTTCTTCTCTACCTGCTCACCGTTGATGAGGAGGGTAGTGGTGCCCAGAGAACCAATACGGAGCTCTACATCAGCCGTTTGTGTAGCGTGGAAGGTGCTCTTGTACACGCAAGAGAAATCGTTGAGAGGTACACCAGCTGCAAAGGCGGTGTTGCCTTCGGTATAACGTGACCAAGGGGTGGTTTCACGGCCTTTCACGATGGACTTGCCGTTGAAGTCCTTGTTGTCCCAGTATTCTACCTCGAAGCCCTTTCCAGAAGCGTTGTAGCACTGATTGAAGAGGCTGTTGAACACTCTGTCGGAGGTGAGGTCGCAAGCAGGAACGTAGATGAGCTTGGACTTAGGCAGGCGTGCCTGCAGGCCCTTGAGCAAGGTTACGGTAGCTGCAGGGGTTCCGTTGTAGTTGCCCCACTGCATCACTGAGTCGTTGGCGTTGGCGCCGATCACAGCTACGGTGAGGTTCTTCTTCAGAGGCAGGATGTCGTTCTTGTTCTGCAACAGCACCATTGACTGGCGAGCCATTGTCAGAGCGAGTTGCTGGTGTTCCTTGCTGTTGAGCAGTGAGGTAGGCAGATCGTCCCAAGGGGTGTGCTCGTCCATCTCACCGAGTTCGAAACGTGCTTTGAGCAAGCGCTTTACGCTCACGTCGATATCGCTCTCCTTAATCTCACCACGCTGAACAGCCTGAACCAGTTGGCGATAAGCAGTACCGCACTCGAGATCAGTACCTGTAAGCACAGCAGTAGCAGAAGCTTCAGCAGCATCCATTGCAGTCTGATGGTATCCCTTGCGATAGAAGTCGTCGATAGCACCGCAGTCGCTCACCACAATACCCTGATAGTCCCACTCGTTGCGCAGGATCTGCACCAGCAAACGGTTGCTTCCGCAGCAAGGATTGCCCTCGTAACGGTTATAGGCGCACATCACCTCTTTTACGCCACCTTTGGTAACCAGGTCCTTGAAAGCAGGGAGGTAGGTCTCGTAGAGGTCGCGAGGATCGGTGAGGTCGGCATTATACACGTGACGGTTCCATTCAGGACCAGAGTGAACAGCAAAGTGCTTGGCACAAGCGTGGGCCTTATCGTACTTAGAATCAGCTGGTCCCTGCAAGCCACGCACTACTGCCAAACCCATCGTACCAGTGAGGTAGGGGTCTTCGCCGTAGGTCTCCTGACCACGTCCCCAACGTGGATCACGGAAGATGTTGATGTTTGGGGTCCAGAATGTAAGTCCCTGATAGCGTTTTACATCGCCTGATTCCTTTGCCAAACGGTGCTTCACACGGATCTCATCGCTCACAACGGTGAATACCTGTTCGAGCAACTCGTTGTTCCATGATGCCGCCATACCGATGGTCTGTGGGAAGACGGTGGCCAAGCCGTTACGGCCTACACCATGCAGGGCTTCGTTCCACCAGTCGTAAGGCTTGATGCCCAGGCGGTCGATACCTTTCGAGGTATTCTGCATCAGCGTCACTTTCTCTTCTAGATTGAGTCGAAGCAACAGGTCTTCGGCGCGCTCTTCTGGAGAAAGGGCTGGATTCTGATAAGGCAGTTGGGCAAAAACGCTCATGCTACATGCAATAACTGCCAAAGAAATAAAGTGTCTTTTCATAATAAAAAGTTTTATTTGTCTTATTTTCTACAAATATAAGACTTTTTTATTGATATTCTTAAAAAAATGATTAAATTTGAGGTGCTTAACATGAAAACACACTTTTTATGGATTATATATCTTCTTTTATTAATGGGCACCAAGGAGGTTTCCGACTGGATTATCTGCCATGTGTGAACTATTCTATGTTGCTTAATAAAGTAAATACCTGCACGATGTGTGAGGTGGAGAATCATGACTCTGTCAACTGGCAAACTGTGAAGGTGGGCGTGAGTGGAGAATTTATTAAACCTAACGAAAAGCATATAGATTTTATAGAAGTAGGGCAAAGGGCTCTGATACCAGAATTGAGGATTGAACCATTAGCAGATAAACTATTGGATATGACTGAGATGGTAGAAACTGTCTTTACCATTACTATCACTGCTGGAGAGGATGAGTTGCTAACACATGACTTTCCAATCAGTCTGATGACATTTGACCAATGGACGGGTACTTCAGTTCGTCCTGAACTGCTGGCTTCGTTTGTGGTGCCTAATCATCCCTTGATATCGAGCGTGATTGTGAAGGCGTCGCAGTTTATGGAGAAATGGACGGGCTCGTCGGCGATGGATGAATACCAGACGCAGGATCGCCATAGGGCTCGTTTGCAGGTAGCTGCTATCTACGAGGCATTGAGGGGGGAGGCATTGGTGTATGTGGCTCCTCCTGCATCGTTTGAGCCTATGGGACAGCGTGTAAGGTTAGCTGATAAAGTACTCACAGAGAAGCTGGGCACTTGTCTGGATACCACTTTGCTTTTTGCTTCATGTTTAGAAGCGGTTGGACTCTTTCCTATACTGGTGTTACAGAAAGGTCATGCATTCGTTGGGGCATGGATTACGGAAGATATTTATGCGCAGAATATTGGTGATGATGCATCGTTCTTGCTGAAGAAATGTGCAGATGGAGTAAATGACATCGTGCTTGTGGAGACTACTGCACTGACATCGTCATCACCTGTGGCATTTGACGAAGCGGTTAAGTCTGCAGTTTTGAAACTAAAAGATGAAGATCGTTTTTTGTTGTTTGTAGATGTACACCGTTGCCGACTGAGTAATATTAAGCCACTGCCACAACGTATCGAGCTAAATGGTAAGATGACAGTGGAGAACAATGGGGTTAAACACGATAATGCTACTGAAAAGGTAGAGCGATTGGACCATTATGCGCTAAAAATAGAGGAAGATAAACAGACTATATCCAAACAGACCATTTGGGAGCGTAAGTTGTTGGACTTCTCACTTAGAAACAACCTGATTAATGCTAAATTAGGTAAGCGTATCATTCCGTTTGTATCGTTTGGCATTGACCAGGTTGAGGATCAGCTTATGGACGGGAAGAACTTTACAATGCAGCCTTATCCCAAAACACAGATTGAACCTACGGAGAGCGGTATGTATGACTCATCGCTCCAAGCTGCTGATTTGGAGGCGCTGGCAATGGACGAGCTGAAAAACAAACGATTGATTTCGTTCCTCAGTGAGACGGAGCTGAAGAATGGGGTGAAATTCCTGTACCGTATGGCGCGAACGGCAATGGAGGAGAATGGTGCTAACTCGCTGTTCCTGACATTGGGCCTGTTGAAGTGGTATGAGAGCGAGAAGAGTGTGCAGCCCCGCTTTGCACCGATCTTGCTATTGCCTGTTGACTTGGTGCGCAAGGGTGGGGAAACTGGCTATGTGATTCGTTCGCGTGATGAGGACATGATATTGAACATCACGCTGATAGAATTGCTGAAACAGCAATTTCATATCAATCTCAAGGGTTTGAATCCATTACCAACCGATCAACATGGTGTGGATGTGAAACAGGTGTTTGCCGCTTTGCGTCAGTACCTGAGTAACATGAAACGATGGAACATACTGGAAGAAACTATGCTGGGCTTGTTCTCTTTCAATAAGTTTGTGATGTGGAACGACATTCACACCAATGCTTCAAAGTTAAAATTGAACCCCGTCATTGCCACCTTGATGGAGAATAAGTTGAAATGGCAAGACAACACGGGTGGTGTTGATTCCAGAATATTGGATAAATCTATTAAGCCACAACGATATGCTATTCCGTTGGATGTGGACTCTTCGCAGATGGAGGCCGTGATTGACTCGGGCGATGGCAAGAGTTTCATTTTACATGGCCCTCCTGGAACAGGTAAATCACAGACTATTACCAATATGATAGCCAATTCTCTGTATCAAGGCAAGCGAGTGTTATTCGTGGCAGAGAAGATGGCTGCATTAGAAGTGGTGCAGAAACGACTTAAGAAGATAGGGCTTGATCCGTTCTGCTTGGAGATGCATTCTAATAAAATGACTAAGCAGCACTTCTTGTCTCAGATGCAGAAAGCGTTAGATGCTGTACATATACAGTCACCACAGGAGTTTGAGAGTGTTGCCAATCACCTGTATGAACATCGACTGAAGATGATTAGTAACATTGAGGCTTTGCACAAGGTATTGCCTTCTGGACTGTCGCTATATGATTATATCATCCGCTATTTATCAATTAAATATGAAGATGAGCTAATTGATAATTTGCCTGATTTGAAGTTGATGAATGTGGAGAAATTAAATGAATGGGAGAGTTATTTGAATAGTCTGGATGCTGTGTTCCAGCTGATAGGCCATCCTGCAGACCATCCGTTACGAGGACTGGAGCCTCATGATGCTCGATTAGAAACCACCAACAGGGTAAAGGAAACTTTGCATAAATTTAGTGATGCTTTCTCTGTTTTCAAACAGGCTGCAGAAATATTTGTCAATAGGTTATTCGGTTCAAATACAGATGACAGCATAGAAGAACTTGAAGGATTTGTTAAATTCGTTGCTGCCTTAGAGAATGCCTATAATATGAATGGCAATTTATTGAAACTGGCAGGCGACCAAGATTTCAAGAAAGAATTTGTTGAGGTAGTCACGTCAGGCAGGAAACGTGACTTGTTGAAACAACAGTTGAGACGGCAGTGCGCTGATAGCATATTGGATATTAATCCCATGAAATTGCTGGAGGAATGGAATGCTATTCAGAATAAATGGTTCCTTCTAAGGTTTTTTGCCAAACGATCGTTCATGAAGAAGATGCGGGTGTATGACTCTCATCTGAAACCCGATGGAGTGGTGGAACTGCTCGACAATGTGAACACTTACCAGAAGAATGAAAATAAGGTCAACGATTATCTTGATTTGTTGAAGGATGCGTTCGGTTCGTTAGTCAGTACCAAACATCAGGATTGGACCAAGATAGAGCAATCATATAATGCTGCTCCACAAGTGATACAGTTCTTAGTTGACTATGCTAACAGGCGCGATATGAGTTATGTAACTGTAAAAGATTTGTTCTTGGAAAAGATAGGTGGTGACCTGCCTTCTTTTAAGCAGCAATATGGCGATGAAATGAAGGAACTGTTGAACCTAAGTATGTTGTTTAAGCAGCAGAAATCAATGATGGCCACCTTTGCACATATGACAGTGCCTCAGGTAAATATTTCTACTGACATCCCCAATACGTTGAACCGTTGGATGTTGAATTTTGACAAGGTGAAGAACTGGTGCCAGTGGGTGAACCGCAAGCGCGAGTTGGAGGCTGAACACCTGCATTGTGTATGTGATTACATTGAAAAAGAGCACAAGAATGGAACTGAAGCTGCTCAGGCATTGATGAAGGGTATTTATCATCAGTTGATTTTGATGAGGGTGGATAGCGATGAGCATCTACGTATGTTCAATGGTTTGATATTCAGTGAACTGATAGACAAATACCGCAAGGAGACAGCTGCATTCCAGGAACTCACTAAAAAAGAGCTATATTGTCGATTAGCTGCTAATGTGCCTTCGCAAACGATGGAGGCTGCAGCTAACTCAGAGATGGGAATTTTAAAGCGTAACATAGCCAATGGTGGACGTGGTACGACTATCCGCAAGATAATTGATCAGATTCCCTCTTTGCTACCAAGACTTTGTCCGTGTATGCTGATGAGTCCTATTTCAGTGGCGCAATACATAGATTTGGATAGAGATAAATTTGATATTGTGGTGTTTGATGAAGCTTCACAGATGCCTACGAGTGAGGCAGTAGGAGCTATCGCACGCGGTAAAGCGTTGGTGGTGGTGGGTGATCCTATGCAGATGCCGCCTACCAGTTTCTTCTCTACCTCGGCAGTGGATGAGGAGGAAGCTGAGATAGATGATATGGACAGTATTCTCGATGACTGCATCACACTGTCTATTCCTTCACGTTATCTTACTTGGCACTATCGGAGCAAGCATGAGAGCCTGATAGCCTTCAGCAATTCACAATATTATGATGGACGGCTATACACCTTCCCATCTGTTGATGACCGTCTGTCAAAGGTGTCACTGGTGCAGATTGAAGGTACGTATGACAAGGGACGTACTCGCAGTAATCCCGCTGAGGCCAAAGAGATTGTATCGGAGGTAATCAGACGTTTGTCAGATGAGGAGCTGAGCAAATATAGCATTGGTATTGTTGCTTTCAGTAAGGTGCAGCAAAGCTTGATAGAAGATTATTTGGAGGAGGAGTTAGCCAAACATCCTGATTTGGAATTGTTGTCTAATCAAAGTGAAGAGCCTATTTTTATCAAAAATCTGGAGAATGTTCAGGGTGACGAGCGAGACGTTATTTTGTTCTCGGTGGGTTATGGGCCCGATAAGAACGGGCATGTGTCGATGAACTTTGGACCACTGAACAATGAAGGTGGGGAGCGACGACTGAATGTAGCTGTATCGCGAGCACGTTATGAAATGATGGTATTCTCTACGTTGAAGGCTGAGCAGATTGATTTGCGTCGTTCTAACGCCAAAGGTGTGGTGGGCTTGAAAAGATTCCTTGAGTTTGCTGCTAAGGGTATGCAGGTATTACCGACAGTTAGTACCGCTCAGATGCAAGCAAACGAAATTATCAATGAATTGGCAGTTGCATTAGAGGAATATGGTTATCAGGTAGATAAGATGGTTGGTAAATCTAACTTCCGTATCGATTTGGCAATAGTTGATCCTCGTAATCCAGACAAGTATCTATTGGGTATTCTGACGGATGGCTTGAGCTATTACAATACTAAGACGACTCGCGATCGTGAAGTATGTCAGCCAAATGTATTAAGAATGCTGAACTGGAACTATTTACGCGTGTGGTCTGTTGATTGGTTCCAAGACAGAGAAAGGGTATTAGGCAACATTCTTGAAGAAATTTACGACCTTTTACATCCAGAGGAGGCTAAAAAGAAGTACGACGAGGGACAACCCGTTCAGCTGAAGTTGTTCAGTGTGGCTGACGAACCTATAGCTAAAGCCGTGAACATGCGTGAGAAAGTGTATAAGACTGCTTCGCTGAGGGCATCTACGGGTCTTCCTGATATAGAGCGTGTCATCAAGAATGCTACCAAGGTGAAGGAACAGCTAACACAGATTATTTCAGTAGAACAACCTGTTACTAATAATTATCTCTACAAACGCATTGCCACTTTGTGGAATATGCAGCGTGTTACACCCCGCCTGCAGAGTTTGGTGGATTCGTTGTTGCAAGGCTTCTACCTTGATCCGATAAGTGATGGCAAGAATAATGTTTATTGGATAGACAAAGTAGTGGCATTCGACTATTCCTACTATCGAGTTGATTCCAAACGAGATATTTCCGATGTTCCATTGATTGAATTGATGAATGCTGCCATTTATGCAGTTGAACAACAGATATCCATTCCTCGCGAAGATCTGAAGAAGGTGGTGGCCACTTTGTTAGGATTCAGCCGTAAGGGATCTAATGTTGATTTGGCAGCCGATAAGGCTATCAACCAATTGGTGAGAACGGGAAAGGTGAAAGAAGAAAATGGTAAACTATCAATAAATTAAATATAGATGAGAAAATCAATTATGATGGCGTTGACATTAGTTACCGTAATGACGGTATCAGCGCAAGACTACAAGGTGGAAACCTTTAAGACAAAGAGTGGCAAGGACGTGAATATTACGCTCATTAAGCATGCTACTATGGCTATTGAGTATCAAGGGTATGAGATTCATGTGGATGCTGTACCCAATTACGGTACTGACTATTCAAAGTTCCCGAAAGGTGATTTGATCTTGGTAACCCACGAACATGGGGATCATTTCAATCCTGAAACTATTGAACTGATCAGCAAGCCCAACAACTTGCTATTCATGAACCAGCGTTGTTTTGACCGAATGAACAAAGGTATGGTGTTGCGCAATGGCGACACACGCAACATTACTAAGGATATCTCGCTGAAGGTGGTGCCTGCATACAACACTACTCCAGATCATTTGCAGTTCCATCCCAAAGGCGTGGGCAATGGCTATGTGTTGAACATCGACGGACTAAAGATTTATATTGCAGGTGATACAGAGGATATTCCTGAGATGTCGAATTTGAAGGATGAGGAGATTGATGTGGCATTCATACCCGTGAATCAGCCTTATACCATGACGGTGGAGCAGGCTATCCGTGCTGCTTGGATGATTCAACCTAAGGTGCTGTTTCCTTATCACTTTGGTCAAACAGATGTGGCGCCAATCAAGCAACGTTTAGATGCTGATAACTCAGGCATTGATGTTAGGCTGAGAGAGATGCAGTAATTTATGCTTACAAGTAATGGCAGACCTTTGGAGTCTGCCATTATTATTAATAGGGGGAATGATTTGCTATCCCTGCCCTTTTTGTGTAACTAAATAAGCTCCTAGTAACACAAGTACTGCTGCTACTGGTTTATCCCATGTGAGAATATCCTGACCAATGGAAATGGCAATGAGCGATGCCACAATGGGTTGCAGGTTGGTGTATATACTCACTGTAGTAGCACGCAAGAACTTCATAGCATAAGGAATCATGAAATAGCCTAACACAGTAGCAAAGACAACAATAAAGGCCATACCGCCAATACCCATCAGCCCTTCAGAAAAACCATAATCTCCACCGAATAGTTTTGTTTGTCCGAATTCGTTCCAAGCAAAAGGCAATACGGCAATAGTAGATACGAGGAAAGTCCATTTCATTTGGGTGACAGCTGTGTATTTTTGTGACACTTTGCTAGTGATGATGAGGTAGATGACCCAAGTGAGCAAGCTCATCAAAGCGAAGAAAATACCTAACAGGTCGTTGCTGCCTGCTTCCGTTTTCCATTTCACCAATACCAACAAGGCTGCACCGGCAATACCTAAACAAACACCCAGTAATTTGATGCCGGTGATACTCTCTTTTAAGAACACAGCAGCCAGTAGCATGGTGCCTATAGGTACCAAGGTGGCAATGAGAGAGTAGTAAACCGGACTGGTATAGTTCAGTGCCCAGGCTGTGAGGGTTTGTGAGATGACGAACCCAGTGAGTCCCCCCAGCATTATTACCATCAGGTCTTTCTTTTCAACTTTCTCTTTGGGTAGGAAAGCTGCTATCAGCCAGAAAATCAAAGCAGCACCTATACAACGTAAGGACATATACACCATTGGAGTCGTCCAGTCTTCCAATAAGTATTTGGTGACAGGAACCCCCAATCCGAATATCACGTTTGCCAGTATTACGGCTACATGTCCGCTTACTTTTTTATCCATTATCTTTTTTTTTTTGGTTAGACGCTGCGAAGTTAAGAATAATTATCCTTATATTTGCTAAATCTATTCAAATTTGATTGATTATGCAAAAGATTAAAAATCCGTGGTTGCACAAAGACCATTACGATTGTTTTGGTTGTTGTCCAGATAATCCAATTGGGGTGAAGATGGAATTCTTTGAAGATGGTAATGATATTGTGAGTTTCTGGAAGCCTACCACGCATTACCAAGGATGGATCGATACATTGCATGGAGGCGTTCAAAGTACATTACTTGATGAGATTTGCGGATGGGTAGTTTTTCGTAAGTTACAAACGAGTGGGGTGACCAGTAAACTGGAGGTACGCTACCACAAGTCCATCATGACCACCGAGTCGATGATAACCTTACGTGCGCATTTAGTATGGAAACGCATGGGTATGGCCAATATAGAAGCAACTATATATAATGAAAAAGGTGAGGTTTGCACTGAGGCAAACGCCACCTATTTCACTTTTCCTCAAGATAAAGCCAAAGAAATGGGCTTTACCACATGTGAGTTGGAAGACGAACAGATGTTGTTTTAGTCAACAATACCGTGCGCTGACACATCTTTGTTGACGCGGCGTATCATGCCTTGCAGTACAGTGCCAGGACCACACTCTGTAAAGTCGTCAGCGCCGTCGGCCAACATGTTTTCTATAATTTGTGTCCAACGAACAGGAGCAGTAAGTTGTGCCACAAGGTTGGCTTTGATTTCAGTTGGATCAGTGTGGGGCTTAGCATCCACATTCTGGTAAATAGGGCACTTGGGAGTGTTGAAGTTGGTTGAGTTGATAGCTGCTTCCAATTCTTCTTTCGCAGGTTGCATCAATGGAGAATGGAAAGCACCACCCACCTTCAGAGGCAATGCGCGCTTAGCGCCAGCAGCCTTCATGAGTTCACATGCCTTGTTGATTCCTTCAATAGATCCAGAAATTACAATCTGTCCAGGACAGTTGTAGTTAGCTGCAACAACAATGTTTCCTCCCTCAGTAATAAGGTGGCATATTTCTTCCACTTTTTCATCAGGCAGGTTAATGATAGCCGCCATAGTTGATGGCTGAGCCTCACAAGCTTTCTGCATAGCCATTGCACGAGCATACACCAACTTCAAGCCATCCTCGAAACTCAATGCTCCAGCTGCTACTAAAGCAGAAAACTCACCCAGTGAGTGACCTGCTGTCATTTCTGGTTTGAATCTATCGCCCATGCAGAGGGCAGAGATAACTGAGTGAAGGAATACGGCAGGCTGTGTTACTTTTGTCTGCTTCAATTCTTCGTCGGTACCATCGAACATAATATCAGTGATGCGATAGCCCAAAATATCATTAGCTTTGTCAAAAAGTTCTTTTGCCAATGGATTGTTTTCATAGAGGTCTTTACCCATTCCTACAAACTGAGCACCTTGGCCAGGAAACACAAATGCTTTCATAATCTTTTTATCTTTGTTGTTATAAACTTCTTTGTAAAATTATATTTCGTCTGCAAAGATACAATGAAAAAAACTATTCTTGCCCCTTACATACTACATTTAACAAATTATAGCACATAAGAGGCTGAAAATCTGCACAAAAAGAATGCTAGTGTGCAAAATAATCAATCAATCATTAAATCTTTTTTCAGTTGCTTTTCTGAAGGGACACAGAATAATGAAGCTGTAAGTCCGATACATGCACAGAGAATGCACGAGGTGCTTTGCATGAGATAATAACCAATAATGCCTGTAATAACAGGGATGGCAAGCAACAAGATTCTTACACTGCTCCACATCACATACTGACTCATTGCGGCGTCAGTGCTGGCATCTGTATCAATCTTTTTCTTTTTAACCCAAGCAAAGAGTTTCAATGCGGCAGGAATACTGCAAGCTGTGAGTAGAATCACTATTGTCTCAGTGAAATAAACTGCTCTTACATTGTCAGCATAGGCACCAGTAAGATTGAATCCGCCAGTTTCTCCTAATATGATGATAAACAAGGCTGCGAACCATAAGTAGGCGAAATTTCGCTTCAATGTAGCGACAGCTTGTCTGATATTCTCTTCCATAAATGATACGGTTTTGATGATTATATTGCAAAGATAAGGAAAATAGTTTGTAAATTTGCACCGGTTTTTGATAACTATTGTTTTTTATGGATAAAAAAGAGAGATTATCAGTACTATTCGATTTCGATGGTGTGGTGATGGACACAGAGTCACAATACAGTGTGTTCTGGCACCGGATAGGCGTTGAGTATCTGCAGCACGACAATTTGGAACAGATTATCAAAGGACAGACTCTGACTACCATTTTCAATACATACTTCAAAGGATTAAAAGACCAGTGGGAAACCATTGACGAACAATTGAAATATTTTGAGCAGCACATGAAGTATGAATATATTGATGGGTTTGAGGATTTCCTGCATGATTTAAAAGCTCATGACGTGATGACGGCTGTGGTGACCAGTTCTGATGAAGGGAAAATGTCAGCTGTATATGCTGCTCATCCTGAAATATCCCAACTGTTTGATCGCATCTTCACTGCTGAAATGTTCACAAAATCGAAGCCAGATCCTGATTGCTATTTGTTGGGAATGAGGACTTTTGGCACAGATGCTGCACACACTTTCGTGTTTGAGGATTCGTTTAACGGGCTGAAATCTGGATTGGCTTCTGGGGCTACCGTTGTAGGTTTGGCAACCACCAATAAGGCAGAAGATATAGCTCCGTTGTGTCATTATGTGTTGCATGACTACAAGGATTTCTCTTTTGACAAAATGATTAAAATTAATGAAAGAAAGCACTCATAAACTGATGACGCTAGATTTCTGGCGTATTTGCATTTCTAACTTTTTGCTTTATTCTGCAGTATGGACGCTGTTGCCCATTTTACCTGCACAATGTTATTTGATGGGAATGAATACACAGGAAATGGTAACGTCTTTTTTGCTGTTTGTTTCAGGAATGATTGGGGTGGGGCCCCTGCATGCTTTCCTGGGCGATGTGTTTAAGAGGAAAAATGTGTTGATGTTATCTACTTTAGCAACAGCTCTTTGTTTTGGAGGCTGGCTGATGGTAACAGAATCTTGGCAGGTGATGTTGCTGATGTTGTTGGCTGGTGTTTTTTTTGGTATTGCCACTACAGCAGGAATAACCATAGGTATAGATATTACATTGTCGAACCGCAGGGGCATGGGTAACCGCATGTACGCTTTTTCGGGAGCTGTTGGCTTGCTGATAGGGCTGCGTTGTTTGTCGCCCTTCTATCTGATGATCGATTTTAGTAGTTTGGTAATCTTTTCGTTGGTATTGTTTTTTCTAAGTCTCGTTTTCGAAGCAGGAGTGTATGTGGCTTTTAGGGCTCCTGTAGGAGTTGGATTGTTTAATATTGATAGGTTTTTCTTGCCTTTGGCATGGGTGCCAGCAGTTAATGTATGTTTGCTATCGTTTGGAATAGGCATGTTGCTCAATCTTCTTCCTCCGTATGCATGGGTAGGAACATTGTTGTTGGTGGTACTTACGTTTGTCACTGCTCCGTTGACAAAAATGTTTGTTAAACTATCTCATCATTGCCAGCGAGGTACTGCAAACACTACTTTGCAATTGGCTACACAAACGGGACTTATCTTGGGGGTGATGGAAGGAGAAAGGATTGTCAACAACCTATTGTTTGGATGTATTACCATACTGCTTGCAGTATTGATGTTCGGTACCGTCACCTGGTCATATTTTAAACAGAAACGTGTGCGTCCCTAATTAGAATAGAGCCAATAGGTAGGGCAGGAAAACTATAAGACCTATGATAGCAGCTGTGATGGCTGTCACCAATACAGCTCCTGCAGCAATGTCTTTTACCTCTCCGGCTATCTTGTTCCATTCTGGAGAAACTAGATCAACAAGTCTTTCAATGGCAGAGTTGAACAGCTCTGCAGTAATTACAGTTCCTATACATAGCATAACCACCATCCATTCCACATGTGTAATGTTGAATAATAAACCTGCTGCAATGACAAGGATGGCAACTAATAGGTGGAATGTGATGTTCTGCTCATGTCCTGCACAAGTTAGGATGCCTTTCCAGGCAAAGGTAAAACTCTTCAGCTGTTTCTTAAAACTATAACTCATAATCTACTAACATTCTTTACACCTTTTACGGTCTTAAGTTTCTTGATCAAGGCATTCAGCTTCGATGTATCGCTTACCATTACAGTGAGTTGTCCGCTGAACAAGCCATCGTTGGCTTCTATGCCTATACTACGCAAGTTGATGCCCACCTCTTTATTTATAATAGAGGTGATGTTGGTAACAATACCTATATCATCGTTTCCTACTACCATAAGGGTAATAGGATACTGCGAGTCAACAGATTTGCCAGCCCAACGGGCTTTAACGATTCGATAACCATATCGCTCACGCATATCATGGGCGTTAGGGCAGTTGGTTCTATGAATCATGATGCCTCGTTTGATGCTTACAAAGCCAAAGATGTCGTCGCCATAGATAGGGTGACAGCATTGAGCCAGTTGGTATTGTATGCCTTTGAGGTTCTGATCAATCACCAGTACATCTTCACGATTGTTCTCTTCCTCGCCCTCTATTTTCTGCAAACTAAATCCTTCGGCTGTACGTGTTTGGGACTCTGTGTTTTCTGTCTCGCGCCTCTGTTGCTCTAAGTATTCGTCAATGATTGTGTTAGTGTCAATGGTACCATTTGCCAGATTTTGATAGAAATCGGTGATGATTTTATAGCCCATGCGTTTGATGACCTTCATCATCACAGATTCATCAAAGTCAATCTTACGATTTTTTAGTTTGCGCTCCAGTTCCTCTTTGGCAAAAGCACTCTGTCGTGCTTCTGTCTCTTTAAGAGCTTGTTTGATTTTTGTTCGGGCTTTTGAGGTTACCACAATCTTGAGCCATCCTTGCTTCGGTGTTTGTGAAGATGATGACATGATTTCTACTTGATCACCACTTTTCAGTTCCTGACGGATAGGCACATTTTTACCATTTACTTTTCCACCAGTGCAACTGCAGCCCAGTTTGGTATGTATCATAAAGGCAAAATCCAGCACTGTCGCACCTTTTGGAAGTTTGTAGAGGTCGCCCTTAGGGGTGAAAACAAATACCTCGTCTTCATAAAGGTCCATCTTGAACTGATCCATCGCTTCCAAGCCAGTGCCATCAGAGCTCTCAAGGGCTTCACGAACTGATGACAGCCAATCATCAAGACCAGTCTCTCCCTTGATACCTTTGTAACGCCAGTGCGCAGCCAACCCTCTCTCTGCCACCTCATCCATACGCTCTGTACGAATTTGTACCTCTACCCATTTGCCCTCAGGACCCATCACGGTGATATGCAATGATTCGTAGCCATTACTCTTGGGTACAGAAAGCCAGTCACGCAGTCGCTTGGGGTTGGGTTGGTACATATCAGTTACGATGCTATATACTTGCCAGCATTGCATCTTTTCCTTTTCGTAGGGAGAGTCTAATATTACTCTGATAGCAAACAGATCATATACTCCCTCGAAGGGGCACTTTTGTTTCTTCATCTTTTGGTAGATGGAGTGGATGGACTTAGTACGTCCCTTGATGTGGAATTTCAATCCAGCCTCTTCGAGCGTCTTCTTTAACGGACCAATGAATCGGGCAATGTACGCATCGCGGCTCTTCTTGGTTTCATTTAACTTGTCTTTAATATGATAGTATATGTCATGCTCGGTATATTTCAGTGAGAGGTCTTCTAGCTCAGACTTCAATGCATAAAGACCTAGTTTGTGGGCAAGAGGTGCATACAAATAGGCTGCTTCGTTAGCTACTTGTAGGCGAGCTTCTACGTTCTCAACATCACGAATCTGGCGCATGATGTTCACACGGTCAGCAATGATGATGAGTATCACGCGCATGTCTTCAGCAAATGTCAGCAACAGCTTGCGGAAATTCTCTGATTCAATCGATGGGCTTTTAACATATAACTCACGTACTCTAATTAGTCCTCGTACAATGCCTGCCACATCTGAGCCAAAACATTCGTTAATTTCTTCGATGGTGCAAGTTCCCGAACTAACACACTCATGTAACATGATACCCATGACAGAAGCACGTTTCATGCCAATCTCATCAGCAATAATGATAGCAGTTTGTAAACTCTTGAGTATTGGGTGTAATCCGAAAATGTCACGTGGCATTTTCCCAGAACCAATGGCTTTTACCAGTTGTTCTTTAAGCTTACGAGTATCATCTGGCAAGAAAGAATCTCCTGTCAGCCTGAGTAGTTTATGATATAATGCCAGAAAGAGTTTGTGCTCATCTGGGTAAAAGAATGTCTGTTCTGTCATGGTGTTACCGTAAAAACGACTGCAAGTTAATGAAAAGTGTTTAAAAAAACCAACTAAACTGTTTAAAAATGCATAAACGGAATCTTTTTTATTAAATTATGCATTTTTTCTTTTAGAATATTTGGTTGTTACTAAATAAAGTCTTATCTTTAATGGAGAAATCAAGTAAACACGATATATTAACGAAAGGAGATAATACCATGAACGCTGATAAGATCGCGAAAAATGCCAGATTAGTTTGGACTATATTGAAGAAGGCGACAAGTCGAATGACTTTTATTGACATGATAGTGCAGACAAAACTTCATGCTACTGATTTGGCATACGCCATAGGTTGGCTGGCACGAGAAGACCGTATTGGTATGGTCGAAGAAAACGGCAATCAATATTTCATGGCGTATTAAATAATAAAAGGATGTGCTTGCAAGCACATCCTTTTATTATTTACCGCTCATTTCCAACACCAGGTATTCACTCTGAGTTCCTATGCGAAATTTTCCTCCCCAAAGTCCAATGCCTGAAGTGACGTATATGTGAGACTTTCCCTTTTGTATATATCCATGGGATTTCTCATACACCATGTCGGTTACTAAGTTGATAGGAAATATTTGTCCTCGGTGTGTGTGTCCCGATAGTTGGAAATCTACTCCTGCTACTTCTATCCTGTCTAAATGATAAGGCTGGTGGTCCATCAATAAAATCGGTTTAGTGTGGTCAAGGTCCTTTGTTAGCTCAATTACCGATTTGCGGTTTACATCATTAGTGCGGTCATCACGACCTACCACATAGAAAGCATTGTTTACTAATATGGATTCATCTTTCAGCAGTCGGATGCCTGCCTTTTGGATGAACGTCTCACTTTTGTCATTGTCGGCATAGTAATCGTGGTTGCCTAAGCAGGCATAAATGCCTAAAGGGGCATTCAGTCGGCTCAACTCTTCATACATTTTCTGTTGCTCAACAGGAATGATATTGCTGTCAATCAAATCACCTGCTATAAGTATCATGTCGGGTTTCTCCTCATTAATAATATCCACCCATTGGCTCAATTCTTGTTTGCCGATGGTATAACCCAAGTGTAGGTCGCTGATACCAACTACCTTAATGGGTGACATTGGCTTCTCAATTTGTATGTTCAGAGGAACACGTACTTTGTGATGATACCACAGGTTGCCTCCAACGAAGGTTATGATGAGGAAAACAGTAATGCCAATGGTTCCATAATGACTGTTGATAAACCAAGGCCGTATGGCAGGAATCAGCAAACGAGCTATGTCAGTCACAAGGAAAATCATCAATAGGTAGAGCAGGATAATCATCCAAGAAGTGCCTACTGTAGAAATCACCTGATTGATCCATAACGAAGTGTTAGTACTTCTATATGCCATGTAACCAAAAAAAAGACATACTGGCATAAACAATATCAAGGTAGTAGCCCATTTCAATAGGTGGCTGAAAGGAAGAACATGCCAAATGCGGTAATAAATGTATATTACTGCCAGTAGCACCATGATGGGAAACATTAAAAACTGTATTCTCATTTTTTATATATTATTAAGGTGTGCAAAAATAGTCTTTTTGACCAACTAAAACAAGGTTTCGTGGTATCAACACGAAAAAAATGAATGTGAAAGTGATTTTTATCCATTATGCAGGTGGTATTCTGCAGAATTCTTTTTATATTTGCTACTTATGAAGAAATAATTAATACTAACCGATATGACATTAACTCAACAAGACAAGGATTTGCTGAAGAAGAAAGGCATTTCCGAGGAAAAATTGGCCGAAGAACTGGCCTGTTTCGAGCATGGTTTCCCATTTTTGAAACTGTATGCGGCTGCATCGGTGGATAATGGAATTATGGAGCTTTCTTCTAATAACCAAGATGCTTATCTAGAGGCATGGGATGTTTATACCTCTACTATGACTGACAAGCGAGTGGTGAAGTTTGTGCCTGCATCTGGTGCGGCTAGTCGCATGTTCAAGGATTTGTTCGGCTTTCTAGATGCCGATTACGATGTGCCTACTAAGGCTTATGAGCAGACTTTCTTTGCAGATATCCACAAGTTTGCTTTCTTTAACGACCTTGATGCTGCCTGTCAGGTTATTTATGGTAAGAGCATTGATGTTTTGGTAACAGAAGGTGGCTATAAGAAAGTGGTAGCTGCTTTGTTGAAGGAGGAAGGACTGAATTATGGCAATTTGCCAAAAGGCTTGCTGAAATTCCATAGCTACGAGCAGGGTAACCGTACTCCATTAGAAGAGCATTTGGTGGAAGGGGCCCTTTATGCAGCCAATAAGAACAGGAAAGTAAATGTGCATTTCACTGTATCTCCACAGCATCGTGCGCTCTTTGAAGCCAAGGTGGCAGAGAAGGCTGACTATTATGCAGATAAATATGGTGTAGAATATGACATCACTTTCTCTGAGCAAAAGGCCAGCACTGATACCATTGCGGTAGATATGAATAACGAGCCATTCCGTGATGACAATGGCGATTTGCTGTTCCGCCCAGGTGGTCATGGGGCACTGATTGAAAACCTGAATGACTTGGATGCTGACATTGTTTTTATCAAAAATATTGACAATGTGGTGAGCGACAAGCTTAGAGGCGATACGGTGACTTACAAGAAGATATTAGCTGGCGTACTGGTGACATTACAGCAACAGGCATTCAGCTACTTAGAGCTGTTGGAAAGCGGTAGATATACTCATGATCAAGTTCTTAATGTCTTGCAGTTCGTTCAGAAACAGCTATGCTGTAAGAATCCTGATATCAAGAATCTGGAAGACTCTGAGTTGGTGATTTATCTGAGAAACAAACTCAACCGACCGATGCGTGTATGTGGTATGGTGAAGAACTTAGGTGAACCTGGCGGTGGTCCCTTCCTGGCATACAATCCTGATGGGAGTATTTCTTCACAAATACTTGAGAGTTCGCAGATTGACATGAATGATCCAGGGAAAAAGGCTTTGTTTGAGAAAGGTACTCATTTCAATCCTGTTGATTTGGTTTGTGCTATCAAGGATTTCAAGGGCAATAAGTTCAACTTGCCGAAATATGTTGATAAAGCCACTGGTTTTATTTCGCAGAAATCCAAGAATGGGCGCGAACTGAAGGCACTCGAGTTGCCTGGCCTGTGGAATGGTGCGATGAGCGACTGGAATACTGTCTTTGTTGAGGTTCCAGTTTCTACCTTCAATCCTGTTAAAGTTGTTAACGATTTATTAAGAGAGGCGCATCAATGAAAAAGATATTATTATTAGGATCAGGTGAACTGGGTAAAGAGTTCACCATAGCTATGCAGCGTTTGGGACAGTATGTGGTAGCATGCGATGCATATGCTGGTGCTCCTGCTATGCAGGTGGCCGACGAATGTGAAGTGTTTAGTATGCTTGATGGGGATGCTTTGCAGAAGGTGGTTGAAAAGCATCAGCCCGACATTATTGTACCAGAGATTGAGGCTATTCGGACTGAACGCCTTTTTGATTTTGAGAAACAAGGTATTCAGGTGGTGCCTAGTGCCCGTGCGGTCAACTATACCATGAATCGTAAGGCTATTCGTGATTTGGCAGCTAAAGAATTAGGAGTCAAGACAGCCAACTACCGATATGCCAAGAATCTCGATGAACTGAAAGATGCTACTAATGAGATAGGTTTCCCTTGTGTTATCAAACCGTTAATGTCTTCTTCAGGTCATGGACAGTCAGTTGTTAAGAAAGCCGAAGACTTGGAGCGGGCATGGAAAGAGGCCAGTGAGGGAGCACGTGGCGATATTAAGGAGGTGATTGTTGAACAGTTCATTCATTTTGATTATGAGATAACTTTGCTTACTGTCACTCAGAAAAATGCACCCACTTTGTTCTGTGCGCCCATTGGTCATGTTCAGATTAGCGGTGATTATCGCGAGAGTTTCCAGCCCATGCCTATGAAGTCTGAGCACTTGAAAGCTGCACAAGACATGGCTGCAAAGGTAACAGGAGCGTTGACTGGTGCCGGTATTTGGGGCGTAGAGTTCTTCATCAGCAATAAAGATGGAGTATATTTCTCCGAACTGTCTCCTCGTCCACATGATACTGGTATGGTAACCCTAAGTGGTTGCCAGAACTTCAGTGAGTTTGAGTTGCACGCACGTGCCGTTTTAGGATTGCCGATACCAGCTATCAAGCAGTTGCGTTGTGGAGCAAGTGCAGTCATCCTGTCTGAGATAGTGAAACAATCAACACCTGATTATATTGGATTGGAGGACGCTTTGCAAGAAGATGACACAGATTTGCGTATCTTTGGCAAACCAGTAGCTAGACTTCATAGAAGGATGGGTGTGATGTTAGCTTCTGCTCCGTTGGGCTGTGATTTAGGACCGTTGCGCGATAAATGCAAGCGACTGGCTGCTATGGTAAAAGTATGCTAATATAAAAAAAGTACATTTATTTGTCTAATTATTTGGTGATATGCAGATTTATCACTAAATTTAGGGCGGTTAATTTAACTTTTAGTTGATTATAGTAAAGCAAGAAAATGTAAAGCGGCAACAGTCTGGGAAGACAGTTGCCGTTGTTTTATCTTTAAAAATCATGATGAATTATGAAATTGATAGGTAATATTTTTTGGTTATTTTTAGGTGGTTTAGAGACCGCATTTGAGTATTTTTGTGCTGGTGTAGTTCTTTGCATTACTATCATTGGTATTCCATTCGGACTACAGGCGTTCAAATTAGGCATTCTCATGTTGTGGCCATTTGGGAGTAGAGTAGATTTGCTTCCTGGTCAACCAGGATGTTTGAGTACCATCATGAACATTTTATGGCTCATTGCTGGTTTGCCCATTTGTATTACCCATTTGATATTTGGTACACTGCTTTGCCTCACTATCATAGGCATTCCATTCGGTTTGCAGCATTTCAAATTTGCTGGCATAGCATTAACTCCTTTTGGGAGGACAGTAGTGAGTGATATTTGAGGATACCAATAAAAAATCTGTTTATATATTTTGCCAGGTTCGGAAAAACATGTACATTTGCATGTTTTTAAGTTAAACATGTATTAGGGGCGTAGCTCAGATGGTTTAGAGCGTTGCAGTCACATTGCAAAGGTCATCGGTTCGAGCCCGTTCGTCCCTACGAAAAAAGCAGGATTATATCCTGCTTTTTTTGTTTGTTCTCATGTGTGTTTCTTGTATCTGGTCAGTCATTCTTCTTCATATGTTCATTTCCAAATCAATACGGCGCATGAAAGGTGCATAAGCTCTTTTGTCTATAAAGTTAGTATTTACAATTTGTTGGCCTGCAGTGTTATCAATGAGATAATGAATCCCATTACTACAATAAATCAACTTGCAATAATCCATATATACAAACATTATAATAATAACGTGCTTATCTTACCTAAATAAAAAAGAGACTTGAAGTTGAACTTCATGTCTCCTTTTTGTTCATGTGATTCCGGCGGGATTCAAACCCACAACCTTCTGATCCGTAGTCAGATGCTCTATTCAGTTGAGCTACGGAACCATCCGTATTCGTCTAACTCAATTATTTTGGAGTGATTCCGGCGGGATTCAAACCCACAACCTTCTGATCCGTAGTCAGATGCTCTATTCAGTTGAGCTACGGAACCATTCCGTTCTTGTTTTGACGGCTGCAAATTTACATACTTTTTTTGAATTGACAATATTTATTCGCAGTTTTTTTTATTCATTTATTTCATTAATTCGATGCTTCGTTTGATAAAATTGCTCAAAGCCTCACCTTTCAGCAAGCCGTTTTGTAGCAGTGCCAAGTCTATGAGTTGTTTCACTTGCTGATTCTTGCCAGCATAATCGGCATACACGGCATCTTTCTTCTTTTTCAACTCATCCCACTGCTTGTCAAGGTTATTCACTTTTTCCTTGTCTGCCTGAGAAATGTCTTCATCCTTCTTGCCCTTTTGTTGATCTTTCAGCTCGTTGCGTTGTTTGTTTATATCATCCATTTGCTGCTGAATAGGCTGCACATTTTCAGCACATTGAGTTTCCTCATCGCTAATGATGCTCTTAACCAATTGATGGTCGCTGTTCAGCACCACATTATACATATCCGGCATCTCTCCATAAAAACTCATGCCCGCCTGAATGTTGGCCATCTCTTTCATGCGTCGCATGTATTCGCTTTGGGTTATGATAATTGGGATGTTATTTTCACCCATTGCCTGCGTAAATACCTCAAACTCAGTTTTAGCCAACTTAGGCATTTGCATCTTGAAAATGGTATTGATGGCTTCCAGCTGGCTACCACTTAATGCATTGGCTTTCTTATCTTCCTTTACAATTAGGTTGTCGATAACATCGCTATCCACACGGGTGAAACGGCATTTCTCAAATTTCTGTTCCAGCATGCTTACAACAGCAATGTCCAACTGACCATCCATCAACAGCACATTGTAGCCCTTGTTGGTAGCAGCTTCGATAAAGCTGTATTGTTCGTCCTTGTTGTTGGCATACAGGTAAATAAGATTGCCGTCTTTGTCAGTTTGATTATCTTTTATCAATGTCTTGTATTCATCGAAGGTATAACTCTTACCATCTGTATCAGTAAACAGGGAGAAATCCTTAGCACGGTCGTAGAAATCCTCTTGTGTTAACATACCATAGTCAATGAATATCTTAAGATCATTCCACTTTTCCTCAAATTGCTTGCGGTCTTTCTTAAAGATGTCCTGCAAACGGTCTGATACTTTCTTTGTAATATAGGTGGAGATTTTCTTGACATTCGAATCGCTCTGGAGATAAGAACGTGATACATTCAATGGAATATCAGGTGAATCCAGAACACCATGCAACAAAGTAAGGAAATCTGGCACAATTCCTTCAACAGAATCGGTTACATATACTTGGTTGCAATACAACTGAATCTTATTCTTGTTCAACTCTACATTGCTCTTCACTTTTGGGAAATACAAGATACCTGTTAAGTTAAAAGGATAGTCTACATTCAGGTGAATCCAGAATAGCGGTTCGTCTGACATAGGGTAGAGTGTAGAGTAGAACTTTTTGTAATCTTCATCATTCAACTCTGATGGGGTACGTGTCCACAGCGGCGTGGTATCGTTGATGATGTTATTCTCCTTGGTCTCTACCTGTTTACCGTCTTTCCATTCTTTCTTTTTTCCAAATGCCACTGGTACAGGTAAGAAGCGACAATATTTCTTCAACAAGCCATCAATGCGGCTTTCCTCGAGGAATTCCTTGCAATCGTCATCGATATATAACACGATATCTGTACCTCTGCCAGGCTTATCTGTATCTTCCAATGTAAACTCGGGACTGCCGTCGCAGGTCCATTTTACTGCTTGTGCACCTTCCTTGTAAGATTTAGTGATGATTTCCACCTTCTTGGCCACCATAAAAGCAGAGTAAAAGCCCAAACCGAAATGACCGATAATGGCGTTGGCGTCGTTTTTGTACTTTTCCAGGAAATCGTTAGCTCCAGAGAAAGCTATCTGGTTGATATACTTATCAATTTCCTCTGCTGTCATACCAATGCCACGATCAGAAACGGTAATGGTTTTCTTGTCTAACTTTACCTCGACGGTCAGATCGCCTAGTTCACCTTTGAAATCACCCATTGATGCCAGGGTCTTTATCTTCTGGGTTGCGTCAACGGCATTAGATACCAGTTCGCGCAGGAAAATCTCGTTCTCGCTATACAAAAACTTTTTGATAACGGGGAAAATGTTCTCGGTTGTTACACCAATATTACCTTTTTGCATATTATTAGATTTTTAAATTATTATCGTCATTATAGTTGTTATCCCTATGCCTCTTCTAGATATCTCCAATCTGGTGAAAAGAAGTATAGGGAGTGCTTATCCATTAATGTCAAAAAAAATGCCAGCCGTTACCGACTGACATATTGTCTTACAAAATAAATGAGGTGGTCAATAGCTAAACGTTAACTTGTCAATCTGGCTATCGTATGCCACTGTTATAGTTGCCCCATCAGGAATGTTATCGTTGACAATCAACTCTGATAATTCATCCTCCAGATAGTTTTGAATAGCTCGCTTCAGTGGTCTGGCACCGAATTGGACATCGTAACCTTTCTTGCTCAAATATTGCTTCACATGTTCGTCAATATCCAATTTGTAACCAATATTTTCAATGCGCTTGTTAAGTGCCGCCAATTCTAAGTCAACAATGCGTAAAATAGCATCTTCAGATAATTGGTCAAAAGTGATAATCTCATCAATGCGGTTTAAAAACTCTGGGGCAAACTGTTTGTTCAGGGCCTTTTGAATTACGTTGCGTGAATACTCCTTGTCGTTGGCACGTTCACGTGCATTAAAGCCAATACCACCACCAAATTCCTTCAGCTGACGTGTTCCAATATTGGAAGTCATGATAACAACAGTATTTTTAAAGTCCACCGTTCTGCCAAAACTGTCAGTCAGTCTACCTTCGTCAAGCAACTGTAACAAGATGTTGAATACTTTCGGGTGAGCTTTCTCAATCTCATCAAGCAAGATGATAGAATAGGGCTTGCGTCTTACTTTCTCTGTTAATTGCCCGCCTTCTTCATAGCCCACATAGCCCGGAGGCGCACCAATCAGTCGTGACACATTGAACTGGTCGTTATATTCACTCATATCAACACGTATCAAAGCATCGGTCGAACCAAACATAAATTGAGCCAGTTGCTGCGCCAGGTATGTCTTGCCCACACCTGTAGGACCCAAGAATAAGAATGTGCCTATAGGGTGATTTGGTTCTTTCAGTCCGATACGACTACGTAATATAGCTTTCGTTACCTTATCTATTGCATCGTCTTGTGCTATCACATGATGCTTCAGTTCTTCTTTCATACCAGACAAACGTATTCCTTCGGACTGAGCCAGTTTTTGTACAGGAATACCAGACATCATCGATACTACATCAGCAATCTGTTCTGCATCTACCTCCTTGCGGTTGTCTTTCATACTTTTTTCCCAGTTGGCTTTCATGATATCCAGTTCTACCGAAAGGTCTTTTACCTTGTCACGATAGCTGGCTGCAAGTTCGTAGTTCTGCTCTTTCACAGCCTCAGCCTTTTGCTCAATAGCTGTGGCGATTTCTTTTTCTTTCTCTTCAATTTCAAGTGGTACACTGATGTTGATCAGGTGCACACGTGACCCCGCTTCGTCCATAGCGTCAATAGCCTTGTCTGGAAACTGGCGATCTGTGATATAACGATCGGTTAGTTTAACACATGCCACCAAAGCATCGTTAGTGAAGGTTACGTTATGATGATCCTCATATTTTACTTTGATGTTCTGCAAGATTTGTAGTGTTTCCTCTGGAGTAGTTGGCTCTACCATCACCTTCTGGAAACGACGGTCAAGAGCTCCGTCTTTCTCTATGGTTTTCTTGAATTCATCCACAGTCGTAGCACCAATGCATTGAACTTCACCTCTTGCCAAAGCAGGCTTTAGCATATTGGCAGCATCCATCGACCCCGAAGCAGCACCAGCCCCTATAATTGTATGAATCTCATCTATAAATAAAATGATATCAGGATTACTTTGCAGCTCCTTCATGATGGTACGAAGACGCTCCTCAAACTGTCCACGATACTTTGTGCCAGCCACTACCGCTGCCAAGTCAAGCATCACTACACGTTTGTTGAATAGCATACGCGATACTTTTTGTTGGACAATGCGCATAGCCAAACCTTCCACGATGGCCGATTTGCCGACTCCAGGCTCACCTATGAGAATTGGGTTGTTCTTCTTGCGGCGACTCAGTATCTGTGCCACACGCTCAATCTCTTTCTCACGACCTACTACAGGGTCCAACTTTCCCTCAGCAGCAGCCTTGGTGATGTCTGTGCCGAAATTGTTCAGTGCAGGCGTGTCTTTCTGCGTGCGTGGAGTCGATGTCGCTTGTTGTGTGTGGTGCTGACTGCCAACTGGATTACTTGATTTCTTGTAGTTGTCGTCCTCTTCATTCTCAAGGTCGTCATCTTCTGTATACCCCATTCCATCCTGTATGTTTGTCTGTTTCTGTTGTATTAGATTCAATGTCTTCTGGTAGTCAAGTCCGCATTCAGTCAATGTACTGGCTGCATCTGTGTTATTGTCCTTCAGGATAGCCAACAGCAAGTGCTCGCTATCTACCAGTTCATTCTTTAATAGGCGAGCCTCCAACAAACTAATGCGCATAATACGTCCTGCCTCTGCATTGAGCGGCAAATCAACGATAGCTGGCAATCCCTCTACAGCACTAAATTTCAGTGTGTCTTCCAAGTGATTCTTCAGTTCTAATATATCTACATTTTGTATTTTTAGTAGTTCTATTGCTTTTCCGTTTCCTTCACGCAGAATGCCTAACAATAGATGCTCAGGTGTTATATTGCTATTCTTGAGTCTGTTGGCTTCTTCTCTGCTAAAGTTTACGATGTTTGTCATTCTCTCAGAAAATCTGTTCTCCATTTACTTGTAATTCTCGTCTTAGTTAAATCTTACATTATTTGTCTTGCAAAGATACGAAATTGTTTCATATCCCTACATGAATATAACAAATAATGTGCCAAAATATTTTTTTGCCAAAAACCTTTTCATATGTCACAAAAATGTAGTAATTTTACGCGGTTTTTTATATAAAGCCTTAATTTGTACTATTAATAAAACAAGATGATAAATCAAGACAGAATTATAAAAGTAAACATTGAGGAGGAGATGAAATCCTCATACATAGACTATTCTATGTCTGTGATTGTGGCCCGTGCCCTTCCGGATGTAAGAGACGGTTTCAAACCTGTACATCGTAGAATTCTATATGGTATGAAACAAGTTGGTAATACCTCCGACAAGGCGTATAAGAAGTGCGCCCGTGTGGTAGGTGAAGTGCTTGGTAAGTACCACCCACATGGAGACTCTTCCGTTTATGGTGCGTTGGTTCGTATGGCACAGCCTTGGGCATTGCGCTACATGCTGGTGGATGGCCAGGGTAATTTCGGCTCTGTTGATGGTGACGGACCTGCAGCTATGCGATATACAGAATGCCGCTTACGCAAGTTGGGTGAGGAAATGATGCAGGATCTTGACAAGGATACCGTTGACATGCAGCCCAACTTCGACAATGAAGAGTTTGAACCGACAGTCATGCCAACCCGCATACCAAACTTGCTTGTAAACGGTGCTTCTGGTATTGCTGTGGGTATGGCTACCAATATGCCTACTCATAATCTGAGCGAGGTGATTGATGCCTGTGTGGCATACGTTGATAATAACGATATCACAGTAGAAGAACTGATGCAGTATGTCAAGGGACCTGACTTCCCAACTGGAGGCATCATTTTAGGCACCAATGGCATTCGTGAATCATATGAAACGGGTAGGGGACGCATTGTGGTACGTGGAAAGGCTGACATAGAGACAGGTGCTACTCACGACAAAATTGTAATCAGCGAAATTCCTTACGGTGTCAACAAAGCTGAACTTATCAAATATATTGCCGACCTGGCGAACGACAAGAAAATTGATGGCATTGCCAATGCCAACGATGAGAGCGACCGCGAAGGTATGCGTATCGTAATAGATGTTAAAAGAGATGCCAATGCCAATGTCTTGTTAAATAAATTGTACAAACTGACGCAGTTGCAGACTTCTTTCAGCGTTAACAATGTAGCATTGGTACATGGAAGGCCACGCCTGCTGACGCTGCGCGACATGATTAAATACTTTATCGAGCATCGTCACGAAGTTGTGATACGCCGCACTAAGTTTGACTTGGCTAAGGCACGCGAGAGAGCACATATCCTTGAAGGTCTTATCATTGCCAGCGACAATATTGACGAGGTAGTACACATTATCCGAGCAGCTAAGTCGCCTAACGATGCTATTGAAGGACTGATGAAGCGTTTTGAGCTTGATGAGATACAGGCAAAAGCCATAGTCGAGATGCGCTTACGTCAGCTTACTGGACTGATGCAGGATCAGCTGCATGCAGAATATAAAGAAATTGAAGAGAAGATAGCGTTCTATGAGTTGATTCTTTCTAATGAAGAGGTTTGCCGCAAAGTCATCAAGGACGAACTGATTGAAGTGAAAGATAAATATGGTGATGAGCGTAAGACGGAAATTAGCATGATGGATGGCGATATCAATCCCGAGGATTACTATCCAGACGATGAAGTGGTGATTACCATTTCTCATTTGGGCTACATTAAATGTACGCCGTTGCATGAATTCCGTACACAAAACAGAGGCGGCGTTGGTTCAAAGGGCTCTAATACGCGTAACGAAGACTTCGTTGAGCATATTTACCCGGCAACGATGCACAACACCATGATGTTCTTCACCCAAAAGGGCCGTTGCTACTGGCTGAAGGTATATCAGATTCCTATGGAGAGCAAAACCTCTAAAGGTCGTGCCATTCAGAACCTACTGAACATTGAGCCAGACGATAAGGTGACAGCTTACTTGCGTGTGAAGAATTTGGCAGATGCCGAGTTTAACAACTCTCACTATATAGTATTCTGTACTAAGAATGGTACTATTAAGAAGACCAGTTTGGCAGAATATTCACGTCCACGACAAAATGGTGTCAATGCCATCAATATATTGGAAGGTGATAAGGTGATTGAGGTGCGTCTTACTGATGGCGATAACGAGATTATCTTAGCTAATAAGAACGGTCGCGCTATCCGATTCAACGAAACATCTGTTCGTCCAATGGGCCGTACGGCTACTGGTGTAAGAGGTATGACACTCGATGATGATGGACAGGATGAAGTGGTTGGTATGGTTTGCGTAAAAGATTCTGAAAACGAAACCATCATGGTGGTTTCCGAGCAAGGATACGGTAAGCGTTCAGACATTGAGGATTATCGAAAGACTAACCGAGGTGCTAAAGGCGTTAAAACGCTCAATATCACAGAAAAGACAGGTAAGTTGGTTACCATCAAGACGGTAACGGAAGAAAACGATTTGATGATTATTAATAAGTCTGGTATAACTATCCGTTTGAAGGTGGCCGATGTAAGAATTATGGGACGTGCTACCCAAGGTGTGAAGCTCATCAACCTCGAGAAGCGTAACGACGAGATTGGCTCTGTATGTAAAGTTATGTCAGAATCAGAGGAAGAGGAGATTGAACAGAACGCTAATGAATTAGAAGATATTCAGTCTGAAATCCCTTCGTCAGAAGATGTACAGGCTGATATAGATAATAGTGATGAATGAAAGTAATATTTAATTTAATTTATTTTAGTCTATGAAGAAGTTATTTTTATCAATGGCTTTTGTTTTTGTGGCAGGCGGTGCTTTCGCACAGATGGATGCCGTTAAGAATGCCACCAAAGCTGGTAACAAGGGTGATTTTGCTACTGCAGAATCTTTGATCCAGCAGGCTCTGAACAATCCAGAGACTGCCAATTTGGCTGACACCTGGTATGCTGCAGGTCAGATTCAGCAGAAGAAAAGTGCTAAGCAGTTGGAGAATCAGGTAAAGCGTCAGAATTTTGATGAGGCAGCTATGTACGATGCAGTTCTGCAGATGACAAAGTATTTCCTGAAGGCAGACCAGTTGCCAGATCAGAAGGGCAAGATGAACGCTTTCTCTTCTAAGATGGCTTCTGCAATCAAGGCTGATAAAGGCAACCTGATTAATGGCGGTATCAACATGTTTAACTCAAGCGAGGAAGGTACCGATGCTAAGGCTCTTGATTTCTTCGGCGCATACGTTGACTTGGCAAATGCTCCTATGTTTGCTAAAGAAAACCTGGCAGTTGCTGACACTTTGATGCCTACTATTGCTTACTATGCAGCTTTGGCTGGTCTCCGCTCTGAGAACTATCCTGCTGTTGAGAAGTATGCTCCTATGGCACAGGCTGACAAGGAGAATGGTCAGAATGCAACTGAATTCCTTATTGAGGCACTTAAGAAGCAGGACAAGACCGACCAGATGCTGAGTGTGCTGAAGGATGCTATTAGCAAGTTCCCAAGCAATCAGGCTTTCTTTGCTAATATGATTGACTATTACAGTGCTAACGATAAGTACGATGAGGCTTTGGCATTTGCTGATCAGCAGATAGCTAAGGATAATGGTAATTTCTTCTACTACTATGTGAAAGGCTATCTTTACTCATTGATGAAGAATGACGATAAAGCCATTGAACAGTATGAGGCAGCTATTCAGCGTAATCCTGAATATGCACAGGCATACAGTGAGTTGGGCCGTGCTTATGTATTAAAAGCTCAGGATTTCTCAGCTACTGCAACTACTAATGTAAATGATCCTAAGTACCAGGAAGATGCTAAGACGTTGCGTGGTTTGTACGAGAAGGCACAGCCTTATTATGAGAAGGCTCGCCAGTTGGCTCCTGACAACACCAGCTTGTGGAAGCAGGGTCTGAGCAGCGTTTACTATAACCTGCAGATGGAAGACAAGTATAACGAAGTTATGCAGGCTAATTAATGAATCTCTCACTGCTGTAAAGCAGATAAGCCTTATAAGTTTGGAAACCCCGGAAGCATACACTTTTGGGGTTCCTTTATTAGAATGATTATTTGATAATTGATAACTGATAATGTTCAATGGCCACTTTTCTATAGGATGCGGTCATTCTTTATAAATATGGTACGAAAGCTACTTTCTTTTTTATTACTGATAATTATCCCATGCTGTTTCACCTATGCACAGACCGATGTCTTGAAGCAGGCCAAGGCCATGCTCAAGAATGGAGATGTAAAAGAGCTTCAGAAATTAGTGGACAAAATCATTGTGAATGAAACTACCAAAGACATTGCCGAGACCTGGCATGTGGCAGGCAGGGTACAACAGAGGATAGCTGAACAGGAGATGGAAAAAGCTTATCTGCGCAAACCATACGACACACTTTCCATATATAATAGCGTTTTATCCATGACACAGTATTTCTTGCGTTGTGACTCACTTGCGCAACTCGAGACAAAACCTGGTAAAATCAACAAATACCGCAAAGATAACCAACGCGCCATTTTGGCCGATAAGGGCAATCTGTTGAACGGAGGTATCTATTATTACAACCAGGCTGCCGAAGGCAATACTGAGTTGTTCTTACGTGCGCGTAATTTTTTCAGTACATATGTAGATGCTACCTTGAGCGATATGTTTGCTAAGGACAACCTGCTACCACGCGATTCAGTCTTCTCACAAGTGGCTTATTATGCAAGTCTGGCCGCTGTGCGTATGGGTGACTATGCCAATGTGTTGAAATATGCTCCTTATGCAGAAGATGATGCCACAGTAGGGCAGTATGCCATGGAGTTTTTGGCACAGGCACATAAGCAAGGTGGAAACACTACTGCATGGATAGAGACATTAAAACGAGGTATTGAAAAATATCCACAAGATGACTATTTTTTCGCCAGCCTCATCGACTACTACGGCAGTCAGAATAACTACGAAGAGGCGTTAGAGTTTGCAAACGGCATGTTGGCGAAAGCACCAAGCAACTATTATTACCTCTTTGTCAAGGGTTTCCTCTACCAAAATATGAAACGCTACAACGATGCTTTGGTGTACTATAAGCGTTCTATTGAGGCCAATCCTGACTATGCAGAAGCCTATAGCAATATAGGACTTGTCTATTGTCTGCTAGCACAAGATTTCTCGCAGGAGGCTGTGACGGATATCAAAGACCCACGCTATCCTGTTGACCAGGCACGACTCAAGTCATATTACGAAAATGCCTTGCCATACTACGAGAAGGCTCGCCTACTCAAGCCTAACGATCGTAACTTTTGGCTTAACGGCCTTCATCGTGTGTATTACAACCTCAGCATGGGGGAACAGTTCAACGAGATAGATGCTATGATCAACAACCAATAAAATTACATATAAATCCCATGCGTGAAGCATGGGATTTATTACGAGATATAAGTTCGTCACTACCTTAATCCTACGGTGGATTCTTCTTTCACTTCATTCTCACACACTCTTTAATTTCTAAACACTGCTTTTCCCTTATCAGCTTTTTGGTGGGAAGCGTTGTTTCAGCAGTTCTTCCATGCGAAGGGCTTCATCACGGTATTGAGCAGCTTCGATGAAGTCGAGCTTCTTGGCTGCCTGTCGCATACGTTTCTTGGTTTGTTCGATACTTTTCTCCAGTTGTTCACGTGACATATATTGTACAATAGGGTCTGCTGCGGCGGAGATGGAACCCACCTGTTCGATGTAGGGTCGTGGAGATGCCAGTTCGACACTGCGGTGACTGATGGTGGCCTTGGCGTCAATAGTAGCTTCGATATTGGATGCAAAGACATCGAGATTTTTCCCTTTGACTATCTGTCGGGGCGTGATGCCATGTTCCTGGTTGTAGCGGAGCTGCTTTTCACGCCTGCGGTTGGTTTCATCGATGGTTTGCTGCATGCTCTCGGTAATCTTGTCTGCATACATGATGACTAAGCCGTTGACATTGCGAGCTGCTCGGCCTGCAGTCTGTGTCAGCGAACGATGGGAGCGCAGGAAACCTTCTTTGTCGGCATCCAGGATAGCTACTAATGATACTTCAGGCAAATCAAGTCCTTCGCGCAGCAAGTTGACACCTATCAGAACATCGTAAAGACCTTCTCGTAGATCGGACATAATCTTCACACGCTCCAGGGTATCGACGTCACTGTGGATATAGTTGCATCGCACGCCGTTATTGAGCAGGTATTCGGTAAGTTCTTCGGCCATTCGTTTGGTGAGGGTGGTAACCAGCACTCGCTCCTCACGCTCTACACGTAGTTGAATCTCTTCCATCAGGTCATCCACGGGATTAAGGGCAGGACGTACCTCAATCTTTGGGTCTAATAATCCAGTTGGACGGATGACCTGCTCCACCACGATGCCCTCGCTTTGTTCCAGTTCAAAGTCGGCTGGGGTAGCGCTGACATAAATAACCTGATGTGCCATTTCCATGAACTCTGGGAAAGTGAGGGGACGATTGTCCTTGGCTGCTGGTAAGCGGAATCCATATTCAACGAGGTTTTCCTTTCGTGCACGGTCGCCGCCATACATGGCCTGTATTTGTGGCACGCTGACATGACTCTCGTCTATTACCATGAGATAATCCTTAGGAAAGAAATCGAGCAGGCAGTACGGACGGGTACCTGCTGGTCGTCCGTCAAAATATCGCGAGTAGTTCTCTATACCTGAACAGTGTCCGAGTTCACGTAGCATCTCCATGTCGTAGGTGACACGTTCATAGAGACGTTTTGCTTCGAGCGATTTTCCTTGTTCCTCAAAGAATTGCACTTGTTTGTGCAAGTCGTCCTCTATATCGTGAATGGCTCGTAAAGTTGATTCCTTAGTTGTCATAAACAGGTTGGCAGGGTAAATCTTGTAGTCCTCAAAGGTACCCGTAGTACGTCCTGTGAGGGCATCCACTTCTTCGATGCTTTCTATTTCGTCGCCCCAGAACACGATACGCAGGATATGGTCTGCATACGCCAAGAAGATATCCACCGTGTCGCCTCTGACACGGAAGTTGCCACGGTTTAGCTCGACGTCATTACGAACATAAAGGCTATCGACCAGTTGGCGCAGGAATACGTTACGGCTAAATATGGAGCCTTGTTTCACTTCAATGACATTGTTGTAAAAATCGGCGGGGTTGCCCATACCATAGATGCAAGAAACGGATGATACCACAACGACGTCGTTTCGCCCTGAGAGAAGTGAGGATGTGGCTGCCAGACGAAGTTTGTCAATCTCATCGTTTATGGCTAAATCTTTTTCGATGTATGTATCAGTGCTGGGCAAGTAGGCCTCAGGCTGATAATAGTCGTAGTAAGATACGTAATACTCCACGGCATTATGGGGGAAGAAACTCTTGAATTCACTGTAGAGTTGGGCAGCCAGTGTTTTGTTGTGACTGAGTACCAATGTGGGTTTGTTGACGTTTGCAATGACATTGGCAATAGTAAAAGTTTTGCCTGAGCCTGTTACACCCAACAGTGTCTGAGCAGAATCGCCGGCCAATACTCCTTCCGTTAATTGTCTGATGGCCTCTGGCTGGTCGCCTGTAGGCTGGTATGACGATGTTAGTTCGAATTTGTTCATCTGACGTGCTGAATTAAATAAACGAAGATAGAAAACTTGTTTGAGATATGCAAGGAAATGCACCTTTTTATTTTTTTTAATAGGTAACATTTTGCATTATTCATGGATTAGTAGTAACTTTGCCAAGATTTTGGCCAAATACGGACTTTTTCTATAAAACATGAAGAGAAATTTTATCATCATACTGTTCACTGCCTTCGTGATGTCGTCGTGCGGTAACTTTACTAACCTGTACAAGCACAAAATGGCTGATAAGGATTACGACTATTTGTATGAGGCTGCTAAAGAGTACTATGTGGCAGGACAATATTCACAGGCAATCACTTTATTGAATGATGTGATTACCATTTTGAAAGGATCTGATCGTGGTGAGGAATCGGTATTTATGCTGGCCATGAGTTATTTGAAAGAAAAAGATTATGCTATTGCTGCCCAGTCATTCCAGCAATACTATACATCTTATCCTCGTGGGGTCTATACCGAGCGGGCTCGATTCTATGCAGGCAAGGCATTATGGATTTCCACGCCTGAGTCGCAATTGGATCAAGCTGATACATTTAAGGCTATTCAGGAACTTCAGCTATTCTTGGAATTTTTCCCTAATTCCATCTACCGTGCAGAAGCAGAGAAAATTATCTTTGATGCGCAGGACAAACTGGTGGAGAAGGAGTATGACGCTGCTAAATTATACTATAACTTAGGTACTTATTTGGGCAATAACTTCAGGTCGTGTGTTATTTGTGCGCAGAACGCATTGAAAGACTATCCATACACCAAATACCGTGAGGAGTTGTCGTTACTGGTTGTAAAGGCTAAGTATGAAGAGGCTGTTCATAGTGTACATGACAAGAAAGCTGATCGTTATCGTGATGCAGTGGATGAATGCTATGCTTTCAAGAATGAATATCCTGAAAGTACCAATATCAAGAATGTAGATGAACTGCTTATGAAATCAGAGGAGGCTTTGAAGGAGCTACCTGATGAGGATGAGTAATAAAAGAATAACAATTTAACTAACATATTATTTATGGATTACAAAAAGACTAATGCTGCTACCACCACTGTCACAAGAGACATTGTGCAGCTGTGCGAGGATACTGGCAATATTTATGAGACTGTTGCTATTATCGGTAAGCGTGCCAATCAGATTAGCGTGGAGATAAAGAACGATTTGTCTAAGAAACTGGCTGAGTTTGCTTCTTACAGCGACAATTTGGAAGAAGTGTTTGAGAATCGTGAGCAGATTGAAATTTCTCGTTACTATGAGAAACTGCCAAAGGCTACACTGATTGCAACGCAGGAGTATATGGAGGGAAAGGTGTATTATCGCAATCCTGCCAAGGATAAGCAAAATATGGACGATTTTCAATGATACAGCGTATTCAATCGGTATATTGGCTGGTCATCACCGCTTTGCTGGTGGTGACCATGTTGTCTCCAATGGGCTTCTTTACTGAAACTGGTGGAGCGTTTGACAGTGTGTTGAAGCCTCTTGGCTTGACGATGGCTAACGGCGGTACGGAGAGCACTTGGGGACTGTTTGCTATTCTTCTACTGGATGCTGTGGTGGCGTTTACAACAATTTTCCTATACAGGAACCGTATGTTGCAGGTGCGTATGTGTGTGTTCAGTGCTTTGTTGCAGATAGGTTTTTATGCGACTGTAGCTGTGTTTGTCTATATGTTGCAACAAGATTTAGAGGCTACGTTCCGTCCAGGTTGGGCCCTGGCGCTGCCGTTTGTCTGCATCGTTCTTAACTATCTCGCATTTCGGGCTACTTATGCAGATGAAGTGATGGTGAGGGCGTCAGAACGACTGAGATAAGTGTAACTAAAGAAAAGAAAAAAGCTGCTCGAATTGAGCAGCTTTTTTTTAAAGGTCACTGAAGTTTGGACTGAAGGTATCACCTCGGTTCAAATCACCTGTGCGGAGTCCTAAGGTCAGCCACTTCTGACGCTGTTGTGAAGAACCATGGTTGAATGACTCAGGAACGGCATAGCCACGGGCTTTCTTCTGCAGGTAGTCATCGCCGATTACTGCAGCACAGTTGATTGCCTCTTCCAAATCACCAGCTTCGAGTGAACCAAACATCTGGTTGTCGTGATAAGCCCACACACCAGCATAGAAGTCAGCCTGCAACTCAATACGTACACTCATACGATTGCTCTCTGTTTCGTTCATACGAGCCATCTGGCTATGAGCCTTGTCCAACGTTCCCAATAAGTGCTGTACATGATGCCCCACTTCATGGGCAATTACATAAGCATAGGCGAAATCACCATCTGCACCTAAAGTCTGCTTCATCTCGCTGAAGAATGACAGGTCAATATACAGAGACTCGTCAGCTGAGCAGTAGAATGGACCTACCTGAGAGGTGGCACCACCACAACCCGTCTTTACGCTGCCTGTAAACAACACCATCTTTGGAGCACGATAGGTTCTGCCATACTGCTGGAATACCTTTGTCCACACATCCTCGGTGCCTGCCAATATCTGGCGTGAGAACTTTGCCAGTTCCTCTTCTTCTGGCGTAAACTCACGGTTATTTTCTGTCTGAGTGGAAACCATGCTGCCCAAGTCAGCACCTGACAACACACTTAATGGGTTACCCCCCATGAACCATGTGATTAAGGCAACAATAATCAAACCACCAATGCCTAATCCTGCCTTTCCTCCACCACTCAATCTACGGCGATCGTCCACATTGGAACTCTCGCGTCTTCCGTCCATTCTCATAATTTAATCCGATTTAAAGTTCAACATATACTGCAAAAATACACAATTAATCGTCATATCAATAAAAATTCCTCAAAAAAGTAAAAAATAATGGCAGTGAAAAACCTAAAATTCCGCTAAAAATGTATATTTGCAGAGGAAACATTACTAATTAAATATATTGAAATATGAAAAAGACAAAGATTACAGCTATTCTTTTGAGTGCTGCCTTGGTATTTGGAGGTTGTGGCACTACGAACAACACTGTTAAGGGTACTGCCATTGGCGGCGGTGGTGGTGTTGCTGTGGGTGCCATTCTTGGTGGACTGATAGGTGGTGGTAGCAAGGGTGCCTTGATAGGTGCTGCTATTGGTGGTGCAGTAGGTGCCGGTACTGGTGCTATCATTGGTCGTAAGATGGATAAGAAAGCTGCTGCTGCAGCTCAGATAGAGGGAGCTGAGGTGGAGAAGGTACAGGATTCTAATGGTTTGGATGCTGTAAAGGTTACCTTCGCTTCTGGCATATTGTTTGGTTTTAACTCATCTGCTTTGAGCAATGACTCTAAAAATTCTCTGAAAGAGTTGGCTGGTATCTTGGCAGAGGATAGGACTACCGACATTGCTGTTGTGGGACACACCGACAAGGTAGGTACTCAGGAAGCTAATATTAAGGTGTCTAACCAGCGCGCGCAGGCCGTAGAGGGCTACCTGAAGCAGTGTGGTGTACCTAATTCTCAGTTCAAGTATGTAGAGGGTGTTGGTTACGATCAGTACGATGAGAGCAAGTCGGCTGCTGAGAATCGCCGCGTAGAGATTTTCATGTATGCAAGTGAGAAGATGATCAAGGAGGCGGAAGCTGAAGCTGCTAAGAATTAAATAATCGTCAATTGATAAAAAAAGGGCTGCTCCATCGAGCAGCCTTTTTTTCTTGCTCCTTTCTTTGCTATTTCTTTGCTACTAGAATATTTGATAGTGGATCCGGCTGCATCTCTTCCACTATCAAATATTTTAGTCGCAAAGAAAAAACTACCGAAGTCGAGACATTACATAGTTCTAGAGCATAAGTGGAAAGGCGTGAAGAAATATCGAGTTTTTACGTTAAGAGAAAAAATCAAATAAGACCTCTGGTCGTCTATTTTTTCTTAGTAAAAACGAAGAGATTTTAGCCTTGGAGGTTCAGCTCTAGAACTATGCAATAGTCGAGCAAGGTAGTTGATATAACGAACAGCCGGCGAAACCATCAAATATTCTAATAGCAAAGAAAAACAAAAAAAAGGCAGCGGGTATAACGCTGCCTTTAATGGTCAAGATTATAACTTACTTGTTCAAGTGTAGATCCTTGAAAGTGCGAGGAGCAGGAACACCCGGTAGAGGCTTGCGGTCTTTGAGTTGCTGGAGAGCAACCTCGATTGCCTTGTTCAACTGCTGGTCTTCGCCAGCCTGTTCTTTGATAGGATCGTTGTCGAGAACAATGTCAGGATCAACGCCGTGGTTCTCCACAATCCACTGACCCGTCTTCGCATCGTAGTTGGTGAAAAATGGTACACGAACATCAGTGCCATCCATGTAAGGCAGTGAGCCACTGATACCAATAATACCACCCCAGGTGCGAGTGCCGATGACGGTACCCAGGTTGTTGGCCTTGAAACTCCAAGGGAAGAGGTCGCCATCAGAAGCAGAGTACTTGTTGACGAGTAATACCTTTGGACCGTGATGTGCACCGTCAGGTACGGTATTCGTCGTACTGGATGTACGGCTCATGGTCATACGGTAAGGCACCCGCAACAGGCGCTCGATAATCATAGGAGAAACATTACCACCGCCGTTGGCGCGGTCATCGATAATCAACGCCTCCTTATCCAACTGAGGATAGTAGTAACGTACAAACTCATTCAGGCCTTCAGCACCCATGTCTGGGATGTAAATATAACCTACACGTCCGTTGGTTGCCTTCTCAACAGTCTTGATGTTGTTCTGCACCCATGCGTAGTGGTAGAGTGGGTATTCGTCTGCAATTGGCTTGATTACCACCTTGCGACCACCAGCTGCAGCATCGCTGTTTACGGTGAGTTCGGTCAGTACGTCAGCCTTGCCTATCAGCAGTTCGTAGATGTTGTCCACAGAGTTGGTTGGCACACCATTGATAGCTGTGATGAATTCACCTTCCTTCACGTTGATACCCGGCTCAGTAAGAGGTGAACGCAGTTCCTCGCGATAAGGAGCACCCTCCAAAATCTTAGTAATCTTGTAGTAACCACTCTTGTCTTTGCTGAACTCAGCACCCAACAAGCCCATGTCGATGCGTTCTGCCTCCGGTTTCTCACCTGTAGAGATATAAGCATGTCCACAAGCCAGCTCTGAAATCATCTCACCAATCACATAGTTCAAATCCAGACGAGTCTTTACATATGGCAGTAATACCGCATATTTGGCCTTGATGGCCTTCCAGTCAACACCGTGCATGTTCTCCAAGTAGAAACCATCACGGAAAGCACGCCACACCTCATCGAAGATCTGTGGCCACTCTTGTGAGAAATCAACGGTAGCCATCAAATTAGCTGTATCGATAGGTTTGTCAAGTTTGATATGGTCGGATGGGAAGTCAACGATATAGTATTTGTTCCTGTCACCAATCAACGCTTTCTTGCCACCTGCAGTGTAACTTGTCAGACGACCGTCAACCACCTTGCTGTCTTCCTGTCTGTCAAAGTCATAGACCATGATGCTACGACCACTCTGGTACCACAGTTTCTTGCCATCGCTAAAGAAGAAACTCATGTAACCTTCACCACCACTTACAGGCATTTTCACGATGCGGTTGAAGATACCATCGGTGTCAATCTTCACATTCACATCTTTTTTGGCTTCAGCTTCACCTGGTTTACCTGGACCTTGAGGGCCAGCAGGTTTGCTGTCGTTGCCACTGCTGATCTGATCATCCTTTGGCAATAGTGGTGATGGGGTGTCGCTTGCCAATGTAGCAAAGTATATGCCACCCATGTTAGAATATGCATAATCCCATTCTACACGGCTATAGATTGGGTTGAGATCGCGATTGGAGTTGAAGAAGAGGTACTTACCATCGGTGCTGAACACAGGAGATGATGAGTCGTACCACTTTTCGGTAATAGGATATTCCTTGTTGGTCTTAAGATTATATACATACACCACGCTCATGTCGTTCTTCTCTGGACGGGTGTAGGTAATCCACTGACTATCTGGAGAGAACTGTACCTGACGGAACTCGCTCTCAGGGCAGGTAAGCACGGTGCGTTTGCTTTTGGCAGCCACATTAACCTCAACCAGACGGTTCTTGCGGTCCGTGTAGAGGATGGTCTTGCTATCAGGACTCCATGTCAGTGAGCGGATATACGTATCGTTGTTCTTGGTCAGTTGAACAGGTTCACCACCTTGTTCATCTTGTAACCAAACCTCGGTCTCGCCGGTTTTGTCACTGATGTAAGCGATGTACTTGCCATCAGGACTGATTTGTGCGCCACGATCGTTGGCACCAGGAGTGCGAGTGATGTTCTTCACTACACCTTGCTTGCCAGGAACGTCAAATACTTCACCACGAGCAGTGATTGCCAAGCGTTTGCCATCAGCCGAAAGGCTGGCAGCTGTAATGTTATCAGCAACATTCCTCAGTTCGGTACGTCCGTAGATGAAATCAGAAGTCAGGGTAATGTTAATCTGAGTACTCTGGCGGGTTTTCGGATCCAGCTTATAGAGGTAGCCACCTTTTTCATAAACGATAATCTGACCATTGGTGCTGGGAAACTTTACGTCAAAGTCGGTATAGTTGGTCACCTTCTCGGTCTGCTTGGTTTGCGTGTTATACACGAAGATATTCATCGTCATATCGCGGTCGGAGATAAAGAAAATCTCATTGCCAATCCACATAGGCATGATATCCTGTGCATCATTCTTGGTAACATTCTCCACCGTCTTGGCTTGTGGGTCGTAAATCCAGATATCATCGGCCATACCGCCACGATAGTATTTCCAAGTACGGAACTCACGCATTACACGATTGTAAGCCAGTTTCTTGCCATCAGGGGAATAACTGCAGAAACCTCCTTCAGGCAAAGGAATTTGTTCGCTCATGCCGCCATCCTTGGAGATAGTCCATAGCTTGCCATCGAAACTATCACTAATGCGGTTACGATAAACCACATTCTTACCATCTACTGTCCAGGTGAGCACCATGTTGTTAGGACCCATACGGTCGCCCAGGTCATCACGTGAGTTGGTAGCGGTGAAGGTGAGTCGCTTGGGCTCGCCACCGTCTTTCGAGATAAGATACACCTCACGGTTGCCATCATACTCGCCAGTGAAAGCGATAGACTGGCCATCGGGTGAATAACGAGCAAACATTTCGTAGCCGATGTGAGAGGTTAAGCGAGTAGCCTGCCCACCGTTAATTGATGCCTTGAACAGGTCGCCTCCATAGGAGAATACCACTTCCTGACCGTTAGTGGCAGGGAAACGAAGCAGTCTGCCTTCATCTGCATAGCTGTTCAATGCAGTTCCTGCAACCAGCAGGGAAAACAATAATTCTTTCTTCATACTATTATTTTTGGTTGATTTGTGAATTCGTGATACAAATATACGAACTATAATTTAGAATAGGTATGGGTGTGTGCAAAAAAGTTACAAATGCAAATAAATATCCCCCTCTGTGAGGAGGGGGATGAATGCTGAATGTTTATATTTTTATTCTATGGCGTAAACGCCTTTTTTGCTAATATTTACTTTTTGAGGATTGCCTTTGTAACCGATGCTGCCGCTGCCTGCCCTTGAAGCTTCGATAGCCGTGCTGGCATAGCAGGTGATGTCGCCACTGCCAGAGGTGTTAGCGATAACATCCTCAGCTAACAAGTCACTGGCTGCTATATTGCCACTACCGGCAATGCTGTATTTGGCTTTTAGAGTCTTGCCTTTCAACTTGATGTCTCCACTGCCGGAAATATTGGCCTTTACATTGTTGGCGCTGATATTGTCCAGACCAATGTCACCAGAACCTGCGATAGAAACCGACAACTCATTGCTTTGCAAATTGTCAGCATTGATATCGCCACTGCCAGATATGCTTACTTCCATATTGCCTGAGCAATTGACATTGTTGCAATCCATGTCGCCAGAACCTGTAATGCTCAACTTCAGGTTGTCTGTGGTCAGTCCGTTCATCAGCTTAAAATCACCAGAGCCTGTTATATTCATAGCTTTTAATGCAGCTGCATTGACGGTATAATCCAGTTTTTTGAGGTAGTTTACACTATAGCCTTTCTTGATTCTGAGGCATAGGGTGTTGTTCTCAACATACACGTCCAGGATCTCAGCTACATTGTCGGAGGTAACTACCGAGACTGCTGGTGCACCAGGTTGCTGGGTGAAATATACGTTACCACTACCAATCAAATTGATCTTGTCGAAGTCAGATACCCTGATTTCTTTAGTCACATAGTTTTCGCTGGCCTTTACACGAATGGTATTTACTCCATCTACCACCATACTACATGCTGTCATGCTAATGCCCAGCATCATTGAAGCAAAAAAAGTTGTCAGTTTTTTCATAATCTTAAGTCGTTATTTTGTTTATTTTATGTGTTAGACGTATTAGGTTGCCAAAAAGTTGCAATGTTATTTATTTTTTTGCTTTAAGGATGATATCTTGATGCTATAATTATGCAAGAACCCCTTTTGGAAATTGCATGGTAACACAATGCAGGGAACCATGTTGCTTGATCAATGCACGGCAATCTATACCTATTATATTTTTATCAGGGAAGGCTACTTGCAATACCTCTTTGGCTATAGCATCGTTAGCAGACTGGTTATAAGTAGGGTAGAGTACCTGTTGATTCAAAATAAGGAAATTGGCGTAGGTCGCAGGAAGTCTTTCTCCCTCAAATATCACCTTGTCAGCCATTGGTAAAGGCAATAGGCGATATGGCTGACCAGCAAGGGTAACAAAGGTTTGTAGTTGATTCTCCATCTTAGCCAGTTCGTCGTAGTGTTCATCCGATGGGTCATTGCATTTTACGTAGGCAATGGTATCGGGACTACAGAAGCGTGCCAAAGTGTCGATATGACTGTCGGTGTCGTCACCACATAGGTAACCGTGGTCGAGCCACAAGATGCGGTTGATATGCAGGGATCGTTTGAGATACTCCTCTATATCCACCTTATTCATTTTAGGGTTTCTGTTGGGGTTCAGCAAACAGGCAGAAGTCGTGAGCAGGGTGCCTTGTCCGTCGCTCTCGATAGAGCCGCCTTCCAGTACGAAATCAAGGTGGTTGACATATTTGCCATGAAGGAATCCATTATCCATAGCTTGCCGTGTCACAGCATTGTCTTTTTCTGCAGCAAACTTGTTGCCCCAGCCGTTGAAACAGAAATCAAGCAATTGTGGACCCTGTGGGTCAGTCAGTGTGATGGCACCATGATCGCGTGCCCATGTATCATTGGTATCGCAACGCATGAAACGCACATTACGCATCATCACTTTGGCTTGCGTGAGCTGCATCTGCACCTTTTGAGGTTCTGGAGTAACAATCAGTAACAGTTCGTGACGAGCTATCTCTTTGGCTATCTGTATGAAGCAAGCGGATACCTCATCGAGCATCGGGGCCCAATCAGTACCAGCATGGGGCCAAGTGAGTTGAACACCGCTTTGTTCTGCCCATTCGCCAGGCAGGGCAGGGTTGCTCTGTTCCATCACTAACTCTGTGAAACGGGATGCATCGACTTGCAGTTCATCTTTCCTGCGGCCATAGAAGGGATTCTGTACTTGGATACTCATAAGCGTCAGTTTACTGAAATAAAAAAAAGAGACTCATCATAGGATGAATCTCTCTTGAGCGGAAAACGAGACTCGGACTCGCGACCCCAACCTTGGCAAGGTTGTGCTCTACCAACTGAGCTATTTCCGCAAAATTGCTCTGCAATTTTGCGAGATTATCGGCTGCGCTCGGCATAATCAAAATAAATTTTGCTTCTGCTCTCACTTGCACGATAATTCCGCTACCACAAAGCAATGACTTGCTATCTTTGTGCCCAAGAAAGGACTCGAACCTTCACGCCTCTCAGCACACGCACCTGAAACGTGCGCGTCTACCAATTCCGCCACTTGGGCATAGGATATAGATAGCAAATATCTTTTATGAACAGGTGAAGAGAAGGAGACTCGAACTCCCACGACACAATTGTCACTACCCCCTCAAAGTAGCGCGTCTACCAATTCCGCCACCTCTCCATTTGTTTGTCATTAAGAATCAAAGAACTCTTTTGAGCGGAAAACGAGACTCGGACTCGCGACCCCAACCTTGGCAAGGTTGTGCTCTACCAACTGAGCTATTTCCGCGTTATTTTGCTTTGCGAAATAACGCGGCATTGTTGGCTGCACTCGGCATAGCTCAAGCAAGCTTGGCTCTGCCCTCGTTTGCACAACAATTCCGCCTAGTAGGAACGGTTGGGCAACCAATATCGCGCGTTATTGCAAGACTTCAACAAATCATTGATCTCTGTTGCGGATGCAAAGGTAGGCATTTTCTTTAAACCTGCAAACTATTTTGAGAAAAAAATGCAAAAAAAATATCACAAAATCATGCTTAACACATACGGTCACGATAGTCCTCGTATTTGAATTCCTTATAAATCACTGCTTTATTATCAGAAGTCCACAAAGCTAAGGCAGGGTGGTGAATACCATTAAACATGGTAGTTTTCACACTGGTGTAGTGTATCATGTCTTCAAACACGATGCGTTCGCCCACCTGCAACTCATGATTGAAACTCCAATTGCCTAAAAAGTCGCCACTCAAGCATGAGTTCCCACCTATTCTATATATATAAGGACCTTCGTCTCCCATCTTAGCACCTGAGATGACAGGCTGATAGGGCATTTCCAGACAATCAGGCATATGACAGGTGAAGCTCACATTCACAATGGCTGTGCGAATGCCGTGGTTCTCCACAATATCTACCACTTCTGAAACCAACACGCCTGTTTGCCAGGCAAAAGCAGAACCTGGCTCAAGGATGATGCGCAAGTTGGGATATTGTTGTTGTAAATTTTTCAAGAGTCTTATCAAATGCGCTACGTCATAGTCTTTGCGTGTCATTAGATGCCCACCTCCTAAGTTAAGCCATTTCAAATGTCGTAACCAATTATCGAATTTAGGTATCAAGTGTGCTAATGTGTTTTCCAGTGCGTAGGAGGATGATTCGCAATGACAATGACAATGGAAACCATCTATACCAGCTGGTAGCTCATCTGGCAACTGATCGGCAATGAGGCCAAATCTTGAACCTGGGGCACAAGGATTATACAGCTCTGTTTCTATCTCAGAATACTCTGGATTGATGCGCAAACCACAAGATACAGGTTCGTCATGAGCCTGTACCAAAGGATAAAACCTTTCATACTGAGTAAGTGAGTTGAAGGTAATATGACTGCTGCATCGCAGGATGTCGCCAAACTCTTGATAGGTATAGGCAGGCGAATAGGTGTGCGCCTTACTGCCAAACTCTTCAAATGCCAGACGGGCTTCATACAGCGAACTGGCTGTAGTGTGATGGATGTACTCGCGGAAGATGGGGAATGACTTCCACAAGGCAAAGGCTTTGAAGGCTAAAATTATCTCTACTCCGGCTTCATCGGCAACATGCTGAATAAGTCGCAGGTTTCGTCGAAGCAAATCTTCCTCCATGATATAACAAGGAGATGGAAAAAGACTGTAATCTATCATTTTTCATCAAATATTTATGCTACAAAGGTAATAATAATTGAATAATAATGTCTATATTTGAAGCATGAAAAACCAATAAATCATATTACATGAAAAAAATTTTTGTTTTTTGTACCACTTTATTGATGGTAGGAATGGCACAGGCTCAGCTCTCTGCAAACTTGAACGAAGAATCTTGGCAGCAGTATCTGAATAAAGCCTATGTTACAGGAAATGTGATGGATGTAGAGCTTTGGCCTAATGGCACTCCTAATAGTAATGGGGTGGTGTATGACCAGCCCGTCAAGGCAGGACAGGGAACTATTGACATGAAACCCGGTTTGAAGGTGGTGCTGCCTCGCAAGAGCGATAAGCCGTCAAAGGCTGTAGTGGTTTGTCCTGGTGGAGGCTATGCCATGTTGGCCACCATGCACGAAGGAATCATGTGGAACTTCTTCTTCGGTCGTGAAAATGTGGCTACCATTATGTTGACTTACCGCTTGCCACATGGAAATCATGAGGTGCCTGCCAGTGATGTCTATCAAGCCATCCGTATAGTGAAAGAACATGCCAAGGAGTGGAATATTGACCCTAACCAGATTGGGGTGATGGGCTCTTCGGCAGGTGGACATCTGGCTTCCACTGTAGCTACCCATGCAGCTGATGATGTTCGTCCTGCTTTCCAGATACTATTCTATCCCGTGATTACCATGGACAAGCGCTATACGCACATGGGTACACATGACAACCTGATAGGCAAAGATGCTACTCCTGAGATGGAAACACTCTATAGCAACGAGAAACAAGTGACAGAGAAAACTCCACGTGCCTTTATCGTACTGGCTGATGATGACGATGTAGTGCCATCTATCAATTCTGCCTGGTATTTTGCAGCCTTGAAGGATCATGGTGTACCTGCTAATATGCATGTGTATCCTACTGGTGGTCATGGCTTTGGCAACTCTCAAAGCTGGAAGTACAATGCCGATATGTTGCAGAACCTGTCTGATTGGCTCAATAGCTTTTAGTCGATAAAAAATTTTTTTTCGATTTTCTAGGTGTATGATTAAACCATTTGTATATTTTGGAGTCAAATAATAAACTATTAAGTTTAATATAATTATGAAAAAGGCATTACTATCATTGGCAGCCATGCTTTGCATGACATTGGGCATGGCGCAGAACCCTGGCGCTCAGGGTGGCTCTCAGGGAGGTCCTCAAGGCCAACGTCCACAACGTCTGACTGTAGATCAGGTGAATACCAAGATGCAGGATGAACTGAAGTTGGATGAAGCTCAGATGAAAGAAGTAGCTAAGTTGAACAAGAAGTACTCGTCACTCTACGAAGGCATGGCCATGAGCGGTGGCGGTGGATTCGGCGGTGGTCGTCCTATGGGCGGTGGTGCTCCTATGGGCGGTGGCGGCGGAGGTGACTTCGGCGGCGGAGGCGGCGCTGGAATGGGTGGTGGCATGGGCAATGCCAACAGCGTGCGTTTTACACCTTCACAGACTACCCCGGAACAGTTGGCCAAGAAACAACAGATTCAGCAAGAGGCCTATGAGAAGAAACTGAAGAAAATCCTATCTGAAGAGCAGTATGCTACCTATGAGAAGGTATTTCCAGCATTGATGCCAAAGCCCGGTCAGCGTCCTGGAGGCGCTCCTGGTCAGGGACGTCCACAAGGGCAAGGCAATTAATAATTAACGGTTAAATACAAAGGCTGCTCGTTTGGGCAGCCTTTTTTTGATAAGATTTATGAGATTCGTGGCAAAAGGGTCATGTTAGATTTTGACCTTGCTTGCCTGTATGGTGTAGAAACAAAGCGTCTTAACGAGGCTGTAAAACGTAATTCCATTCGGTTTGAAGGTGATGATTTTATGTTTCGTATAACAAAAGACGAAATAGAGTCTGTGCGTTCATGGTCGCAATTTGCGACCTTGAATAAAGGAAGAGGTTCCAACATTAAATACCTTCCGTTTGCATTAACAGAATTAGGAGTGGCGATGTTAAGTAGTGTACTTAATTCTGATTCATACAACCTAAGAATGACTAAAAGCAAAGTCCCCGCTGATTAGCGAGGACTTCACTGTCTTTACATGTAGATAGGACCATGTCCCTGTGCACGAGGAAGTGTTTAAAAAAGACGAGTAAACATTTGGTAGTTGGAAATAAAAGCGTACCTTTACGGTCGATATTGTAATTGTTTAATTTTGTAATTCATTCATAATAATGAACGACTTAGAAATAATCCAGAATAAGATTTATGAGATTCGTGGTCAGCGAGTGATGCTGGATCGTGATTTAGCTATTCTTTATGGCGTTGAAACAAAAGTGCTTAATCAGTCTGTAAAACGTAATATTGAACGCTTCCCTCCAGATTTTATGTTCCAACTTACAAAAGAAGAATTCTTGAATTTGAAATCACATTTTGTGGTATCCAATCGGCCTTTTGCTCAAACAGGCAATAACTTGATGTCACAATTTGTGACTTCAAGTTGGGGAGGAACAAGAAAACTCCCATTTGCATTTACTGAATTTGGAGTAGCCATGTTGAGTAGTGTACTCCGTTCTTCTCTAGCTATTCAGGTAAATATAGGAATTATGAGAGCTTTTGCTCAATTTCGTCATATTGCTAACAAGATCCAACTTCCTGATAATAATGCAGAATTGTGGGCTGAAATAAAAGCTTTACGAAATGAGATGAATGAAATTCTTGCTGACCAAAACGACATAAATGAAGATACTCGTGCTCAACTGGATGCCATCAGTATGGCGCTGGCGGAGCTGCAAGCCAAAGAGCCAGCAAAGAAAGAGCGGAAACCCATAGGATTTATTCAGCCTAAGAATGACTAAAAAGCAAAGCCCCCGCTGATTAGCGAGGGCGCTTCCTTTTACATGTAGAGAGGACCATGTCCCATACATGAGGTTGTGCTCATGGCAGTCAGTGCTGCCGTCATAATAGAGATGGTGAATTGAATCACCGTCTTCCAAAAATTCTTGTTTTTCATAATACTTTAGTTTAGGTCTAGGTTAATACTTTTGCTTTTACCCCTCCGGCTCTCCGAGCCACCTCCCCTTTGCAGGGGGAGGAGCTTTAGGGAGCTGCTCCCCTGATTTATTAGGGGAGCTGTCCGAAGGACTGAGGGGTGCTTAGAACTGCCTCTCTGGCTGCTCCCTTTACACGGGGAGGAGCTTTGAGAACTGTCCCCTTGGCTGCTCCCCTTTTGAGGGGAGCTGTCAGCTTGCTGACTGAGGGGTTCATTATCCATTATGCATTATCCATTATGCATTATCCATTATGCATTAGATCTGCATGTCGTCGCCACCATCGCCACCGTTGCCACCAGTGTTGGTGCCTGAACCGCTGCCAGAGCCGCTGGTGCCAGGAGTGCCGTTGTTGTTGGCATTCACCTTGCCCAGGATGAAGGCTTTCAGGTCGATGAACGAAGCCTTCTTGAGGAACTCACGGCTGGAGATATTCATCTCCTGCTCCTGTTCAGGCAGGAAGCGGATGTGGAGCGCCTTGATGTGCTTGTTCACATTGTAATCGTCCTCGGTGTCGGCACCATACTTGGTGTTCTCGATGGTGGTGTAGAAGATACCCAGTCCGTCGATCTTCACCTTCTTGCCTTCCAGCAGCATCTCCAGCATGCAGCTGCGCCACTTCTCCAGTACGCCGAATACCACATCCTGGGTATAGACAGAGCCGTGCTCGGCAATGTGCTGCGCCATCTTGCGGGTGTTCAGGGTTTCAATAGACTTGGCGAAGGCATAGTACTTGCCATTGGCCAGTGTCTCATCATTCGTGTTCTTTCTCAGTTCGTAGAAAATTTTTGCCATAAGTTTTGTCGTGTTTTGTGTTTCACACCTATTTCGTCGCGACTCGGCATATCCCATGCAAGCCTGGCTCTGCACTCGCTGCTCCGAAAAGTTGTGTTTTTTGTTTACGCAGCGAAATCCTTCGGGTCGCCGCTTCCCGCTGTTCATCATGATCAACACTGCGAAGTTACTGCCTTTCTCTCACCTCTGCAAACAATCGTTTCTTTTATCCTATATTAATATCCTTTACTCGTTGCAATGCTTTATTTATTAGAGTATTACAGGGAAATTCCTGTCGCAAGATCATATCGCATTATTGGGCTTATATCAACTACCTATCTCAACAATTATCATAGTTCAAGAGCAGAAGCTCTGCAGTCTACTTTTCTGTTCCTTTCTTCGAAGCGAAGAGGCATTATCATCATTTTCTTTGGCGCAAAGAAAATGAAGCAAAAGAAAACATTCCCCCTTACCAAACCATCCCCCAGGGGATGGCTTAATTGACTTCGGACTTCGTCCTTCGTCAAGGTCTTCTTGTATCGCTCGCAAGCTTTCGCCCTACGGGCGAGCGATAAGATTTTACTCGCTTCGCGAGAAGAAGTGCAATGAAACGAAGCCTGAAAACCTCAAAAATGGCGAGAACGGCTCTCAGAGGCAACGAGAACGGTTCTCGTCGCTATTGAGAACCGTTCTCGTGTAAAATCAGCCCCGATGCCATGAAAATCTCATTGCAGTGACACCGTGACCGAGTGACATTAAAAAATCCTACTTTCTATCTTTCCACAGTGACATTAAACCCTTATTTATATATATAATAATATTATTATATATATAAATAAAAATAAATATTTAACAATTCTAATATTCACACTGCATATCCATCAAATGAATTGTCACTCTGTCACACTGTCACGCCGAGGAAGCTGATCTTTTGACAATTCGAAAACATTTTACATCTATCTCTTGTTAATTCCGCATTTTATCCCTACCTTTGACGTCGATATGGTAACTATTGCTTTATGTTACCGGATGTGCTTCTAAGTGGTTCGCCTCATGGTTGCAGAGATATTAAAGCAACTGTAATAACTAAAATAACATGAGGCATGAAGTGGAAGGACAATTAACATAGTATGTAAGGCTGCAAGAAGCCTATTTCTAAGCGGATTCTTCCGCTTTAGAGAGATAGAAATCTTGAGTGACAGACGACTTTGAACAGTTAAATTTTCCCGTTTTTAATCGATACAGAGAAGTCAATCTGCCTTACTCAGGCACTACGGTGTGGTGCAGGAGTAATAGATTGGTGTTAGCTGTATCAAGGGCCGGGAAACCCCAACTGTAGTTAGCGACCTTTCTTTTTGACTTTTGCCCACACCCCTCTCTCTCTTCTTTAATTTTATCTATTTTAATTTTTTAAGGTAAAAACAAAAATGAATTATAATAATTCTGGAGACCAACTCCAGACCATCGAGCGTATGCTCGAAAATAAAGAGGGTGCTTTTTCAAATATTGAGTTGATGATGTACTATTGCATCAAGCATTGGATAGCAAGGCACGAAGCAACCCCCATACCTGTTACTACCACCCTTGCCCCCTTACCGTTAGATTGTTACCTAGGCGAGGAGCAAGGACAGTCTGTCGACCTGCTGCCATTGAGTTCAAGACCAATTCCGATTGCAAGTTCCGTACTGGATGGCATCTTCCACCCAGCCATTGATGTGGAGAAAGTGAAGACAGAGCTATTGTCGCTTACCTCCGACAAGGTAGATGGCATTAAGCGATGGTTTGTCCTGCACAAGGTGCTTGAAGAAATCAACTGGTTGAGCGACTGTGCCGACTCTCACTTCATCAAATGGGTGAGTGATTGCTTTGGCTGGGAATGGAGCACCAAGGACTTCAAGCGAGTGCTGCCCGATTTCAAAAACACGCCAACGATGGAGTGGGGCAAAGATACCGTGAAAGATGTCCAGACAGGACTTAGTTACAGGGCACTGGCTGACAAAGTGAGAAGCAGATTCGTGAGTATGAATAATGGCAACATCATTGACAATACCTACTATTTCAAGCGTCCCGACCTGTATATCCATCATCCTGGCAACCGTAGATAAAGTTTAACAATCATACTCAGTAGGCAGAGTAGCGTGTACCCTCGTGCACCTTCGTGTACCTGCTTCGTGTACCAAAACATCAAATTGCGTGTACCTCGTATACCATTTTCGGTATGCGAGGTATTTTTATTCGTTACCCTCTGTTTTTCTCCTCACTTTTGCATCATCGAACTAAAAAAACAAAACCATGAAACCAGAAACAATAATCATTAGTAGAACAGTAATCAACCCTTTCGGCGTAAAGGTGTTCCGTTGCTGTGGCAGCTGCCAGTATAAGCAGATTAATCAGAAAGGCAACAGGTACTGTCCCAAGCGACGCAAGAAAGTAGGGCAGAAGAATTTCTGCAAGGAGTGGCAGATGTCGAGAATGTTGCGCAAGCTGCAACCACCCCAATGAACTTGACTACCTTTCGTTCATCCGGAGGAGCGAAAGGTTACAAGATAAATAATTGAATTATAAACATTAAAACAAAAAAGATTATGTATTTGATAGTAGAAATATCAGGAGAGAGCTATGATCGCATCCAACAGGGAAGGTCTGTTGTAGGACAGATCAAACGTGATGAAATCACAGGCATTCTAACGTTGAAGGCATTCCTTCGACACGGTAAGTCCAGGAAGAGAAGCAAGGTGCTTTGCCAGCTTCCCAATGGCAAATTATCTGAGAGCGAGAAACTCTATAGGCTGTATGTGGCAGTGAACAAGCTGTTGGATGTTGATAGCATTGACCAAGTGTTTGACAACAATGTACAGAAGGCGATGAACCTCCTGAAAGTTAAAACATTAATTAGTTGATAGTCCCACCTGTGCCGAATGAAAAACTACCCACATCCATTTCGGCAACAAAAAACAAATAATATGGAAATGATAGTAATAATTAAAGCAGTAGGCGCTTACCTGGAGCGCGAGTATAAGAATCAGGACGGAACGACAGATAATTTCAAGAGCCGTGGGTTGATGATGAAACACGGAGATGAAGAGTTCTATGGAGAGCTGACCGGCTACAATGCCACCAAGCATAAAGAAACGCAGTTCTATGAGAATCAGCTCTATACCGTCAGAGGATACTGGAAACATTATCTGGGCGGTGAGAACAAAGACATCCATCAGAACCGCCTGACGATAACGAGTATTGAGCCACTGATAGCCCTAAATTAACCTTTTAATTTTTGTGATTATGATATGCTATAAGAAACAAAAAGAAGCAGGTACCGAACCGCTCAGCGAGCAGCAGTTTTACAGACTGCTGCGCTCCAAGCGGTGGAACAACAACATTGACCTGTTCCGTCAGACAGGCAAAAGCAGTTACAAGGAATCGTTGCCCTGCATCTGCTTCCAGGCCACGTTTGATGTGTCATCCCGAGCCATAAGAGACAAGAAGACCAAAAAGGTGATAGGACATGAGGAAGGCCGCTGGAACCTGCAGAAGTATGCTAACCTAACAGGCTTGGTGGTACTCGACATCGACAAGATTGAGAATCCTGAAGAATTAATTAATGGAAAATTGAAAACTGAAGATGGAAAATTGGTAGCCCGCGAAGAGTGGGTGGCCCAACATCATTATCCATTATCCACTATCCATTCTGCATTAAAAAGAATTTTGTTAGTGTTTGTTACTCCGAGTGGCAAGGGCCTGAAGATTGTGTTCAAAGCCAACATAGAGTGGGGCAACCTGGCCGACAACCAGCGAGAGATGGCCAAACTGTTGGGCTTTGATGCCGACGAGAGCGGCAAGGATGCTTCCCGCACCGCCTTTATCTGCAAGGAATCAGATATTCTATTTATTAACAACGAACTTTTTACGTATGAAGACAAAGCTTTTTATGAGAAATACAATGCTCAGTATCGCGCTGGGAATAGTAAGCCTACTCGAAATAACCCTGTACCCAATAAGAAAGACCGACCAGATACTGCAAAGAGTGGGGAGGTGGCTGCTGAGCAAGTGGAGAAGCCAGTAAGTACGGCATCCGACATGTGGCGAGGCTACCCCCTGCAGGCCATTATCGACCAACGATTTGCTGGTGGCATTCCTGACGGTCAGGACATCAAGCGCCACGACTCCTGCCTCCGACTGGCAAGCGACCTGCTGGCGATGCTCGATGCTGACAAGTCAAAAGTGCTGGAGGTGCTGCATGCCCAGTCGTGGGTGAAAGACATTGTTGCCGAGCGCAATGAAGACATCGAGAAGATGGTGGATGATGCCTACGAGTACAACCGCAATCAGGTGCAAGAACACCTTTGGGTATATCCCAGCAAGGAGATGCAAGAGGCAGTGCGCGAAGTCACTGGCCTGAGCTATATCCAGATTGTCCGAGGTAACAAGACCGAAGCTGCCTGTGCCGATGATGAGATGAGTCAGCAGCTGTGGCAATGGGGCAGGCAGATAGAAGCCTTGTTCCCACATTATCCCCTGTTAAGAGACATTTGTAAAGGGTTGAAGAAGAACCAGTACCCTGCAGCACTCTTTGTGGCAGGCAGCATGATGATGACCTTGATGACTCGTTGCACCTATCGCTTCTATCACCGCCCTGAGCAGTTGCGCCGACTCAATTGTCAGACACTTATCATTGGTGACCCAGCCAGTGGTAAGAGCTTTGCTACTCGTTTGGACGAGCTACTCACCATGCCCATCAAGAAAGCCGATGATGCCAGGGTAGTGTCCATCAATGATTATCGCGAGCTACTCAGGACAAAGGGAGCCAACAAGGACAAGCCCCAGAAACCAAAAGTGCCGATAAGGTTACACCCCTCCAAGACCTCCAATGCGCAGTTCATCCAAGACATGATCAACTCAAAGGAAATCGTGGATGGCAAAGAGACACAGCTGCACCTCTATACCTTTGACTCTGAGTATGACAACACCCTTGAAAACGACAAGTCGGGCGCCTGGATGAAAAAGACGGGTATGGAGCTGAAAGCCTTCCATAACGAAGAGGACGGACAGGCCTATTCGAATGCCGATTCCGTGTATGGCAGCTTCAAGGTGATGTGGAACTTCGTCTATACCGGCACACCCATTGCCCTGCACAAGAAGATCAATGAGCACAATATAGGTACAGGCTTGGCCACTCGCCTCACCTGTATTCCTTTGCCATCGACCAACTTCGAGATGATAGAGCGAGTGACAGCCATTGACTACGACAGCGACCGCCGTTTGGAGGAGTGGGCATTCCTGTTGGACCGCACCAAAGGCGAACTGCCCATTCAGCAGATTGTTGACGTGCTTTACGACTGGACAGCCCGTAGGATGGAAGAAGCCGCTTTCAACAACTCGAAAGCCGACGAGATGCTGCTGAAACGCTGTGCCTATCATGGCATCAACTTCTCGTCACCCTATATCGTGATGCGCCATTGGAACGAGATGAAAGAAGACGGCAATTTCTGGCAGGTGAATTTCCAGACCGACGAGGTGGATTGTCAGCTGGCAGAGCTGTTGGTGAACATCCAGTATAATTGTCAACGCTATTTCTTCGGGGCTATGGCTGAGTCCTATTTCGATAACCAGAGCAAGGAAAAGGTAGCTTATAGTCCTCGTAAACAGAAGAGTATGACATGCTTTAGTAACCTGCCCACAGAGTTCACCTTCAAGGATGTGATGCGCGTCTTTGACCAGTCCAATGATTCTGCCCGTAAGACCATCAGTCGCTTGAATGGCGACAAACTAATTGAGAAGACAGGCAGTATTGTCGAAGATGGTCATACTATTTCAACCTATAAAAAGTTAATTGTAACTACCCAACCCTAACAGCGAGCTTAGTAGATGTGTGTAGGGGGCATATCTGGTCGCAGTCAGCCACCGGCACATCTACTATGTGAAGCATATAATTTCAAAGAATCATGTTAGACAGAAATAAGAAATTATCAGAACATTTGGCTATGCCGAATGAGGCTGCGCTCAGCCATTCAAACAAGTTTGATGGCCTTCGCTTATCGCCTCATTTTACATTGGCAGAGTTGACCAAGACCCGTTTCAAGACTGACGATAACAACGAGCCACCATTAGAGGTCGTTGAGAACCTGATTGACCTCTGCGAGAATTGGCTCGAACCCCTGCGAGAACGCTATAACAAAGCCTATGTGCTGGCACCTGACGAGGACTACGAAACCTCCAAGAACGTGCAAGGCATCATCATTAACCAAGGCTTTAGATCCTACCAAGTAATGTTAGTCATGAAGAGGGCAGGGTATTACCCCAGTCCCACCTCCAACCACATGAAAGGCTGTGCCGTAGACATTGGCTGCAAGGACAAGCGCCAAGCCCGACGCTACATGAAGATACTGGAGGAGATTGCCGAGCAGACACATCGAGATTTCGACGAGCTATTGGAAGAACGCAGGATAAGCTCTACAAGTAAATATACTTACTGGGTTCACTTCGCTGTCCGACCAGAGAACAACCGTTGCAAAATCACTTATTTGTTAGATTGATTCAATTCTTTTTCATTTTAGAGCCGTGTTGCCCGTGAGGGTAGCACGGCTTTTTGTTTCCGCCAGCGTGACAGCGTGACCGAGTGACAATAGAAATTTCTTTAGTTCTAAAGAAAACGGTTATAAATTATTGATATATTAAAAACAAAAGTATATATTTGTAGGTTAAATAATAAAATTAAATTAGCAGTAGACACTATGGCCAACTACGCCGCAGGACAAAGGATTTCAGTTCGGGGGGAGGACTTCCTAATCACCAATGTAGATAAAGACATCAACGATGTATATTTGTTGCATGCCATTGGTATCACCGAATTGGTGAAGAACCATTATTTCATTTTTGACACTAGTATAGATAAAGAAATTGAGATAGTGAGTCCTGCGAATACTCAATTAGTTGCTGATACAGATCCACGATGGCGTAAAACAAGGCTTCTCATTGAAACAGCTATTAGGAGCAATGCTTTCTATTCACATAAGATAACTGTGGCCCAAGGGGGTGCCTATGATTTAGCAGAATATCAGATGGAACCCACTTTGAAGGCAATGGAACTTCCACGACCCCGTTTGTTGATTGCTGATGGTGTAGGTTTGGGTAAAACTATCGAAGTAGGCATATTCTTAAGTGAGATGATTCGTCGTGGCCGAGGTAAACGAATACTTGTCTGTGCATTAAAGAGTATTCTGGCTCAGTTCCAGGAGGAAATCTGGAATCGCTTTGCCATTCCGTTGGTTCGTCTGGATAGTGTGGGTGTGGCTAAGATTCAGAATGAGATACCAATGAACAAGAATCCCTTCGATTACTATGATAAAACCATCATTTCCATTGACACCTTGAAGAATAATGGTCGTTTCAGGGCTTGGCTTGAGAAGACACATTGGGACATCGTAGTTATTGATGAATGTCACAAGGTAGCCAATGAGGATAGCTTGCGAGGAGATTTGGCTCAGTTCTTGGCTCAGAAGTGTGACTCTCTGATTCTCACTTCCGCCACCCCTCATAATGGTAATGCAGAATCTTTTGCCAATCTCATGCGAATGCTGGATCCCATTTCTATCCCGCGCAATGGTGAATACACCCAGGAGGATATTAAGCCATACTATGTACGTCGATTTAAGAAAGACATTGAAGACGAAAAAATACGTGGTCAGTTCCAAGACCGTAAGGTGATAAGCATACCTGTCAACTTGCATCCAGAAGAAGAAAAGTTCTTGAAAGTGCAACATACTAAGTTCCGTTCTGTCAACAAAGCAGATGGAACAGACCCATTGTATTCTTTGTCGCTTTTCAAGAGCTATCTCTCATCTCCTTATGCTGCAAAAGCATCTTTGGAAGAGCGAATCAAAAAAGATGATAGTATAGAGGTAAAAGGTCTTCTTGATCTTGTCAATAGTAACGTCAACATGGGCATCGACACTCGATATGATGCATTCCGTGAGAAATTGAAGGATATATGGCAAAAGAATTCTAAAGAGCGAGTGGTTATTTTTACAGAACGAATAGCCACAATGAAGTTTCTTGAAGCGAACATCATGAAGGAATTCTGTTTAAACGAAGATCAGGTGAAGTGTTTCGATGGGGCTTTGTCAGATACTGAGCAGGAAGAGATGGTCAACGATTTTGCCAAAGAAGACAGTAAGATTCGTGTTTTCATTTCAACAGATTCGGGCTCACAAGGCGTTAACTTGCATTACTTCTGTCACATCATGTTTAACTACGATATCCCTTGGAGTCTTATCACGCTTGAGCAACGTAACGGTCGTATCGACCGATATGGCCAGAAGCAAACACCTATTATCTACTATCTTGTAGCTCAAGGTCAAGATGAAGACTTGCGCACAGATTTCCGAATCATTGATAAGTTACGCGATAAAGAGCAAGAGGTACACAATGCTTTGGGCGATGTCATGAGTGTGATGGAACTCTATAATAGCAAGAAAGAGGAAGAAGAAGTGAAACAAGCTTTGAAGACAGGTGATGAACAATATCTTCAGACTGGCCGTCGTCAGCGAGGAGGTTTTCGACGTCTTGATATTGTAACCTCAACACCAGCAAAAGAACATTTATCAGATAAGATCTTTGAACCCAAGCTTTCCCTCTATCAGTCAGATGAAGCTTTCTATCGCGATTTGTTTAATGAGTTGGAGGCCATAGAATCCATTCATCATGGCGATGTGCGTTGGCAAGAGGGAGATGTACCTTATGTTGAGGTAAAAAACAATGATGAATTATTAGATGTGTTGTTTGATCTGCCTCGTGAAGCCGTGCCTTCAGATAATATTTTCCGTCTGTGTGCCGACAAAGCAATACTTAACAAGTCAATAGCAGCTTCTCGAAAGAGTAAAGATGGGGGATGGAGCAAGTTCCTACCATTATATGACCTGCACCCCATTATCCAATACTTGCTTACTAAGTTTACCGCTTCTGTTCCTAAGAATCAGGCTTTCGTGGTAAAAGGTGAACAATTGCCTAATGGCATGAGCTATTTCCTTTTCTATGGTAGTCTGGCCAACGGATTGGGGCAAACTTTGGTCAGCAAATTCTTTGTAGTACCACTTGATCAGGACGGGGCGCTACGAGAACAACCAGTCTCTCTCGATGAGTTCTTAAGTAAGTATCCAATCAAAGAAGGTTTTCTGCAAGGTGTTCAAGAAGCTGATGTTGTAATTTTACAGCACAATTTGCCAAATGCTATCAATTATGGCAATGAAATGTATATGTTGCAGAAACAATTTGATGTGGCATATAATATGGAGAATCAGTTAATAGCCTATAAGAAAAAGTTGGAGAAGTGGGCTAGTGATGCTGAAACTCAGTTAACCTTCGCTGATGGTGAAGATGTGGTGATTACACGTAGAAACCATGATAAACAGTTAGAGGAGATACATACTATACGTGATGAGTCGAGTCAGTTTTATCAGGATATGTTCTCGCTCGACCAGACAGATCCTTATATGCGTCTGTTGGCTGTGTTCTATAATTTTTAATCCAAATAAACGTGCAACAATATGGCTGACAATATAAAATACCGTTTCATACAGAATGTGGGTGACTATTTCCCCTCTGGCTATTTTGGTGATGACTTCTTGGAAAAAGTACAAAAATGTGCAGGCCTTTCCAGTGAAGAGATGAGGGATTTATGTACTCCTTATGTCCGTCTCCAGCATGATTATGATGAATACAAGAATTTTATTATTAATCACAATCCACGTGTGGAAGATGCCATTAAGAAAACGCATGATTTTAATTCCCTGTTGTTGAAGATTCTGGGATATGAAACGGATCATGCATATCAAGAGCACTGCATTACCAATGAGGATGTAGAGCCTGTTGAGATGATTCCCATACGACACATCCTTCGTCAAGGTCAGCAAGTGAAGATGTTTGTCATGGAAATGCAGAATTTGATAGCCATAAACGATCAAGAGCCTGCAGGACTCTTTGAACAACAATACGAGAGTGAGCCAGACAGAAATACAAAGCAGCAAAAATATTCAGCTCGCCAGTGGCGATATGTGTTTGAACTGAATGCAGAAAAATACCGCATTTCACCTGCCATTATCAACAGAGCCATCACGCAGATATTCCTTTTGCCAGAAGATCGTCGTCCACACTTCATTCTGATGTTAGCAGGTAATGTAGTATTCCTCTTCGATAAAGACAAATGGGCAAAAGGTAGTTATTTACAGTTCTCGCTCGATGAGCTATTTGCCCAGGCAAGAGTGCCAGCATTCAAGAACTATTATGCCTTGTTCCACATGTTGGTATGCAAGCAGACGTTGGCGGCTGAAGGTGAGATGGTGCTAATGGACACTATTATAGAAGAGAGCTACAAGAATGCTTATGAGGTTACCAAAGATTTAAAGGAAGGTGTTATCCTGGCCGTTGAAACTTTGGCCAATGAGGCACTTTATTGGTGGAAGCAGAATGACAATATTCCTGCTAGTGACTTTACCGATGATTCATTTGAATCTGAAGTAAAGGATGATTGCTTGACCATCATCTATCGTCTTTTGTTTTTATTCTATGCTGAGAGTCGTGAAGAGCTGGAAATCCTTCCTGTTGGTGACGAGGTATATAAGCGTGGTTACTCCCTAGAATCCCTTCGTGACTTGGAGATGGTACGACTCAACTCACAAGAGAGTCGTAATGGATATTTCTTCGATGATAGTATTCGTCACTTATTCGATTTGCTGTCCGATGGCCACAATGCCACTACCCAGGGTCTGTTCAAGAGCTTCCGAGTTCGTCCCATTGATTCCCCTTTGTTCAACAACAAGAATCTGAAGCACTTGGGTGATGTACGTATCCGTAACATCAAATGGCAGGAGATTATTAAGGCATTGTCTTTATCAAAGAAAAAGAATTACTGTGGCCGTATCAGCTATGCCAATTTGGGTGTAAACCAGTTGGGTAGTGTCTATGAGAGTCTGCTTGCATATCGAGGTTTCTATGCCGAGGAAGACTATATTGAGGTGCACAAAGCGAATGAACCACAGGATGGCACATACTTGGTACCTTATAGTCGTATGGGTGATTTCGATATATCCGAGATTCTTTGCAATCCAGAAACAGGTGAGCCAATCATTTTACCCCAAGGTACCTTTGTATATCGCCTGAATGGTCGTGACCGACAGAAATCAGCCAGCTATTACACCCCAGAAATCTTAACCCGCAGTACTGTGAAGTACACCTTGAAGGCCATCATTGACGATGTGGCAGCAGGAAAACGTAAAGCCACCGATTTGTTAGATTTGAAGATTCTGGAACCTGCCATGGGTGCAGCAGCTTTCCAAAATGAGGTGATTAATCAGTTGTCTGAAGCCTATCTTACCTATCAGCAACAGCAACTTCGTGAGCGAGGAATAAAGAATTGGCGCATACAACCAGATAAGTACCGCGATGAACTGCAAAAGGTAAAGGCTTATATTGCCACTCACAATGTCTATGGCGTTGACTTGAATCCTACTGCTATAGAACTGGGCAAACTTTCTCTCTGGCTGAATGTTATCCACAAGGATATGGAAACGCCTTTCTTCTCAAACCGACTTGCTGTAGGTAATGCAGTGATTGGTGCTTGGCTCAAAGTATATAGCAAGGATGAAGTAAAAGGTATAGTAGAAAGACAAGGACGACCATTGCAACCCAACAAATGGTGGGAGAAAGCGCCTCATAAGATTATGTTTTATAAAAATCGGGTAAACCGTTCTGTCAATGAGGTCTATCATTTCTTATTGCCAGATAAGGCCATGCTGGCTGTTCGTAATATAACTGAACAGAAGAGAAACCATCCAACTGAAACAACTAGGATGAACCTACTTATCAGAGATTGGACAGCTCCCATCACTGATATTGATTTCAAAATACTACAACGATTGTCAGGTAAGATAGATTTGTTATTGAAAGAGTATTTCCAGTTCCAAGTAAGCCTAGAAAAAATTACACAGAACAAAATGATGCTTTGGGGTATTCCTGGTAACTATCAGACAGAGACTTTTATTTACGAGAAATATGCCACCAAGGAACAGCTGAATGATACCAGGTATCGTCATGACAATGCCTATTTCCGTCTGAAGATGGTGCTTGATTATTGGTGTGCACTTTGGTTCTGGGAGTACGATCAAACAGCTATATTACCCACTCGCCGAGAGTTTTGGAGCGACATAGAAGCCATGCTCGATGTGAGTGAAGAGGAGTTGAATGCCAATACCACTCGTGCCTTGCATAAAGTCCAAAGAGACAAAGATGGTCAGTTAGGAATGTTTGGAGAGGGCTATATGGCTGATATATTTGAACAAGCCGAGTTGGAAGGAAAAACTATTTCAGAAGGTACTCCTGTTTATGGAGCCGATGCAGATAGTGAGGTTATCCGCCTTTCTAAGGAGGAAATACTGACCAAAGCCAAAGGAGCAGAACGAAGCTTCTTTGACGATTCTGAACGTTTTTCCATCGTAAAGCAATATGCTGACCGATATCATTTCTTCCATCCTATGCTCGAATTCCTCGAAGTATTTTGGCTTCGTGATGGATTTGATGTTATCTGTGGTAATCCGCCATGGATTAAGTTGGAGTTTGATGAGGTAGGAATTATTTCTGAGAAATATCCTGAAGTGGCTATTCGTAGAACTTCTGCACCAGATGTTCGTCGCAAACGTGATGAATTGTTCTCTATAGATTCTCAGTTAGAGAAATTATATCGTGCTGAAGAAATAGATAACACATGTTCTGGAGTATTCTTGAATGCATATCAGAACTATCCTTTATTGGTTGGTCAGCAAACCAACCTTTATAAGTGTGTACTGACAAATGGAATGGAACTGATGGGACGTGATGGTTATATGGGTTTATTGACTCCAGAAAGTATCTATGATGACCCCAATGGACAGCCCCTTCGTCGTGAACTTTACAAGCACTTGATGTATCATTTTCAGTACCAGAATGAGTTGCGTCTCTTCGCAGAAGTTCACCACCATACTCAGTATGGTGGTCAACTTCTGCGAAGCGGCATAAGTTCACCACCGCGCTTCGCTTCGCTCAGCAATCTTTTCCATCCGAGTACTGTGGATGCCTGTTTTGCACACGACGGGCATGGATTGTGTGGTGGAATAAAGGATGAAAAAGGTAATTGGAATACAACTCCCCATAAAGAAAGAATAGTTTTGTTCGGAGAAGATGAATTAAAAGTGTTAAGTCAACTTTTTGATTCTGGTAGTTCTTGGACAGATACAAAATTGGTGTCTGTTCATTCAATGGAAATCCTTAATGTACTAAGAAAACTTTCTCATCAAAGTCTAACTATTAGTGATTGTAATGTGGTTTTTGCAGCTGGCTTTCATGAAACGAATGATGTAGATAGGGGAATAATCAGACGAAATACTAAGATTCCAAATTATGATGATTTGGAAATGATAATGAGTGGTCCGCATATATATCTGGCAAATCCTATATACAAAACTCCTAGAAGTCGTTGTCTATTAAACTCAGATTATGATTCTATAGATTTGTCCGCTGAGTCAGATCCTGTTATAAGAACAAATTATGTTCCAGCAACAACGAAAGAGGAATTCAAGAAATCTTTTCGGGGACTTCCTATTGGACAAAGCATTCATGGAGAGACAATCTATAGTGATTGGTTTTCTTCATATAAACTAGCATTTAGAGAAATGGTAGGTTCTACATCTGAGCGTACATTCTCAGGTGCTATTATTCCTCCTGGTATTTCACATATATATAAGTTGGTCTCTTTATTATTTCCTAGTCAAGATCAAATGATAGAATTCGCAGGCTTATCGTTTTCATTGCCAATGGATTTCTATGTAAAGATTCTGGGAATAGTGGATATGACACCTGGAAAAATAAGTACCTTCCCTCTTGGAATTGATAACAAATTCAAGACTGCCCTTTTCGCCCGTACACTTCTACTAAACTGCCTCACTAAACAATATGCAGACCTATGGTTGGAAATGTGGAAAGACGAATACAAACAAGAAACTTGGAGCATAGAGGATAAACGCCTCAAATCATTTGCTTCATTGACAGAGCAGTGGCAAAGGGCTACACCGCTTCGCAACTACTTTGAACGTCGTCAGGCATTGGTAGAGATCGATGTGATTGCTTCAATGGCTCTCGGATTAAGCCTTCAGGATTTGGAGATGATCTATACCATCCAGTTCCCAGTACTCCAACAGAACGAGAACGATACCTGGTACGATGCAGAAGGCAAGATAGTCTTCACCTGTTCAAGAGGTCTTAGTGGAGTAGGTCTCGACCGCCCGGCATGGAACACTATGCGAGGCAATCCTATCACAGATGCCGATGGCACCGTCATCGCCTACGAAGGAGCAGAACCGCAATACACTCACACCATTGACCCAAGCAAGAGTGAACTCTACGGAGGGCAACAACAAACTTTCATCGCCCCCTATAACCGCTGCGACCGCATCGCCGACTATCGCACAGCCTGGGCACATTTTGAAAAGATATTTAATAATGCTTGAAAGAAACTGTTAATTTTATAATCACATTTGTTATGCAAGAAAAAATATTTATAGATAATCTTTGCAAATCAAAGTCTGCATATCATTCTCCTGAATCTGCTATAGATCAGGCAAATTCATGTGACACATTGTCTCGTGACATATATACGGACAACCAGCGTTTTATTTATGAACTTCTTCAAAATGCCGATGATGCTAGCAGTGAGCAAGGAATGCTTGATTTCAGAATAGATTTTTCGGGTGATTATTTAATAGTATCACATAAAGGTGAACCATTCTCGAAAGTGGACATAGAAAGTATTTCAAGCGTTGGTGATGGAACGAAATCTGGAGATGAAAATAAAACAGGTTTTAAAGGGATTGGTTTTAAATCTGTATTTGCTCATTCAGATAGCGTGATTATCAAAAGCGGAAACTACTGCTTTAAATTTGATAAAGAATCATGGGAGAATTATTGGGATATATCATGGGGCGACCGTACCAATTGGCTTCAAATGCGTGAAAGTAAAAAGAAAATAGCCATGGTGAAAATGCCATACCAAATTCTTCCTATATGGACAAATGTTCCTGATGAATTAAAAGCACTCCAACTTGATAGTTATTCCGTATCAACTATTATCAAACTTAAGAAAAAAGAATCTTTAGAAGAGGATTTGAAAAACTTGTTTTCTACAAGTCAAATCGTATTGTTTTTGCGTAGCCAGCAGGTTAAAGTTACAATTAACAGTACAGAACCACTAACAATAGAAAAAATATTTGATGATGGTAAGATTTCAATTAAGAGGAATAATACTATTATTAGTGAATGGATTGTAAGAAATTATTCATTTCCTATCCCTCCTGCCATTAAGGAGGAACTACAAAATGATGAACAGACTCCACTTAAGCTAAAAGAGGCAAATTTGACTGAAATATCTTTTGCGCTGCCTCTGCAAAACAATCAAATATCAACTAGAGGAAAAAACGATAATTATCTTTTTAGTTATTTGCCAACCTCTATAGATGTCGGATTCCCATTCTTAGTTAATGCTTCTTTCCTTACTGATGCCAGCCGCCAGCGGCTACATTCAGATTCTGTATGGAATCAATGGATCTTTAAAGAAATTGCATATAGATATTTTCTGTGGATTGCTGAACTGGCAAAGGATGAAAATTACAGCTATCAGATTTATGATGTTATACCCCAAAAGTTAAACAATGGACAACTTGGTGATAAATTTAATGAAGGCTATGAAAAAGCTCTTTGCGAAGTAGCATTCATCAAAAACAGTCAGGGGGAACTAATCTTGGTAAATGACGCACTTTATGATGATTCTCATCTCTCTGAGATTATCAATTGCAACCTTATGACGACTTATATTAATCAAGAACAAGGGAAATCTTATGATGAAAATAGTTTTGTTGACAAAAAAATATCCCGGATAGTTGTATTGGAAAGGTTAGGAGTGTACATCTTCGGAATTGAGGATATGGCTGGATTGTTTACCTCCGATATATTTAAGAATAATCACCAACTAAATGAAAATTTCGTATTAATTGATTTCTTGTACAAACGCGTATCTGGTATTAAAACTGAATCAGATGATTGGAATAATCGACTGGAATCAATTCCCTTTATTTTTGATGAGAATTGTAAACTGTGTACTCCTTCTGAAATTTATTTTGCATCAGCAACATACCAGAACGATCTAGCAGAAAACATTTCCATCATTCATAAGGACATTCTTAAAAAGATTGAAGAGAACCAACTGTTGAAATCATGGTTGGAGAAACTTGGTGTTCAAGAACCTACAGATGCAAGTTTTATTTTAAAGACCATTATCGGAGATAAAGATTTTATCACAAAAGAAAATGCCATCGAAGTAGGACGATATGTTTTCAAGTCTTATATGAGGGGTGAAATTGATTATTACAAGTTGTGGGAAATGAGATTACTAACAACGAAAGGGGATTTATTGGGAACTTCCGACTGCTACCTTTCAACGAAATATGTACCTATATTTGATATTCAAAGCTATTGTGATTTAGCCAATTTCGTTTCTGAACAATATGTTTCAAATGGAGACAATGTGAATGATTGGAAAGCTTTCTTGACGAAAATTGGCGTTCAAGAAGATATCAAATGGCAATACGAAAATATTAAAATTTTATCAGATAATTGGAAATCTCGGTTTGATTATAGCTTTCTGAAATCTGCAATTGAGGGAAGCAAAAAATTATCATGGATATCTTGGTCAGGATGGACACTAGATCAAGGTAAAGGAGAATATGATTTTAATCCAAATAGTATTAGTTTTAAATCATTCACGAATTTACAATATGCATATAATAATCATACTTTTGGGACATGTTTATTTAAACGTATTTTTGACAGTATTCAGGTGACCGATATACAAGAATACTTGTCTGTTGGTGGAAAAACAGGTATGATTGGGCGTTCGGTCGATTCCAGTTGGCTTAAAAGGATTGGGTGCTCTACTAATTATTTTGAATGGATTTTAAAGAATGTTCCTATAATCCCAACAGTCAGTCATGGTTGTCAATTAGCTGCAAATGTATATACTAATTCACATGAAATTACGTGTATCTCTGGTAATTATCTTAAGATTATTAATTATGATGGTATCGTCCCTCCTAGTTGGGTTAACTACATCGGATTAAGAAATACTTTAGATGTAGAAGATATGCTTGAACTGTTGAACAAGTTTGCAAATGAATCGGATACAGAGAAGAAAAAGGAGAACAAAGATAGAATTCTTCTGATATACGACAAACTTGCGGACAAATTGCCATCATTGTATTCTACCGAAAAGGAAAAAATAATGAATTGGGCTAAAAATCATAAATTGCGTGCAAATGATGGTATGTTTTATCAGTCATCTGAATTGGATTTCATTACCATCGATGGTTTCAATTCTGACATGCAGATTTATGCCAACGATAGAGAGAAGGAGAAATACCTTGAACTTTTTAGACTTCTAGGTGTTCATATTATTGATTCTGTAACTCCCACTGTTGATGCAAAAGATGGAGAATATATGGAGTTCAAATCAAAGCTATGCAGTATATTGCCTCTACTTGCGCTGGTTACTGATAAGGATGATAATTGGAAGAAAGAATATGATGGACTTCTTGAAAAGAATAATATTTTAGAAACTTATGCTGCTACTAGCATTAAGATGTCATATGGCAATGACAAAGATGTCATTGACAAGAGTGTATATCTGGATGGCAATAAATGTTATATTGTCGCTCCTTGGAATAGACCACGTATAATATCTGATGTTGCAGAAATGCTGTGCAAATATTTCCATTTTAAGATGGCGATAAAAGATTATCTGACCGTATTCTTACAAGAAGATGATGTCAAAGAGAACCTCGTTTTTTTAAAAGAGAAGAATTTTGATGTTACCAAGATTCCTGATGAATATCTAACTCAGATGAGAGATTTGTCAAAAGCGAAATCTGTAATCGAGGAAATCAGAATGATTGAGGATGATATAGAAGAAGGACTGGTTCCAACCGAAGGTCTTGGCTCGAAGAAACGTCAGGCTTTTGCCTTGGAAGCTCAGGAAAAAATCATGAGTCTTTTAGAATCAAAAGGTTGTTCATTCGAAGACAAGAACCATTCGTATACTGTACTATATTCTATCAAACGACCAGATGGAACTCTATCTAAAGCAATCATGAAGGGAGCAAATAAAGGGTATATCTATTTCACTCCTCGTGAATGGCTTGAATTAGCAGAGAATCATGCGATGTTGATGATCGTAGATGGGAACCACATGGTAAGAAATGTAAATCTGAATGAATTGATAACAGACAATACGTTCTTCCATATGCGATTTAATACACAGATTTTTGCTGTAGATACCAATCTTAAAGTCTTTGCAAAATTTTTCAGGCCTATGCCTAGAAATAGTGTGCATTTTATTTTCAAAGCACCATTTAATATTAGTATGATGGATTATCTTGCAGACTTTGGTATGGATAAACAGAATACCAGTGCTATAGAATTGACATCTGATGATATAAACTTATTGCCATGATATTATCTCAAGAACAACATATTCGGTTTCTGGAAGATGAGCTCCGTGCTGAGACAGAGTCTTTTCAGCAGAAATTGGCTACGGACGCAACTTATTTGCTTTTGGAGAAGGAAGAATTATATGTAGCCCAACTTTTAAAATTTGAAGATGGCGAGATGATTTTGAAGTTCTCCAACAATAGTGGTATTCCTCGTAATGGTGATTACCTATATTGTTTTACGGTGCCTTTAGAATTGAGAAATTATAGAAATTGGGGAAAGCTGACTTATGGTGATTTGATCAAGCGAAAAGGTTCATATTCAGAGGTCATTTGTATATGGCAAACAGCCTCTAATGATAACAGATATTGTCTTGTGGGATTTCGTGGAATAGATAAGGAGTTTTCAGAAATCAACAAGAATGCTGTTGGAATGATTCTTTTGCTTGGCCCTAACAAGCCCCCATTTGAGTATTTAGGGAATCTTCTTAATATCGTAAAGCATTCCTCTGGTAAAGTAGAAAAAATGCTTCTTCAGGATTATTCCGGGATTTCAAAAGCACCTTTCTTACTAGATAACAATTCCAATCAGGCTTCATTTATAATAAACCAATTGGAATTACAAGACAATTTGATATTGCAGGGACCTCCAGGCACAGGCAAAACTTTTCTCATCGCTGATATTTGCAAATTGCTCTTGAATGAAAATAAGTCCGTATTAGTGACTGCTCTAACTAATAGAGCATTGATGGAATTGGCGGAGAAAGAACATTTGAAGCCATTTTTATCTGAAGGACGAGTTTTCAAAACTAAAGTATCTGTGGACGAAAACCATGAATTGCCAGAGTTGGAAAATATAAAAACGTTATCACCAATACCAGGCTCCCTTATTTTGTCAACTTTCTATATTTCAAGTGGTGAAGCATCACAAATAGGAGGCACACCACCATTTGATTATGTGATTTTGGACGAAGCTAGTCAAGCATTACTTGCAATGTTGGCAGGCTCACAACAGCTCGGAAGAAAGTGCTTATGGATTGGTGATCTTAAACAGATGCCAGCTGTAGTTTCGCTTAATGAAGATAGAATAGAGAATAATGAACAATATCCATTACTAATTGAAGGGCTACGTTCATTGTCTTCTACTCTAATCCCAAATTATCAACTTTCAATTACTCGGCGCTTGGCAGAAAGATCTGCTCATTATACGGGGTTGTTTTATAATAACACATTAAAGGCATTTGAAAGTGGCCTTTATAAGTTTATAAATATTGCAGAAGATATTAAACCGTATTTTCATCATGCAGGTGGCCCTACATTATTAACAGCAAGTTTACCATCATCTCTGCAACCTACATCTGCTATAAAAATGGCAACAAAAATCGTAGCCAATTTGATTTTCGACAATCCAAAAGTAGGTGATGATGAATTGAAGGTCGCAGTATTAACACATTATACAAAAACCGTTAAAGCTCTACAAAAAGCTATGTATCAAACAATCGGAGCCAGGAAGAATCTTCAAATTGAAACGGTAGCAAGTGTACAAGGTATGACAACGGATGTGGTTGTTTATGTAATCCCTAAATCTGGATATGCTTTTTCTCTTGATCCCAAAGTGTTTAATGTTGCAACCAGTAGAGCAAGGCTATATACAATAATTATAGCCGATGACCGAATCCTAAATTATCCTCTGATAGATAGTGACGTATATAGATATTTAAGTCTATTGAAAGATGATTTTTCATATCGTTTTGATGTATATAGTCTTAATAATAAATCTACGAATACAGAAGGACAGAATCTCTTAAAAGACACTCGGGAAAAGATAAAAGATTTGTATCCCGGTCTAGAAAGGATTATTGATTTACTGATGGACAACAATATTCCAATAGACGAAGAAGGAAATGCCTCATTAACGGATAAAAATGATGTGGTTATAGCAGAAGCAGCTATGCTGTTAAATGACTATAAAATCGCAATAGACCCTGTTGACGACGACTCTAAGCAGATCTTTGAAAGAGCTGGATACAGAGTAATATCCTCAAATGAATTTAGTATTGAACTTTTAAAACGATAAGATATGTTACCCCTTCAGCAAGCACGTGAAGTTCGTGATTCAATAATTGAGTATATCAAGGCAACTTTCAAGTTTAAGGAGAAAGATGTCAGTGATGCATTCTATCGCTTTATTGCGGATAAGGAAGACGGACTGTTCAAAGGACCATATATTTCATTGAAAACGCCCTTTGTATCAGTAACGGAGGAAGAAAGTAAAAATATCCCTCTGGATATTGCACCAAACTTTCCTCCTTATAAACATTAGTTGCAAGCATATCGCCGACTATCGCACTGCCTGGGCCCATTTTGAAAAGATATTTGCAAATAAGTAAACAATAAAGAAAGATGAAAAAATATACCAAGATTAGCGTTCAGTGGTTCTACGACCTTCTTGAAAGAGGGGAGTGTGACGTAATGGATTTCAAAGAACAACTTGTTGATAAGCGAGTGTTTGGTAAGTCACTGAAGAATTTTGCACCCAACTATGAGGAGATGGCTCGTGATGTGGTGGCCTTTGCCAATCTGAAAGGAGGTTTTTTGTTTGTTGGCATAGTTGACGGTACTAAGGAAATCAATTCTGAATTCAAATATAATGAGAAGAAAACGTTTGAACTGATTAAGCAGATTCAGGACAGAACATCCCCCACAATAACCCTGATTCCTCATACTATAAAAGCCAGTGGTACAGAATTGTTGGTTTTGGAGATACCATTCTCTCCTCAGATGCATCGTACCAGTCGTGGTGAATTTTTGATTCGTTCAAACGATGGGAATAGAGCTATTGAACCCTATGAGATGGCAACCATCCTTGCCGAAAAAGGTATGATAGTGTATGACCAGAAAACATGGGATTTGCACTATGATTGGTTTGATGAGCGCAGGGCCATCAAATTGCAGGATATGATAAGGGCGAAAAATGCTGAGAGCCCCTATGCTGACAAGTCTATTCCAGAACTTCTTGACTCACTTGGAATGACTAAGGAAGAGAATCAAAAGGTGATGCCTACTACTACAGGTTTGTTGTTTGTGGGCAATGACACGGCTTTGCGTGAGTTGCCTTTTTATGAGGTAAAATACATCCATTATGAAGCTGATGGTAGCTACACTCCCTATGAGTATCGAGGCAATATTATTGAAGTGGCCCAACAATGCTTTGCTCAATTGAAAGCAGAAATCAAAAAAAAGGAGTTTGTGTTTGGACTTTATCGCGAGTATGTGGAGGATTATTCTGAGATTGTCTTGCGCGAACTGCTTATCAATGACCTGGTGCATAGGGATATCAGTCGGCAACAGGTGGTTGAAATCAGGAAGTATGATGACTATATGGAGTTTGAGAGTCCTGGAACTTTCCCACAAGGCATTACTGTGGAAAATTATCTGAGAAAGACCAACCCTCGCAATCCGAATGTCATTGATATCATGCGTGAGATAGGATTTGCCGAAAAAGCAGGTAGTGGATTTGACAAGATTTTCACCGATTTGTTATCAAAAGGAAAGCATCTGCCAGAACCAGAAGAAACGGACACATCGGTTATTTTCCGAATTCGAGCAGAGGTGTGTGAAGAGAAGTTGATTGAGCTTTCTCTGAATTACCAGGCCCTGACAGGTGAATCTATGCATCTTGATCAGCTATTGGTACTAAACGAGATTGTTTTACATGGGAAGATCAAGCTGTCCGACTTGGAGAAAACGCCTCACGTGAGCACTTACCGTTTGCGGAATGTGCTTGACCGTTTGCAAAAACTGGAGTTCATTGAACCCACAGGCAAGACCTCTGGTCAGACTTATATCTTGCATGTCAGTAAGCGAAAGACTACCGATGAGAAAATAGACTATGTGATGTCGAAGAAGCAAGAGAAAGCTCGACAAAAAGAGGCAGTTCTCAGGTATCTTGATTCTGTTGAAACTATCAATAACACAGAGGCTAGGATGCTGCTTAAGCTCTCTGAAGCTAGTCGGTCGATGGTATCAAGGTTATTTGCTTCTTTAGTTGAAGATGATGAAATAGAAAGAATTGACGAAAGCCGACCTAATGATGTGAGGTATCGAAGGAAAAAGAAGAAAAGTAAGTAATTTCGTTTGCATTTTCGTTTGCATTCCGTTTGCATTCCGTTTGCAAATGGAAATTCGTATTTAAGAATTAATATAAAAGGGTTATGTTAGAAGCACTGCCAAATAGATTACCGGATTATGAAATAGATGATTCAAATCCTTTTAAAGGAGATCGTCTAAATAGAAGTCAATATGCACATATATTAACCGATCTTATAGAAGCATATTCTAATACAGGTTGTGTTTTGTCCATTAATGGAGAATGGGGTACAGGTAAAACAACTTTTGTGAAAATGTGGCAAAGCTATCTTGAAATGAATCATTATCGAACTATTTATTTTAATGCCTGGGAAACTGATTACATAGATGACCCATTAATTGCCTTGTTGGGTGAGCTAAAAGTAATTATAGGCAATGATGATTCTTTTAGGGAAGTGTTCAATAGTGTAGGGCGAGTTTTACTAGCTATGGGGAAGTCATTAGCTAAAAACAAGTTTGGAGTTAATGTTGATGATATCGCAAATGAATTAATGAACCAAATAAATGAATACTCCAAACAAAAAGCATCTTTCCATGATTTTAAAGAAGCTTTAAAGAAATATGTGTCTTATGTGAAAGAAGATGAAAAGTTGCCTGTTGTTTTCATTATTGACGAATTAGATAGATGTAACCCTCATTTTGCTGTCAAGGTATTAGAGCGAGTTAAGCATTTGTTTGACATTCCTAATATTATCTTTGTTTTACCAATCAACAAAAATCAACTCGAATTTTCTATTCAGGGCTTCTATGGTAGTGAAAAGATAGATGCAGCAAATTACCTAAGACGTTTTATTGATATTGAGTTTGAACTACCAGCTCCGGATTATGATGTTTTTTTCCAAATCTTAAGTGAGCATTATCGTTTTGCAGATTTTTACCAAGATAAAATTAAAAAAGGGAATAATCATGTTCGTGATGGGTCTGATTTATTTAAATGCATGGCGGTAAATCTATGCAAATATAAGCAACTTGATTTGCGAACGATGGATAAACTCTTCTCTCTTAGCAGGCTGGTCGTAACCGAAATAAATGGAAGTGAAGTCGCCGATTTGGATTTATATTTCTTGTTATGCTATTTGAAAGTTTGTGAAAATAGTCTCTATCGTGATATTAAGAGACACAAGATGAAACTTCAGCAACTGCTTGAACGCATAGAAGAGGTTATTCCACGTCAATTACTTGCATCTGATGATAAGTACAGTATTGATCATCATTCCTTTTTATATGCTTTTGCTTTAATGTTATATTTTTATAATCAATCGGATAGTATTGTCTATGAGGAAAATGTTTTACCTTCTTCCAATAATCCAGTCGTCAATCTTACTTGCTCAGTTATTGATAAGGATAAATTGGAAGAAGGATTGAAGTATGCGACAACACGTATGTTATACTTAACAAAAATTTCTGACATAACTGATAAAATCGATTTACTTCGAATTAGATAAAGATGTGTCGCTTAACGCATCACTAGTAATTGAACATTTAAAACGAAAAGATATGTTACCTCTTCAGCAAGCACGTGAAGTTCGTGATTCAATAATTGAGTATATCAAGGCAACTTTCAAGTTTAAGGAGAAAGATGTCAGTGATGCTTTCTATCGCTTTATCGAGGATAAAGAGGATGGGTTGTTCAAGGGGCCTTTCGTTTCTTTGAAAACTCCTTTTGTCTCGGCAACAGAAGAAGAAAGCAAGAACATCCCACTAGATATTACACCGAACTTCCCACCATACAAGCACCAGCTTCAAGCGTTTAACCAGTTGACGATGCATGATGGTCACCAGCCAGAGTCAACATTGCTTACTACGGGAACGGGTTCAGGTAAGACTGAGTGTTTTCTTTATCCTATACTTGATTATTGCTATAATTGCAACAAATATGAACGTCAGGTAGGGGTAAAAGTCATCATTATGTATCCTATGAATGCCCTTGCAAGTGACCAGGCAAAGCGATTGGCAGAAACTATATGGAATGATGATCGTTTGAAAGGCAAGGTGACCGCTGGATTATTTGTAGGAGAAGGATTAGATCCTAAAGATTATCCTCGTGATATGGGTAAAAACCATATTATCGAGAATCGTGATGCAATACTTGACACAGTTCCCGACATTCTACTGACCAACTTTAAAATGTTGGATTATGGACTGATGCGCCAAAGTTTTAGTCGTTTGTGGAGGGGTAATATTGATTCAGATAATAAGGCTTTGAAATTCATCGTATTGGATGAGTTACATACTTATGATGGTGCACAGGGTACCGATGTTGCAAACCTAATACGTCGTTTGAAACTAAAACTTAACATGCCGAAGGGAGTGCTTTGCCCGATAGGAACATCAGCTACCATCGGAAATGGACCGGATAGTAAGAAACGGTTGTGCGAATATGCTTCAGATATTTTCGGAGAGAAGTTTGCTGAAGAAAATGTTATAGAAGAACATCGAATTCCTGTTGAGGAATATTTCTCTGTTACAAGCAATAATCTGCCTGATGCCAAGCTAATTAAGAGTTGCGAATTCAGTAGTAATGATACAGTAGAGAGTTATTTGAAACGGCTATGCAAAGTGTGGCTTAAGGATTCTTCAATTACACCAGTAGATGCGGGTTCTGCACTTAGAAGCATGGGCGTCGTCAAGTCATTGTTGGATATATTGAATGCAGGCATTCTGTCGCTTGACGAAATCCAAAAGAAACTGATAGATCAAGATGTTAACTACCGTAGACTCTATCTTCAGGATGGAGAGAAAGTATGTACATTAGTTCTGGAAAATTTATTAGCTCTTATAGCATATGCTAAAAGACCACTTAATAAAACCACAAAACTGATTCCGATGTTATATCTACAAATACAGCTGTGGCAACGTGAGTTAAGTGGTGTATTGCGTTATTTCCAGAAAGAGCCTGAGTTTACTTGGAGGCATAGTCTGAACAAAGATGCAGACCGCATAGCTCTACCTATGTATTTCTGCCGTGAGTGTGGAGCAAGTGGATGGATAACAAGAAAATTGGCAACGGATGATTGTTATTGCTCAGATATATCTACTATCAATAAGGCTTTCATGAACCGAGACAAAGAAGTGATGCTTCTTAATATTGAGTCGAAGAAACATGAAGCGATTGATGAATATGTAAATGAGAATTCCATTAATGTTACACATTATGTAAGTTTGAAAGATTTGCGTGATGCGAGTGCCAGCGATAGTAATACCTTACGAGCTCGTATTTGTAATAAGACTACATCGACTCGTGGTGGCAATCAGCGATTTGCTACTTATTGCCCAGAATGCAATAGTGATTCAATCTGTCAAATAGGTGGTAGAACTTCTACCTTGTCGAGCGTAGCTATAAGTCAAGTGTTATCAAGTGACTTTGACCATGCAGATGAGAAAGAAAGGAAGATACTTGTCTTTAATAATAGTGTGCAAGATGCAGCTCATCAGGCAGGTTTCTATGAAGCTAGGACATTCCGCTTCCTATTCCGTCAGTCGATGCAACAATACATTAATACATTGGACCAACCTGTCAATGTTGAGGAACTTCAGCGAGGATTCAAAGAATACTGGAAAGGAAAACTATCAGAAGATGATTATTATAACCGTTTCTTGCCAGCAGATTTGGCCTCTCATATTGATTTGCATCATAACTATCGTGAAGGTAGTGGTTATATGCAGTCATTTAAGGATGAGTTTGATACTCGAGTGGATTGGGAGATTGTAAGCGAGTTTGGTCTCACATCACAATTGGGGCGTACTCTGGAAAAGACAGGTTCTTCTGCTACGTTCTTTAAAAGTGAAGATATTCAAAAGGTGTATGATTTAATGAAAGGTTTCCTGGTTGAGAATAATCTTAGCTATGTGGCAGATGACAAAAACGCTTTCTATCATTATGTATATGGTATTCTACAGCGTATGAGGCGACACGGCGCAGTTGACCACCCATATCTTGATAAGTACAGGAATGAGGCTCTTACATTGTGGGCGCTTAACTGGAATAAAGATGGCCGTCACTTCTTGAATAGAACTTTTGGCGGTAGTATCACATTCCCCAAATTAATAGGTGTGTATTTTCAAGGGTCAAACGATGATATGCTTGATGTCGTAGCTCTTAGAAGAGAGAAGAATAACTGGTACACCAACTATTTCTGGAGATACTTCAACTGGCCGATTGAGAGGAATATGACTCTTTTCAACGATTTCATCCGGATGTTGTTCCAAAAAATGGAAGAGGTCGGTTTAGTTAATAAAGCGCCAGAGGGTGGGGGGAATTATGTTATTAATCCTGATCATATTTGGGTAAGTAAGCATGTAAAGCATATAAAATGTAGTAATTGCCAGTCAACATTGTATGTAGCCAAAAATGATTACCTGGCTGAAGACACCCTTTGTCTTGACTATAAATGTCAGGGCACTTATTCAGAGGAAATAAACCCAGAATTGAACTACTATCAACAAGTATATAATCGGCATATTTCACCACGTGTTTACGCACGTGAACATACAGGTTTGTTGGAACGTGAAGATAGGGAAAAGTTGGAAAAGGATTTTAAAACACATCCTCATTCCAATTCTGTGAATGTACTTACTGCTACATCAACATTGGAAATGGGTATAGATATTGGCGACCTAAATGTGATGGGGAATGCTAATATTCCCCCAAAACCAAGTAATTTCCTTCAGCGTGTTGGACGAGCTGGACGAAAAGAAGGTTCTGCTTTGGTACTGAACTATGCCCATTCTGGAGAGCCTCATGACATGTATTATTATACATATCCAAATGAAATGATGGACGGTGAGATAAATACACCTGGCTGCTTCCTTGAAGCGAAAGATATTCTTCGACGACATTTCTTTGCTTATTGTATAGACTCATGGATTAGTGATAGTAGTGATAATATTCTACCTTCTAGAGTGGGAGACTTGAAACTAACAGAAGGGGCACTTGCTCTTGAGAGTTTTGTAATCAACCGTATTATAGCATTTATTAAGGCTAATAAGAATACATTGAAATCAAGGTTTGAAGAACAATATGATGAAAAAACAAAACCAACACTGAAAATCCTTTCAGAATCCTTGGATAATGAATCTTTCTATCAGATCATTATTAAGGAATTCCACACCTTATCAGAAAGATTGTATGATCTTGAACGTGACTTGAATGAATACAAGGAACAGGAAGAAAGGCTCCAGCCTAATGATCCTGCAAAAGAGACAATTAAGGATTTAATAACAGCATGTAAAAAACAATATGGTAGTATTCAGAGGGAAAATCTCATAGAGTTCATGACTAATTGTGGCCTTTTGCCAAACTATGCATTCCCAGAAACAGGAGTAAAACTACAAGCTAGCATTTATTCGTCAAAGGAAAAGGAAGATAATAAAAACAATGTTGCTGAGCCGAGCGTGATAGAACTAACACGTTCTGCATCCCAAGGAATAAAAGAACTGGCTCCGGGCAGTAAGTTCTATACTCAAAAATTTGAGCTGGAAGTTAGCGGTATACCTACCTTTGATTGGAAAGACAATCTTACGGTGATGAGGTATTGCTCGAAATGTGATAGCTTGGCTGAAAAGGGTACGCATGATTTTGGCTTATCAACCTGTCCTAAATGTGGTGACCCCTCTTGGGGTGTTAACCAACATCACTATCTGAAATACACAAGTGCTCGAAGTGCCATGTATAAGGTGGATGCCGTTCTCGACGATTCCGAAGAGGAAAGGAAAAGGGGCGAATTTATTGTAAAGAAGCATTTTATGTTCCACCATAAAGGTGTTGTTTCATCCTATGCAATGAAAAGTATAGGCTTTGGTATAGAGTATTGTAACAATATGGATCTCTATGAAGCGAATTATGGTATGCAGATGCAATCGGGTGGTAAGGTGGAAGTAAACAGTGAGAAAAACATACCAGAAAATGGTTTTGTGACCTGTCGATATTGTGGCAAATCAACGCCTCTTCTTTCAAAACTGAACAAAGAGCATCAACCTGTAGAACAGCATTATAAGTTCTGCAATCATAAACATATAAACTATGTGGACGATACAGAAGGTAAAGTGTTTGAACGTCTATATCTTTACCGTCATATGCAGACGGAAGCCATCAAAATATTACTGCCAATACAAATAATGGATGCTAATTCAGCAGTGGAGATGTTTAAAGCCGGCGTTGAATTGGGCATGAAAGAGTATTACCACTCTTCACCTGAACATATTCGAATAGACACCTATTCTGAAGCTAATCGCGCTACGGGTAATAAGGATTATTATCTGTTGATGTATGATACCATACCTGGTGGTACAGGATACTTGTCTAAACTATATAACACGGAAGAGTTCTCTATCTTGTTAAAGAAAGCTTACAATAGAATTAAAGATTGTCAATGTCAACTTGAAGGGAAAGATGGGTGCTATCATTGTATCCTTACTTATGGGAATCAATATAGTCGTGAATCTTTCAGCAGAGAGCAAGCTGAAATACTTTTCGAGAAACTTGTTGGAGGTACTAATTCTTGGGAACGAATAGATGGTTCTGTGGGTACCATTGCTCAAAACGGTGCTGCAGAAGATAGTGAACTTGAACTTAAGTTCATTAATGCAATTCAGACATTGGCGAAGAACAATGACTGGAATTTTGAGAAAATTCCTGATGAAGATTCTTATCACTATGAACTTCATATATTAAAAGAAAAAGAAGATACGGATATTCTATACAGTATAAAACCTCAGTTTGAACTGACCGTGGCATATGGCGTTCAGCATATTACCATCCCTGATTTTCAAATAATGTGTAACTATGCTAAGATTAATGGCGCTGAGATAAAAGACTTGATGAAAATCCCATGGTGGTCGGTATATTTGGATGGTTATTTGTACCATGCTTGTTATCCAAATATGAGGTTCTATAGTGACTTAGAAAAGCGTGTTGGAATTAAGCAAGCCAAGCCACAACGAATGTTTTCGTGGACGATAACTTGGGAAGATATACAGCTTTTCGAGTCAGTACAAGAAGATGAAATAGGCTTGAATTCTGTCACTAGGTTAGCTCAGTTATTAGAATCACCATTGTTGGGCTCTATCAAGGAGACATGCTTCTGGTGTATCAACGATGTTCCAGGCTTCTTCTCAAATGGTGGTTCTCTTTATGATGGTATTGTTTCTCTTGATGAGAATTGTAGTAGTGATCTAACAGACAATTCTTCTGATGAGGAAGTGGAAAATGCTTATGATTCAGGTTTTGAATATAAAATCCAAATTAATACAGGATTAATGGAAATTGATAAGGATGATTGGGTGTCTTTCTGGAGGAGGTTCAATCTTATCCAATTCTTTAAAGGTAATCTTGATTATGATGAGATGGGGCCTTTTGCTCAAGATATCAATCGTGACCAAATCAAAGAATACTATCCAGGAATGGAAGATATTGTTGACATTTTAATAGACAACAATATACCCTTTAGTTATGATGGAGTGTTTGAGCTAACTGACGAAGACAATGCTGTGATAGCCAGTGCATCTATGATTATTGACAATCCAAAGATTGCTATTGACCCTATAGACGATAATGATAGAATAATTTTTGAACAGAAAGGGTATAGGGTTATTAAACAAGAAGAATTTAATGTTGAATTAATAAAATAAAAGTATATAACTATGAGACTGTTTTTATCAGAAACTTTCTTTGATGCAGTTTTTAAATTGCCGAAAAAAACTCAAGAAAAGGTAGTATCATTCCAAAAGAAGTTTCGTGAGAATCCTGCCTCTCCAGGTTTACATTTGGAACCAATTCCATTGTTTAAAAATTCAAATCTACGTACTGCACGTGTAGATGATAACTACAGGGCTATTGTTGGGTTACTGGATGGCACCACATATACCTTATTGTATGTTGCAGACCATGAAGAGGCTTATAGGTGGGGGATGAACAAGCGCATAGAATGGAATGAACATATGCAGGCATGTCAATTGATAACTGTAGATGAGAAAGATGAAGAGGTGAGTGTGCCTACTCATGATAAAGATGAATCTTCATTTTTCTCAGGAATTCCTGTTGAAAAATTACTAAAGATTGGAATACCTCTACAGGTAGTTGATAAAGTTTTAACGATAAAATCCTTAGACGACCTTGATGCTTTAGAAACTATTCTGCCAGAAGATGCTTATGAAAATATCTTCAACGTAATGGATGGAGGCAATATCGATGAGGTTATCAAGACCATTGAAGAAGGTCAGGCCCGTCAGAATGAAGATAAATTGCTTAGTGATAATAATAAGCGTAGATTTGTAGAGATTACAGATGATGATGATTTACAGAAAATCATAGAGCAGGGTATGGATAAATGGCAAATATTCCTTCATCCTTCTCAAAGAAAATTGGTCGACGCGGATTACAAGGGAACTATGAAAGTGAGTGGTGGCGCAGGTACTGGTAAGACTATCGCTGCAATACATCGTTTGAATCATCTATGTCAGAATCCTGAAGTTCATGTGCTTTTTACAACATATACAAAAACATTATGCGTCAATCTTGCAGATTCTATTGCAAAATTAAATGTACCTGTTCAAAGGTACACATTAAGCAACATTGACCGTGTACTTCTGGATGTCTCTCAACAATATAAGATTAAAGATGGGTATAAGGTACTTGATTATTGTGGTGATGAAGAGTCCTTAAAGCTATGGCGCGAAGTGCTTGAAACAGAAGTTACAGAATTTGATGAACATTTTCTCTACGATGAATATATTGATGTGATTGTATATTACGGCAACAAGGATGTGAAGCAATATATGATGCAACCACGAGTGGGTAGAACGAAAGCATTGAGCCGGAAACAACGTATTGAAATTTGGAATCTTGTTGAGAAATATGTTGGTTTAAAGCAAGAACGTAAGGTAGTGGATAGGTTAGAGTTGTTCAACGAAACAACAAACTATCTTAATGAGAACGATATTCATCCTTATACAAATGTCATAGCTGATGAGTTTCAGGACTTTTCTAATCCAGAACTTAAATTCCTTCGTGCTTTAGTACCAGAGGGTAAGAATGATTTGTTCTTAGTAGGTGACCCTCTACAGAGAATATATGCTGGTCGTAAAATGAATTTTGGTGCAGCTGGAATAAATGTAAAGGGTGTTAGGAGTAAGAAACTTAAGATTAACTATCGTACAACAGAGCCAATTAAGCGATTGGCTGTTGGTGTGATTAAGGGATATGACTATGATGATTTAGATGGTGGCAAAGAAACGACACAAGGATACGTTTCTCTTATCCATAATGGTGTGACTCCTTTGTACAAGATGGTTGATGATGCCAATGCTGAAGTGGACCAGGTGGTAGAGTGGCTTAATGAATGTCTTGAAAATGACATAAAGCTTCCTGAAATATGTATAGCTTCACCTAGTATGCAATTGTTGAAAGGCGTTCAAAGCAGATTGCATCGAGATGGTACCGAATATCGTGTAGTAAAGGGAGGACAAAAACAAGGATGCACAGATGGTGTTGATCTTTGCACATTCCACTCTCTGAAAGGGTTGGAATATCGTGTTATTATATTAATTGGTGTGAACGAACGTAATATACCTTCGAGAGCAAAAGATGGGTATCCATTCTCTGGTATGGACATAGTTGCTCAAAAAGAATTTTTGGCTTCTAAGCGTTCGCTACTCTATGTGGCTATTACTCGTGCTCGTCAACTTGTCTTTATGACAGGATATGGAGAAAAATGTGGCCTTATAGGTATGTAAATGCTGTTGTTTTGTAGGTGCCTAAATTTGTTAGTATTCAAATTAAAAACGCCTCAATACTATTGATTTATTAAAATCAATCTTTTATCTTTGTGAAATAGTTTAGTGATATCTTAGTTGATTATGGCTTCATGGGAAAAGATAGAAAGGAAAACTGAAGATGGCACTATTGTTTCTATGCAAGCGCCATTGATAGTTTCTGCAAGTAGGAGTACAGACATTCCTGCTTTCTATGCCGATTGGTTTTTTCATCGCTTGCAAGTGGGATATTCTGCATGGACTAACCCTTTCAATGGTGTGAAATCATATGTGTCGTATGAGAATACACGTTTCATTGTGTTTTGGTCAAAGAATCCACACCCATTGTTGCCATATCTGCATATCCTGAAGGAACGTAATATCAAGTGCTACGTTCAATATACACTGAATGACTATGAGCAAGAGAAACTTGAAAAGGTTCCTTCCCTTGCTTCTCGCATCGAAACTTTTAAGCTACTAGTAAAACAACTTGGTAAAGAGGCTGTGATTTGGAGGTTTGATCCCATGATTCTCACAGATGATATATCTGTTGATGACTTGTTAAGAAAAGTTCAGAATATTGGAGATCAGTTGAAAGATTATACAGAGAAGTTGGTATTCAGCTATGCTGATATAGGTTTGTATAAGAAAGTTAAGAGTAACCTTGAAAAGAGTGGCATACCTTATCATGAATGGGAAGTAGCGCAAATGGAGGAATTTGCAGAAAAACTGTCAATCATGAATAGTGAAAGAGGTTGGGACTTCAAGTTGGCAACTTGTGGCGAGAAGATTGACATTGATAAGTATGGCATTCTACACAATCGCTGCATTGATGGAGACTTGATTACTCGTCTAGCATGGGATGATAAAAAGTTGATGGATTTCATGAGAGTTAAGATAGAGGATGTTCCAGCACCTTCATTGTTTGGTGAACCAGAACTTCCACCTAGTGCAATTCATTTACCAAAAGGACATTATTTTATCAGTACACATAAAAAAGATCCTGGCCAACGTCCATTCTGTGAGTGCATGGCATCCAAGGATATTGGAGAGTATAACACTTGTCCTCATCTTTGTGAGTATTGCTATGCGAATACTACAAAAGAATTGGCTTTGCAAAATTGGAAGCGTCATAAAGAAAATAAATATTCGGAAACTATAACAGGTAAATAAGCTATGTTAGAATATGCTGTAAATTTAAACAAGTCTTCATGTAAGAATATTTATGATATCATAGAATGGTGCCATGAATCATTGCCTAATCAATGGAAACAGTATCCATGGAAACATCCAGAACTTAATAGGGGTATTGATTTGCTTTATAGTGATGAGTCTCTTAATTGCTATATGTCAGCTTATGGAGATATGCATACAAGTAAGTGTAGAGCTGCTATGATGAATTTCCCATTTGAAAAGCTAAATGGAGCAATAGAAATAGTTGATTGGGGGTGTGGTCAAGGCATAGGATCTGCAGTAGCTATAGATTTTTTACAACAGCGAGAAAGGATCAACTGGTTAAAAAAGATTTCACTCATTGAACCATCCCCACAAGCTTTGCAAAGAGCTGTATGTAATATAACTAAAATTGTTGGTAACAATATTGAAATTGATGCGATTAATAAGTATATGCCTAGTACTGTTGCCCCCCAAGAAGAGACTCTTTCTTCTATAGGCTATAAATACCCGAACATCATACATATTTTGTCTAATATACTTGATGTTAGAGTTATTGATTTAGAAACGGTTGCACGCATGGTTGCATCATCCCATGGGAATCACTTTGTTTTGTGTATAGGTCCCAAAAATGGTGCAGCATTTAGAATAGAACAATTTTGTTCTGTTTTTGGGGAGCAAAACTATTTTAGTAGAATTGACAGTGCGCGTTTTGGACATACGAAGAGAACAGGACATCCATATACCTGTTTGACGCGTTGTTTTGTTTATGATGGGAAACCACTGGACATGAGCCGTCTTTCATTGTACGAGGACTCTGGTCTTGAAGATTATAATGAATATGACCTTCAATTACAGATTCAGAATAAAGTTTTTTCTGTTCAAAAAGCTAGAGTTGCATTCCGCTTACAAAACTTATTGTCTATAGATGATATCTTATATGTTGACCCTATTGTAAACGAGGTAAAAGTTGACTTCATTATAGTAAGGCCAAATCGCGGTGTTTTGTTAATTAATGTCTTTGAAAAGGATTTATGTATCTGTGAACTAACTGAAGATAATAAAGAGATTTTATTTAGAAATGATGGTAAAATAGAAACATATCAATCACCAATAGAATTAATGACTTCATGCCAAGTAAGCATAAAAGATGGAATCGAAGAACTTCTTATGAGCACTATCGAGAATAATAGAAATTTTGGTCTTATTAAAAAAGTCGTTATTTTTACTGAAAATAGTACGGATATAGCTAGATCTTTCTTCAACTCTCAGAGGGAACATATTAATTTTACATATATTTATGGAGAAGAATTCATCCTAGAAAAGGAAGTGTCTCAACACCTTTATAATACAATAAACTTTACAGACATTTCTCCTTCTTTTGACAATGTAGTAATGCGTAAACTTGCCAAAATCATATCGCCATCATGGCACTCATATCAAGAAGGACGTAGTGGTATAGAACCAAAAGGAGAACAAAAAGAATTAGTAAAAAGTAAAAGTACCCAGCAGAAAATAAGTGGAGTCGCAGGCTCTGGAAAAACTCATGTTCTAGCCACACGTGCCGTAAATGCATTGAAGCGTACAGGTGGTAATGTTCTTATTTTGACATATAACATAACTCTAGCAAATTATCTTAAGATTAGACTTTCAGAAATAAGAGAAGATTTTTCATGGGAAAAGATCGATATTTACCCATATCATCAGTTTTTTAGGATAAGAGCTTCAGAGTGCCATCTACACGTCGAGTTTAGTTCATATGATGAAGTTTCTTTTTTTGATAATGCAGAATCTCATAAGCATTATTCTGCCATATTTATTGATGAAGTACAAGACTATACTACCGAATGGTTAAGGATTCTGATAAATAATTTCCTTGAACCTAATGGTGAGTTCGTTGTTTTTGGCGATCCTAAACAAAACATCTATAATAGACCGATAGATAAACATGGTGATATAAGATTAGGTGTAATTGGTGGAGAATGGAACAAGTCCCTTGCTACAGGAAGGCGTTTTACCAACCCCCAGCTTGCTGCATTGGCTAATGATTTCCAGTCTGTATTTTTACCAAATACTTCCGTAGAAAATATAGAAACGAAAGTAGATAAAGATAGCTCTTTTAATTTTCAAATAGTAACATACTATAATATCAAAAATAGTTTCAATATTGAGAATCTAGTTTTGAACTTAATTAAAATAATAACAAGCAGCAATTATGAATCAAAAGATTTTGTGGTATTAGCTTCTTCATCTAAATTGCTTCAAGAGGTAGATTATGAATATCGAAAGAAAAGAAATGAAAAAACAGAGGTTACCTTTGTCAAAAAAGAACAGGTGGATAAATTAAAGCAAATACATAATGTTACAGATGGACATCCTGCTAATTGGAGATATAAAAGAGATTATGAGGCATTGGGTAGAACAAGAAAGCAATTATTCACGACTGATAAACGATGCTTGAAACTTTCTACAATAAAGAGTTTTAAGGGTTGGGAGTCACCTGCAGTTATTCTTATATTGGATGATGATTATAATGCAAAAGCAGATACATACATGCCAATGCAACCAGCAACTGTTTATACAGCCATAACTCGAGCTCGTGAAAGTTTGTATATAATTAATATCGGTAATGAAACATTTGATTATTTTTTTAAAGAACATTCATTATGAAACAGCTTACATTAAATCAGAAATATGCGATTCTATCAATTCTCTCTCAAATTATGAATGCAGATGGTGTCATTCACCCAAAAGAAGAAGAATATATGAATAAAATGTATGTTGAACTTGGTATAAAGATTGGTGATGTTGAAGATATGACTAATATAGATGATATACAGGCGAGACAATTAGTAAGAGATTTAGCTGATGACCAGAAAAAATATGTTTTATCTCTTTTTGTTTCTATGGCTGAATCTGATGGATATGTACATCCTAAAGAATCTGCTGTCATAGATGAAGTTTTTCTCGAAACTATATAGAAAAAAGCAGAGCGTATTTTATTTTGTAATAGTGATTTACTTAATCTACAAACAAAAGGAGGCCTTGAAGGAAGCTGTGTGAAAATCACAGCTTCTGCAAGGCTTGCGGAGTGAATCTTGTTGGAATTCTAGTTTATGTTTTCTAAATTTGAAACATATTTAGTGAAGATATTGGGATATGAAGACCAAGACAGAAAGTATCAATATGGATAAGAAATTGACGAAGAAAAACGAAGAGGACTCTAATAAGGATGTCCTACAAATGACGGCAGACGAATATGTGGAATACGTCAAGAAAGTGATGGCGGAGGACGCCAAGTTAACAGACAAGGAGTTAATGGCAAAGTATAGAATTTTTTAAATCTACGACTTTGTAGAATATGAAAAAGATACTCTTTTTAGATATTGATGGTGTGCTGAATACCGAAAGGTGGCACAAGAAGATGATGGTGAGTCATGCTCCCAAGGATAGCTTTGGATAAGATGATTGTACCACTGGATTAGTTATATTGGCAGGATTTATTTGGATACAAACGAATTATTAATCTTTAGAAAATGGCGATATCAGATACCAAAAAAGTTTTGATAAATGGGCTAAGTCTTATCTTAACCAACAAGGAAGTGATAACAGCTATAGCATTGTTACTGAAGACAGAAGAACAAATGGCTACAATGATAGTCTGGATTTACAAACACCAAAAAGAAAATCCATCGGAAGACAGAGTTATCAGAATAGCCAAGAAAATTTCGGAACAAATTTCATAAGAGTATAAATAATGATAATCTACGAAGGCAAAAAACCATATAAGGATAAGATGTTTGGATCTAGTGACCCTTTAATGTTTGCACTAGGTTTAGTGTTCTTGGTTGGAATACTGGTTTATTGGGGTGTGTCTTGTCTTTGGTATAGTATAAGAAAAAAATGAAGAATATGGATACAAATGGAATCATATTAGGCGCAATAGCAGGGGATGTGATAGGCTCATATTATGAGAATCTGAGAACTAAGGATTATAACTTCGGGCTGTTCAGAACGAGATCTAAATGTACTGATGATACAAAGATGACGGTGGCTGTTGCTGATTGGTTACTTCAAGAAGATAGGTCTTCTGGAAACCTAGTCGGTTTATTGAAAGAATATGTTAGGAATTATACTGGTGGATATGGTAGGGATTTCCTAAATTGGGCATTGAGTGATAATTGTCAACCATATTTTAGTTGTGGCAATGGTTCTGCAATGCGTGTAAGTCCTGTGGGATGGGCTTTTGACACTTTGGAAGAAACCTTGGTTGCTGCTAAGCAGAGTGCAGAGGTGACCCATAATCATCCAGAGGGTATCAAGGGGGCACAAGCCACAGCTGCTTGTATCTTCATGGCTCGCAAAGGTAAGAGCAAGCAAGAAATCAAGGACTATGTGGAAAAGGCTTTTGGCTATGATCTGAACAGAAGTTGTGACCAGATTAGGCCTGACTATAAATTTGAAATTACTTGTCAGAAGTCAGTACCTGAATCTATTATTGCCTTCTTGGAAAGTACGGATTACGAGAGTGCTGTCCGCTTGGCTGTCTCATTGGGTGGTGATGCTGATACTATGGGGGCTATAACTGGCGGTATTGCCGAGGCTTTCTATGGTGGTGTGCCAGAAGAGATCAAGCAAGAAGTTATTGCTAGAATTCCAGAAGAGTTTACTGAGATAATGACTAGGTTTTATAGTAAGTTTGTTGTATGAGATCTCTTAAACCCATATTAAGAATAGGAGCAATTGCATTTGTTGCCGTACTTCTTTTGTCGTTGACTTGCTACTTAATGGAGTCAAGAAGTGCAGAGGAACAACAACCTGAGATTGATGAAGTAGAAGAGAGTTGGGGCGTTGTGCCAGTTGATATCCAAGAGGCTCTTCCTGAATGGGTGGAAAAGCTGAATGCAATGCCTTTGCCATCATATATGCAAGATACTACGCTGATTGACGTTTACTTCAAGTACAACCAACCTGTGAATGGGTATGAGGTAACAGCCAGATGGAGGGTGTTCGAAAAGATGTATGAAACGGGTAGGGTGATGATGAATTTCTACAACCCTGAGACTGGTGCTGAGTTTCAATACTTTGGCGAAAAATATAACTCATTTGATACTGATGAGATCTCTTTTGCGGAAGATTTCAAAGGGCATCAGAAGGGTGACATCCATTACTTTGACTACACTTCGCCTGATTCGCCAGATCCTTTCAAAGAGTATAATGACAATTCTCCAATTGGCTATTACACCTCGTTCCAGTTCTTGGATATAGACTTTGATGGTGAGGATGAACTGCTTGTTTCTGATATGTATAGAGGACAGCCTGGGAATTACTATTCAGTATGGGATTTTACAAAGGATGGACTTAAGAGATTGGACTCTATGCCTTTGGACAGAATTTCTAATATTGACAAGATAAACTTGAAAAATAAGACAATTACTATTATTGATAACGATGGTGCTTATGATAATGCAGAGTTTGTCTTTGGATTTAAGGAACGCAATGAAAGAATAGAACAATTATCCAAATTCTTTTCTGTATGTGCAAGTCGTTTTGATTTTGACAAGTACAATGATGAACTCGGAGTTCCATTTTCTTTGGTTTCAATAAAGGAGTATGTAAAAACAGATGTTGAGCATCGAGCTACTTATATGGTTCAAGGAAATAGGATTGTAATTAGTAATTGAAGAGTTTACCACTATAATTAATGGTGGTATACTTTCTCTCGCCAGCGTGACACCGTGACCGAGTGACAATTCATATTTTTTTTTATGAAAACACTAAAATTCTATTGTTTTATTCAAAATAGTTCGTATATTTGCAGTGTTAAAAAATCAGTTTTGACTAATCCGGTACTTTCCGCGTGGGGGTAAGCCCGTATCGACCCTGCCCCAAAAATATAAAAAGACCACCCGTTTTGGGTGGTTTTTTTATATTTCGTATTTCCTTCTGAACTGAATTAAGAAAAGAGGATTTGAAGCGATACGCCTTTGTTCTCAAAAATAAAATCAGCGGTTCTGATGCCCATTGGCGGAATTTTACGCCACGTTTGGAATTGACTTTGTATCCAATAGAAATGATCATGTCGAGGTTGTAATAATCTAACCAGCGTTTTACCAAGCGATTACCTTCTTTTCGAACTACTCGAATTTTTCGAGCAGTTGCTTCTTTAATCAATTCTTCTGTATTAAAAATCTCTTGAATGTGATAGGTTACTGTGTTTTCTTTCACAGAGAAAAGTTCCGCCATTTGTTGTTGCGTAAGCCACACCGTTTCGTCCTCCATCCTCACTTCCAGTCTGATGGTTTCGTCTGGCTGATACATCACGATTTCGCCTTTTGCACCGTCGAGTGCACTTTGATTCATAGTTGTTTCCATTGCTAAGAATGATATTAATTAATATTCGGCTGCGAAGATACTACTATTACTTGTAATCCCAAATGTTCACTTGTCTTTTTGTAATAAAAATAATTTGTTGGAATCATCATAAGCAAGGACTAAATCAGACAATCGAAAAATTATCTGCGGATTTTAGGTATTACAAAATGTTTTTCGGCAAAATGTCTTTCTACCGTTTACAGAGTCAATAGTTATAGAGTCACAA
>Ga0256404_1000343_pt1 | contig 121805 bp, 102 predicted proteins | sample RumenRJG_01DNA_FD_185990 | JGI IMG/M metagenome (GOLD analysis project Ga0256404, IMG submission 185990) | Bovine rumen microbial communities from Lethbridge, Alberta, Canada - RJG_01 | ecosystem: Host-associated > Mammals > Digestive system > Stomach > Rumen | place: Canada: Alberta... | reverse complement strand
CCTAACGGGGTAAGGGGGAACTGGTTCATGTCCGGTCGGATTACGCGCTTTGATGGCTAAAAATAGACAGGCATGTCTCAAATGACGGCAAGACTAGACCGTTGAAAAATTATCTACGGATTTTAGGAAGATATGGAACTGATATTAGAACGTATAGCAAAACGCAAGGCCTACACCATTGGTAGGCTGTATATTCAGAGACGTGTAGATGACGAGTATCTGGCAGGCACAGCCGATGATTATTTCTGCGACACCCTCGAACCCACTTGGCGCGACTATGCCAACGGGGCCTATAAGGTGAAAGGCCGCTCGGCGATTCCCGAAGGCCGATATGCCGTGGTGATCTCGTGGAGTCCGAAGTTCAAGCAGTGGCTGCCCATCCTGCTCGGCGTGCCGAAGTTCGAGGGCATCCGTATCCATGCCGGCAACACCTCAGAAGACACCGAAGGCTGCATCCTCGTAGGCAAAAATCGCCTGGTAGGTCAAGTGCTCGACAGCCGCATCTGGCTTCATCGCCTGAAGCAGAAGATCGTCGAGGCCAAGGGTAGGGGTGAGCCTGTTTGGATCACCATTAGATAAATGTTTCTCACATCATCTGCCGCCGATAATCCATCGTGACTATCGGCGGCATTTACTATTAGATCTCTCTTCCAGGTGGAATCTATATGTTCAAAGCAGGATCTATTTGCCGACGCAAAAGTGTGTAAAGATATTTTCTAATACTTCGTTGGTCAAAATGCGGCCCTCGCCGGTGATATCTGCAAGGTCATCTAAGACAAGTTTCAGATCCTCAGAAACCAAATCCCCACTCAGGCCAGACTCCAGGGAGGACAGGACTCGGGAGAGATTTTCTTGGGCACTGAGCAAGGAATGGTATTGACGTGCCGAACTGACGATGATGTCCTGTTCGGTGAGTTCGGGGATGTCGGCGGCATCGAAGATGGCTTGTTCAAGTTGATCGAGATTGGTGCCTTGCTTGGCGGAAATCCGCAGGAGGTTTGAGATTGGAGGTTTGAGGTTTGAGGTTTGAGGTTTGAGGTTGGAGGTTTCTTGCGTCCCTCCGGTAGCAAGCGAGCGAAACTCGAGCGGAGGTTGTGTGGTGGATTGGATGTCGATTTTGTTTTTGATGATAATCAGTGACTTACCTTTGCAGCGCTCAAGCATCTCTTGAATGTCTTCCGTGGTGGGTTCGGCATCGATGAGCCATAGCACGATGCGGGCTTTCTGGATGGCGGCATAAGTGCGGCTGATGCCAATCTGCTCAACCTCGTCAGTGGTCTGGCGGATGCCAGCGGTGTCGATGAAGCGGAAGGTGACGCCGTGGAGGTCGATCACATCTTCAACAGTATCGCGCGTAGTCCCGTGTACGGAGGAAACGATAGCCCGGTCATCACGTAGCAGTCTGTTCAGGAGCGTTGACTTGCCCACGTTCGTTTTGCCGACAATGGCTACGGGGATGCCGTTCTTAAGAGCCTGTCCAGTTTCAAAAGAGTGGGCGAGGCGGGTGATGCGATTGTTGATTTTATTCGCAATATCAAGCAGTTCGCTGCGGTCGGCAAAATCAAGGTCTTCGTGGTCGGAGAAGTCGAGTTCGAGTTCGAGCAGCGAGGTGAGTTTGAGGAGTTGTTCGCGGAGTTGTGAGAGTTCGGAAGAGAAGACTCCTCGGAGTTGAGACATGGCGATCTGGTGGGTGGCTTTGTTGCCGGATGCGATGAGGTCGGCCACGGCCTCGGCTTGTGAGAGATCCATCTTGCCGTTGAGGAAAGCCCGCTGGGTATATTCGCCGGGATTGGCCATGCGGCAACCATGCTGAATGAGTAGTTCCAACACCTTATTTAATATATAGCGGGAACCGTGACAGGAGATTTCTGCGCTGTCTTCGCCGGTGTAGGAGTGTGGGGCGCGGAAGATGCTTACTAGGACTTCGTCAATGAGGTTGGAGGTTTGAGATTTGAGGTTTGAGGTTGGAGGTTTGAGATTTGAGGTTTGAGGTTGAGGGTTTGAGGTTTTTTCTACGATGTGGCCGTAGTGGATGGTGTTGGGCTGCGCCTTCGTGAGGTCTTTGGAGAAGATACGTGAAAGAATCTCAAACGCTTGGGGACCTGAGATTCTGATGATGCCGAGGGCACCACCTGGAGCGGTTGCAAGAGCGCAAATCGTGGAGGTTTGAGATTTGAGGTTTGAGGTTTGAGATTTATCGAGTAGGCTGCTCATTTTTAGTCGCTTTTACTATTTTGGTGAGTACTCCCATAATCCTGTTCCAATCCTTATAAAAAGACTCGAACAGCACGTCATCCAGAAAATCTGTTTTGTGCAACAGGTCAATCCAGAATCCTGATTCAGTAGCTTCTTTAAGTGCGATGTTCATTTTATTACAGAAATCAGCTCTGCTCTGAGCATTTTTCCCTTCAAAAGTATTCGCCCCGATACTGGTTCCTGAACGAAAGAGTTGTTTGGACATGATATATTCATGCTTCTCTTCTGTCAAATACTTGTAAAGCTTGACAATTCGAATTGCAAACTCACTCGTTATTTCATAAACATTATTCTCCACTCTATCCATAAACCTCAAACCTCCAATCTCAAACCTCCAATCTCAAACCTCAAATCCTTTCGAGGACTTTGCTGATGAGGGTGTCGATGGAGTTCTTGTATTCGGTGTTCATCTCCGTGGTGTAGCGGTTGGCGATGACCATGCAACAGGTCATGGCACGATGGCCGAGCAGGGAGGCGAGACCGGCAACGGCAGATGATTCCATCTCGAAGTTGCAGACTTTCATGTCACCATATTCGAAGGCCTCGATCTTCTCGTTCTGCTTGGGGTCGGCGATGTCGGCACGGAGCACGCGACCCTGCGGGCCATAGAAGCCTCCGCAGGAGATGGTGTAGCCGCGCACCATATCGTCTTGGGCAATCTGATTGATGAGTTCCTCGTCGGCGATGGCCACGTAGGGGGCGCCCTTGATGGGATCCCATTGCATATGTTCGCAGAAGGCACGCTCCAAATCGATGTCGCAGACCACGTTACGGCCGGCATAGTAGTTCAGCAGACCATCGAAGCCGATGCTCTTCACCGAAGCGATGAACGAGCCTGTGGGTGTGAATGGCTGCAGACCGCCACAAGTGCCGATGCGCACCATCGTCAGCGTGCGATGCTCGTCACGTTCCTCACGCGTCTGGTAGTCGATGTTGGCGAGGGTATCGAGTTCGTTGACCACGATGTCGATGTTGTCGCAGCCGATGCCGTGACTCTGAACGGTGATGCGCTTGCCCTTGTACATACCCGTGATGGTATGGAACTCACGGCTGCTGACCTCGCACTCTTTCGAGTCGAAGTGGGCGGCGACGGTGTCTACCCGGGCAGGATCGCCCACGAGGATCACACGGTCGGCCAGTTGTTCTGGCTTCAGATGGAGGTGGAAACAAGAGCCGTCGTTGTTGATGATCAGCTCTGATGCGGGAAATGTTCTTTTACTCATAGACTTTCAGTTTTATTTGATGATGTTGTTTTCTTCGTTACGGATCTGCTTCTCCAGCGTGTGGATGTTGTTGCGGAGGGTCAGGGACTGCTCTTCGTTGTGGAGGATGATGTCACGGAGCAGACTGCGTCCGTTCTCATCAGTTCGGACATAGCGGTCGCGCGACTTCTGGAGATCGGCCTCGAGAGTTGAGAGACGCTCGCGGGCCTTGAGCAGTTCACGGTAGTGGTTGGCTGCCGTGGGTGAGCGGAAATCACGGACGCTGGAGTAGGTGAGGCGGTCGTTGATGACGATGGCCGTATTGGCTTCTGTAGCGTTGTCTGTGGCCGGCTGACTGACGTTCGTGAAGACGGCCTTCAGACGCTCGAGGGCAGCACGGCGCTCAGAGCCGTTACCCCAGGTGTCTGCGATGCAGGTGATGTCGGCAAAGTCGCGTATCTGCTGTTCGGTGAATATCGAAGGATCGTAGGAACGCCGTGTATCAGGCAGGATGAAGATGTAGACGCACACCTTTCCCTCAGGCTGGCGACGGTCACTGACGAAATAGCCGATGCCGCTCTGCTCGTCGGCCGCATACATGTAGTCGTTGGCTTCGGAGTTGAAGGGCATGCCGATGTTCTCAGGCTTGAGGAACGCGCCGCTGCGGGAGTCGTAGCGGGTGAAGAAGATGTCGTAGCCGCCGATGCTCTCTTCGCCGCGGGCAGCGAAGTAGAAGGTGATGCCGTCGTTCATCATGAAGGGGTAGTCGGCCTCGTCGATGCCTTCGCTGAGTCCGTTCATCAGTATGGGTTCTCCCCAGCGGTCACCAAGTTTGTCGGAGGTGAAGATCTGCCGGATGCCGTTTTTGTCGGCTTTGCCGAAGTAGGCCTTGTTGCCCATCTCGTTGAGATAGATGTAGCCGTCGGCTTTGATGCCCTTGAACTGGCTTGCGGTCATGATCTTGCCCGTCTCGGAGGAGAGGACGTAGTGGGAGAGGAACTGGCTCTTGTCGGTGACAATGCTGTCGATGATGACGATCTGCTGTGTCATCTCACGCATGTTCGTGATGCGGGGATCCTCCTGCGGCTCCTCCACCACTACCGCGACGGGCTTCTTCACCGGCCGCTTCTTTTTCTTCTGCGCACTCAGCGAGAGCGGCAGAAGGAGCGCTAATGAGAGTATCGCAAACTGTCTGATGGTCATGTATCTTCAGGTTCTTCTGTTTCTTATTCTTCGATGAGTTTGTTATTCCTCAATGAGTTTGTTGTCGGTCTCGAGGGCACTCCAGATGCTGTAGCGCACTTCGGGGTTCATCTCTTCGAGACGGTCGTAGATCTGCTTGATGTCCGTGCGGTGCGAGTTGGTCTCGTAGGGACAGAGCTTCTGTTGTTTCTGATAGCCCTGCCGTTCGGCGTAAGCCTTGATGTCAGCCTCTGGGATGAGGCAGAGTGGACGTATGATCGTGAGCGGCATCTTGCGCATCTTCAACAGGGCGGGCATTGTGCCGAATCGGCTCTGGAAGCAGAGGTTCATCAGCGCCGTATGGATGAGATCGTCCTGATGATGCCCGAGGGCTATCTTGTTACAGCCGAGTTCCTGTGCCAGATTGAACATTACCTTGCGGCGGTTCCACGAGCATAGAAAGCAGGGCTGCTTTTGGCGTCTTTTGAACTTTGAACTTTGAACTTTGAACTTGATGATTTCATTGTCCGCAGCATTGTTCTCGTCAAAGACCTCGAAGCGGGTTGTCTTTACGTGGAGCCTGATGCCGAGGGAGTCGCAGAACTGTTGCAGATAACTCGTATCCGTCTCGTAGTGGATGTTCTCCATACGGACGTGCAGAGCCTCGATGCTGAATCGCGGGTGGTCTATCTTCGCACGCTTTGCTAAGAGTTCGGTCAGCAGGAGTGAATCCTTGCCGCCAGAGAGCCCCACGAGGATGCGGTCATCATCTTCAATCAGATGATAAGTAGCCATCGCCTTGACGAACCGTTCTTTCAAGCGCTTCTCCAGACGACGGCTCTCTATCTCTGATGAGGACTTCATAAAGCTTAACGCTCAAACCTCAAACCTCAAATCTCAAATCTTAAATCTTAAACCCCCTTCAGGTGCTTATCCATATTCAGGGCGGCACGACGACCATCACCCATAGCGAGGATCACCGTTGCACCACCGCGAACGATATCACCACCGGCGAAGATCTCAGCACGCGACGACTGCATCTCCTCAGAGACGGCAATCGTGTTCTTACGGTCAAGTTCGAGACCCGGAATTGACTTGGGAACCAGCGGATTAGGCGATACACCAACAGCCACGATAACCTGATCGACATCGAGTGTGACGGTCTTGCCCTCAACGGGTACAGGCGAACGACGGCCTGATGCATCGGGCTCACCCAGTTCCATCACCTGCAGCACAGCCTGCTTCACGGCACCAGTCTCATCGGCGATGTACTCGATAGGATTGTGGAGCGTCAGGAAGTTGATTCCTTCCTCCTTGGCATGCTTCACCTCCTCCAGACGGGCAGGCATCTCCACCTCAGAACGGCGATAGACGAGCGTGACCTCAGCACCCAGACGCTTAGCCGTACGGCAAGAGTCCATAGCGGTGTTACCACCACCCACCACGAGCACGCTCTTGGCAGGATTCAGCGGCGTATCGGTCTTGGGGTTGGCAGCATCCATCAGGTTCACACGAGTCAGATACTCGTTGGAAGACATGATGTTGATCGAGTTCTCGCCAGGGATATTCATGAAGTTGGGCAGACCAGCGCCTGAGCCTACAAAGATGCCCTTGAAGCCTTGTGCCTCCAGTTGTTCTACGCTGATGGTCTTGCCGACAATGACGTCGGTCTGGAAGTGAACACCTATCTTGGCAAGGTTCTCGATTTCCACATCCACGATCTTATTGGGCAGACGGAATTCGGGGATACCGTATTTCAGCACACCACCGATCTCGTGCAGAGCCTCGAAGACGTACACATCGTAGCCTTTCTTCACCATATCGCCAGCGAACGAAAGTCCGGCAGGGCCTGAACCCACGACGGCGATCTTGATACCGTTGGCTGGTGCAATCTCAGGCAGACTGATATTTCCGCTCTCGCGCTCGAAGTCTGCGGCAAAGCGCTCCAGATAGCCGATAGCCACGGCGGGCTCATTCATCTTCAGGTGGATACACTTGCTCTCGCACTGCTTCTCCTGCGGACAAACACGACCGCAAACGGCGGGCAGGGCAGAGGTGTTCTTCAGCACCTTCGCTGCAGCCAGGAACTGACCACGCTCGATATTCTTGATGAACGACGGGATATTGATGTTCACAGGACAGCCCTCCACACAAGTAGGCTTGGCGCAGTCCAGACAACGCTTGGCCTCAGTCATCGCCATCTCCTTCGTGAGGCCGATATTGACTTCCTCCGTACGGGTGGTAGCACGATAGACGGGATCGAGTTCAGGCATCACCACACGCTCAATCTGCGTGCGCTCTTTCGGCTTCATCGAAGCACGGAGTTTCTTACGCCACTCGGCATCACGGTCAGTCAGCACATCAATCGTATCATTGGTAGGATCGCTGTCCATCACCACGTCAGTAGCGGCAGCAGATTCTTCACTCTTCACTCTTAACTCTTCACTATCAAGGTGTTCCTCGTAGTGAGCCAACTCTTCCTGCTCCTCACGCTTGAAGGTTCCCATACGCTTGAACATCTCGTCCCAATCCACGAGGGCACCATCAAACTCAGGACCATCGATGCAGACGAACTTCGTCTTGCCGCCAATCGTCAGTCGGCAGGCACCGCACATACCCGTACCATCCACCATGATCGTGTTCAGCGATACCTCGCAGGGGATATTGTGCTTCTGAGCCGTGAGGTTCGAGAACTTCATCATGATGGGAGGGCCGATGGCGAACACCTTATCGACGTGCTCCTGTTCGAAGAACTTCTCCATTCCGACAGTCACCACACCCTTCTCGCCGTACGAGCCATCGTCAGTCATGATGATCACCTCGTCAGAACTCTCGCGAACCTTATCCTCAAGGATAATCAGATCCTTAGAGCGACCAGCCATTACGCTGAGCACTCTATTTCCAGCAGCCTTCAGCGCCTGAATAATCGGCAGCATCGGGGCTACGCCCAGACCACCACCTGCACAGACGACGGTGCCATATTTCTCGATCTTTGTGGGGTTACCCAGCGGGCCTACCACGTCAGTCACGTAGTCACCCTCGTTGAGGGCGCAGAGTTTCTTCGATGAGAGACCCACCATCTGCACTACCAGCGTGATGGTGCCTTTCTCGATGTCTGCACCAGCGATGGTCAGCGGCATACGCTCACCTTTCTTGCCTACGCGCACGATGACGAAGTTGCCAGCCTTGCGGCTCTTGGCGATCAGGGGCGCCTCAATCTCAAAGAGAAATACTTTCTCCGAGAATTGCTCCTTTCTAATGATCTTGTTCATAAGTATTTGTTTAGTGTTGATTAATCGATGATGTCGCAACCCATATAGGGAACGAGGGCGGCAGGGATCTTGATGCCGTTCTCCGTCTGGTTGTTCTCCAGCAGGGCGGCCACGATGCGAGGCAGGGCGAGGGCAGAGCCGTTGAGCGTGTGGCAGAGTTCGGGCTTCTTGCTGCCTTCAGGACGATAGCGGCACTTCAGGCGGTTGGCCTGATAGGTGTCGAAATTAGATACCGATGATACCTCGAGCCAGCGGCCTTGAGCCTCAGAGTAGACCTCGAAGTCGTAGCAGATGGCACTCGTAAACGACTGATCGCCACCGCATAACAACAGAATGCGATAGGGCAACTCGAGTTTTTTCAGCAGACCCTCCACATGCTCCAGCATCTCCTTGTGGCTCTCCTTCGAGTGCTCTGGCTTATCGATGCGCACAATCTCAATCTTCGAGAACTCATGCAGACGGTTCAAGCCACGCACGTCCTTGCCATACGAGCCAGCCTCACGACGGAAGCACTCTGTATAGGCGCAGTTCTTGATGGGCAGATCCTTCTCATCGAGGATCACATCGCGATAGATGTTCGTCACAGGCACCTCGGCCGTAGGAATCAGATAGAAGTCGTCTACCTCGCAATGATACATCTGGCCCTCCTTATCAGGCAACTGACCTGTACCGTAGCCCGAAGCGGCATTCACCACCGTTGGCGGCATGATCTCCGTATAGCCGGCCTTGTTGGCCTCGGCGAGGAAGAAGTTGATGAGGGCTCTCTGCAGTTGGGCTCCCTTACCGATATACACGGGGAAGCCTGCGCCCGTGATCTTCACGCCGAGATCGAAGTCGATGAGGTTGTACTTTTTGGCGAGTTCCCAGTGGGGCAGGGGATTCTGGATGCCGAGCGAGGGATTCACGTCCCAGTTGCCTACGGTATCGCCTTCCTTGCACTCGCGGAGGTTCGATTTCACCACATGATTGTCCTCGGCGGCTTTGCCCTCGGGCACTTCGTCGTAGGGGATGTTGGGAATCTGACAGAGTAGCGTGGTCATCTCCTCTTGAGCGTTGGCCATCGCCTCGTCCATCTGCTTCGATTTCTCTTTGAGCGCGGTCACCTGAGCCTTCACCTGCTCGGCCTCGTCCTTCTTGCCTTCCTTCATCAGACGGCCGATCTGACCAGAGAGTTGCTTCTGTTCGTTCAGGCTCTTGTCGAGTTCCTGCTGGGCCTCACGGCGCTTCTTGTCTACGGCGAGCACATTGTCGATAGCCTCTTTGGCATTGGGGAAATGCTTCTTCTCCAGACCACGGATCACGCGCTCGGTTTCCTCATTAATGAGTTTGAGTGTTAACATCTTAAATACGTATTTATAAGTTTGAATTCAATTCTAGCCTGCAAAATTACAACTTTTTACGCGAAATGCAAAATAAATCTAGATTTATTTCATTCCCCTCCTAAGTTAGGAGGGGGTAGGGGTGGTCTGAACGAGCGCTGGGACTGCCGATGGGTCTGCCTTTGCTGCCTCAGACATTCCCTCGTTCAGACCCCCTCTGGCTCCCCCTAACTTAGGGGGAGAACTGCGGATCCAACTTAGGGGAGAACTGAGGCAGAAATCGCGCTCGTTCAGACCCCCTCTGGCTCCCCCTAACTTAGGGGGAGAACTGCGGATCCAACTTAGGGGGAGAATAAAACGCAGAAATCCTGCGCTCCGAGAGGAACGCAGGACTCTGTTGTTTGTTTGGAATAAGTTTTTTTACTTTTTTAATTAGGCCTCAGCGTTTGGAATCACTGAAACAACGCTCTTGTTGCGGGCGCCCTTGTGGAACTGTACAGTACCATCAACGAGTGCGAACAAGGTGTCATCCTTACCGATGGCCACGTTGTTGCCAGGATTGTGCTTCGTACCGCGCTGGCGAACGATGATGTTACCAGCGAGGCACTTCTGACCGCCGAAAATCTTAATGCCAAGTCGCTGAGCAGCGCTCTCACGACCGTTCTTAGAACTACCTACACCTTTTTTATGAGCCATTTCTAAGTCCTCCTAAAATTAAGCGATTACTGATTTGATCTCCAACTGGGTGAACTGCTCACGATGACCGTTGCGCTTACGAGAGTCCTTGCGGCGCTTCATCTTGAACACGATGACCTTGTCACCTTTTACCAGCGGGTTCACTACCTCACACACTACTTTTGCTCCCTCTACGGTCGGAGCACCAACCTTCACTGCGCCGTCAGCATCTACGAGCAGCACCTTGTCAAATTCAACAGTCTTGCCTTCCTCGGCATCCTTGATGTGATGCACAAAGAGCTTCTTGCCCTCTTCGGCCTTGAACTGCTGACCCTGAATTTCTACAATTGCGTACATTCTTTTTTATTGTATTTTAAGGGTTTTTTCCGCGAGGCGGCGCACGTCCGTGCACACTTCACTCTGCCCCAACGGACTCTAACGGGGTGCAAAGGTACAAATTATTTTGTTTACAGTTGACGGTTTACAGTTTACAGGTGATTACTTTTATAGATATTTAACGATTACAACCGAAAAGGACAAAAAAAAATAAAGCGACGACTTTCGCAAGCGATCGCTTCATATCTTCAATAGGTATTAGCATTCTAAGGTAAAAAGATTGTTTTCAGGATAACGAGTGCAAAGATAAAGCCTTTTTTTCAATTGACCAAGCATTTTGGGAAATTTTTTTGACTAACATGTATTGTGTTCCCACACAACCGCAAAAATTATTAAATATTAACAAAAAGGGTTGCGCAATCGATTGATATTTTGACCTACGTCATGACATTTCAATCGCACAACGGGGGGGCCATTGTGCGATGTGTGTACGGAATATGACACTGTCATTTGTCATAATTGTCATAATTGTCATCTTTCTTGCGTCTCTTCGCTGGCACGCGGCAATTCTATGCTGCATGCTTCTGATAGTAGGCTTCGGTCTTGTAGAAGATCTGCTGATCCTTGTCCTCCTCGATCCAGCCGCGCTTCTTCCATTGCGAGAGCAGGTTGCCCGAGGCTTTCTTGAAGTCGGTCACAGAGCCGCTCTGAGCCTTGTAGAGCACTTCAAACTCCTGACGTGCGAACATCACCATGTTGTGGCGCATGGTGGTGCGCGTCTTCACCGATTGCGTGCCTACACGCTCCTGTCCATAGACGTCGGCATCGAAGTCACGACGCAGGATTTCTGTCACCTCCGACATCGAGCCACCAGCCAACTTCTTCAGTTGCTCAAACTCGTCCATGCGGGTGAAGAGGGCCTTGTTGCCTGCCCGTTCGGCGTCCTCCATGCGTTGGCAGAAGGCGGCGTTGGTCATGTCCGAGTCAACCACTTGCACGCAGATGTCTTTCGGACGCTCGGGCTTCTCCTTGTTGGCGCCCTTGGTATTGGTCTCCTCTGCCCACTCCTTCTCTCGCTGACGGGCTTGTTTGTCGCGTTCGATGATGGGCTGGAGAATGTGGTTGATGGGCTCCTTGATGCTCGACTTTCCGATCGACATGGGGGCTACGAGCAGGTGCAACTGGTTCATCTCCATCGCCGTGTTGTTCCAGAATTCAGCCTTCACACCTCCGGTATAGGTGGCAAAGGCGCCAAAGGTGGTGTTGGCGATGGCGGGCCAATAGCCGTGGGGAGCCTTTGACACGATCAGCCGCACAGGGGCAGGCAGCCGTTCGGGCATCATGGGCTGGCGCAACAGCGAGGCCTCGTCGGTACCTCTTTCCAGATTCACGCGCTTGCGGGCCAGGGTGAGGGCGTTTTTCACTTTCAGCGGCGTTATCTGCGACTGGTTGCGTCGGCAGGCGCTCTCGATGGTGGCGTTCACACGATCCTGAGCCTCGCCGTAGTTGGGCAGCACAGAGCGAATCCACTGCGGATCGTTGTTGCAGACGTGGCGCAGATGGCAGGCCATGGTGAAGATAAACGAGTTGCGATTGCCGTGCTCGGGCGTGCCTCCGAGTTGATCGGCCAGTTCCTCAACGATGTAGGGGTAGGGGATGCCCATGTAGTCCTGAGGGTAATCTCTTTCCCCTCCTAAGTTAGGAGGGGTGCCGATAGGCGGGGTGGTCTGAACGAGCGATGGGACTGCCTCAGACATTCCTGAGGCTGACGTTCCTGCCTCAGACATTCTCTCGTTCAGACCCCTCCTGGCCTCCCCTAACTTAGGGGAGGAAGCTGCGCACTCCTTGCCGCCAGCGGCGCACAAACCAGCGCACACACGCCCGTCGATCGTCAGTCCGCGGTCTTGATAAGCCTTGCGGCGCTGGGCGACTTCTTCGTCGGAGAGCCGTGCATACCAGTCGTCGCTGGTATAGAGTTGCGAGGTCCAGTCGGAGATGTAGATCATCCGCTCGGGTGAGATGCAACTCTCGTCGTAGGCCACGCCCAGGGCTTTGCAATAGGCTATCTGAGCCTCCTCGATGGTCATCCCTACGGGGATGCGGATGTCAAGGTGCAGTTTGCCCGAAGGCGAATACTCTGCGTGGAGCAACTTGCCCTGCCACTCTCCTTCATTATTATTAAGAATGTACGCGCGACTGAGGGCTGTCTGCACATCCCGCTCGTCATCGATATCCACGCAGGTCTGCCACGTGAACTCCTCAGCGAGGATGCTGTCCTGCGAGCGATGGCCGTCCTTGAACTTGAAGTAGTGCGGACAGCGGAAGGGCAGTTGGCTCTTCAGTTGGCGGCGACGGTTGCTGTCATCGGTGCTGCGGATCTCGCCGATCAGTTGGCACACCTCGGCCGAGGTCGTGGTTTCGAAATAGGTCTTGAGGCTCACCTCGAAGACCCTTGACTTGTTCTGTTTGGTCTTGGTGACCATGGAAAGTAATCTTTGTGTCATCATTTTTTTTCCTTTCTTATTCGTTAATTATTGATTCAGTTTATTTGTTCTCTCTGCGCCCGAATTCCGGACTTCGGACAATGCAAAGTTACGAATAAATAATGACGGAAACAAGCCCCAACGGAGTATTTCCGGGCAATTGGTGGTTTCGGAAAGAAGTTGGAAAAAGATTGGAAAAAGTCGGAACGCTGTTGGCTTTTCCCGGAATGGATTCGGAAGGCAGTTGGGATTTTTTAACGCGATTACTATGAATTGTTCATGAATGATTCATGAATTGATTAATGATAAATTCGTGTTAATAGCCCATCACGATCTTCCTTCGCAGCACGGGCTGGAACTCCATGGCGATCATGTTGCAGATCGTGCGGTCCTGATACTCCTGCGGATTCAGGTGGCTCAGGGTGCTCCACTGCGTCCAGGGGTCCTTGCGGTCCACGATGCTGTAGTCGCCGCTCTTGCGCACGTTATCGCGACCCTTGCCGGGCAGCATCTGGCAGATCAGTTGGTCGAACTTGTTGCGGGTGACCCTCATGATGATCCCCTCGTCGATCATTACGCGCATCACGTGGGCCCAGTCCCAGTTCTCCTCGCGTTCGGATATCTTACGGTCAATCTCCCTGACAATCTTAATCAGTTGGGCGGCTATCGTCTCGGAGCGGAAATAAGGCATGAACTCCTTCGGCATGCAATTGGCGCTGACCGTCTGGCCTCCCTGTATCTCGAGGATGGCACGGAAGGCAGCCTCCTTGTCGCCGCCGTTCTCTGCCCAGAACAGAAGCAGGTTCACAAACGCCTGCCTACGGGCTTGCGTCGACTGCGATCTGGCGTAGTCGACGATGTAGTCGAGGGGGATCGATATCTCGTTTCTCTCTGCCATCGCGCGTACCTTATTATAATATATCCCTGTAGTTGGTCTCGATGCCCTGGTCGGCATTCAGACGGTTGAGCACGTCGGCCAGCATCGCGTCGTGGGTGTCGAACGTCACGGCTCCGAGGCCCTTCAGCAGATAGTGACTGTAGACGGAGAGTTGGTAGGTCAGGTCGCTGTAGATCTCGTAGGGCGTGCCCATCGACTCGAAGTAGAGCCCCTCGTGGGGGTTGCCCTTCACGATATACTCGCGCTTGGAGAGATCCTTCTCAAAGTCGCCCTTCGTGATCGAGATGTAGAGCGTGGCCGTGTAGTCGTATTTCGTCACCATCTCCGGCTTGCCGTTCTCATCGAGCAGCGTTGTGCCGTCCTCATCCTTGAGTTCCACCTCGGGCAGTTTGATCTGGCAGCCGAGCACCTTCAGCCGCTCCAGGATGTACTCGGCCCCCGAGGGCTCCAGTTGCTGGAAGTCGTATTGGATGATGCCCGCCAGCCAATAGAGGTTCGTGCCCGTGATGCCGTTCGCGGGATTGTAACTGCAGACCACCCGGCAGTCCTCCAGGTCGGTTGTCATCAGCGTGCCTGCGGGGCACTCCTCGCCCTGGTCTAGCACGGGATACTGCCGTGTCTCCACGATCTCTGCGCTTGTCTCCTCGGGATCATCCTCCCACGTCAGCAGCGTCGCGATGTGCCTGCCGATGCGGCCTCCGGCGTAGATCACCTTGCAAGGCTCGTCAAGTTTCAAGAGTTTGCTGTTCATAATGCGCTCCTTTGTGTTCCTGTCTGCAAAGGTACGGCTTTTTTCTGAATCCGCCAAACGCATCGCCACATCTTTTCTGCGAAAAATGACAATTATGACAAATGACAATTGTCATTTCCGCCCACACCTCTCAGCCGAAAAGTCTGTTCTAAATTCATTATTATATATAATATATATATTATATATAATAATGGCATAATTCGCATATTTTTATCATCCGTACCTCGCCCAGAATATGACACTGTCATTTGTCATATTTGTCATATTTGTCATCTTCCTCGCCGGCAAACTGTTTAAAACTGCCCATTTTGCTATCTCAGAGATTACAAAATCACCCTCCGCCGCCTTACACCCCATACTTTACTGTCGTGCCAATGCCTGTTTATCCTCATGCCAATGCCTGTTTACTCTGTAAGTAGGCATCGTTTACAAATGTAAACCCCTATCAGAACGACACTAAACAGGCATCCCCAACACACTAAACAGGCGCTGCAGACACCCTAACAGGCTTCGCAGCGTCGTGGATTATTTGTTTTTTCGGCCGTCCTCACGCAAGGGTGATGACAAAAATGACAAATATGACAAATGACAGTGTCATCCCAGAGGCGGGGCGCTGTCATTCCTGTTCTGTGTCGGACGGATTATTTCTTCTGGAGTTTCTTGAGGCGGCGGCGGGCGTCACCGGCATCGGGATAGAGTTCGAGGGCCTTCTCGTAGTTGCGGATGGCGGCATCGGTCATGTGCTCGTGCTCGCACTCGCGGCCCATGATGGTGTATTCGGCGGCCAGGCGTTTCAGCAGTTCGCGCTTCGCATCGAGTTCAGACTGCAGGGCCTGGAGTTCTGAGGCGTGCTGCTGCTTGAGTTGGCTGATCTTCTGCTGCTGGCGGCGGATGATGTCGAGTTTCGTGCGGATGTATCGGCGGATGTGGGGCTTCTCGATGTCGTAGCGCAGATGGATGGCGGTGAAGAAGTGGTCGAGGAAGCCGGAGAAGTCGAGGCTGTCGAAGGCTCGGATGGCATCGCGGTATTCGCGGTCGGCCCTGCCTTCTTCGAGGGCCTTGGCGATGAGCGTCTGATCGTTGTAGCGGCTGGCAAACTGCACCACCTCTGCCCTTACGAACACGTCGCTTTGGCGGATGGGCTCGCGGAGGGTGATGCCTTCGAGCGAGGTGCAACGGGAGAGGGCCACGTAGGTCTGTCCGCCAGCGAAGGCACCGCCTCCCCCGAAGTCGATGCTGACCTGCGAGAACGTCAGTCCCTGGCTCTTGTGAACGGTGATGGCCCACGCCAGCCGGATGGGGAACTGGGTGTAGGTGCCTAGCAGTTCCTCCTCGATCTTCTGCTCCTTCTCGTTGAAGGTGTAGCGCATGTTCTCCCACACCTCGCGCTCTACGTCGAACTCCTGTGCCTGCTCGTTGATGACCCCGATCACGCCCGCTTCCTCGTCGATGTAGTCGATGGTGCCCAGGGTGCCGTTCACCCAGCGCTTGTCCTTGTCGTTCTTGATGAAGATCACTTGTGCACCAGGCTTCAGTTGGAGTTCCATCGGCGTGGGGAGCGAGGTCTCAGGAAAGTCGCCCTTGATGGCTCCGAAGAAGAGCGAGGGCGCTCCTTCGAGGGCCGAGAGATGCTGCTCGTTGATGTAGTCCACGATGTCGCGTCGGGTAGCGAGGGTGATGGAGAGGGTGTTGTGTGGAGTGAGGAGTGAGGAGTGTGGAGTGAGATTACCTTGGAGGGTTTCGTCTGCCGCAGAAGTATTCTCACTCCACACTCCACACTCCACACTCCTCGAAACAACGTCTTGCTCACTCCTCGAAACCACTCTCCGATTGAGCGCAGCGAGATCAGCCGAGGTGGCCATGTTCGTGCGGATGCGGTCGAGGATGGCGATGAAGGCAGGGTCGGACTGGCGATACACCTTGCGGAGTTCGATGCTGACGATGGGCATCTGCTGCCACACCTTGGCATTGAAGAAGTAGGGTGAGGGGTAGAAGGGCTGGAGCAGTTGGCGCTCGTCGTCCTTCAGCACAGGCTCCAACTGGAAGATGTCGCCCACGAGCAGCAGTTGCTTTCCGCCGAAGGGCTCGGGGTTGCGGGTGTAGATGCGCAGTACCTTGTCGATGAAGTCGATGATGTCTGCGCGCACCATACTGATCTCGTCGATGATAATGAGTTCTACCTCGCGTATCAGTTTGCGCTGGGCGCCTGTGTATTTCAGCGTCTCCTTGATGTGTCGGCGGTCATAGCGCGAGTCGTTGGGCAGCAGGGGATGGAAGGGCAGACGGAAGAAACTGTGCAGGGTGGAGCCTCCGGCATTGATCGCGGCGATGCCCGTAGGGGCGAGGATCACGTGCTTCTTCTTCGTGTGCTTCGACACGTATCGCAGGAAGGTGCTCTTACCCGTGCCCGCCTTTCCCGTCAGGAAGAGCGAACGGCGCGAGTAGTTCACGATCTGCAGGGCATCCTGCCACTCCTTGTTGTCCAGGTCTAGTTCAAGCGGTTCCATCCAGAGTCTCTTGCGTGTAAGAGATGACAATTATGACAAATGACAGTGTCATCTTTTCTAATCCTCCTTGGTGGCCTCGGTGTTCTCCGTCTCTGCTGGCTCCGGCTGGGCCTTGCCCTCCTGCTCCTCGTCGTGTTGGGGGAGCGGATTGCCCTCCCTGTCGTATTCGATGTATTCGTCGATGGCGTCGACATCGAGTGAGTCTACGCCGATGGAGTCGGAGTCGGCAGGGGCACTGAAGTAGCCGCCGCAGTCGTACATGGCCTCTGAGAGCCCGATTTCGTGGTGGGTATCAAACTTGGCGCGATACTGCTTGAAGGCCTTGTCGTTGAGCACGGAGCCGAGGAAGTAGCCGCAGATGGGCAGAGCCGTGCGGTTGCCCTGTCCGAGCATGCCCGAGCGGAAGTGGATGGAGCGATACTCGCCTCCTACCCAGGCTCCCACCACCAGTTTCGGTGTGGTGCCGATGAACCAGGCGTCGGAGTGGTTGTTCGAGGTGCCCGTCTTGCCGCCGAAGTCGGTGTCGGCCGCCTTGTCGTAGCCCACAAAGCCCATCAGGCGTGAACTGGTACCACTCATACCGCCCTTCAGCAACTGCTGCACGAGGAAGGCTGAGCGATGAGGTATCACCTGCCTGGCCTCTGTCGGAGCCTCGTAGATCACGTTGCCGTCGCGGTCTTCAATCTTTGCCACGAGGATGGGATCGATGTGCTTGCCGTCGTTGACGGGCGTGCAATAGGCGTTGACCATCTCCAGCAGGTTCACGTCGCTGGCACCAAGGGTGAGCGAGGGTGTGGGGTCGAGTTTCGACTTGATGCCCATGTTGTGGGCGGTGTTCACGATGTTCTCTATGCCCACCTCCTGACCCAGCCGGACAGCGATGGAGTTGATGCTCATGGCGAAGGCCTGCTTCAGCGTGATCAGTGCATTGGAGAAACGGCCGTCGGCATTGTGGGGAGCCCACGTCACTTCCTTGCCGTTCTGCATCACCTTCATGGCGAAGTACTCGTCCTTGCGGGTGTCGCAGGGGCTGATGCCCTGGTTCATGGCCTCGGTATAGACGAAGAGTTTGAACGTGGATCCGGGCTGGCGCATGGCCGTCACCTTGTCGTATTTCCACGAGTGGAAGTCAATGTCGCCCACCCAGGCCTTCACGTGGCCCGTCTGGGGTTCCATCGCCACGAAGCCGCAATGCATGAAGCGCACCATGTAGCGGATGGAGTCCATCGTGGAGAGTTCCTTCACGACCTGTCCCTTCTCGTAGTCGAACACCTTCACGGGGTGGGGCAGGTTCAGGTAGTAGCGGATGGAGTCTTCGTTGCCGTCGTATTTCTTCGAGAGGTATTTGTAGACGGGTTGCCGCTTGGCGATGTCCTCAATGAAGTTCTTGATCTCGATGTGGTGCTCATCCTGCCAGGGATTGGTCGACCCCCAGTGCTGGTTGAACGACTGCTGCACCTGCTTCATCTGCTTCACGGCGGCCTCCTCGGCATACTGCTGCATGCGCGAGTCGAGGGTGGTGTAGATCTTCAGGCCTTCGGTATAGAGGGCGTTGCGGTTGTCGTAGTAGTCCTCGCACCAGTCCTTCAGATAGTCCGACACGGCCTCGCGGAAGTAGTTGGCATCGCCGTCGTAGGCTGATTCCACGCTGTAGTCGAGTTTGATGTCAAGTTGTTTCAGCGAGTCGCAGTCGGCCTTCGAGAGGTGTCCGTGCTGCTGCATGAGATCGAGCACGATGTTGCGGCGCTTGAGTGAGTTATCGGGATTGATGAGGGGATTATAATAGGTGGTGGCCTTGAGCATGCCCACGAGGATGGCTGCATTCTCGGGCTTCAGATCCTTGGGCGCACAGCCGAAATAGGTCTTGCAGGCAGTCTTGATGCCGAAGGCGTTGGAGCCGAAGTCAACGGTGTTGGCATACTGCGTCAGGATCTCGTTTTTGGTGAAGAAGAACTCGAGTTTGTAGGCCGTGATCCACTCCTTGCTCTTCATGATGAGCATCTTCAGACCAGGGATATTGCCCAGCAGACCCGTGGAGTACTCCGATCGTGTACGGAAGAGATTCTTCGCCAATTGCTGGGTGATGGTCGAGGCTCCGCGGGCATCGCGATGGAGGATATACTCTTTGAGTACGGCCACGAAGGCGGTGTAGTCGATGCCGTGGTGATAATAGAATCGCTCGTCCTCCGTGTCGATGAGTGCCTGCCAGAATACGGGGTTCACCTCTTCGAAGGTCACGGGCGTACGGTTCTCACTGAAGAACTTGCCAATCACCTTGCCGTCAGCACTGTAGATGATGGAGGCTTCGGCGGGGCGCTTGTTCTTGATGGTCGACATTGATGGCGACTTGCCGAAGAGCCAGAGGAAATTGATGTCGACGGCTCCCAGGTAGAGGAAGAAGGCCACGATGACAGATATGACAAATGACAGTGCCTTAATATACCATGGGCGTCCCTTATAGAGTCCCTTGTACCACTGCCAGGCGCCTGCCAGTTTACGGCTGCACCACCGCAAAGAGTCGGTTATCTTGTTTGCTGATTCGTTACTCATAGTCTTGAGATATGTAGTTCATTATTGCTGTTTTATCGTCAGGATGAAACCATCTGATCTGTTCGTCTTTCTTGTACCAGGTGAGTTGCTTGCGGGCGTAGCGGCGGGTGTTGCCCTTGATGCGCTCTACGGCCTCCTCCAGCGGCCAGCGCCCTTCAAAGTAGTCGAACAGTTCTTTGTAACCCACTGTGTTTAAGGCGTTCATGTCTCGCATCGGATACATCTGGCGGGCTTCGTCTAACAGACCTTCTTCCATCATCTTGTCCACACGGGCATTGATACGCTGGTAGAGTTCTTCGCGAGGACGGTCGAGGCCTGTCTTGATGATACGGAAGGGACGCTCTTTCTTGCTGCGCTTGCGGAACGAGGTGTAGGTCTTGCCGGTCATCGTGCAGATCTCGAGGGCATGGACTACGCGGCGGGGGTTCTGGCGGTCTACGATCTCGTAGTAGTCGGGGTCGAGCCTTTTCAATTCCTCGCAGAGGGCTTCGAGGCCTTCGTCCTTCAACCTCCGCTTCATTGTCTCTCGCGTCTGGTCGTCGATGGTGGGGATATCGTCAATGCCGTCGCAGACGGCGTCTATATACATCATGCTACCACCGGAAAGCAATGCGTAGTCGTGTGTCTGGAATTCATGTTCCAACAGTTCCATCACCTGTTGTTCATAGAGTGAGGCGCTGTAGTAGTCGCTGATGCCCAAGGTGCCCACGAAATAGTGCTTCACCTCTCGCATCTCTGCCTCTGTCGGACGGGCGGTGCCGATCTTTAGTTCCTTGTAGATCTGACGCGAGTCGGCATTGATGACGGGAATGCCAAAGTGCTTGGCAATGTCCAGGCTGATGGCCGTCTTTCCGACGGCAGTGGGTCCGGTTATGACGATGAGCGTTTTATCCGTAAACCGTAGACTGTAAACCGTAAACTGTAAACTGTAAACTATCTGATGACGCCGCGCTTGGAGTTCTCGATGAATGAGCAGATATACTCCACCTCCTTAGATTCAGGGAACTGTTCGCGTGCCATTGCCACGCCATCTTTCAGGACACCCTGAGAGTAGATGATGCGATAGGCCTCGTGGATGGCCTCGATGGTCTCACGGGGGAAACCTCTGCGGCGCAGGCCAACCAGATTCACTCCGGCATAACGTACGGGTTCCTTGCCTGCAATGACGTAGGGAGGAATGTCCTGCGAGGTGCGTGAGCCGCCTTGGAACATGATATAACTGCCCACCTTACAGAACTGGTGGAACAGACAAGTGGCGGAGATGATGGCATAGTCATCGACCTCTACCTCGCCGGCAAACTTCGTCGAGTTGCCGATGATGCAGCCATTGCCGATCACACAGTCGTGGGCCACGTGCATATTCTCCATCAGCAGGTTGCCGTTGCCAACGACGGTCTTTCCCTTAGAGGCCGTGCCTCGCGAGATAGTCACATTCTCTCGGATAGAGTTGTTGTCGCCGATCTCGCAAGTCGTATCCTCGCCCTTGAACTTCAAGTCCTGAGGCTTCGTAGAGATTGAGGCTCCAGGGAAGAACTCGTTACCGTTGCCGATACGGGCGCCGAAATGGATGGTCACATTGTTCAGAAACTTGTTGTTGTCGCCGATGACGACATTCTTGTCTATCACGCAGAAAGGACCGATGATGTTGCCGTCGCCAATCTTGGCTTCAGGGTCAACGACTGCCAGTGGATGTATCTGATTTGCCATATTTCAATCTTCAATTATCAATCTTACTTGTTCTTTACGATTTGTGCGGTGAAAGTGGCTTCGGCCACCACGTGGTCACCTACGAAGATGTAGCCCTTCATCGAAGAGATGCCGTGACGGACAGGAGCCAGCAGGTCTACCTTGAAGATGAGCGTATCGCCAGGCACCACCTTCTGACGGAACTTCACGTCGTCGATCTTCATGAAATAGGTGCTCCATTCGCTCGGATTCTCGAGGGTGTTCAGCACCAGCAGGCCTCCGCATTGTGCCATCGCCTCAATCTGCAGCACGCCTGGCATCACGGGCTCCTCCGGAAAATGACCTTGGAAGAAGGGCTCGTTGGCTGTAACGTTCTTGACGCCGACGATGGTGTTGGCGCCCAGCGAAATGACCTTGTCTACCAACTGCATCGGATAGCGGTGGGGCAGCAGTTCACGGATGCGGTTCACGTCCATCACGGGCTCCTCATTGGGGTCGTAGATGGGGGCTTGCACTTCGTGCTTGCGGATGTCCTTACGCATCAGACGGGCAAACTTGTTGTTGATGGTGTGACCAGGACGGGTGGCGATAATCCGTCCCTTGATGGGTTTGCCGATGAGAGCCATGTCGCCAACGATGTCAAGCAGTTTGTGGCGTGTACACTCATTCTCCCATACCAAGGGCTTGTGCTGGATATAACCTAAGTCTGTGGCGTCGCGATGCTCCACATGCAGCATGTCTGCCAGCATGTCAAGGCGCTCTTGGGTGGTCTGGCGCTCATAAATAACGATAGCATTGTCGAGGTCGCCACCCTTGATGAGGTTGGCTTGCAGCAGGGGCTCTATATCGCGCACGAAAACGAATGTCCGGGCTGGTGCAATCTCCGTCGGGAAGTCTTCCACTCTATTGACGGTTGCAAATTGTGAGTTGATGAATTTGGACTCGAATGAACACATCACAGTGAGTGAGAACTCATCGTCGGGCAGAATGGTGATGCACGAGCCTGTCTGTTCGTCCTTCACCTCGATTTTCTTGCGGATGATGTACCAGTCTTTGGGTGCGTTCTGCTCCTCAATACCGATTTCATTGATCTTCTCCACATACTTGATGGCAGAACCGTCAAGGATGGGGAACTCTGGACCATTCACCTGAATCAGACAGTTGTCGATGCCTAAGGCATAAAGTGCTGCCAGTCCGTGTTCGACAGTAGATACGCGAGCATCGCCTTTGCCGAGAACGGTACCACGTTGCGTGTCAACCACATTCTCTGCAATGGCGTCGATGATAGGTTCGCCTTCCAGATCGATACGCTGAATCTTGTAGCCTGTATTCTCAGGGGCAGGGTTGAATGTCACCGTCAGGTTCAATCCCGTATGCAATCCTTTCCCGAAAAGGGAGAAACTGCCTTTAAGTGTCTTTTGCTTCATATCTCGTTTTTCCTAATTTTGTCCTTCTACTTTTTTCTTCAACTCATCAATCTCCCTCTGCAAAGCAGCCAGTTGCTTATACATGTCAGGCAACTTAGAGTCGATAGCACGGGCCTTGAAGAATGTCTTGGCATCGATGGCTGGTGCGCCGATGAGTTGCTGTCCGCTCTTGGTATTACTGATGACGCCAGCCTGAGCACCAATGAAAGTCTTGTCGGCCACCTTGATGTGACCAGAGAAGCCTGCCTGTCCGCCAACCATGCACCAGGCGCCGATCTTTGTGGAGCCAGCCAGTCCCACCTGAGCAGACATGACGGTGTTCTCGCCGACCTCACAATTGTGGGCCACCTGGATCAGATTGTCAAGTTTCACACCTTTGTGAACAACCGTCTGGCCCATCGTCGAACGGTCGATACAAGTGTTGGCGCCTATCTCCACGTCATCTCCGATGACCACGATGCCAATCTGTGGAATCTTCATATATCCCTCCGTGTTGGGAGCAAATCCAAAGCCATCGGCACCAATCACGCATCCGGCATGGATTGTCACATTATTTCCGATAACACATCCTTGGTAGACGGTGATGTTGGGATAGAGCAGACAATTCTCTCCGATTCTGACCCCTTCGCCTATGACGGTATGGGGGTATATCTGAGTACCATTACCGATGACGGCACCATCTGCGATACATGCAAAGGCTCCGATGTAGACATTTTCGCCGATTGTAGCCTTGGGCGAGATACTGGCCAACGGGTCGACGCCACTCTTTTTGGGTTTCATCGAGTCGTACAACTGGAGCAGTTTAGCAACGCATTCGTAGGCGTTCTTCACTCGAATCAATGTAGGACTGACGGGCTTTTCCAGTTCAACATCCTCGTTGATTAGGACGATGCTCGACTTGGTCTCATACAGATAATGTGTATATTTAGGATTCGACAGGAATGAGATGGCTCCAGGAGTACCCTCCTCAATCTTGGCAAACGTATGAACGGTCACGTTTTCCTGACCTTCTATCCTGCCTTGTACGAACTCTGCAATCTGTTTGGCTGTAAATTCCATATTCAGTTTATATATTTTCTGCAAAGATAGCAAAAATTATTCAAAACGTTGATAACAAAGATAATATTTTCTTATTTTTTTAGAAAGTAATTGAACATTTAGCAATTCAGAAGCCTCTGAAATGTCTCTGATTTCACCGTTTTTGTAAAGAATTGCGATACTGTCATCTTCTACGTTATACATATCCTTCGAGATGGTCGACACATTCATCAGATAGTGGGCATCCTCGACGGGTATGCCGAGTTGCTGGGCTATCTCATGAAGCAATCCTTCAATGCGTTCCTCAGAGATAGGGTCCTCATGCACTTCTACCTTGAAGATGCGGCGGTCGAGCATATCTGTAGCAAGTGTCGAGAGTATCTTGTCTTCATGATGCTTCCAAACCTTCATGGCACTCCAGATGTCTGAGTCGTCAAGTTCCTCATAGTTCCTCAGTGCTTCGGGATGTTTGCTGAACCACTGGGCATCGACATCGTTCGAGAGAAAATAGTGCAGGGAAGGGGAGGCGAATACGTTCTGACCAGCCTTTATCAGGTCTTTGGCTCTGGTGAGCATGTTCACCAGTACTTTTTCATAGGCCACACAGGTGCGATGCAGATATACCTGCCAGTACATCAGTCTCCTGGTGGTGAGATAGTTCTCCAGCGAGTAGATGCCTTTCTGGTCTACTACCAGCGTGTCATTCACGACGTTAAGCATCTTGATGATACGTGCCGAGCCGATGTTCCCTTCTGTCACGCCTGTGTAGAAAGAGTCTCTGCGCAGATAGTCGAGCCGGTCCATATCGAGTTGACTGGATATCAGTTGGTGCAGGAAATTCTTGGGGTAGTCTCCCTTGAAAATAGAGATGGCGAGGTTCAACTGACCATTGAAGTGCTCATTGATCTCCTCCATCATCATCAGCGAGATTTCCTCATGGGAGATACCGTGGATCAGTGTATCCTCCAGTACATGCGAGAAGGGCCCATGACCGATGTCGTGCATAAGGATAGCAGCCTGGACGGCTTCAGCCTCCGTATCAAAAATGAAAATGCCTTTCTGCTGGAGCGAGATGATAGCCTCGCTCATTAGGTGGAAGGCACCTAACGAATGCTGGAAACGCGTATGGCGGGCGCCAGGATAGACGACGGAGGCAAGTCCGAGTTGGTTGATGCGGTTCAGGCGCTGGAACAACGGATGTTCTACGATGCCGTAGAGCAATCCGCGTGGTATCTTAATGAAACCGAAGACGGGATCGTTGATGATCTTGGCCTCTTTCACTGACTATTGATTTAGAATACCAGCCTTCCCCAGTTCTAGGGCCATCTCTTGTTGAAGTTTTCTGGCTGCCTCGGCTGCGGCTTCGGCAAAGTCTTCATCATGGGATGCGTAGATGATGCCTCTGGATGAATTCACCAGCAGCCCGCAGTCTTTCGTCATTCCATACTTGCAGACTTCCTGCAGACTTCCTCCCTGGGCACCAACGCCAGGAACAAGCAGGAAATGGTTGGGGGCAACTTTGCGGATGTCCTCGAACATCTTACCCTGAGTGGCACCAACCACATACATCATATTCTCTTCATTACCCCATTGCTGAGAGGTCTTGAGAACCTTCTCGAAAAGACGTTCGCCAGAGGGGTCTTCTGTCAGTTGGAAATCGTGGGAGCCTTTATTGCTCGTCAAAGCTAGCAGAATCACCCACTTTTCATCATAGCCCAGGAAAGGTGTGACGGAGTCTTCACCCATATAAGGGGCGACAGTGAGGGCATCTACGTCATATTGCTCGAAGAAGGTCTTGGCATACATCTTGGATGTGTTGCCGATATCCCCTCGTTTGGCATCAGCGATGATGAAGTGGTTGGGATAATCCTCCTTGAGATAGTCGATGGTTGCTTCGAAAGCCAACAGACCATCCACACCATAGGCCTCGTAGAATGCAAGGTTTGGCTTATATGCCACACAATAGGGGGCTGTGGCGTCGATGATAAGGGCATTGAATTCACAGAGGGCACGGAAGAGATAGTCCTCGCCGTCCTTTGCCTTGGCTTCGTCGATAATACTCTGTGGAATCTTGTCAATATCAGTATCTAATCCTACACAGAGGAAACTCTGCTTCTCACGTATTTGTTGTATCAGTTGTTGTCGTGTCATAATTGTTATTCCTTAAAGTTCTGTTTCTTTCATTCGCTCTGCGTTCTCGGCCACAGTGAGGGCATCGATCATCGCCTGGATATCGCCTCCGAGGAAGCCTTGTAGGTCGTGGGTGGTGTAGCCGATACGATGATCGGTCACGCGGCCCTGAGGGAAGTTGTAGGTTCGTATCTTGGCTGAACGGTCACCTGTCGAGACAAGGCTCTTGCGGCGTGAGGCGATGTCGTCCATATACTTCTGGTGCTCCTTATCATAAATAAAGGTGTACAGGCGCGATAAGGCACGTTCCTTGTTCTTAGGCTGGTCTCGAGTTTCCGTACACTCGATGAGGATCTCCTCCGTCTCGCCTGTATTGGGATTCTTCCACATATAGCGCAGACGAACACCAGATTCCACCTTGTTGACATTCTGGCCACCAGCGCCAGAGGAACGGAAGGTATCCCATTTGATATCCCCTTCGTTCACGTGTACCTCAAACTTGTCCGCTTCTGGCAATACGGCAACGGTAGCAGCCGAAGTATGCATGCGTCCCTGCGTCTCTGTGGCGGGTACTCGCTGGACACGATGAACGCCCGATTCGTATTTCAAGGTACCATAAACGTCGGCTCCAGATACGGCGAAATCGATTTCCTTATAGCCGCCAACAGCACCTTCTGAGACACTTGTGATAGAGAGTTGCCAGCCCTTCGATTCACAATAGTTCTTATACATTTTAAACAGATCGCCAGCGAACAGACAGGCCTCGTCGCCGCCCGTTCCTGCGCGAATCTCCATCTGCACGTTCTTGGCGTCTTCTGGATCCTTGGGGATAAGGGCAATCTTGATTTCCTCCTCCAGTTTGGGTTGAAGTTCTTCGTTTGCCGCTAGTTCTTCGCGTGCCATTTCCTTCATCTCTGGATCTGTCTCGTTGGCGAGAATGTCCTTAGCCTCCTTGATGCCGTTCAGACAGGCGATGTAACGTTTGCGGGCATCCATGATGTCACCCAGGTCCTTGTATTCCTTCGTCAGTTTTACGAAACGGTTCTGATCGGCAATCACGTCTGGGTCGGTGATCAGTGTCGATACCTCTTCGAAGCGTGCCTCTAGACCGTCCAGTTTTTGTAGTATGCTATTGTTATCCATATTAATAGTCGAATGTTCCGAATTCAGATTTAATGGTCAGGCTCTTCTTGCCTTCTTCGATATGGCCGACAATCTGAGCGTCGATGTTGAAACTCTTTGAGATGTCGATAATCTTCTCGGCAATCTCTGGACGCACATAGATCTCCATGCGGTGTCCCATGTTAAACACCTGATACATCTCCTTCCAGTCTGTACCTGAGCATTCATGGATGGCCTTGAACAAAGGAGGCACAGGGAACATGTTGTCCTTAATGACTCGGCAATTCTCACTGACAAAGTGGAGCACTTTCGTCTGGGCGCCACCTGTGCAGTGCACCATTCCGTGAATCTCTGGTCGTAGTTCATCGAGAAGTCTCTTGATGACTGGGGCATAGGTGCGTGTTGGGGAGAGCACCAGTTGACCTGCGTCCACAGGCGAATCTTCCACATTGTCAGTTAGTTTGTATTTGCCACTATAAACCAACTCGTCAGGTACGGCATGATCAAAACTCTCTGGATATTTCTCAGCCAGATACTTGGCGAATACATCATGACGGGCAGAAGTGAGTCCGTTGCTGCCCATACCGCCATTGTAGCGTTTCTCGTAAGTAGCCCGTCCCGTAGAAGAAAGACCTACGATGACATCACCTGGGCGGATATGGGCGTTGTCGATCACGTCAGAGCGTTTCATGCGACAGGTGACGGTCGAGTCTACGATAATGGTGCGCACGAGGTCACCCACATCTGCCGTTTCACCACCTGTTGGCCAGATGCCGATACCCATCTCGCGCAGTTCTGCCAACAATTCGTCTGTACCATTGATGATGGCCGAAATCACTTCACCAGGCACAAGCATCTTATTTCGTCCGATAGTGCTTGAGACAAGGATATTGTCTACTGCGCCCACACAGAGCAGGTCGTCGGTATTCATCACAATAGCATCCTGGGCAATGCCTTTCCACACGGACAGGTCACCAGTTTCTTTCCAGTACATATAGGCGAGGCTCGACTTGGTGCCAGCCCCGTCGGCATGCATGATATTGCAGTATTCAGGATCTCCGCCTAAAATGTCTGGAATAATCTTGCAGAAAGCCTGCGGAAAGATTCCCTTGTCGATGTTCTTGATAGCGTTGTGAACATCTTCTTTGGCGGCACTCACACCGCGCATCATATATCTGTTGTCAGTCATATTATCACTTTACTCTTAACTATGAACTCTTAACTATGTACTGTTATCACTTTTCTTTTCCGTGCCAGAATTCCCATGAGGCAAACGCCTGCAGAAGCAGCATCTCCAGTCCGTTCTTCACGTCGGCACCGTATTTTGCTCCTTTGCGCATGAAGAGTGTCTGGTCTGGGTTGTAGATCAGGTCGTAGAGGATGTTGTGGTTGTTCATAGCCTCATAGGGCAGATCTGGACATTCCTCTGTCTTTGGGTACATGCCTAAGGGAGTGCAGTTCACGATGACGTTGTATTCCTTAACCACCTCTGGCGTAATCTGTTTATACTGAATGGTGCCAGGCCGTTCGTATCGGCTCACGAACACGGGTTCAAGACCTAATGATTTCAGGCCATAGAAGATGGCCTTAGATGCACCGCCCGTTCCAAGAATGAGCGCCTTCTTGTGCCATTTCTTGTCGAGCATCGGCTCTATGCTCTGCGTAAAGCCGATAACGTCGCTGTTGAAACCTTTTAGGATGGTCTTGTTTCCATCGTGGGTGACGCGAATCACGTTGACAGCCCCGATGGCGCGTGCTTCTGGCGAGAGAGAGTCGAGGAAGGGAATGACCTTCTCCTTGTAAGGAATAGTGACATTCAGTCCTCTCAGGTCAGGATTCTTATCGAGAATCTCTGGGAGAATGTCGATACTCGGAATCTCGTAGTTCTCGTACTTAGCGTTGATGTTCTCATCGGCAAACTTCTGGTTGAAGTAACTGATTGAGAAGGAGTGGCCCAAGGGGTAGCCGATTAAACCGTACCTTTCCATTGTCGTTGATTATTTAGTTGCAAAATACATCGTACAGATGCCGAAGGTAAGCCGTTTGAAACTGGCTTCACTGAATCCGGCTTTATGTAGGATCTCCGTCATCCGCTCTCCTTGCGGAAAAGCCTCAATGGTCTTCGTCAGATAACTGTAGGCGCTGGAGTCCTTTGAAATGAGTCTTCCGTAGATAGGTAGCACCGTATGGCTATATACATGGAAGAGTTGCTTCATGGGGAAACTGACGGGTGTTGTCAGTTCCACAATGCTCAGATGCCCACCTTTTTTCAGCACCCTGCACATCTCGCGCAGTCCTTGGTCGAGGTCGGCAAAGTTACGGATGCCAAAGGCCGCCGTGACGGCATCAAAGCATTCATCGGAATAGGAGAGGGCAGTGCAGTCTTCCTTCTCGAACGAGATAATGCCTTGCAGACCTTTCTGCCTGACCTTCTCGCGGCCTATCTCCATCATCCCCTCGCTGATGTCTGCCCCTACGAGTCTCTGGGGTTTCAGCATCTCAGCGGCGAGGATGGCAAAGTCGCCTGTTCCTGTGGCGATGTCGAGCAGGGTTTGAGGATGGAAAGACTCTAGTTTCCGGATGGCTTTCCGACGCCAGCCCTTGTCGATATTCCACGACAGACGATGGTTCAGTTTATCGTACGATGGTGCGATGTTGTCGAACATCTGCTCCACCTGTGCGGCCTTTTCTCCATCGTTATAGGGCTTGATCGTCTCCTGCTCGTACATCTTCTTATTTGCTCTTAAAACTGTTTAGCCACCTGCTGACGTTCTGCTCGATACGAGTGGCGATATCTTCATCACTGGTCTCACGCTCGAAGCGCTCACCTACGATGTGCTCATAAAGTTCGATATAGCGCTCACTGACACTCTCTGCGTACTCGTCTGTGATTTCTGGCATCACCTGGCCTGGCTCGTTCATGAAGTTGTGCTCGATGAGCCACTGACGTACGAACTCCTTTGAAAGTTGGCGCTGAGGCTCTCCCTTGGCAAACTTCTCTTCGTAGCCATCGGCATAGAAATACCGGCTGGAATCTGGCGTGTGAATCTCATCGATGAGGTACACCTTACCATCACGCTTGCCAAACTCGTATTTTGTATCCACGAGGATCAGTCCGCGCTTGGCTGCAATCTCCTGTCCACGCTTGAAAATCTTGCGGGTATAGTCCTCCATCACAGCATAATCCTCTGCCGAGACAAGTCCCTGTGCGATGATTTCCTCTTTCGAGATATTCATGTCGTGGCCTTCGTCGGCTTTGGTAGTCGGAGTGATGATTGGCTCTGGGAATCGCTCGTTCTCCTTCATACCGTCAGGCAGTTTTACGCCACAGAGTTCGCGGCAGCCGTTCTTGTATTCACGCCAGGCTGAGCCCGTGAGGATTGAGCGGATGATCATCTCCACACGAAATCCCTCACACTTCAGACCGATAGTCACCATCGGGTCAGGGGTGGCCAGTTTCCAGTTTGGACAGATGTCTGTCGTGGCATCGAGGAACTTGGCAGCAATCTGGTTGAGTACTTGTCCCTTAAAGGGAATACCCTTTGGCAGCACCACATCGAATGCCGAGATGCGGTCTGTTGCCACCATCACCATCAGTTTGTCGTTGATGTTGTACACGTCACGAACCTTGCCGTGATAAACGCTCTTTTGTCCTTCGAACTTAAAGTCCGTCTTTGTTAATGCTTTCACCATGTTTATATTTACGTTTATTTATTTTCGATTTCCGGATATTCTTCCCGCTCCTTATCGAAGGCCTCGTAAGCATTGACGATGCGCGTGACGAGTTTGTGTCGTACAATGTCCGACCGGTCCAGGTTCACGATTCCGATGCCTTCTATATTATTTAATATATGTAGTGCCTCAATAAGTCCACTTTTCGTACTGCGTGGTAGGTCTATTTGGGTCATGTCGCCAGTGATGATCATCTTCGTGTTCCAGCCCATACGGGTAAGGAACATGCGAATCTGGGCTGGTGTCGTGTTCTGGGCCTCGTCCAATATGACTACGGCATCACTAAGTGTCCGTCCGCGCATGAAGGCAAGGGGGGCTATCTGTATCACGTGCTTCTCCATCATGTCCTGCAGTTTCACCTGTGGCAACATGTCCTCCAGTGCATCATAGAGCGGCTGCAGGTAGGGGTCTATCTTGTCCTTCATGTCGCCTGGTAGGAAACCGAGTTTCTCGCCCGCCTCTACGGCTGGTCGTGAGAGGATGATTTTCTTGGCAGTCTTCTCCTTGAGCGCCTTCACGGCCAGCGCAATGGAGAGATAGGTCTTACCCGTGCCGGCTGGTCCTACGGCAAACACCATGTCGTTTTGCTCGTAGGCCTCGATGAGTCGCTGCTGGTTCTTCGTACGCGCCTTGATCGCACGGCCGGACATCGAGTAACACACGACGTCGTCGGGCACTTCGTCCCGTTTCCGTCCTTTCACGATGTCGAGGATGTCCTCGTCTTTGAGGGCGTTGAATCGCAGCACGTGCTGGCGGATCTTCTCTGTCGTCTCCTCGAAGGCTGCCATCTGCTCCTCGTCGCCAAGCACCCGTATCACATTGTCGCGAGCCACGACCCGCAACTTTGGATAAAGAGAGCGTAACATCTGCAGATGTACGTTGCCGACTCCGTAGAAAGTCACGGGGTCTATATCCTCTAATACGATATGTTTCTCAGTCAATATGAAATATATTTTTATTTTTGCGTGCAAAATTACAAAAAAAGTTTGTAACTTTGTGCCCGAAAAGAGAAAATTATTCATGAGATTAACAAAAAAGAGATATTTATTAGGATTTCTGGCCGTTGTTGTCGTTCTGGCCTGTGTGCGTAGGATATGGCCTGAGGTGGCCGTTGCCCACGTTCAGAAGCCCGTCGCCATCATTACTAAGGGACAGTCCAAATCTGTCAATCGTAAATCTCATCACAAAATCCGCTCCGTGTCCAACTATCAAGAGGCATTCCCTGATACCAACGGGCTCCAACTGACGGCGGCTGCTCAGTGGGGTGTCACGCCTGTGGCTAATCGTGCCGATGCCGAGACCCGCAAGCGCGAACTGGTCTACATGGCTGCCAATCCTTATTATCACGTCGATCCGCTCTATTCGAGCATCCCCTATCTCGTGCCTCGTGCGGCTGTGTTGCTTCAGGATATCGGACAGGCCTTCTTCGACAGTCTTTACGTGAAGGGGGTGCCACTGCATAAAATCATCGTCACCAGTGTGTTACGCTCGCAGGAGGATGTGGCCAAACTCCGTCGGCGCAACGGAAATGCAACAGAGAACTCGTGCCACCTTTATGGCACCACCTTCGACATCTGCTACAACCGTTACAAGACCGTTGAGAATCCTGATGGCCCTCATCGTCGTGAAGTACGCAACGATACGCTGAAGTGGGTGCTCTCCGAAGTGTTGAGAGACATGCGCGAGCAAAAGCGCTGTTACATAAAGTACGAGGTGAAGCAAGGATGTTTTCATATGACTGTGAGGTGATGGTAAAAGGGCGAATTTCAATCAAACATATAATATTAACTTAAAACTTCAAGATTATGAAATTAGACGGAAGAAGAGAAAGCTCCAATGTGGAAGACCGCCGTGGTTTGAGTGGTAAGGCCGTAGCAGGTGGTGGTATCGGGGCAGTGATCATCGCAGCATTGTTTGCCTGGATGAGTGGAGGCGATCCTCTCTCAGCCGGCCTTCAGGCTGCTCAGGAGCAGATGGCACAGCGAACGGAGACGGTTGATGAGCAGAACTTTACAGAGGAGGAGCAGGCCTTGGCTAGCGACTGTAAGAAGATCCTCGCTTCGACGGAGGATGTTTGGGGACCCGTGTTCGAGAAGATGGGTGGCACTTATACCTCTCCGACGCTTGTGCTCTTTTCCAATCAGGTGAACTCCGCCTGTGGTAACGCAACGGCAGCCGTAGGACCGTTCTATTGCTCTGGCGACCAGAAACTCTACATCGACCTGTCGTTTTTTACGCAGATGAAACGTCAACTCGGTGTCGAGGGTAATACGTTCGCCTATGCCTATGTCATTGCCCATGAGATCGGTCACCACGTGGAGTATCTCACAGGTACGCTCTCAAAGGCTCATCAGGCTATGAACTCCACTGACAAGGTGAACGCCAACAAGATCAGCGTGCGCTTGGAACTGTTGGCAGACTACTATGCCGGTGTCTGGGCTCACTATGAGGATCAGATGAACCACTCGATGGAGTACGGCGATTTGGAGAAGGGTCTCGAACTGGCCAAGGCCATTGGCGACGACTGGCTGCAGAAGAAGGCCCAAGGTCGTGCCACACCTGAGTCATTCACTCATGGCACCTCCGATCAGCGTAAGCGTTGGCTGAAGCGGGGCTTCGAGACGGGTGACATGCGCACCTCGACCTTCGACGTTCAGAACTACAACGACTTATAAGTAACATGAAAATCCCCTCAGGATTGAGGGGATTTTCATGTCTACAGATTATCGTTCTAAGGCATCAAATACTAGAAATATAAAAACAAACAGACAATGAAAAAGAATCTTTTACTAATGCTGTCCACTATCTGGCCATTGGTGCTCACCATGATCTTCAGTTGCACAATGGCTCTCGCATCGTGCAGTGACAATAAAGACAATAGTAGTACCCCTGCTCCAGAGCCTGCACCAACGGAGGAACTGGCAGACTATACCTTGTTCATCTACGGCCATTCCGGCGGACACATGGATGATATCATTGAGGGTGTTTATGAAGAGGTGAAGCCTCTGCTTGACAAGCAGAAAAAGGTGAGAGTACTTTTTTTCTATAAATATGGCCATCAAACGGATTCTTACCCATTCACAGGCAGGTATGCCAACGAGGACGAGGTGTTGCGTTTCGAATTGACGGCAGAGACCAATCTTAACAAACTGCGCACTGAGGCCTGCTTTGAGGAGAATTCGCAGTTCCAACTCTACAGTCAGGAGAACCTGACCGCACAACTGAACTGGGCTGCCAAGACGGCACCCGCGAAGAACTATATCTTGATGCTTTATGGCCACGGTGCAGGCTTCAATGCCAAGGACGATTACTACAAGGAGCCTATAAGTGCCACCCGCGCCGTACTCTACGATAAAGGTTTCAATGGTCGTGGAATGAACATGTATGAGTTCAAGTGGTCTGTCGAGGCCTCCGATATCAAGCACCCGCAGATGATTTACTTCCACAACTGTCTGATGGGCAATCTGGAGTCACTGACTACGTTGCGCAACCTGACTGATTATTTTGTTGGCTCACAACATGTTCTGTCCAGCAACGGTTATATCATCGTCGAGTTTGTCAAGGGTCTGCTGCAGACTACCGGTATTGAGGCCGCCACGAAGCAGATGTTCAAAAATCTGGATTACTGGAAGGGTAAGTATGTGTTGGGCAATGAATTATGTAATGGCGACCTGTTCTTCATGAAGTCATCCGCCATCGAGGACGTCAACGAGCAGATGGATCGTCTCTGCAGTCGTATCCGCGAAATCTATCCCAATCAACATGAGGCCATTGACCGTGCCGCATGCAAGGTTTATCAGCCTTACCAGGGGGCTGCACTTTTCGATGCCGCCGACTATGCCGATTGCCTGGCTCGCGAAACGGGCGATGACCAAATCCAAACTATCAGCAAGGACCTCCGCGCATCATTTGACAAATCATTCATTGCCCGCGAACACGTCAACAATCGCCCAGATTTCCTTGATGCTTACACATTGTCATTAACCCTTGTCGATAAGACGACGTTCTCACAGGAACTGACAGATGACATAGGTTTCAAGTTCTCCTTTGGCGACTCCTATCTGGCAACAGACTTCCACAATAATACCGGCTGGGGTCACTGGCTGGCTGAGAACAATCAGCAGCCTGCTGACAATCCCTTCGGCATGAAAAAACTTGAAAACGAAGGGGGCAGCGGGTCTGGCCAGGAAGACATCCCTGGATTGGAGAACCTAAAGGAGTGGCAGGCTGGTACCACCGTTTCACAGGAGGCTGTCGATGCCTTCGGACTGGAAATGTGCTTTAAGGACGATGAGATCGACGATGAAGTTTGGGCGCGCATGCAGGGCAAGACCTACAAGGACAACCCCTACATCGGGCGCAACGACTTGCGACACGTGAAGGTGCTCCACTGGGACTACGACAATCAGATGCACGTGGGCGAGATGATCTGCAACCAACAGATATCCTATGTCGTGGTCGGTATCCTGCGCAAACTTTTCGATGCCAAATATCCTATACAGCGTATGGTACTACCAGACGTTTATGATGCCGACGATGAGACGCAGATGCGCGATAATAACTCATCCTGCTTCTGCTACCGCCCCATCAGCGGCACCACCAAACTCTCGAAGCACGCACGTGGGCTAGCAGTGGACATCAATACCCTCTACAATCCTTACTATAAAGACCGCGAAGACGGTACACGTTACGTTCAGCCCGCCACAGCCGTGGAGTATTGCGACCGCACGAAAGACTTTCTCTACAAGATAGACCATAACGACCTCTGCTTCAAACTTTTCACGGAGGCAGGCTTCGAGTGGGGAGGTGACTGGACTACGTGTAAGGACTACCAGCACTTCGAACTGATAGAATAATACCTGTTGGGTTTACTTAACCAGTATGTCGATGGCTTTTGTCATCGACAACTGGGTATTTGTGACCTTAAGGGTGAGGATGCCGGGTTGTTTGGCACTACGCACTATCACGACGAGTTGTCCGTTGAAGAGTTTCATTGTGGGCGACTTGAACGACTCCAGACTCGTGGCATCACCATTACAGACTGCCTCGAAGGTGCCTGCTCCTGAGACTTCGAATGTCAGTTGGTCGGAAGCGTCGGGGATGAGGGTTCCGTTGGCATCGGTGAGTGAGACGGTGATAAAAGCGAGATCGGAACCATCGGCTTGAATCCCATTATTCTTTTGTGTCCAAACGTCGAGTTTCAGGGAAGCGGGCTTGCCAGCAGTTCGGAGGGTCTGTTCACCAGCCTGACAGCCATCGGCATCATAGACCACGACCTTCAATTCTCCTGGCTCATACTTCACATTGTTCCAGCGGAGGCGGTAACGGTCGAGGCGCTCCTGCGGATTCTTGGATATCTTGCCTTGGCTCTTCCCATTCAGGAATAACTCGGCGGTAGGGTAGTCGGTATAGCAATACACAGGCGTCACCTTGCCAATACGATTCCCGTTATCCTTTTTCGTGAGTCCCCAACTCCAATGAGGCAGCAGATGGATGGTGTGCTCCTCCTTATTCCACCGTGAACGATAGAGATAATAGCGGTCCTTAGGCAGTCCGGCAAGGTCGCAGATACCGAAGTAACTACTGCGCGAAGGCCAATACTCATCGTAGGGCGTGGGTTCTCCGAGATAGTCGTAGCCCGTCCACACGAACTCACCGATTACCCAGTCCTTATCGTCCTGCCACACCCAGTCGTCATCAGGCAGATTCGACCACGAGCAGTATTCCACATCGTAGCTCGAACACTGTCCGTCGGCATTCTTGATGGCATTCGGGTCATAAGTGGGAGCCCAGGAGGCATACTGCGAGTTGTCTGTCACTTCGACAGGGAACTTATACACTCCTCGGCTGCTCACTGTCGAGGAGGTCTCCGAGCCAAGCAGGAATCCCTGTGGCAATTGTTCGATATTCTTTTGATATTTATGTACGCGGTAGTTGAAGCCAGGAACATCCATTACCTGCGCAAAACCACTCTTTAGGGCTTCATCAGCCTTATCCATGCCTTGGGTGACAGGACGGGTGGGGTCGAGGCTGTGGCAGAGCGCCTGTAAAGACTCAGATAACTCACGACCTTTCACACTATGTTGTTCGGGAATCTCATTACCTATCGACCACATGACGATGGAGGGATGGTTGCGGTTGGCCAGCACCAGGTTCTCAATGTCCTTCTGCCACCAGTCGTTGAAGAAACGGGCATAGCCGTTCTTGCACTTAGGATAGATCCACATGTCGAAACTCTCGGCCATCACCATCATACCGAGCGAGTCGCAGAGGTCCATCTGCATCTGCGAGGGCATATTATGCGAGGTACGGATAGCGTCGCAACCCATGTCCTTCATGGTCTTGATCTGACGGATGAGGGCACTCTTGTTGATGGCAGCGCCTAAGGGCCCAAGGTCGTGGTGCAGACAGACGCCCTTCAGTTTGCGGGTGACACCGTTCAGTTGGAAACCACCTTCCTTGGAGCACTTCACCGTTCTAATGCCGAACTTTTGCGTCACTGCGTCGAGCAACTTACCGTTCTTCATAAATCTGATATAGGCTGTATATAAATAAGGTGTCTCTGGTGTCCAGAGATGGGGATTGGCAACGGAGAACGACAGGTTGGCCTCGCCCAAACTGCTTACTTCTGAACAATGCTCATGACCCACTAACATACCTTTGGCATCGCGCAGTTCTATCTCAAAACCTACATGGTCGTTGAACGGACTGCCACAACCTACGGTCACATCGAGCAAAGCCCTTCCGTCGCTGATCTCTGTGGTGCGGATGAAGGTTTTCCAAGGGTCAATCCTGTCTTTGCCTGTCATGACGAGTTTTACGGGACGGTAGATGCCTGCGCCTGGATACCAGCGCGAACTCTCTTCCACGTTTTTAAGATGAACCTCCAACAGATTCTCGCCTGCCTTCATGAACGGCGTGATATCCACACGGAAGGCATTATAACCATAGGCCCAGTAGCCCGCCTTATGACCATTGAGGAAAACCGTGGGTTCTGCCATCGCACCATCGAACATGAGTTCAGCGTGCTGACAGTCTGTCGGGATCTGGATGGTCCGTTTGTAGTATCCTTCACCAATCCAAGGCAAGGCACCCGAACGGCCACTCTTCTCGGTAGCCTCTTTCTCACCATTCTGTTCGATGGCCACCATCTGCAAGTCCCATTTCTTATCGAATGGTCCGGCGATGGCCCAGTCGTGGGGCACCGTCACGATTTCCCATGTCTGCTGGTCGTGCGAAAAACTCCAGTTGTCGCTGAGGGTGACCTCCTGTCGTGGCTGTGCGAACGTCCCTAAAACAACGAGGCACGCCATAGAAAGTAGTGTTAGTCTCATATATAAAATACGTTTTAGTTTGTCATTCTGTGTGCAAAAATACAAAAAAAGAATGAAAAAATGCGTATATTTGAAGGATTTAGTGTAATTTTGCACCTAATTTGATTGATTAAAGACTTTATTTATGCAACATCAGTTAAGAAGTGCTGTCTGTACTGAAGGCAGAAGGATGGCTGGCGCCCGTGCTTTGTGGGTGGCCACAGGTATGAAACATGAACAGTTTGGTAAGCCGATTATCGCCGTTGTGAATTCTTTCACACAGTTCGTACCGGGTCATACACATCTGCATGAGATTGGTCAGATTGTCCGTGAAGAGATTGAGAAGATGGGCTGTTATGCAGCGGAATTCAACACCATAGCCATCGACGATGGTATCGCTATGGGTCATGACGGCATGCTCTATTCGTTGCCCTCCCGTGATATCATTGCCGACAGCGTGGAATATATGGTCAATGCCCACAAGGCTGACGCCATGATTTGTATTTCTAACTGCGACAAAGTGACACCAGGTATGCTGATGGCATCCATGCGACTGAACATCCCGACGGTGTTCTGCTCAGGAGGTCCGATGGAGGCTGGTAAGTGGCGTGGCGAAAATGCCGACCTGATCACGGCAATGGTGAAGGGTGCTGACCCCTCGGTATCTGATGAAGAGATGCAGGAGATTGAGAGTTGCGCTTGTCCGGGCTGTGGATCGTGCTCAGGCATGTTCACCGCCAACTCGATGAATTCTCTTACGGAGGCCATCGGTCTCTCGCTGCCTGGCAACGGTACTATCCTCGCTACTCATACCAACCGCATCGAACTCTTTAAGGCCGCTGCCCGTCAGGTGGTGAAGAATGCCTTTGCCTATTACGAGGATGGTGACGAGAGCGTGTTGCCGCGTAACATCGCCACTCGCCAGGCATTCCTCAATGCTATGAGTCTTGACATTGCGATGGGTGGTAGTACGAATACCGTACTTCATCTATTGGCTGTGGCCCAGGAGGCTGGTGCCGACTTCACCATGACGGATATCGACGCCTTGAGCCGTAAGGTGCCCTGTCTGTGTAAACTTGCCCCTAACACCCAGAAATATTCTGTTCAGGAGTGTGGGCGTGCCGGTGGTATTCTCGGAATCCTTAACGAACTGAACAAAGGTGGACTGATCGACGGCTCTGCCATCCGTGTGGACGGGATGACGCTGGCTGATGCCATGAAGAAATACAGCATCGTGGATGGTGCCCTTGATCCCGAGGCCAACCGTATCTATCAGACTGCTCCCGGCAACCGCTTCTCCACGAAGATGGGTTCACAGTCGAAAGAGTGGGGCACTCTCGATACCGACCGTGCCAATGGTTGTATCCGTGACCTCGAGCATGCCTACACAAAGGATGGAGGCCTTGCCGTACTCTTCGGCAATATCGCTCAGGACGGTTGTGTGGTGAAGACTGCAGGTGTCGATGAGAGCCTCTGGCACTTCGAAGGTCCTGCTGTGGTATTCGATTCTCAGGAAGATGCCTGTGAGGGAATCCTCGGCGGACAGGTGAAGAGCGGTGACTGCGTGGTGATTACCCATGAGGGACCGAAGGGTGGTCCTGGTATGCAGGAGATGCTCTATCCGACGAGTTATATCAAGAGTATGCACCTCGGTAAGGAGTGTGCCCTGATTACCGATGGCCGTTTCTCCGGTGGTACCAGCGGGCTCTCCATTGGTCATATCTCTCCCGAGGCTGCCAATGGCGGTAATATCGGCAAGATCAAGGATGGCGACATCATCGTGATCGACATCCCCTCGCGCACCATCAGCGTGAAACTCTCTGATGAGGAACTCGCCGCCCGTCCGCAGCAACCTTTGAAGCGCAATCGTGTGGTCAGTAAGGCCCTTCGTGCCTACGCCCAGAGTGTATCATCTGCCGACAAGGGAGGAATAAGGATTATTGACTAGTTTGTCTAGTCTAACTAGTCTGACTAGTAAAACTAGAATGAAAAAGAAGAAAATATGCTAAGAGACAGGATTACAGGATCGAAGGCGCTGATGCGGGCGCTGCAGGCTGAGGGGGTGAAGACCATCTTCGGCTATCCCGGTGGCAGCATCATGCCCGTGTATGATGCGCTCTTCGACTACACACGAGGCGAGAAGAAATGTTTCGATCATATATTGGTGCGTCATGAGCAGGGAGCCACTCACGCCGCCGAGGGCTATGCCCGAGTGTCTGGTGAGGTAGGTGTGGCCCTGGTGACCAGCGGTCCTGGTGTGACGAACACACTGACGGGTATCGCCGATGCGATGCTCGACTCCACGCCGATTGTTGTCATTGCCGGACAGGTACCCATCGCTGCCCTTGGTACCGACGCCTTTCAGGAGGTGGACCTCGTGGGCGTGTCGCAGCCAATCTCTAAGTGGAGTTATCAGATCCGTCATGCCGAAGACGTGGCATGGGCTGTCAGCCGGGCTTTCTATATCGCTCGCACGGGGCGTCCAGGTCCTGTGGTGCTCGACTTTGCCAAGAACGCACAGGTGGAGGAGATAGAGTATAGTCCGCAGAAGGTGAACTTCATCCGTTCCTACGTGCCTTATCCCAAACTCGACAAGACGGCAGTCTATCAAGCCGCCGAACTGATCAACAAAGCCAAGAAACCCTTGGCTCTCGTTGGACAGGGTGTGGAGTTGGGTAATGCCCAAGGCGAACTGAAAGCCTTCCTCGAGAAGGCCGACATCCCTGCTGGCCGTACGATGCTCGGTCTCTCTGCGCTACCCTCCAATCATCCGCTGAATGTCGGTATGCTGGGTATGCACGGCAACTATGCCGTGAACCTGAAGGAGCAGGAGTGCGACGTGCTCATCGCCATCGGCATGCGCTTCTCAGACCGTGTGACGGGTAACCTGAAGACCTACGCCAAACAGGCCAAGGTCATCCACCTCGATATCGACCCTAGTGAGATTGACAAGAACGTGAAGACCGACGTGGCGGTGATTGCCGACTGTAAGGAGTCGTTGCCCGCCATCACCGCCTTGCTCCAGGAGGCCAAGCACACAGAATGGCGCGAATCCTTCAAACCGCTCGACGAAAAGGAACGTGTGAAAGTGATCGAGCCCGCCATCCATCCGAAGGAGGGACCGTTGCGGATGGGTGAGGTCGTCAATGTGGTGGCAGAACAGGCTCCTGATGATACGGTCTTGGTGACGGATGTCGGTCAGAATCAATTGTTTGCAACCCGTTACTTCAAGTATCACCATAAGCGGAGCATCTGCACCAGCGGTGGACTCGGTACGATGGGCTATGGCATGCCTGCCGCCATCGGCGCCACCTTCGGCGCGCCTGGTCGTACCGTCTGCTGTTTCATGGGCGATGGTGGTTTCCAGATGTGTATCGAGGAACTCGGCACCATCATGGAACAGAAGGCACCCGTGAAGATGATCTTGATGAACAACCACTACTTAGGCAACGTGCGCCAGTGGCAGGATATGTTCTGGATGCGTCGTAAGTCGTTCACGAAGATGATGAACCCCAACTACGAACTTATCGCCCAGGGCTACGGAATCCCTTACCAGACTGTGACAGACCGTCAGAATCTGGCTGCTGCTGTGCAGAAGATGCTTACCACCGACGGCCCGTACATCCTCGAGTGTGCCATCCTCGAAGAGGACAACGTTCTGCCCATGACGCCCCCGGGTATGGATATCGATAAAATGAAGTTGGAAATATAAAAATATGGAAGAGAAGAAACTTTATACCTTGTTAGTGTATTCTGAGAACGTGGCCGGTATCCTGAATCAGGTGACGGCTGTCTTTACCCGTCGGCAGGTGAATATCGAGAGCCTGAACGTATCGGCCTCGAGCATCCCCGGCGTGCATAAGTACACCATCACCGCCTGGAGCGACGAGGACCAGATACAGAAGATTGTCCATCAGATTGAGAAGAAGATTGACGTTGTGAAGGCCAATTACTTCACCGACGACCAGTTGTTCATCCGTGAGTCGGGTCTCTATAAACTCTCTACGCCGATGGTCTTGGAGAATCCCGAGATATCGCGTACCATTCGTCGTTTCGATGCCCAGATCATCGAGGTGAACCCCACGTACGTCATCGTGATGAAGCATGGCGTCACTGAGGATATTATCTCGCTCTACCGTGCTCTCGACACCTTCGGCTGCGTGTTCCAGTACACCCGCTCGGGACGTATCGCCGTTACCCGTGGCAAGCAGGAACAGGTCAGTGAGTTTTTGGAGCAAAGGGAGAAGGAGAGATAGTTTTTTTGTTTACAGTTTACAGTTTACGGTTTACAGATGATTACATTTAGAGACAGAAAGTGCAGAAGGAGCGAATTGAGCAGATGGGCAAGGGTAGTGGTGTTGGTAATCTCTTACCTCTTACCTCTCACCCCTCACCTCTCTATTCATGCACAACGTTACGTCGGAGGCGACATCTCGTTGCTTCCTCAATACGAGAAGTACAATGTGCCATATTATGATACTGATGGCCAGAAGATTGCAGACATGTTGCAATATATGAAGAGCGAGGCTGTGGGGTGGAATGCTCAGCGTGTAAGACTATTTGTCAATCCGACGCCCAGTCTCGACTACAACGATCCTGCCATCTGCCAGGATATCGACTATGTCGTCTCCTTTGGCAAACGCATCAAGGAGGCTGGTTTTGCCTTTATGCTCGACTTCCATTATAGCGACTCGTGGGCCGATCCTGCCAAACAGTGGACACCCGTGGAGTGGCAGTCGCTGAGTGATGAAGAACTCCAGGCCAGACTCTATGACTATACGAAGGACTGTCTGAAAAGGCTGGTGGAGGCTGGTGCCACGCCCGACTTCATCCAGACGGGTAACGAGATATCCTATGGCATGCTGTGGGGCAAGAAGGACACCAAATCCAATCGCTGCTATACTAACTCTGATGCCAACTGGCCACGTTTTATCGCTTTGCTGCAGCAGGCTGTAAAAGCCTGCCGCGAGGTGTGTCCTGAGGCCAAGGTCATCATCCATACAGAGCGGGCAGGAGAACCTCAGACGACGGTGGACATCTATAAGCGTCTGGCTGGCGTGGACTACGACATCATCGGACTGTCCTATTACCCCTTCTGGCACAAGAATCTGGCAACACTCTCACAGACACTCGAACAATTAGCCACAAACTTCCCTGAGAAGCAGGTCCAGATCGTCGAAACGGCTTATTACTATCAATGGAAACCCTCTAAGGGTAACACCTGGGACTCGTTCTCGACCTGGGCCGACACACCAGAGGGACAGGCGGCATTCGTCCGAGACCTTATTGCCGAACTGAACAAGCATTCGAATGTGAATGCACTTTATTGGTGGTTCCCTGAGGAGAATGGCAATGGACCAGATAATCAAGTCATTACGGGTTGGTTGAATCGTGGCTTGTGGGACGCCAACAACCACCGTGCCCTGCCAGCCCTCTACGAGTTGAAGGCCTTCCTTGGTGCTGAGACGTCAGTCCGTTCTCTTGCCTCTGACCTCTTATCGCTCACCTCTGAGACATGGTACACCCTGCAAGGTGTCCGTCTGCCCTCGAAACCCACGCACACTGGTTTCTATATTCACGGTGGCCGTAAGGTCTTGTCAATCTCAGAGTAATCACATATTTCAAATCTCAAACTTCAAAGTGGAAAAGATAGGATCTTACGAATTCATGGCCGAGCCCTTCCATTGCGACTTCTCGCAACGGCTCTTCATGGGGCACCTCGGCAATCACATGCTTAATGCCGCCGACTTCCACTCCTCGGCCCGTGGCTTCGGCATGAAATATCTCCTCACCATCAACCGCTCGTGGGTGCTCTCGCGCCTGGCCATCGAGATGGACGAGATGCCCATGCAATACACGAAGTTTAACGTCGAGACGTGGGTGGAGAGTGCCATGCGCTACTTCACCTCCCGCAATTTCCGGGTCTTGGGTGACGACGGTCATGTCTATGGCTACGGCCGTTCCATCTGGGCAATGATCGACACCGAGACACGCCAGCCCACCGACATCTTCGCCATCGACAACGGCGCCATCAACCAGTGGATCGTCAAGGACAAGGACTGTCCCATCGACAAGGGTGGCCGAGTGAAGATGACTGACGATGCCGCGTTAGTACATACCATAGACACATATTACAACGATGTCGACATCAATGGCCACATCAATTCCGTGAAATACATTGAGCACGTGCTCGACCTCTGGCCTCTCGATTGGTACCGCACCCACCGCATCCGCCGCTTCGAGATTGCCTACGTCGCCGAGGCCCATGCTGGCGACAAACTCTCCTTCTACCGTGAGCAGACCGCCGACAACGAATACTGTGTGCGCATCTGCAAAGACGGCAACGTGGAGACCTGCCGCAGCAAGGTGGTTTTTGAATAGGGTTTATCGCCTTCCTTTGAACTTACAGGGCATCTATAACTACATGAAACAAAAAATAACATAAGGAAAGGCTCTTTGTGTCACAAAAAAGAAGGCCACCGGCGATGTGCTGCTCACCTTCCGTGGCGAATACACGCGATTTGAGAATCCTGAGGATCGCAGCCTCGGCAATCGGCCTCCTATGGATGGCGGTGAGATCAGAGGCTCGAAAGTCAACGGAGAGGATATCAATCCAATCCCCCCGATAGATAATGGACCCTTACCGTTCTGATAAGGGTTCATTATACGTCTCAAAAAAATCGCCGAATCCTTGCAACTCTCGGAAATTATTTCACAAATTTCACTATACAGTCAATACAAATAGGCCTCCTTTGCGGCCTTCAGCATAGCAACTTGCTTCAAGGCTTGCTCCCGCGTAGCATGCGACGATGGACGCCCCAAGGAGAGGCGCACCTCCCTTGCTGAGTCCTGCATGCTCTGATAGATTGAATCGAGGAAAATCTTCTGTCCCATTTTGTATATCTTTTATGTAGTCATTAATCTCTTGTAACGCAATATCGGTAAAGCCTTCCTTGGCGATAATTCCATATATCTTTTCTAGCCTCATGTCCTGCTTACAATTTTTGTTGCAAAGATACAAAGTCTTTCTGTATTTTCCAAGAAATCGGGCAGTTATTTTTTCGATGTCATCTTTTCGTAGAGTTTGAACAGAGATTCCAGGCGCACGGAGGGACAGGAGACGTGTGAAGTTGGAGACGTGTGAGATTCTTCAAAAATATCGCCGAATCCTTGCAACTCTCGGAAATATTTCCTATCTTTGCGCTCGGATTCTAATAAGACAATTATATGTGTACAGTTACATTGTCATACGACCAGAACAATGCGCTTGCCCGTCGTAAACTTGCTGCGCTACTGGCAACACGCATACGACTGTCCCGTTGTGTGCCGCTCGCCGTCATCCTGACAATCTGCAGTATGAGTTTTATGATTTCCTGTATTGGGGCAGAAGACAATGCTGTAGAGATAACGAGAGACAGAGACGGGGGCATGGCGCTGCGAGACAGAATTCTGGCGTTTTTTGATAGCAATGATCAATATGACACCAGATCATATTACAAGTTTTTTGACGATGTGAGCGAGGGTGAATTATTTTTCCTAGAACTAACTCAAGGATTGGATATAGAAAAACAATATACAGGAACAGTTGTTATCTGGACAGCCATAAGTTCCTCACAGGACACAGTGAGACTGACCATGCAACTTCAGCCTACTATTGAAGAGCATCTTGGAGTCATTGAGTTTATTCTTAAATCAGAACCTCATACAAGCAGATAAATCTTTATGAGACTGTCAAAGACTCACAATAAGGACATGTCCTTATTGTGAGATTATTTGTTGTCCAGCCGCAAGAAGCGAATCAATAATCAATATCTCAATATAGCCTATTCTTTATCCCCGGCATTAGTCTGCTCCATGATGATTTCTGTCAGTTTCACGTGGTCAGCCACATTTACTTCGCCATCGCGGTTCACGTCGCCCAGTTTACCAATGATGTTTATTTCTGAGGTAACGGTCTCCGAATCCTCATAGCCTTTCTTGGAAGCATAGACGCTGACGACACAATTGCCAGAGATGTTCAGACTGTTTCCCACATTCTTCTGACCGTCTGAACTTGTTATGACATAATGGAACTCGGCATCGGGTGTCTCCGAAGAGAAACTGAGAACACCGTTCTTATAACTGACCACAGGCGCAGCGCACTTCTCTGGTCCAGACCCCGAGAAGGTGTGTATGTCAAAACTGCTCCAAGGTTCTACATTTTGATATGGCTCTATGGAACTATCCGGTACATAGAATTTTGAACCTTCGGGGAAAGAATTTCCATTGGCCATCGGTGGATATTCTGGATTAACGAAGAAATCCACAGATTCTGATGATGTAAAAGAAAAGGCATACCCATAGATAAATTCCACGGAGGCAGAAATAGTAACACTCCTTATTTTGTTACAGTTTTTGAATGCAGAATACTTAATTTGTTTTAAGTTTTCGGGCAATTTTAGTTTCTCCAGTTTTGAACAGCCATAAAAACAATAATCGCTTATACTTTCTATATCATCAGGCAACTGTATAGATTCAAGTTCTGTGCATTCATAAAAAGCATTGTTGTTAATGGAAGTTATAGAAGAAGCAAATTCAACTGAAGCGAGAGATGAACATTGATAAAAAGAATATGCTCCTATAGAACTAACATTGTCGCCGATAGTTAGGGATTTTATACTACTTCCTCCTGCGAATGCATAATCTTTAATCGTAGTTATATCCTCTGGAATCACAAGTTCCTTTACTTCCTTTTTGTTAAGATAAAGATGATGGGCATAATATAGTGGATTCGCTTCTAACGATTCGAAATCAATTTGGCACCATTTCTTTAAGTCGTTGATATAGACTTGATTCAAATTGCTATTTCCAGAAAAAGCATTTACTCCTATAGACCTAACATTATTACCAATTGAAATAGAAACGAGCGCACAATAATTAAAAGCATATGAACCTATTGTCTCTACACCATCACCAATTTTAACGTTGGAGAGGCTTGTGCACTCCCAAAATGTACTACCTCCTATGCTCTTTATTGTATTGGGAATAGTAACTGACAACAAATCATAATTTCTAATAAAGGCATTTCCAGAGATGCTTGTCACAGTATAGTCTACATCCTTATAATTCACCTTTTCTGGTATGACTAATATACCATTATAATAATTTTCACTACTAACACTTGCTGTTTTTTCATTAACATTCAAGTCATATTTCAAGCCGTCGATTATTACAGGCTCTTGGGCACTTGTCAATATGGGCAGTAGCATCATGATTAAAGGTGATAGTAAATTCTTCATAATTCATATATAATTATAGTGATACATGTTACTTCGCTCCCTTTCTTCTGTCACGCTTACGATACGACTATGCCTTTTTTAGGTTGGTTATCCTGACAACTTTCCTAAAGCCAAAGCCTTTTACAGGCTTGCACGTAACATCTCCATCAGGAAATACTTGAACAACAATCAACTCTTCTCCTGTCTCAATGTTTACAACGTGATCACCTTCTTCTAAATCTACTGTAGATTCTTCGGAAGAAGGCTTGTTTGTTGTTTCTGTCTTGTTGGGTATAGTCTGTAAGATGTCCTTTATTATTTTAACATCGTTAGTCATACCCCATATCTTAAAAAATAAGACAAGACAACAAATAGCCCAAACAAATCCGATTAAACCTAAAATAAAACTAATTCCTTCCATATTCTCATTTATTAAGTTTATAATTTCTCTAATAAATCGATTGTGCTCTCATCTGGGAAATTCTCCATTCTTCTCCTTACCCATGATACGAAGTCTGCTTCACTCGTGAATTGAATATTAAACATTTTAGCCGTACTCTTATTGTAATGATTCTCAATTTGAGTAATCACATCGTCTTTGACACCTTGTTTCAGAAGCCGTAAAGTATCTTCACTCAACATGATGACATTAGTGTCATCGTAGTATTCAGGATTAGCATATCCGCCAAAATTGCCAATAAGTTGTCGGATAATACCCATGTCAGTATTAGGCATATTTGGTACAAAAATCTCCAGTCCATAGATGGGATTTTCATCACTATAGATCAGCGGAGATGAGCATCGCACACCCGCATCTTCTTCACCATCTTCTTCAGATAAGACTGGAGGATTCCAATTATAATAGGACATATCGATGCTGACCTGCTTATTCGCAGACCGTGGTGTCTCATAACCAGCATAATGTCCATTAAATATTTCATGAAGATCTGCTTCTGTTATTTTCAATGGTTTCCATCCGTCATGTTCATAACAAGCCAGCCGGTTCAAGTCCTCTTGTCTTACATCGCTGCCCATGACAAGAATCTGTGTGTCACGAGTCAACCCCTCTTTACTTTTTTCAGATGCCCCGAATTCCTTCACCTTCTTGATGATTGAAGATCGGTTTGTGAATTTACCCAAGAACCCAACACGTCGATTGGTAAGGGGATTTTCTTGGATAATGGCATTTTCGCCAAATAAGTCTCGCTCTATCATAATTGTATATTGTCTGAACTATGGTAATTGTTCTATGGTAAGATGTAGAATCTTGTCCGCTTTATATTCCTTGAAGACGACACCGAATTCTGTCAGTACACATGTCTTTGCTTTGAAACACAAACCATATTTGGTAAAGACATTCTGCATTCGTTCACAAGCAGTTTCTTTAATTATGTCCTCTCCTTCATCAAAGCAAGCAAGGATATCCTTCCTAAACTCACATTCACTTGACTCGTCCAATTCACGTATATTAGAGAGAACAGTTTCTTTCGTTGTCGCAACCTTCTGTTGTTGCTTGTAATAAAGTGTCAATAGCCGATAATCTTCGCTTTGTAACTCACGCTCAGTAAACTGTATGTCCTCACCATCTATGTATTGCTTGAACTTCTTAACAAGATTTGGCCATGTTGTTTTTCTTTCTTTGGGAACTTCTGCCTTTGACTTCGACACAACAGGTAACTCTGTGTGATACTTTTCGTAATCCTTACCTGCAAGGATAAGATCCAGGTCCTCTTGGTAAATCTTTCGCACATCCTTTCCTGCTGCTATCAGTTCATCAAACTTTCTCAATTTTGAAGGTCCAGGCTCATTACCAATAAGAAGATAGTTGGTTTTACTACTTACACCCGTATCTATGTCAGCCCCCATTGTTTTTAGGATATTTGCCAATTCCTGTCTATCTATGTTGAAGACACCTGTTATCACTACCTTCCTATCATAAAATGGATTATTGGAATCTGCGCATGATAAGTCTTTTTGAAGTACGTCACCGCAAAGATTAGTATGACCTCTTAAAGCATATGATTGGTATATAATATTGCCAGACGCAGCATTCTTGGCATAGTACTCTGAAACCATCTTTCGTGTAGATTCATCAAAAGTCAATTCTCCTAAAAGATATTTGGGGAAAGTAAGGAAAAGATTCCCGCACATTTCTGCATCATCACAAGCATGGTGATGTTGAAGTGTCTTCACACCAAACCTCTGACATACAACATTTAGAGAATATGAACCGGGGCCTCTGACGACCATTCCATATTTGTTTTCTATTGCTTTGGAAAGAAGATAAGTATCCATAATCTCTCCGGATGGAATGGTTGTCTCAATATTGTAATAAGCGCAACAATCATGAATACATGCCCTTTCCACACAAGCGTTATGAGCAACAAGAGGCAATCCCTCAATAAACGCTTCCATTTTGGGAAGAACTTCAGCAAATGTCTGTTCGCCTTCAAAATCATTTTCAGTAAATCCATGAATCCAAGTTAATGCCGGACCTCGTTTCCCTTCATATTCAAATGGCGGGCGAATGAGTGTATAGTATCTATCTACAATCTCACCATCTTTATATTTAACCATACCAACGGAACATGCGGTGACACGCTGAGGAAAGAGATTCTCGAAGTCGAAACTGACAAAGGTAGTTGGAAACTCAATATTATCCAAATCGAATCTTTTAGGCTTTATTGAATCTGAAAGAATCTTTTCGTATCCTTCGTAATCAGAACACATTTCATAATCTTCCATATCCGAAAGATTATATACTTCTTCCCAATCTACCATTTCATCTTCAAAAGACGACCAGTAATCTGAACTATTCTTCATATCTGCACCATTTGTGACTTTATTAATTTAAACTATGTGGTCATAAGGATTCATTTTTTTCTATAGATATCCCGTTGAGCTTCAATTATTTTCTCCGTCCATTCATTCATATCTGAAGTAAATTCTTTTTCGGTCATTCGTGGTGTGATACCATCGTTATCCATCAGAACACGAGTTGTTTTTGTTATCGTACTTTTCATAGTAGTCGTTATCTCAAACACAACACGCCATGCACCATCGTACTTATTCAGTTTCCGTAGTGAATCATTGACTACCACTGGATACATCCATGAGTTATTGATGTCAGTGGCTATCTGTGAGAATTTATCTATACTTTTCTGATATTCTTCCTTACTTATTTTGTCTTCCCAAAAGTCTGCACCGGTGTGGGCAAAATCCGTAGAACCAAATGTCAAAAGGACATCGGAAAGAAGAGTGTCTACACCTGTCACCTCCATCTTCTCAATTTCGCTGTCAACATTAAACGTACGTTCTCTTAGATACTGCAGAGCATTCTGCCCTCCTTCCCCATATTTAGACACAACGCTGTCGTTACAGGACATTAGGGTCATCACCACAAAGAAGATAAACGTTTTTTCCATAACTTTTAATTGATAGTTTTAAGTCAATTTTGCACCCAACTATCAATCACGCCAAGACACAAAAAGGCATGATGCACCTTTTGCGTTCAGCTTCGAGGTAGCGTAGGAAGGGAACCTCGGCAGTCTTACAAGTTTGCACCACACCTAAGTGCGAATGCATTCCTAATATAAGACTGCGGAGATGCCCCCTTTTACGACCATCTCTTAACGTATTATCTCGTTGCGTTTTTATTCCCAATAAGTTTCCTACGCTTTTGGCTGAACGCGAAATAATAGCGAATGCTTTTTTTTTTCCAACGATGTCCCACCGCCGTCCGCACCCGGACATCATGGCGGTGTTCGAATGCAAAGATACGAAGATTATTCGGAACGGCAAAACGATTTTCGATATTTCTTACTAAAAGCATGCAATTTTGCTATCTCCGAGTTAGCAAAAACGGGGGTGTGTTTGTAGTAATGCCTTCTACGGTTCGTGCTAATGCCTACTACGACTCGTACTAATGCCTTGTACGACTCATAGTAGGCATTACTATCAGGGGTAAAACCCTATCAGCACGAGGCATGGAAGGCATTAGCACGAATGTCGAGCCGATATTCCCAAGTATCTACCCCCGCGACTACCACAAAGATACGATAAGTCTCTGAAACTTCCAAGTATTTTGGCGATAATTTTGTCTCAACGGGCTTACAATTTCTTACAATTACAGCATCTTTCTTCAATAAAGCCAGACGGCATACATAGTCTTAAAAGAGAGTTTATTTATGAATAAATATACTGTATAAATATTTATTATTATTTTATAATAATAAAACTTCATTTGATGGTTTAGGAGTACGATGGCAGGAAAATTATTGTAATTGTAAGGTTGTAAGATTTGGCAGCTCAAAATTTGAGAGTAAACCTGCATCCTGAGAAGTAAAAACTGACTTTCGGCAAAGGGTTATCTTTTGATATTCTGCCTAAGAGAAACAAAAGAAAGAGAAGGGTAATTTCCATTTGTTGAATTCCCCCATCCTTCATCACCTGTAGAACTCAGTAAACCCCAGACACCAAAACATCGGCATTGTGAACTCGGATCCCAAGGCAACGTCGCCAAGGGTTAGGAAGCCGGGTTGTACAAACAATGCCGAAAGGAATAATATCAAAAAAAAAGCGGCGTGAACAAAGACACGAGCATCGTTTGCGCCCTTACAAGAAGTCGACGACTTTTTTCAATTTGTTGGTGCGACGCAAAAAGTATCATGATGCATGGGCTCGATGGCTCGATGAGAATCGTGACATTCTCATTGATGGTGATGAAGTTGATGCCAGAACACTGTCAGTTTTCAATTTCAAGTTCAAGAATCATGGCCGTCATTCGAAAAGCGAGTTTACAAAGGACAATGTTTACGAGCGTATCGCTCTACTGTTGTTCGTGCTTGACAGTTCTGATGGTCTCGTACATGGTCAGGAGGTATTTTTTCGTTACATGACTGATTCGCATCATTCAAATCTTGCGGTGAAGAATCGTACGCTGAAACGTGCTGTTATGCAGGTGTTTTCAGACAAAAATATACTCATAAAGTTGGTGGGAAATAAAGATTTAAAAGTATAGAATAACTATAAATTTCAAGACAAAATTACTTCAAAATCATGAGGATGTAGGAAATATTCGTAACTTTGCATCAGAAATTTAAAAAAAGGAATTATGTTTTTTAAAGTATTTGTAAGTTTGCAACAGCTCGAGATCCTAAAAACGGGCAAGCATCTAAAAGGTTCGCTCCATCTTGAGCGGGCGAGTAACGGAGAACTGGTCTTAAGTTTCAACCACTATCGACCAATGAAGCCACACCGTCCGGACAACACGCTGCTGGCATTACCGCACGGTGCGATTCGCAAGTCGGCTCAGCGTTATCGGCTGAATCTGTCTCTGCCAGACAATCTTGGCGAGGCTCGAGTGGGAGAACTAATGCGACTGGAGAGCGCGGAAGCAGAAAGTTTCATGCGCGCACTGGAACAGGTACTGAAGGTTTAATGATGACTATAGAAGAGTTCTTAGTTCCAATTGACAGCAGAGCAGACGCAGAGAGGGCCGATGCTATGGAAGCCCTCCTGCGCGGCGAGCTGTCGAAGGAAGATTTTGAAACGCTAAACATTAAGAAAGATGACAAATAAGGATTCGATGACGAGACATGAAACAGCGGTAAGAACCGCTAAAATGAAGGGAGGCATTTGGGCTCATCCTCTGACAGTCGACACGATGCTGGGTATATTTTCAAGTCCATTGCCGCCAGAGATGCCCGAAGACTGTATGCCAAGGCCCGTAAAGGCTGCTCTGTGGAACACACCAAGCCTTTTCCGGCCGTCATACAGCCAGTGCATTTTTCCACCTTATGGGACACTGCCAAATGGCGTAAGTTTTGAATACATCAACGGTAAAATCTACGAACCGAAGCTGAATGCTGTGCAAGTAGCACCTTCTGGCATCGGAAAGAATTCCATTTCGGAGATCAACAACCACATTTTGGTAGATGTATGTCGGGAGAGCGAGGAGAATCTGGATAAGATGGTAGAGCACAACGAGCAAAACATCTGCCTGCCAGACAACAGCCAAAAGAAGAGGCGTCCTAAAGATTTGCCCCAGCGGATTGTGTTTGCTGACACCACTTTTCCTGCTCTCTGTACTCAGATGAAGGAGGCTCAGGGTAAATTCTGTTTTCTTGAGGCAAAGGAGATAGAGGATCTTTACAACCTGCAGAGCGGACGGGGCGGTAAGTCGCCACTGGTCATCCTCCGCGAGGCTGACGATCCTGACGGCAGAATCCGGCAGCGGCGTGTAGGCGAGAAGAGTGTCACGGTGGATGTGCCCTTACGACTCAACTATGTCATCTCAACCACACCCGCCGGCGCGCAAGATTTTTATAAAAAGGACACGATTAAAGGTGGACTGTCAAGAGCAGAGATGACCACTATCGTCAAGCCGGAAATCGGTTATGAGGAACCCGTGTTTGGTCGTTATGACGAAAAGTACGACATACGGCTACGTCCCTTCATCGACAATCTGACTAATGCTCATGGGCTGATTGTGTGTAAGAGGGCACAGCAGTTGGCCAGACAACTGAAGAAGGAGTGTCAGGAGTTCTTGTCTGTAACAAGCGATCCTGTATGGGACAACCTTACCCACAGGGCCCTTACTCATGCTTTTTTGAAAGCCTGCATCATCTACGTTGCCAATGGCTGCAAATGGGATCCGAACACAGAGCCGTTCATCCGTTGGAGTTTCTTCTACTGTATGTGGGTAAAGTGCCACTACTTTATGGATGCCATTCGTGATGCAGAAAGCAGGGTGGCTATTTCGAAGAGAGGTGCCACCAACAAACTGACACTTATTCCATACAACATATTCTCTTTCGAGGATGTTCAGAAGATGCGTAAGGAGCAGGGGTTGGATGATTCCAAGGAGCCCACGACTAACCAAATAAATGTCTGGGTGAACAGAAAATATATCGTAAGATTGAGTGACGGTCGGTTTGAAAAAGTAAAGTTCAAGAGCTAAGCAAAAAATGGATAAGTTTGAACTTCAGAAGCTTCGCGAACTCCCCATCGAGGGAGTCGCGGAGCGGCTTGGATTCCAAGTTAAGACGCACAAGTGCCTCTGTCCGTTTCACAACGATCATCACGCCAGTTTGTCGTTCAGTGTGCGCAGGAATACGTATCGTTGCTTTGTGTGCGGGGCATCAGGCGGCCCTATCGACCTGGTGATGCGTTACCTGAACAAGGCTTTTCTTGATGCATGCCGATGGCTGGCAGATGAGCACAATATCATTCTGACTACATATAAGCCAAAAGAAGCAATGCCACCCCAGCCGTTCGACGCCAGTCGCTATGAGCGGTTCTTTGAACGTCCTTGGCTTTCGCCCGAAGCCCGAAAGTTTCTCTTTGAGGAGCGGCGGCTGGATGAGCGTGTCGTGCGCTGGTGTAACCTCACTTCGTGGCGTGACAAGCAGGGCATCAACTGGTTGCAGATTCCGTATTATGACCAGGATAATCATTTAGTGGGCGTCCAGAACCGCAACTTGGTGAAGGGAGCATCGCCGCGCTTCCGTTTCCCGCAAGGGGCAGAGTGCAGCATCTACAATCTGCCTGTATTGAACCGCCTTCAAATTGGCGAAACACTCTTCATAGCCGAGGGTTGTAGCGACTGCTGGAGTCATTTGTCAGCCGGACACAAGGCGATAGCCATTCCGTCGGCAACGTTGTTGAATAAGAAGGATGTGGTTCTGCTTCAGGCTCTTAGCTCTGAGCGCTCTATCCGCTTCGAGATGTGGCCTGACAACGATGCCCCCGGCGAAAGCCTTTTCTTACAGCTTCAGCAAGTGTTGCCCAGGCTCGTACGCCATCAGTTGCCACAGGGCTGCAAGGACTTCAGCGATTACTACATAAAATATTAAAAATATAGCGAAAATAATTGGCAAAATGTTTGGTGGATTCAGAAATTATTTGTAACTTTGTAGCGTGAATGAAGGGGATGACAGAAGCGCTCGGAGTAATCTCTTCTCCCCCTGAGTCAGGGGGAGTTAAGAGGGTCTGAAGAGGCGCTTGACATGAAGAAATAGAGCGCGACAAGAGCACTTGTTCAGACCACCCCTGGCCCCTCCTAACTTAGGAGGGGAATTGAGGCAGAAATAAAGCGGGAGGTGGCGGCCCGGTGTAGTTCGCCACAAGAGTCTAATATTATGAAAAACATTTAAAGTTATGAGTCAGAAATTTAAAAAGATCCAGAACTCTAACGATGAGTCTACCGCCTATGGCAAGTGGTTCGCAACGGCGGTGTATGACAAGAATTTCGTCACCACTAAACAGTTGGCTGACTTCATCCAGAAGCAGGCCTCGGTGAAGCGAAGCGACATCATGGCCGTGCTCGATGAACTGGGTGATGCCATGAAGCACTACTTCGAACTGGGCCAGAAGGTGAAACTCGATGGCATCGGCATCTTCAAGGTGGGCTTCTCGAGCATCGGCACCACGGAGAAGGAGGACTGCGGCGCAGCCACCATCACCACGCGAAGAGTGCTGTTCCAGCCTGAGACTGAGCGCATCGTGGTAGGCCAGACGGTGAACAAGCAGGGCAAGATCACCCAGAAGTACGTCGTGGCCAAGGCGCTGGTGAAGGACGTGGTCTTCGAGGAGACATACGATCCGGCCTACGAGCCTGAGCCTGAGCCAGGTCCCGGCAATGACGACGGCAATGGGTAACCTCTTCCCCTCCTAAGTCAGGAGGTGCGTCCTCACTCCACAAAAAAGAGCCCCGCGCCAAACGGCGAGGGGCTCTTAGTTATCTATGACGGAGGTTCAGTTCACCTTGAAGTCGAGGGCTTGGAGGTCCTTGTCGAGCGAGGAGGTACCATAGAGGATCTGGTAACGGCCGGGCTTCACGGAGAGTTCGTCGATGGCTTCGTTGTAGTATTCGAAGGCCTCTGCGTCGAGACTGATCACGGCCTGCTGTGTCTCACCGGGTTTCAGCGAGAGTTTCTTGAAGCCCTTCAGCGCCTTGATGGGGGCTCCGGGGTCGTCGAGGGCCTTTACGTAGACCTGTACGGTCTCGGTGCCTTCGCAGTTGCCGGTATTGGTGACGGGGACGGTGATAGTGCAGAAAGGCTTCTTGGAATCAGCCTTGGCCGACTTGGCGGTGAGTTTGCCCTTACCGACGGCGAAGGTGGTGTAGGAGAGTCCGTAGCCGAAGGCGTACTGCGGCTGGCCCTCGAAGTAACGGTAGGTGCGGTTCTTCATCGAGTAGTCGAGGAAGTCGGGCAGGTCGTTGTTCGAGCGATAGAAGGTGACGGGCAGTTTGCCGCCTGGGTTGTAGTCGCCGAGGAGCACTTCTGCAAGGGCCTTGGAACCGCCCTGACCGGCATACCAGGCCTGGAGCAGGGCATCATATTCGCCCTCGACACTGCCGAAGGCGATGGCAGAGCCGGAGCAGTTGACGAAGATGACAGGCTTGCCCGTGGTGTGCATAGCGCGGACGAGCATCTGCTGCACCTTCGGCAGTTCGATGTCGGCCTTGTCGCCGCCTTCGCCCTCCATCTGGGCAGAGATGCCGCCGATGATGACGATGGCATCGGCCACGCTCACCTCCTTGGCGAGGTCGGTGAAGTCGGCGAGGATGCGCTCGCAGATGTCACCACGCAGCATGGCGAACTGTCCGTTGCCGTGACGGTATTCGATCTCCACATCGTAGGTCTTGCCGGCCTCGACGGGGAACGACTTGTACTCGGGCTTCCTTCCGAAGCCGAAGCCGCGACGCATGCCGCCCTTGGCTTCTTCGACCACCTCGCCATTGACCTTCAGGACATAACCGTTGTCGGTGGTCAGCGTGTATTTCATCTCACCGGTGAAAGTGGCCTTGTACTGTCCGCTGATGCGCACGGAGAGCGAGTCGCGGCTCACGCCCTGGGCAAAGCCCCAGGCGCCAAAGGTAGAGAAGTTGAACGGCTCGGTATGGTATTCGGTTTTGGCGGGCTCGCCTGCGAGTTCCTTATTATTATAGAACTCTACCTTCACGCCCTTGCCGCCGTTGAAGTCCTGCAGGTGGTGGACGGTGGCATACTCGTCGTTGAGTTCGCAGGCCTTGCGGTAGATGATGTTCGTGTTAGGCAGGGCAGCACGGAGTCCGTCGAGCAGCGAGTGGGTGTGGGCCTCTGTGGGCGTGCCTCCGTAGTTGCCGTTGAGCATGGCGGCATCGTCGGCGTTAGGACCAATGACGGCCAGCGTCTTGATGTTCTTTGAGAGCGGCAAGACGTTGCCTTTGTTCTCTAACAGCACCATCGACTCGCGGGCAGCCTGGGTGGCAAGGGCGTCGAAGGCCTCACAACTGATGACCTCGGGGCCGAGGTTAGCCCAAGGCAGCATGTCGGCAGGGTCGAACATGCCGAGTTCGAAACGGCCTGTGAGCGTCTTGCGCAGATGGGCGTCGAGGTCGCTCTCCTTGATGAGCCCTTTCTGCAGGGCCTCGGTGAGCACCATGAACACCTTACCGCACTCGAGGTCGGTACCGTTGAGCACAGCGTCGACAGAGGCGGAGAGGGGGTCTTTGTGGGTCTCGTGCTGGCCGCGGTTGAAGAAGTTGTTGATGGCGTCGCAGTCGGTGAGTACGATGGCATCGTAGCCCCATTTGTTGCGCAGGATGTCGATGAGCAGACGGTCGCTGGTGCAGCAGGGCCTGCCCTCGAAACGCTGGTAGGCGCACATCACCTCGCGCACGTCGGCCTTCTTCACAAGGGCCTTGAAGGCGGGGAGGTAGGTCTCCCAGAGGTCTCGGTTGGTGGGCTCGACGTTCATCGAGTGGCGCAGGGGTTCCGGACCGCTGTGTACGGCGTAGTGCTTGGCACAGGCGTGGGTCTTGAAGTAGCGCTTGTCATTGCCCTGCATGCCGAGCACGGTCTGTACGCCGAGCACGGCATTCATATAGGGGTCTTCGCCGCAGGTCTCCTGGCCTCGTCCCCAGCGGGGGTCACGGAAGATGTTCACGTTCGGACACCAGAAGGTGAGTTCGGGGTTGCCGGGGTAGTAGATGACGCCCATGGGCACGTTGAACAGTTTAGGGTCGTTGTGGTCGGTGCGGTTCCAGTTGGCGCGGGCCTCGTCACTCACGGCCGAGAACACGTCGTAGACCAGTTTCTCGCTAAAGGCGGCAGCCATGCCTATGGGCTGGGGAAACACGGTATAGCCCCCCTGACGCACACCATGACAGGCCTCGCTCCACCAGTTGTAGGAGGGGATGCCGAGACGGTCAATGGAAACCGACTTGTTCATCATCAGGCCGACCTTCTCCTCAGGCGTCAGCATCGAGATGAGGTTCTCCACACGCTCTGCCGTGGGCAGTTGTGGGTTCTGCCACGGGTACTTTTGCTGGGCCGGCGCAGTAACTGTCACGACGGCCAGCAACGTCAGAAATAAGATTCTTTTCTTCATCGTAAATTAGAATAATTGAGTATTTTTTTAAGTTTATCGGAATTCTGAATAGTTGATTGCGGTGCAAAGTTAATCAATTAAATGCTTTTTAGCAAAAATAATGGCGTTTTATTTTGAATATTGGCTGAATTTGATTAATTTTGCAACCGATTTCAAATAGTTAACCCCTCGTCGGGGCTTCGCGCAAGCCCTGAGTGGACTGACAAGACGACGGCTTTCGGGTAGGGCTGGCATGGTGCACAGGGAAAAGTATAACATTTAAAAACAAGTCAATTATGGCAGAAATGAATTTTGGTGGCGTGATGGAAACTGTTGTCACCAGCAAGGAGTTCTCTTTGGAGAAAGCACGTGAAGTATTGAAGAATGAGACAATCGCTGTGATCGGTTACGGTGTTCAGGGTCCGGGTCAGGCCTGCAACCTGCGCGACAACGGATTCAACGTGATTGTCGGTCAGCGTCAGGGTAAGACCTACGACAAGGCTGTGGCCGACGGTTGGGTACCCGGCAAGACACTTTTCTCTATCGAGGAAGCCGCCGAGAAGGGCACCATCCTTTGCATGCTTCTGAGTGATGCTGGTCAGATTCAGCAGTGGCCCGTCATCAAGAAATATCTGAAGCCCGGCAAGACGCTGTACTACTCTCACGGTTTCGCTATCAACTGGAGTGACCGCACGGGTGTGATTCCCCCGAAGGATGTCGACGTGATCATGGTGGCTCCGAAGGGTTCTGGCACCAGCCTCCGCACGATGTTCTGCGAGGGTCGCGGACTGAACTGCTCATACGCCGTCTATCAGGATGCTACGGGCAAGGCTAAGGAGAAGACAATTGCCTTCGGTATCGGTATCGGTGCCGGCTATCTGTTCGAGACAACCTTCCAGCGCGAGGCCACCTCAGACCTCACCGGTGAGCGCGGTTCGCTGATGGGTGCTATCCAGGGTCTGCTGCTGGCACAGTACGAGGTGCTCCGCGAACACGGACACTCTCCCTCGGAAGCCTTCAACGAGACCGTTGAGGAACTGACACAGAGCCTTGGCCCGCTCTTCGGTGCAAAGGGTATGGACTGGATGTACGCCAACTGCTCGACTACCGCTCAGCGCGGTGCCCTCGACTGGGCTCCCCGCTTCCACGACGCCATCAAGCCTGTGATGGAGTGGCTGTACTACTCTGTACAGACGGGCAACGAGGCACAGATCACCATCGACGCCAACTCGAAGCCCGACTACCGTGCCGGCCTGGAGAAAGAGTTGGAGGCCATGCGTAACCAGGAGATGTGGCGCGCCGGTGAGACCGTGCGCAAACTGCGTCCAGAGAATCAGGATGTATAAGAAAGTGAAAAGTGATGAGTGTAAAAATGCACTTGTCACTTTTTGCTTTTAAAGACATAGTAACATATTAACATATTATTAAATTAAAGCATAGGAATCAAAGCATGTAAGAGATTGGATAGCGAGAAGTAATTGTTAATAAGAAATTGTTATTATGTTACTATGTCTTTAAAAAGATACTCTGTCAAATAAATAGGATAAAATGGGAAAATTAGTAATTAATTCTTACGATGAATTCGCAGCACATCTGGGACAGGAACTCGGAGTTTCAGACTGGCTGCAGATCGACCAAGACCGTATCAACCTCTTTGCCGACGCCACACTCGACCATCAGTGGATACATGTCGATGTGGAAAGGGCCAAGAAGGAGAGCCAGTATCACAGCACCATCGCCCACGGCTACCTGACACTCTCCGTGCTGCCGTATCTGTGGAACCAGATCATCGAGGTGAACAATATCAAGATGCTCGTGAACTACGGCATGGACAAGATGCGCTTCGGCCAGCCTGTGGTGACGGGCTCTCGGGTGAGGATGACCACGAAACTGCATAACATCCAGAACCTGCGCGGCATCTGTAAGGTGGAGATTGATTTCAAGATAGAGATAGAGGGACAGCGCAAGCCCGCTCTCGAAGGCATCGCCTCGTTCCTATACTATTTTATATAATTTAGTTTACAGTTGACGGTTTAAGTTCTTGCGTCCTTTCAGTAGTAAGCGAGCAGAGCCGTTCTGTCTTTAGAAGTAATCAACTGTAAATCGTAAACTGTAAACAGTAAACAAAAAAGGATAACATGGGAGGATTCTTTGGAACCATCAGTACTAAAAGTTGTGTTAATGACCTGTTTTATGGCACAGACTACAACTCTCACCTCGGAACTCGTCGCGCTGGTCTGGTAACCTATGACCGCGAGAAAGGCTTCAGTCGTAAGATTCACAATTTGGAACGTGACTATTTCCGTTCGAAGTTTGAAGATGAACTCGACTCGTTCTCGGGCAATCAGGGCATCGGCGTGATTAGCGATACCGACCCGCAGCCAATCCTCGTGAACTCACATTTAGGGCGCTATGCGGTGGTGACGGTGGCAAAGATCAATAATATCGACGATATCGCCCAAGAACTGTTGGATCGCCGGATGCACTTCAGCGAGTATTCTGCTAACACCATCAACCAGACCGAACTCGTAGCGCTACTCATCAATATGGGCCGCACCTTCGTAGAAGGCATCAATCTGGTGTATCAGAAAATAGAAGGTTCGTGTTCGATGCTCATCCTCACGGAAAAAGGAATCATTGCCGCACGAGACTTCTTGGGCCGTACCCCTGTCGTGGTGGGCAAGAAGGAAGAGGCATACGCCGTATCCAGCGAGACGACGAGTTTCCCGAACCTTGACTATCATCGTGTAAGAGACCTTGGCCCGGGTGAGATCGTGTATCTGACGGCCGACTCGATAGAGGTGCTACAGGAGCCGTTCAAGCGGGAGCAGATCTGTTCGTTCCTATGGGTCTACTATGGTTTTCCGGCCTCAGACTATAACGGCATCAACGTAGAGGCTGTGCGTGAGGCGAACGGTAAGATGATGGGGAAGACGGACGATACAGAGGTGGATAGCGTCTGTGGCGTGCCAGACTCTGGTGTCGGTATGGCTCTTGGATATGCCGAGGGTAAAGGAGTACCTTACAAGCGTTCGGTACTGAAATACACACCGACATGGCCGCGCTCGTTCACACCTGGCAATCAGGAGCGCCGGGCGCTGGTGGCAAAGATGAAACTCATTCCGAATCCCTCGTTGTTAAAGGATCAGCGTGTGGTGTTCTGTGACGACTCTATCGTGCGTGGCACACAGTTGAAAGACAATGTGCGGACCTTCTTCGAGTATGGTGCCAAGGAGGTGCATTGTCGCATCTCTTGTCCGCCGCTGGTCTACGGTTGTCCGTTCATCGGCTTCACTTCGTCGAAAAGTGATATGGAACTGATCACGCGCCGTATCATCAAGGACTTTGAGGGTGACGACAAGAAGAACCTCGAGAAATATGCCCAGACCGACTCGCCCGAATATAAGCGGATGGTCGATGAGATAGCCCGCCGGTTAGGACTGACGACCTTGAAGTTTGCCCGTCTGGAGGACCTTGTGGAGGCAATCGGTATGCCGAAGTGCAAACTCTGCACACATTGTTTCGACGGCAGCAGTTATTGCCATGATTATGACAAAGAGGACGAAAGGCAACTGAAACTGGACTTCTAATTTCACGAATTCTTTATAAGGCAACTATCTTCTTGTAAGATGTATTCCTCCTGAAGAAGATAAGACAGCGCGGCATCCAGTTCGTCGGTAGGCAACTGGATGCTGCGTAAGTCTGTGATGGGGTGGGGCTTCCCGTCGGCCAGCATCTCAAGTATCTTCTCTTGGGCAGTATTCATCCGGGGTTCGGATACAATACCACCTTTACGATGACTCAGACAGACGTCGCACAGGCCACAGTCGTGGCTGTCAGTCTCACCGAAGTAGCGTAATAACTGACGACTACGGCAGACCTGATCATCAGTGGCATATTGGATGACGGCCTGGATACGCTGGCGGAACTGATCGAGACGTTCTTCATAGATGGCTGGCGTGAACTGTAGGTATTCTTTGTCTTCCCGCCGTTGGGTGTATCTTATGTAAGGTGTCTTCTTCTGAGGGATGAAATGAAGAATATGCCGTTGTCCCAACCCTTTCAGGGTCTGATAGACTTGCTGAGGTTCCAAGGCGGTCTGACTGGCGAGGAAACCCTCGTCGATGTAGTGGTAGTCGGTAAAGAGGCCGCCGTAGTTTCGCAGCAGGGTTGTGATGATCTTATCTTCGTTGGGGGAATTGTTCTCCAACTTATAGAGTTCACCTCGAGAGATGGTGAACATCAGGCGGGCCTGATTGTCCTGTTCCTCCGTATATTCGATGTAGCCGGCGCGAGTGAGTATCTTCAGGGCTGAGTCTACCTGGATGGGAAAGTGATGGAAGGCATGACAGAACTTGTCGATGTTGAACTCAAAGGTATGGTTATAGCCTGATCCAACGCCTATCTGATAGAAGAAAGCCAGATGCTCATAGACTTGCCGGATGTAGTCTTTCTCTGGGAATGTGTCTGCCACGCGCTTCTCAAGTTTCCGCTTGTCTCCGTTGTTATAGAGCAACACGGCATAAGAGCGGAGCCCGTCACGACCAGCACGTCCCGCCTCCTGGAAATAGGCTTCGATGCTGTCGGGACAGTCGATGTGGATTACAACCCGCACGTCGGGCTTGTCGATACCCATGCCAAAGGCATTCGTAGCAACGATTACCCGGGTTTTGCCTTCCTGCCAGGCCTGTTGCCGCTCATCCTTCACACTCGTATCGAGACCAGCATGATAAAATGTGGCTGAGATACCAGCCTTCATCAGGAGTTCGGCATATTCCTTGGTTCGCTGACGGCTTCGGACGTAGACGATAGCAGTACCTTGAAGACGACTGAGAATGTGGATGAGTTGTTCGCGCTTGTCATTGGCTTGTCGTACCACATAGACGAGGTTCTTGCGTTCGAACGACATGCGGAAGACGTTGAATCTCTCACTCCTCACTCCGCACTCCTCACTCCTCGATAACTTTTCGCAGATGTCATCAACGACGGCAGGGGTAGCAGTGGCGGTGAGGGCCAAGACGGGTACGCCAGGCAAGAGTTTGCGGATGTTCGCAATCTCCAGATAGGAGGGACGGAAATCGTAACCCCATTGAGAGATACAATGAGCCTCATCGACGGTGATGAAACTCACTTTCATGTGGCGGAGTTTCGTTTGGAAGAGTTCGGAGGCCAGTCGTTCTGGAGAGACATACAGCAATTTGACATCGCCGAAGATACAATTCTCAAGGGTGATGATAATCTCTTCGTGTGTCAGACCTGAATAGATGGCTGCGGCCTTGATGCCACGTCGAAGCAGATGATCCACCTGGTCTTTCATTAAGGCAATGAGGGGAGTGATGACGATGCTGACACCCTTCTGGGCTAATGCCGGTACTTGGAAGGTGATACTCTTGCCACCACCCGTCGGCATCAGGCCTAAAGTGTCGTGCCCGGAACAGATTGACTCGATGATCTCTTTTTGTATGCCGCGGAAATCATCATAGCCCCAATATTGTTTAAGTATCCCTTTGTATCGATCCATAATTTTGGTTTGCAATTGATGGTTTACAGTTTACAGATGATTACTTCTATAGTCAGAACGGCATGCTAGCATATCATCTGTAAACCGTAAACTGTCAACTGTAAACTAACAATCACTCTTCGCTCGGTTTAATATCTTCTATCTGCAACTGCACCTCGCTACGCTTATAGATATTGTCCTCGATAGTATAGACAATATCAAACGAGCGCTTAGACTTGATATACCGTGCCGACTCACTCTGCCCGAAGGCAATACCGTTAAGTACATTACTCGACTTGGAATCGACGAGTTCCAACTTGATATGTTCCTGCTGACGGCCTACGACCTTTGAGGTGCCGTAGTCATAGACATTGCGGGTACAGAAATTGGGCTTGGGATTGTCAGGTCCATGCGGGGCCAACTTCTTCAGGTCATTATGCAATTTCTTGGTGACGTCCTTGAAATCGATGACAGCATCGATGTCGAGAGTGGCCTCCGTCTGTTCCGGCAGGATATGTTCATCGACATACTTCTGGAACCGACGGCGAAATTCTGGGATGTTCTCTATCTTAAGAGAGAGACCGACAGCATAGGTATGACCGCCGAAGTTCTCCAGTAGGTCGCGGCAGTTCTTAATGGCATCATAGATGTCGTAGCCGGCCACACTACGGGCAGATCCCGTAGCGATGCCATTAAACTTCGTCAGCACCACCGTCGGACGATAGTAGAACTCTGTCAGGCGGGATGCTACAATACCGATAACGCCCTTTTTCCAGTTTTCGTCATAAAGCACAATGCTCGAGGGATGATCCTGATGTACCAGTTTCTCTACGATCTGGTTGGCCTCTTCAGTCATCTGCTTGTCGACATCCTTACGCTGCTCGTTGTATTCATTAATAAGGTGTGCCTCTGATAATGCTTTTGTGAAATCACGTTCTACCAGCAGGTCGACAGCCTCCGTGCCGTTCTGCATACGTCCCGAGGCATTGATGCGTGGCCCGATCTTAAAGACGATATCGTTCATGGTTATCTCCCGTCCCGTCAGTCCACAGATATCCATAATGGCCTTCAGTCCCATCGAAGGACCTGTGTTCAGTTGTTTCAGTCCGTGGTAGGCGAGGATGCGGTTCTCTCCCATGATGGGCACAATGTCTGCGGCAATGCTTACGGCGCAGAAGTCGAGTAGGGGGATGAGCCGGGAGAAGGGGATGCCATTGTTCTTGGCAAATGCCTGCATGAACTTGAAACCCACCCCACATCCACAAAGATGCTTGAAGGGATAGGTGGAGTCTTCACGCTTCGGATTGAGAATAGCCACAGCATCTGGCAATTCATCATCCGGTACATGATGGTCGCAGATGATGAAGTCTATACCCAGCCGTTTGGCATAGGAAATCTCTTCGATGGCCTTAATACCGCAATCGAGAATGATAATGAGTTTAATACCCTTTTCTGCCGCATAGTCCAAGGCCTTAATACTGACACCATAACCTTCTTCATAACGGTCAGGGATATAATATTCAATATTGGAATAGAACTGTTGCAGAAACTTATACACCAAAGCCACCGCCGTACATCCATCGACATCGTAGTCGCCATAGACCATGATACGCTCTTTGCGCCCCATGGCATCGTTCAGTCTGTCTACCGCCACGTCCATGTCGTTCATCAGGAACGGATCTATCAGTTCGTTTAACATCGGGCGGAAGAAACGCTTGGCAGCGCTTTCCGTCTTGATGCCTCGCTGAATGAGCAGGCCAGCGATGATCGGACTCATGCCGATCTTCTCTCCCAGCTCCTTAGCCGCCGTCTGTTGTTCTGATGTAGGTGGTTCGTAATTCCATTTGAAATGCATTAATATATTTATTTTTTATTCTTTCCGCTTCGGTGGCCAACCGCCTTAGTCAGGCTCAAAGAGCGCCTATTAAGGCGATTTAGCGTTCAAAGGTAAGCATAAAAAATGAAATAAGAGCATAATCTGCGTAAATTTTAACAGATTATGCCCTTTTTAACAAATCAATGATGATCTCAGAGACCGAGTTTCTTACGGATTTCTGCGGGGATGGCGTTCTTGTTGATGAGGAAATCCATAGTGTTTGCGGCGATAAATGCCTTAGTCATGTACCATATGCCCTTGTAGTCACCAGATTCTCCCCAGGAGTTCTGCACCATATAGTACTCTTTTCCGTTCTGGTCTTTGGCCACACCGAAGATGTGCATACCGTGGTCGTCTGTCAATTCCCAGTTGTCGAAACGCTCCTGGCGCATCTCCTGTGTCGGTACGATCTCAGGTACGGTACAGCCCAGCGAGTCGATAATGTTGCGCTTCTTTTCGGCAGTCAGTTTCAGCCAGCGGGCCATATCGCTACCAGTAAGACTCTGTGCGGCTTTTGAGTCGACGGCGTAGGCCAGTCCCTGACGGGTGAATCCCTCCTCCGACACATCACCGCCCCAGGCTACGGTATAGCCGTTGTCAATGGCGTTGTCGATAATCTGCATCATCTCGTTCATTGGTACGTTATAACTCAGCGGGAAGCGCCAGTTGTCTTGTACCTCCACAGCGAAGGCTGAATAGAATGGATGGTGGGTGTAACTGGTGATGGAGACATAGTCATCGAGGTTGATGCCGAGTGAGGCGGCAAAGGTCTTCGGAGTGTACTCCTTGCCCTCATAGGTGAACTTCTCAGGGCATTTGCCGAGATAGGCATCGAGGATGCCCTGCAGACCGACCTTCCATTGGTTGCTGATCTTCTTGGCGCTGCTCTTTGAGACGGCTGACACGTAGGGCTCCAACAGCGAGAAGAACTCGTTGAAGTTGTTCAGGGAGTCGCCATAGAGCGAGCCGGGGAAAGGCATTGCCTCCAGCGGACAGATACCGTGGTTCTTCAGCGTAGAGAGGACATCCTCAGAACTGCCGCCCTGTGCAAACTGGCAGTCGCCGTGATATCTTACCACCTGGATGGCGCGCTCCATGTAGGTTTTGTTTGCTACAAAGGCTTCGCAGAGGGTGTATCGCTTGCCTGTGGCTTTCAGGATCTCTGCCTCGAAGAATGAGAGGGTAGAGTAGTCCCAACACGTACCCGAACGGTTCTGGTCCTTGATGGTGGTGATGGGGTTTTCCTTAATAACGGTAAAGACGGGCTTGTTGGCGTCTTTGGCGGCTTCCTTCTTCTTGGCTGCCGATGCACTGAGGACCATCATGCCCATAAGTGCGAAAGTTAGAATCTTTTTCATATAATAATTATAATAGGTAAATAATTCTCATTTATCTTTTTTCGTTTCCTCTATTTCTTCTGTTTCATGAAGTCTTCGAGTTCCTGAGGATGATAAGGGATGCGCTTGTTGCCGAGGAAGCGACAACCGTCGTTCGTGATGAGAATGTCGTCCTCGATGCGGATACCGCCGAAATCCTTGTAGGTTTCGAGCATGTCGAAGTTCAGGAATTCCTTGCAATGCCCGCTGGACTTCCAGTCATCGATGAGGGCGGGGATAAAGTAGATGCCTGGTTCGTCGGTCACCACAAATCCTTCTTCCAGTCTCCGACCCATGCGCAGACAGTTCGTTCCAAACTGCTCAAGGTTCGGACGCGTCTCTTCGTCGAAGCCCACATAGATCTGTCCGAGTCCCTCCATGTCATGAACGTCCATACCCATCATGTGACCGAGTCCGTGAGGCAGGAACATGGCATGGGCACCGGCAGCAACAGCCTCGTCGGTATCACCCTTCATCAGGCCGAGTTCCTTCAGGCGTTCTGTCATCCTGCGGCACACAGCGAAGTGCACATCCATGTATTTCACGCCGGGCTTAGCCACCTCTAGCACGTAGTCGTGACACTCCTCGACTATGGAGTAGATCTCCAACTGCCGTTGGCTGAACTTTCCATTGACAGGCATTGTTCGGGTATGATCGGAGCAGTAATCGTCGAGTTCGCAACCTGCATCGCAGAGCACGAGGCGTCCGTTCTCCAAGGCGGCATCTGACGGGGCACCATGCATGATTTCTCCATGCTGGGAGAAGATGGTTGCGAAACTGTTGCCTTGGGCCATGCTGCGTGCGATACCATCCACCTGTCCGGCTATGAATCTCTCTGTCACGCCTGGCTTGATAAGTATCTGGGCGAGGGTATGCATATTGTAACCCACGTTACAGGCCCGTTCGATGGCCTCTATCTCCTGCGGTTCCTTGGTGGCACGCATCTTTACGACGGCCTGGATCAGTCTCAGCGAAGCCTTCTCCTTCTGTTGGTTCGGATGGATGCCCAGCAGGTCCATGATCTGGATCTTCGTGTCATATCGGTATGGCGGCAGGAAGTGTATGATCTGTTTCTGGGCGATAGCCTTATCACAAATGGCCTTCAACTCCTTCACGGGAGCCGTCTTGGTAATGCCCACTTCGGCAGCGAGGTCGGCTACGGATGGTGTAAAACCCATCCATACGATATCCTCAACGTCGATATCATCGCCGAGCAGCATCTCTGAGTCGCTGTCGATATCTATGACGCCCACCAGGCCTTCACGGTGCTGACCGAAATAGTACAGAAACGATGAGTCCTGCCTCATGGGAGAATACGCATTGGCGGGGTAGTTGGCAGGCGACTCATTGTTGCCGAAAAGGATGACGACACCGCTTCCCACGAGCCTTTTCAACTCGGCACGGCGGCTGATGTAAGTATCTTTACTGAACATAAATTCTTTTAATTATTCAATTTTGATGCAAAGATACACATTTTATTTAAATTCTTCATGCTTCTTTCACTTTTTTTCGTACCTTTGCAGCCAAATTTGATTTCAAAGACTATAATATCGATATGGGAAAAGTAATTCTTACTGGTGACCGCCCCACCGGAAAACTCCATTTAGGGCATTACATCGGCTCGCTACGCCGTCGGGTTCAGTTGCAGAACGAAGGCGACTACGACCGTATGTTCGTATTCATGGCCGACGTACAGGCTCTTACCGATAATGCCGATAATCCCGAGAAGATCCGCCAGAACATCATCGAGGTGGCCCTCGACTATCTGGCCGCAGGACTCGACCCAGAGAAGTGCGTGCTCTTCATCCAGAGCCAGATACCTGAACTCGCAGAACTCACCACCTACCTGATGAACCTTGTCTCCGTCAGTCGCGTACAGCGCAATCCGACGGTGAAGACCGAAGTCAAGATGCGTGGCTTCGAGGGCGAGAGCATCCCACTCGGGTTCTTCTGCTATCCGGTGTCACAGGCTGCCGACATCACGCTCTTCAAGTCTACGACCGTTCCTGCCGGAGAGGATCAGGAGCCGATGCTTGAGGTGACGCGTGAACTCGTACGTCGCTTCAATCAGGTCTACGCTCCCGTGCTTGTCGAACCGAACATCCTGCTGCCAGAGAACCTCACCGCCCGCCGCCTGCCTGGTACCGACGGCAAGGAGAAGATGTCGAAGTCGCTCGGCAACTGCATCTATCTCTCCGACTCGGCTGACGATGTGTGGCAGAAGGTGCGCTCAATGTACACCGATCCGGAGCATGTGAACCTGAATGATCCCGGCCATGTGGAGGGCAACGCCGTCTTCACATACCTCGACGCCTTCTCCTGCGACGAGGACTTCAAGGAGTTCTGGCCCGAGTATCAGAACCTTGACGAACTGAAGGATCACTACCGTCGTGGCGGTCTGGGCGACATGAAGTGCAAGAAGTTCCTCAACCAAGTACTTAATAAGTTCCTCGAGCCCATGCGTCAGCGTCGGGCTGAGTTCGAGAAGGATATCCCCGAAATCTACAACATTCTGAAGAAAGGAACTGAGCAGGCACGCGAGGTCGGCGCCCAGACGATGGACGAAGTACGCAAGGCTATGCGTATTGATTACTTCAACGATGCCGAACTCATCCGCCAGCAAGCAGAGAGATTCGCCAAGAAGTAAAAAGTAAAACAACTTGTTTTGGTGTCGTAGAAGGCATTCCTTACTATCGTGGAAGGCATTCCTTACAGACCAAAACAAGTTGTTTTACTTTTGTGTTCCCCCTATCTTATAATAATCTTCTTGCCATCTTTGATGTAAAGGCCCTTGCCGGCATGCTTCACTCGCTGCCCTCTGAGATTGTAGAGAGCCTGGCTGTCAGGACTTTCGGACGTCTTGGTTGACAGGATGGCCGTACCGGCATCCCAGCCTGCGGAGAGATCCTCGAGGGTAATCACACGGTCGTCGCCCATACACTTGGCCCACTCTTCCTGACTGGTCTGGTTCACGTATTTGCCATCCCAGGTCTGATACCAAGGCATCCACCACGACCAGACGGCCTCGTCCTCTATCTCTTTGTCGATATCGGGTATAGGCCCGTTCTCAGAGAGGGCGACGATCTTCTTGCCGCCGGTAAGTGACTTCAGTTTGTCGAATGTGGCATAGTTGCTGGAGTAGTCGCCTGGTTGATTGTAGATATCGGCAGATACGATGTCGTAATAGGCCTCACCAGGGTTCCAGTCGGAATCGTTTTCGCCGGCGTTCCAAACCCAAATGAGGTTATGGACACCTTTCACATTCACCATCTCATCGAAGACCAGACGGTATAGTTTTATGAATGCGGCAGCATTCTTGTCCCGTCCCCACCAGAACCAGCCGCCGCTGGCTTCATGGAGCGGGCGGAAGATGCAGGCCACGCCCGACTCCTGCAGTTGGAGGAAATAGTCGGCGATGGTGTGGATGTCCTTGACGATGTACTGGTAGAGTTCGGATGCTGTGTTCCAACTGCCGTCGGCATTGAGGGCATCGGCAATCTTTACGTTGCACTTATCGGAATAGAAGTCGTCTGTGCCCCGGCTGGGATCATGCCAATGCCAAGTGAAGGCGGGGATGCCGCCACGGGCATAGAGGTCTTTTGCCAGCGCAACGGCCTTGTTGGTATAATCCTTACACCAGCCTTGGTCCTCTGAGCGACCTGTAGCGAACAGGAAGTCGAAGCCAACGAGAGCGGGGTATTTGCCAGATGCCTCATAGACGGCCCTCACGTCGTCATGCTGGGTGATGTCACCGTTGGCCGATCCCATGTCGCCTGTCATCATGCCTGAGATGGTCTTCTGCCCGAAGTTGTCGCAGAGGAAGGCATACATCTTCTGGGCTGCCTCAGAAGCATTGGCATCGGCTGGCGCCGGATTCACATTGAACTCAATGGCTTCGGCGGTACCGGCAGAGACGCGTATGTAGTCGATGAGATACCAAGTCCAACTGGGAGTAATCTCGATGGTGTTATCGCCGGCATTCATCTTGAAGGTGCCGATCTCGGCTTCGCCAACACCTTGGACTGCTGTATGGAAGGTGCTGCTGTTTCCATTGACGGAGATGTTGACGACCTTGTCGCCCCATTGTCCGTCATAGCCGACATAGATGCTATATTTCCCGCCCTCCGCTGCGGCATAGGTGAAGGTAATCTTGCTGTTGTTTTCTTTCATGGCAAGGGCCTTTCCGCCAGAATACAAGTCGTTATCGACAAGTTCACAATTCTCATAGGTGGCTTCTTCGGCCTCTATCTTTGTCTCGCTCTGGGCGTTGGCGAGACAGAATCCGTTGGCCATGAGTGCCAGAATCAAAAATACTTTCTTCATTTTATTAGTAGTTGAATGTTGTTTTGCCGATGCAAATTTAAAGGAAATAACCGAACTCTCCAATTAAAAAAGATGGAAAGATCGGTTATTTCAACAATAATGTCAATCTTCGCAAAGAAAGTATTATTTACTGTTTGTCAAGCAAGTCAGGCCTTAGGCGGCGGGTGCGCTCCATAGCCTGGTCAAGTTCCCACTCACGGATCTTGGCCTCGTTGCCGCTGAGGAGGATATCGGGCACCTTCCAGCCTTTATAGTCAGCAGGACGGGTGTAGATAGGAGCAGCGAGGATGTCATCCTGGAAACAGTCGCTCAAGGCACTCTGTTCGTCTCCAATGACACCAGGCACCACACGGATGACGGCATCGGCAATCATCGCTGCCACCAGTTCGCCGCCAGTGAGTACGAAGTCGCCGATAGAGATCTCACGGGTGATGAGATGGTCGCGGATGCGCTGGTCGATGCCTTTGTAGTGGCCCGCGAGGATGATGAGATTACCCTTGAGCGAGAGTTCATTGGCGATATGCTGGTCGAAGCGCTCTCCGTCAGGGGAGGTGAAGATGACCTCGTCGTAGTCGCGCTCGGCCTTCAGCGCCGAGATGCAGCGGTCGATGGGTTCACACTGCATAACCATACCCGCCGAACCGCCGTATGGGTAGTCGTCGACACGGCGCCACTTGTCGAGTGTATAGTCACGCAGATTATGAAGACGTATCTCTGCCAGTCCTTTCTTCTCAGCACGTGCAAGGATAGACTCGTGGACGAAGCCCTCGAGCATCTCCGGCAGGACGGTGATGATATCTATTCTCATTCTGCCAGAATCATTTGGGTACGAAGAGCAGTTTCTTCTCTTCTTTCTTCGGCTGTGACTTGCTCTTGGCCTTCTTCTTGACCTTGCCGGTAGCATTGACGACAGAAGGTTTCTTGTCTTCGCCGTTCTCTTTCTCATTTTCCTTGGCCGAAGCGGAACCGCCTCTGACGCTCACCTCGAAGGGATAGGAGATGGTAGGACAGCCGTCTTCCGTGATGTCAACATTAAAGCGCACGGTGGGATGCGTCCAGCCGAACATACGAGCAGTATAACTCTCCTCTGTCATCTTGCTAAAGGAGCAGACGACGGAGTCTTCTGCCTCGATGTTCACGTCACGGAAGTAGTTCATACCGTCGCGCTGGCCAGTGTTACGGATAACGATCTCTGCAGTCAGCACGGAACCGACAATCTGGTGGGAAAGCATCTTGGCCTCATAGTTGTTGATATACCATTTATTATAAGGTATGATAGCGGGTGTGAACTTCAGACCGTCGTAGTTGAGCGAGAACTTGATAGTCGAGGGGGTAGGCTCCAGACCGATATCCTCTGGGATGTTGAACGTCGTCTCGTAACTAAGCACGGCGGTCTCCACATTGACGTTCTCGCGGCGGGTGTCGATGTTGATGCGGCAGTTGTCCTCGGCACTTGTCAACGTCATCAGCGAGAGGGTCATGTAAGGCGGACAGATTACCTTGATGTTACTCTTGGCAGTCTTGTGCTCGAAGCCTATGTCAAGCCCTTCGTTCAGAACGAAGCGACAAGAGACATTAGGGTCGATGCTGACGACACCGAACTTGCCTTTTTGCTTTACCAGCGCCTCGTTGCCCCACACCTTCGTTACATCATCGAACTGTGCGGGAAGCACTTCCTTGCCTTCGCATTGGAGGCCGAGAAGTTGGGTGCCATTGTAGACAATGGCCTTAATGGTACTCTTCGGATCGGGTTGTTTCTCCCTGGGTACATCGATACGACGCGATGGCTGGCCCGTGTAGCCGATGCCGGTCAGACGCATCAGATGGTCGAATGTCATCACACCCTGCTTGCATGTGATGCTGTAACCTTTTTCCTCTGTGTTGACCTTCACAGGGCGCTCATTGGCAGTGACACGTGTTTTCTTATTCTCAGGATTGTTGTCTGTAGACATCGGAGTCAGGGTACCTTTCCTATAATCGTAGATAAAGAAACGCTTTTTAAGCACGATGATGCAAGTACCGTTGCTCGAGGCGGAGATGAAGTCGATGTCTTCCTTGTCGTATTCCTCTCCCAGATTCAATTCCGCCGACTGACCAGTCTTTGCGTCAATCACGTCGTATGTGTAGCCACCGTCGAGGACATGCTTCAGCGATTTGGGCACCCGTACCCAGGCATAACCTTCGCAGAAGGGTGAGGCATAGGCATATGGGCCAATGGCACTGCCGTCTTCGGCACGTACATACCAATAGCCGGTAGAATTATGAACAGCCAGATAGCCGTCGGAGAAACGGCTCATGCTACCGAGTTTGTACTGATGTGCGGTGAATTCGTGAATTTCTCCCTTATCGCTTGTATAGCCGATACACTTGCCCTCGTTAAAGAGCAGGCCCATGTGGGAGTTGAATGGGGATATACTGTCATACTGCAAGGGTACGATTTCCTTCTCAGTGGCATCGAGAATGCCGTATTTGTCGCCTTGCGAAACAATATAATATCCGTCGCCGAGCATACGGATATGTTCGTACGAAGGATGAATCACCCATTTGGCCACTTGGGCACTGGCGGCAGTAAATGTGAAAAGCGAAATTATGAAAAGTATCTTTCTCATCTATATATTATAAACTATAAACTATTAATCTGTTTAATGGTCTCGTCGATTTTTCTTTTGAATACAAAGTCCTGACTTTGTTCTGCCTGACGACTGGCTGTCTGGAGTAACTGACGGGCTTTGGTAAAGTCTTGGCTGACAGTAATGGCATTCAGATAATAGAACGAAAGCCAATAGAGCGACTTATAATCTGCAGAGTCGGTCACGGAGATAGATTTCTCCAACCACTGGATCGCTACCTCATTAATATCAGACGAGGGTATGCCATTGCTATTGATTTGAAAGCCCAACAAACGCTTTCGGCGATCAGACTCTGTGTCTGTCGGAATCCAGGCATAAGTGTAAGCCATCTCATGAATGGCTCCTTGATGGCCTTTCTGAGCCAATTCGGCCATCCGAGTGAGGGCATTCTTGATGCTGTCAGGACTGTTTTGATTGAACAGAGCCATACAGGTTTCGAACTCTATGGCTTCGGCACGTTTTATGAGAGAGTCGGTATTGACGGTTGAGGTTTCCTGTGTCTCTGTCGTGGAATCGTCATTGTCAAACAGGAAAAAAGCAGTAATGGCAATGATAATGGCAGCGACGGCTCCAAGAATGACATAGAGGTTCTTGTTTGATTTCTGGGGTTCGGAAGGGGCTGAGCCTATAACGGTTCCCTTGCTGGGAGAAGCCCCTACGACGGTGCCTTTGACAGAGTTGTCAGCAGGTTGCAAGTACTCATTAGGGAGTTGCATGGTCGTAGCCTTTGCTTTCGGCTCTGCGGCAGGAACTGCATTCCGCAGTTCGGGATGTCGAATGGCGCGGATAGCAGTCTCTTCCAACTGATCGGCACTCGGACGGTTCCAAGGTTCTTCCTGCAGACAATCGTCGAGCGTTTTCTTCAACAATGGCGAGAAGTCTCCCGGCAATTCGGGTATCTCGGCACCCTTTCGCTGCAGTAGTCCGCCATCGTTGCCGAAGGGAAGCATGCCGGAAGTCAGTTCATAGACAGTGGAACCCAACGAATAAATGTCGTTTGCCATCACTGGCAGATTGTTGCGGGAGAAGCGTTCAGGAGCCATATAGGAGATAGTACCGGCGGAGAGTAAAGCCATGTCCTGATTGGACACACGGCTCAGCGACTGCTTGACTTGTGTGCTGACACCAAAGTCGGTGAGCATGTAGTCGCCGTTGTCGTTGAGAAGGATATTGGCGGGTTTGATGTCCTGATGAAGCACGGGGGGATTCATGGCGTGGAGATAGGCGAGGGCGCTGGCGCAGTCGCGTAGGAGTTTCCAGGCTTCTTCCTCATCCATTTTGCCGACCATCTTTCCAATGTTTCCCTGTTCGCAGAATGGCAGTATCAGATAGGGTCTGTCACCGCTGATGGCAAAGAAAAGGGGACGGAGCAGGTTCTTGTGATTAGCATTCACCATGAGCGCAAACTCATGGGTAAGAATGTCTTTTCCGTCTTCATCAATGCCGGTTGTGGGGTTATAAATTTTCAGGGCAAGGGTTACTCCAGTCTGGATGTCTTTTACTTTCCAGACCTCAGAGAAGGCCCCCCGCCCTAATAGTTCTTCTTGTTCGTATCTTTCGTCAAATATAGCCATTTTATTAAGTACTATTCAATGTGATGTTTAGAAGATATATCCGAGTGTGAAGGAGAGACCGCGGAAACGCTCTTTCTCCTCCTTTTTGCTAAGATTGTCGTAATAACTGCAGAAGGGGGTGATGTCAGCCTTCCAGGCTGCACCAACAGAGACGCAGCGGGCTAATATCAATTTTATACCTGCCTGATATCCCAGTTGGAAACGATTATAGTCATTGTCGATCATTCTGTGGTCGTCGAAGATCTTATACGTTTCACTGTGACCGTGAATATCGGTGATTTTTTCCTCTCCGTAGATGTTCCATTTCACGTTGGCACCTCCATAGGGTACAATCCAAAAGCCATCGGAAACGGGAAAGCGGAAAGCGATGTTGAGGGGAATCTTCAAGTTATAGAACGACAGGCTGCTTTTAGTTCCGCTTTCGAGTCTCTCAGAAAACCATGAGCCGCTGGTCTCAAAGCCCAATTCTATGGAGGCAGGGCTCTGGCCTAGCGCATAGTTGTAACTGAAGCCGATAGTGGCAGTATGGTAGAGTCTGTCTTCTGCACCATGGGCTGTCGTCGCCAGTTTCAAGGGAGAGTACTCAACATAAAAGTTACACCAGCCTTCATCTAGGTCATCATAATAAGTGGTCTGGTGGTAACTGGAATAACGAGTTGTCGGACGCTGGGTGTCGTATTCTGGATGATAGTATCCGTCGCCATCGTATTGGGCGAATGACACCTGACACATGGTGAGTAGGAATGCTACTGTTGTTAGTCTAATGATTTTCATATAGTTTGACTTCTTTAATGTGATCGCGCATGTCTGTTTGATGAACCTCCGCTGTATGAGCCGCTTCTTTGTGAGCCTCCACTACGCATGCCGCTGTTGCGCATGCCGCCACCCTGAGAGCCATAGGAACGATTTGGCTGGCGATGACCACCTCCATAGTTTGAACCGTAGTTTGAGCGACGGGGTGGGGGTACTTCTTCCCTGAAAGTGATAGGCGGGTCTTGAGCGACACGTCTGCGGGGTGATATGTCATTAACGGGAACGGCTCCGTTGGCTACGTTGGTGTTTCTGCCTAAAAGACTGTTGATGGCATTTTGGGCTGCAGCACGGTGCCTGCCGTTGGGGAAGGAATTAAGATATGATTCATAGTCATTGACAGACTGGCAGGCATAGAAGATGGCATCATCATTTCCTGGATTGTTCGTCTGATGCTGAGCCGGTACATTCTTGACTGGCTTTGAGGGAGCAGATTTTATGATGATGCGGTCATCTGCTTTGACAGTTTTTGTAGTAGTTGTAGTAGTTGGTTTTGCAGCAACAGGTTTTGGTGTCTCGGGGACAAACAACTGTTGGGTTTTGGGGGTAGTGGGCTTGATATTATCCTGACTGCTCTTCAACGCATCGATACGCTGGCGAGTCTTGGAAATCTGGGCCTCATTTTGTTTGTTGAAGTACATTACTATACCCGAAAGAAGGGCAACGATAAGGAACGTAGCGGCAGCAATTATCAGTCCGTTACGCTGGTTGTTGCTAAGATGCAGCCCAGATTTCTTCTCAGTGGTGTCTGATTTCTCTTGTCTCTTGTTGATGACAGGTGCAGATGGTTGATATTGATTTCTTACATAGTGGGGAGAAGGCTTTGGCTGTGGAATCTCCGGTTTAGGCGATTCTACTGGCAGAATGGGAGCAATCGGTTTGTTTTGTAAGCGGGCTGTCGCTAGTTCATTGATTTGTATGGCCGTCGGACGGTTCCACGTCTCTGCAGCCAGACAAGATGTGACAAGGTTAATGAGTTCTGGAGAGAATGGTCCCTCGATGGCTGGGATGCGTGCTCCATTCAATTGTACACAACCACCCATGCCTTCCCAAAGCACATCACCTGTCATCAGTTCGTAGAGTGTCATTCCGAAGGCCCAAATGTCGCTAGCCAGCACCACCAGCGGCTTTTCGGAAAAACGCTCTGGCCCCATATAGGCAATGGTTCCGGAACTGCTGATATTGTTGTTGGTACGGCTCATCTTCGTCCGGAAACTGCGGCTGATGCCGAAGTCTGAGATGACATAACGGCCGTCGCTGGTGATAAGGATGTTGTCGGGTTTGATGTCTTGATGAACGATTGGGGGCTGCTGACTGTGCAAGAATGCCAGTCCACTGGAGACGTCAAGGATGAACTTCCAGATCTCCGACTCAGACATCTTTCCAATACGGTTGATTACAGAGCCGTTGGCACAATAAGGCATCACCAAGTAAGGACAATTGTCGCAGACATCAAAATGGTTGATGTTAAGCAGATTTGGATGACGCAATTTGTAGGCAACCTTGAACTCATTGCGGAATTCTTCAAGACCTTTTGGATCCAGCGTGCCATAGAACTTAATTGCGACATCGATATCAGCAAGCAGGTTGTGTGCCAGCCAAACGTCACCGAAACTGCCTTGACCGAGATGACGCTTGAGTTCATAATGCTCGGCTACGATACTTCCTTCCTTGAATGTCATATTTAACGACTATTTATTTCATGTAATTCATCAGTTGGTTCCAGTAGGGGGTCACTGTCGCCAAAAAGGTCTGCTTCACAGGATCATTATCTTTTGCCAGCCAGATATAGGTCGCGCATCCAATGATCATCAGCAGAAGGAGAATAAGAAATACTTTCCACTTTTTTGTTTTGGTACGATGGCCGATGACCTCGCTGCGAACTGTGGTAGAGAGGTTTTCTTCCTCTTCGACACTTTCTTCTGTATTCTCTTCTTCCACCTGTTCTTCCTCAGCCTTCGGTTCTTCTTCAGGTTCTTCATCAGTCTGAATGTTGGCAAGAGCAATAGTCACATTATCGTAACCACCGGCAGAAAGGGCTGCAGAAATTAACTCATTCTTACACTCCATGGGATCCTCGTGATATTTGATCATCGTGTCGAGAATCACGTCGTCGTGGCAGATGCCGCAGAGACCGTCACTGCAAAGCATGATGATATCGCCGTTGTGCAGTTGATAGATACGTGTCTCTGGATTAGCACGGTTTTCGACGTCGCCCAGACAGCGGGTGATGACATTCGACAACGGATGGTCGTGCATCAATTCCGGATTCAGTTCTCCCTTGTCGACAAGTTCTTGGACGTAGGAGTGATCTTTCGATAACTGAATCAGTCCGTGCTGCTTGTTAAGCACATAACAGCGGCTGTCTCCACACCAGCAAACGTATGCTTTGTCGCCAAAGATCCATGCCATGACAATCGTTGTGCCCATGCCTCTGGTGGAAGCATCTTCCTTGCTGTGGTTGAAGATGTTAAGATCGGCCTCCTTGACCACATTCTTCATGAACTCCTGGATATCCTTGTCGTTACTGATGGCACCCTTGATCAGTTCGGGACTGAATTTCTTCTGGATAGTCTCAACGGCGATGGCAGAAGCCACCTCGCCAGCATTGGCACCACCCATGCCGTCAGCCACGACAAGGAGGGCACCAAACTCCCCCAGGTCGGCGTAGGGGCCGGCCTGGGGGATGAGCCATTCAGAAGTGCTTAGGTCACTGGAGACAACAAAATTGTCCTCATTGTTCTGCCGGATCAGTCCGACATTCGTGCCTGCAGCAAGTTTGATTTTTACTTCTGACATATTTTAATTAAGTTTTATCTTACTCTGTGGATCGGAACGATACGAACCTCACCACCGAAATTACCTACGTTGACGCCAACAACACGATAACTGCCGTTGCTCTCCTTGAAGAAGGCGGGTGAACCGGTAAAGCCAAAGTTGGTAGAGGCATCTTGCAGGGTGATGAAATGTGCTGCCAGACGAGAGGTGCGGCTTGTGAAGTACTTGATGTAATTTGAGAGCACCTGAATGTCTGTCCTGCCAGAGAAACCAGCAATCACCACTTCCTCGCTACCCTTCAGACTCTGTGCTGTAGGAATGTCAACAGGCAGACCGCCAGGAGCACCAAGTGACAGAGAGGCTGCATTATGGGAGTTGTCGGTGTAGTAGGTCACAACGAACTGTTCACGAGTACGCTTGGTGTACTTGATGTCAACACCCCAACCTTTGACGCGCTTGATGACATCCTTACGGATTTCGACAAAGTCCTTACCGTCGTATGCCTCGAGTGATGCCAGGTCGAACTGGGTATTGCTGAAGCGGAGCGGATGACCAGAACCACGGGTAGAGTAGGCCTCGAAGTCGATGATCACGTGGAAACCTGCTGCGACATACTCTGCCAACAACTGACGCCAATCATCGCGATAGACATTGCGGTATACCCAAGGCTGGAGGTTAGAACGAGCAGTGATGAACTTACCACCGATGACGAAACCTGTACCGACAACCAACTGACTGGTGGCAATACCCGGATCGTAAGAGTTACCATCACGTTCAAGGGTAATACGCTTCACTTTCAAAGTATAGATATCGTTGTAGTAATTGACGATATTGTCAGATGCGCCAGCAGACTGTTTAGCAGATTCTGCGATTGTCGGGTTCGACTTGTCAATAAAGTCGTTTCTGTTGCCTGGGTTAACGGCCACGCCATCTGCGGATACCATAGCCTGCTCAGAGTTGTCCCAACGCTCTTCACCATCGGTGATAGGACCTGTAGAACCGAGGCCGGCATCTCCTCCTGTTACATCAGCAATGGCTGATGAAGCCTGACTTCCTGATGAAGAGCCAGAAGCCACTGCATCGTCTTCATCATCATCGTCGAAACCGTACTCTGCCATCTTAGCCTTTGTAGAGGCCAGTCTCTGTGAAGCGTTGTTATAAGCATAGACCACACGCACACGCTCCTGCTGAACTTGTCCGAGTTGTTGCTTCACCTCCTGGTTGTTGGGATCAGCGGCGAGTTGTGCTGTCAGTTGTTGTTCCTGAACCTCAAGATTAGCCTTTAACATGCCGAGAGAATCTACCTGGGCTGAATACATGGCCATCTCCTGACGGAGTGCCTGGTTGTCAAGGTGCAGTTTGTAGTTCCATGCTCCAAAACCGAGGATAACGAGTAACAGGAGTGCTGCCAGTGCCCAGATAGCACGGCGATAAGGACGGAGAGCCTGCTCGCGGAACAGATTCATACGCTCTGTGAGTTTGATGCTAGAGGTCAGTCCCTGCTTGCCTTGTGGCTGGATAAAGCCGAGGCGAGGACCATTGACGGAGAGTTGAATCTCATCACCAGACTGCAGATAGTAAGTTCCCTGGATAGGACGACCGTTGACTAAAGTGGGATTAGAGGTTGACAGATGAATCAACTGCCAATTGTTGCCGTCGCGAACGATAGCGGCATGCTTACGACTGACAGTGTCAAAAGATTCGTCATAACGAACCTGACAAGAAGCATCACGACCGATCTCAATCTGATCGATAATGATTTTCTGTGACTCACCAGCACTGTGATACTTACTGCTGGTCTTGTGCTCCAGGATGTAATACGTACGTCCTGATCCGTTGAAGATGGCACCCATACCTGCTCCTACTGAGCCGGCAACTGTGCGTTTGTAATTGTTTTGAGTTTCCATATAATTTATAATTAAAGGGTTAATTAATAATTTTCGAATCTGATGGTGACATCACCGATGGCGATGATATCACCTGCTCTTAGATAGAAGCCGTTGCCTGTGACAGGCTTGGCGTTAACATATGTGCCGTTGGTGGAATTCATCCACTGACGGTGCTCACTCCGCCACTGACCGTCACGGATTACCCACTGTCCTGAACTGGGATCTCGTTCGATGGTACAGTGGAAGCGTGAGATAAAGTCACTGAAGTCCGACTTGATTGTAATAGCATTTCCTGGCTGTCTGCCAATAGTAAGAATCCTTCGCCCAGCATCAACTATCTGACTCAGATTATAGGTCTTGCCATATTCTTCTCCTTGAAGTATTCTTAATTGGAAGCCGTGTGTCTGCTGTTGGGGTGAGTAAGATTGTACCATCCTGACAGGCTCACGATAGTTGCTGCCTGCCTGCTGTGGCAATAGACGGAGTACGTCTTGTACCGATTGCAGCCTTAACTTGAAGTCAGGCGTCAGACAGCCTTCTATCAGTCGTGTCCATTGCTGACCGTTGGGGACATTCTGCAACAAGCCACGATTCCAGATGCCATCCTTTCCTCGCTTCTGGTATTCTGCCAGGTCATTGTGTGACTCCAATGAGCCAAAAGGCAACTGGCCCGTCAGCAATTGGAACACGAGCACGCCAAAAGAGAATATATCCGTAGTAGGAAGAACGGTAGCACCACCTCTTGCACGTGTCACCTGTTCAGGAGGCATATAAGCATAGGTGCCGAAGATCTGATTGGGCTTGCCGAAAATGTTACGTTGCGTCATACGGTGCGTACGGTCTCCTGAGATGCCGAAATCTGTCAGGGCCGCCTTACCATTCTGTTTGAACAATACATTCTCGGGCTTAAGGTCGCGGTGTACCTTTCCTCTGTCGTGCAATGCATTGAGACCAACAAGGATATCCTGGCAAATCTGAATGGTCCTGCTGTCGGGCTTGCCGAGTAATGGCTCCAAGTCACCACCAGGACAATACTCCATCACGATGTAGGGATTACCCCCTACGATGCCGTAACTCAGGGAACGAACCAAGTTGTCACAGTCGATCTGACCCGTCTTGAACTCCATCTCGAAGCGGTCCATGAGGGGTTGCCGGATCTCTGCCGGCACCTCCCATAGCCTCAGGAGTTTCAAGGCATACTTCTCACCCCGACTGTCTTCGACGAGATAGACTGCGCCGAATGAACCCTCGCCGAGGGACTTCTTGACGCTGTATCTGCCGTCGATGACGTTTCCAGGCTGGAAGTCACATCTGTCTACAACTTGATAGGTAGTACTCACTTTTTTCAGGAGTTATTCTGCTTCAAACTTGAATCTTCTGTCTCCCAAAACAAGCACATCACCTGGCTCAATAGCCAATTTGCGGTTTGCCTCAAGATAGGTTGACCCTAGTTCACTGCGATTAATTACATACCACTTGCCTTCTTCACAAATCAGTTCGGCCTGCTCCTTAGAGGTGATGGTGCGATTGTCTTTCTCTGTGTTCTCTCTGTTCAGGATGATGGAGTCTCCCTCGTAGTCGTTTGTGAAAGCCTCCGTAATCTCACCCTCTTCAGGGATGATCGTCAGATGACATTTGGGCTTCGGGGGCTCTGGTGGAGGGGTCGGCTTATGCTTAATGGCGCGAACTGTCGGGAGATGGATACGCTCACCGCATTTCGGGCAGAAACTAAAATCGAGGGATACCATCGTACCGCACTTCTCGCATTTCACTTCCTCGGCAATGTCCAGTCCCAGATCCTCTGCCATCTTTTGCACTGGCTGCTGGATGTTTTGCACCGGCTGCTGGATGGCAGTCTGAGCAGCGCCTAAACTCGTGCCGCAATTCGGACAACTATTGAAGTTGCCGACCACGGGATAGCCGCAATTCGGGCAACTCTTGGGTGCTTGGGCAACCGTAGCATTAATGGCTGCCGGATTCTGGAGGTCGGCACTGTTGACGATTCTGGTAGGTCTGGGTGCAGGCTCGGCATGCTGTGCGTTGATGACCGTTGGTCTTGGCATCGCTTCTCCACCTTGATAATTCGGAACATTGACACCCTGATAAGGATCCTGATACTGGGATCCTCCTGCCTGAAGCGGGTGTCCGCATTTTACGCATACACTACTACCTGGAGCGTTGTCCCAGCCACAATTGTTACATCTCATACTTATTTATTTTAGTTATGGTAAATATATGTTATTTCTGATCAACTCTGATGATAAACTCTTCGTTCTGACTCTCAATACGGATATAGCCGGTACGTCCGCTCTTGTATTCCGGGTCGTTCTTGCCCAGCGGGTCAGCCTTGATGGTGATCTCATTGCCACTGGTGACTGTCACGTCACACCAGTCGGGGAACTTTGTGAGTTCCCAGTTTTTGTTGTCAGAATAGAGTGTGTCGCTGTTGCAACTGATACCCACCTTCTGGGTTCCGCCCTTGCGCTTGTTGAACTTCACATCAGCCTTGGTCGCATCGATATGGGGCTTGTTGCCCTTCTGCGTCAACTTGATGAAACGCGTCACCTGGTCGTAGATGACGGTGATACCGGTCTGACGGCCTAATGTGCTGCTGGTGGCCAGACAGGTCACTTGTAGATTTTTTCCGTCCATCGACTTACCCAGTTTGCACCAACTCTCGTGCTCAGAGGCTACATTCGCAATCCAGTCGCTGCTTTCCGGCAATGTCTCCACACCGACCATCTTCGTGTCCTCACCAGAGTCAAACGACAGGCTATATGTGCTGAGTGTCAACTGCTTCGAGGGTGTGGCTTTCTTCGAGTCGTCTTCACCACCGCTTCTCTTTTTCTTGGCAAGGCGATTACACTTGGCAATCTGTGCCTTGCACTTCTTTACATTGGCAGCACTCTTGTTGATGGCCATAGATGCCTTAAAACTGGCGATGGCTTCCTGATAGTCGCCTTTGTTCATCAGGGCGATACCTTTGTTATAGGATTCATTGGCGCTTTGGGCGTAGGTGACCATAGGGGTGAAGCACAGCAGCCCAATGATCATCATCAGTTTACTAATCGTTTTCTTCATCATTGTCTTTTGTTTCGTTATCTTGGTTGTTGAGTAGGTCTTCGATGAGTGGCTTGATAGCGTCGGCCCTCGTACGGAATTCCTGAACATATTCTGCGCCAGAATCCAGATTCTTGTAGATACCCAGGAGAGCCGTTTTAATAACATCCTGCTGTTGCTCAGCCAAGCCGGACACGCTGGCATCAAGTGAATCTTTGTCTGTCAGGGCTTCATCCAATTTGACGAGTGCCTGTCGATAGATGTCTTCTACCTTATTATAAATAGAGGCATCCGTATATTCGTCAGGATGGTTCAGAATGATCGTGTCGGCTTTCTCCTTGATGATGAGTGCCTCTTGAATCCTCTCCTGAGCGAGGGAGTCGTAGTTCACACGAGGGGTAACCTCTACCACAGCAGGCTGTTTCTCATCACTGCCGCCAGAGAATACAAACGCCAGGATGGCTATCAATGCCACAACGCCAATGATGGATCCGATGATCACATTCTTGTTCGAACCTTTTTGTAGAGGCTTGCTTTTCTTGATGGAAGGGTCAGGCTGTGCAATGGGAGCCTGAGGCTGGGCAGTATCTTTCATCTTCACATCTTCTTTGGGTTCTGCAGGAACAACTGGTACGGGTTCTGGAGCAGGAGCCTCTACGGATGTCGTAATGCCGTGCATGTGATTGTAGGTCATCTCCTCAATCTTACTGGCAGAGGGACGATCCCATGTCTCTTTGGCGATACACAGTGTCACAATATCTTTCAGTTCCTGTGAATAGTCACCTTCAATAATAGGAATGTCTGCACCATTCTTCTGGAGCATGCCTCCGTGATTCCCAAAGGGAGGAAGACCCGTCATCAATTCATACATCATTGCACCAAGCGACCATATATCGCTGGCCATGATCGGCTTGGGATTGCTGCTGAAGCGCTCTGGTCCCATATAAGCCAGTGTACCGCCACTTTGTTCCTGAGCCTTCGCACCACGGATAGTACTTCTCACACGGGCACTGATGCCGAAATCGGTAATAAGATAACGGCCTTCGTCGTCAATAAGGATATTGTCCGGTTTGATGTCCTGATGGATGAGAGGCGGTGTCTTTTCATGCAGATAGGCCAGTCCGGCTGCAACGTCATGAAGCAACTTCCAACACTCTTCTTCTGGCATATTCTTGCCTTCAGCAATATACTTGAAGGCAGAGCCGTTCTTGATGAGGGGCATGATGAGGTAGGGCATACGGTCCCAACAGTCGAAATGGGTCGGACGTAGCAGGTTTGTGTGATTCATGTCAAACACCATCGAGAACTCTTGCGTGAAAATCTTGATGCCGTTGTCATCGAGTCCCGTTCCGGGTGCATATACTTTTATGGCGACCTGAACGTTTGTCATGTCGTCTTCAGCAAGCCAGACTTCAGCGAATCCGCCTCTGCCCAATTGTCTGATTAGTTTGTATCTGTCCGCAAAAAGCAGACCTTCTTTTAGTTCCATTTATATTTGTTTTTGTTATTTTAAAGTTCAAAAATAGTACATTTTTATGGAGAAAATAGACAATCCCCTTGCAAATTAACCTTATTTAAGGTTTGTTTATCAGTTTTGGCAACTAAACCCCTTATTATTCTGCTTCTGGTTTAAAATAATGTTTTAATTCTTCCAGGTATTTCTTGCCAGTTTCAATGCCAATATCATAGACGATCTGCATCTCTTTCGGATCGTGTGAGAAGTGCCCAATGGGTAGTTTCTCTTGTGGGCGGATAACGAGGCAACGGCCTTCTTGCTCTGACTGTTTGACGAATGCCACTTCTGCATTGTACATGTGATGCCTTTTATCCATCGCCTCAATCATTCGTGGATACTTTCTGAGAGCCATACGCATCAGGGGCATCAGAGGGTTGTGCTCTTTGACATAGCCATCAGGCTGGGTGAGAATGACGACGTTACGTTCGTATCCGATGCCTTCAAAATAGGCGAGGGGGATAGAATCTGCCACACCACCGTCAAGAACCTTCTGGCCCTCCAACTCCACTACTTTTGACACTAACGGCATCGAGGCCGACGCACGGATCCAGTCGTAGGCGAGGGGAGTGGCCTCCTCCAGTTTCTTATAGACAGGCAATCCCGTCTCCACATCTGTGCAGACGACATAAAACGCCATAGGGTTTGCGTTAAACGCGCTGTCGTCAAAAGGATCATATTGGGCAGGGATGACATGATAGCCAAACTCTGCATTATAGAGATTCCCTGTTTTCAGCCACGACTGCCAACTGCAATAACGCTTGTCCTTGGCGAAACGCTTGTTATATCTTATTGCGCGTCCAGGTTGCCTTGACTTATAGTTACATCCGAATGCTGCACCTGCCGACACACCGATTAATCCATCAGGTTCTATACCAGCCTCCATCATTACGTCAATGATTCCGCAAGTGAATAAACCGCGCATGGCACCGCCTTCTAATACAAGACCTCGTCTCATTTCGCTGTAGTTTACCAATTTTGGTTGCAAAGTTAATGTATTTATTTGAAAAGTAAATACAAAATTGTGCAAAAAATTTGTATGTATCGAAAATTCTGCTTAATTTTGCGCATTGAAATCATTTATAAATATTGTTGTACGTATGAAGAAACTTATTTTTGCATTGTTGGGCGTGGCTATGCTTACACTCACTTCTTGTCAGCCTAAAAAGACTGTAGTGGCTCACACACCGTATCGAACCATCGTGACATACGACATCACCTTTGATGTTAATAAGGCCGACATCACAGAGCAGTCGATGGCCGAGATTAACCGCATCAAGACGCTGATGGACCAGAATCCGGAACTGAAGTATGAGGTTCAAGGTCACACAGACTCTACAGGCTCTCCCGAAGCCAATCAGAAACTCAGCGAGAAGCGTGCACAGGCCATTGTCGACAAACTTGTCGAACTGGGTATTGACGCGAGCCGTCTTACTGCTGTAGGTAAGGGACAGTATGCACCAATTGCTGATAACGCCACAGAAGAGGGACGGGCTCAAAACCGTCGCGTGGTGTTCGTGGCAAAATAGTTTGAAATGAGACTCCTACTTACAACTGTATGTGTTGTCCTGTCTGCAGGCGCCTGTTCTCAGACGCTTGCAGACCCTAAGAGTATATCTATCATGGGTGTGCCGCTCGAAGGGCCGGACTCAGTGTTTATCCCTGCCTTGGATAGTGCCGGAGTCAAGCAGGTTCATCCTGAAGAAACGGAACCAGACACCTATTATTTCGAGGGCGATTTCTATGGTATCAAGTCGACCATGATGGTGACTGTCAATGAAAAGACCAAACTGCTCTCTGACGCCGTCGTCACCTGCGGACCATATCGTACACGCGACCTCTACGACCGCAATCAGAAATACCTGTTAGGCAAACTTCAGCGAGAATGGGGCAACTTCAAGGCGAAAGGCGACGGATCGCTGTATATGCTAAATGACTATGGTTATATACGACAGTCGACAGGCCTTGACGAAGAGGGGCGTCACACCATTAGGTATTACTACCTGAACACGTCACCTTATTATAAAGATGCTTCAAACATGGGCCTCAAGGGTTCTGTTCAGGAGGTAATCACAGAGAATCCTGTGACGGAGAACGATATTGAGCATTTCAGCGAGACAGGTTTGTTGGCCAACGACGATCTGATTGACCGTGAATATGATGCCAGAGGCTATTTAATACGTGCTTCGATGCGGGAGAAAGGAGGTGGCAAAAGTCGTCTCACTTACGAATACGACAGTGATGGCTGCCTGGTGAAGCGCACGCTTGTCAATGCCAATTCGGGCATCCGCTCTATTAACGAATATCGCTACAACACCAGTTTCGAGATCATCCAACAAAGCATGAAGGCTTTTACGAAAGACAACGAGTGCATCGTCTCCATCAGTATGAAAAACGACCTGCAAGAGCGCGATGATAATGACAACTGGACTGTGAACAAAATGAATCTCACCTATTGGGAGAAGGGCCAGCGCACCACAATCCAGACAGTCGAGCAGCGACGCACCATCAGTTATTGGGACGAATAGTTTTTTGTAGTTTACAGTTTACGGTTTACAGTTTACAGTTGATTACTTCTATAGGCAGGTTATTCCCGAGTAGTCTTATCTCCGAAATATTAAGGGCTTGCCAGGTTATCATCTGTAAACTGTAAACCGTAAACTGTAAACAATACTATAATCCTATCATATCAAGGAACTCCTCCTCATTCACTATCTTAATCCCCAGTTTCTCCGCCTTCTGAAGTTTGGAAGGCCCCATGTTCTCACCAGCCAGGATGAATGAAGTCTTGCTGCTGATGCTACCCACGTTCTTTCCGCCGTTCTGCTCGATGAGTGCTTTATACTCATCGCGGCTGTGGTGGGCAAAGACACCGCTGATCACGATCGACTGTCCCTCAAGGATCGTTGAGAGTTGAGAGTCGTTGGCCGACAATTCCATCTGCAGACCGTATTCTCGCAGGCGACGGATAATCTCAAGGTTCTTCTCGTCGTGGAAATAGGTGATGATGCTCTTCGCCATCACCTCGCCGATACCTTCTATCTCCTGCAACTCTTCCAGACCTGCGCCCATCAGCGCGTCGATATTCTTGAAATGACGGGCCAACAACTTGGCTGACGTCTCACCCACGAAGCGGATGCCAAGGGCAAAGACCACCCGTTCGAAAGGCACCTCCTTAGAGGCTTGGATGCCATTCACGATACGCTGGGCAGACTTGGTGCGAGAACCGTCTCCATTGATTTGCTGCACGTCGATATCATAGAGGTCAGCCACATTATGTATCAGCCCCTGACGGTAGTAGTCGTCAATGGTCTCTGGCCCCAGCGAATCGATATTCATGGCCTTACGGGCGATGAAGTGCTCGATGCGTCCCTTGATCTGTGGCGGACAACCCGTGTCGTTCGGACAGTACCACGCTGCCTCGCCTTCATAGCGCACCAAGGGTGTTCCACACTCAGGGCAACGCTTGATGAACTGCACGGGCTGGGCGATGATGGGCCTCTGGTCGACATCTACGCCTACAATCTTGGGAATGATCTCGCCGCCTTTCTCCACATAGACATAGTCGCCGATATGCAGATCGAAACTGCGGATGAAGTCCTCGTTGTTCAGGGTTGCCCTTTTCACGGTGGTGCCTGCCAACTGCACAGGATCCATATTGGCTACAGGGGTGACGGCTCCAGTACGTCCCACCTGATAAGTCACTTCATTCAGACGGGTGCAGACACGCTCAGCCTTGAACTTATAGGCGATGGCCCAGCGTGGACTCTTGGCCGTAAACCCTAAAGATCGCTGCTGTCGTAATGAGTTCACTTTCAACACAATACCGTCTGTGGCTACAGGAAGGCTTTTGCGAGCCTTGTCCCAATAGTTGATGAAGTCGTAGATCTCCTGCAGCGTCTTCACCTTCTTCATGCCCTCGCTGATCTTGAAGCCCCAGGAGCGAGCCACCTCCAGATTCTCATAGTGTCCTTCGGCTGGCAGTTCCTCACCCAATAAATAATAGAGGTAAGCGTCGAGTTGGCGACTAGCTACAAGGCTGGACTTCTGACTCTTCAGGGTGCCGCTGGCAGCATTACGTGGATTGGCGAAGAGCGGCTCCTCTGCTTCCTCGCGCTCCTTGTTCAGTCGTTCAAACACGGCCCAGGGCATCAGAATCTCTCCACGTATTTCGAACTCGCGAGGGTAGGATGGGGTAGCAAAGAGGTCGTTGGATGCTGGTGGTGTCAATACAAGAGGAATACTGCGTATGGTTTTCACATTCGCCGTCACATCGTCGCCACGAACACCATCGCCACGCGTGACGGCCTGCGTCAGCCTTCCATCGACATAGGTCAGCGAGATGGAGAGACCGTCGTATTTCATCTCACAGCACACCTCAAAGTCTTCGCCAGCCAGTCCTTTGCTGACACTCTCGTACCAGTCGGCCACATCCTGTTCGTTATAGGTATTGGCCAACGACAGCATCGGATACTTATGCTCCACCTGACGGAACTCCTCATTGAGGTCACTGCCCACGCGTTGGGTAGGGGAGTTCTCGTCTGCCATCTCAGGATGCTTCGCCTCCAGGTCCTGCAGTTCGTGCATCATGAAGTCGAACTCCTGGTCGCCGATCGTCGGCTGGTTCAGCACATAGTACCTGTAGTTATGCTCGTGCAGTTCTTTCCGTAGTTGTATGATTCTCTCTTTCTCGTCCATAATCTGCTATTTTTGTGCAAAGGTAACGAAAAAAAATGAATCCGTCTTCACTTTCCAGATATTTTTCAAATCTAGAGTCTTCTTATCTACAGCCTTAACGCGTTTTACAGGTATGACAGTTTCAATCCATCGCCCTACTCGTCACGTCCACTTACGACTTACAACTTACATCTTACAACTTACATCTTACTCATAACTGGAAGCAGAAAGTTTAATATATATATTATATATATATAATATATATATTAATATAATAATATATTAATATATATAATTAAATTTCCCTCCCTATCTGTGACCTCGTGTAAGTGCATGCATAGGCAAAGCGATTTTACTTACATGTAAGTTGTAAGTTGTAAGTGATCGTGTTGATGATGCCTGTTTACGCAGTCGCTGATGCCTGTTATACCCCCATAACAGGCATTACTTACCGTCGCAGAAGGCATCGCTTACCGTCATGCAAGGCATCGGAAAGAGTGTTAGAAGGCATCGTTATAAACGTCCCCTTTATTTTGCTATGTCGGGATGGCAAATAGAACAGCCCTGTTGTATGGCAGAAGATCGTGGTGTGACAGACTGCCTGAATCTCACGACTCCAGGCCCTCATTCGCGAATTAAAAACTTTTATCGGTGAATTGTCCGTTTATTCAATGATTATTAGTACCTTTGCGGCCGAGATGCTGATGATGTTCCAGATCGTGCCCATCATGTGGCGTGCCGTGCGGCCCAGCCGTATAGCCGACATGCCTGCCGTAGTCAATACGTTTTGGCTGCGGAAGGGGTACGAGGGACTGACGTTCTTCGGACAGATCCTGGCTCCGACACAGCAGGAGGCTGACCGTTTCAATGCAGGCGCATCGGCTGACAGACAGTCGGCGGCGATGAAGAACCACGAGATGATCCACCTGCGTCAGGCTCAGGCCTGTCACGACTCATGGGTCTGCTTCTACCTGTTGTATCTCTGGTACTGGCTCAAGGGATTGGTCTTCAGCGGCTGTCAGGTGCGTCGGCAACTGAAACATGCCGCCTATCTGCTGAATCCTTTTGAGATGGAGGCCTACAGGCACATGAACGACCCAAACTATCTCGCCCGTTGTGAGGATGGCGCACAGGAATGGCGCAAGTATGCCAAGATGAGTCTTAAAGAGCGGCTTCTCATGTACCGGTCAAATCATAAACTTTAATTTCATATATCAATGAATAAGAAACTTCAGGCGCACAGCGCCATCTTCTTGGCGAACACGATCTTCGGACTCGGTGTTCCTGTGACCAAACTGCTGCTCGACGAGTGGGTGACCCCCATGGGCTACATGGCCTCGCGTTCACTCGGTGCTTGTCTCGTGTTCTGGCTCATCGCCGCCTTCCTGCCTAAGGAACATGTGGAGCGCAAGGACCTGATCACCATCCTCGCAGGCGGACTCTTGGGCTTTGTCATCTCACAGACGCTCACCGCCTGGGCACTCGACTACACCAGCCCTGTCTATTTCTCGCTCATTGCGACGCTCACGCCTGTGGCCGTGATGCTCTGCGCGGCCTTGACGATAGGAGAGAAGATCACACCGATGAAGTTCCTGGGCGTGCTGCTGGGTATTGCCGGTGCCGTGCTGATGGTGCTGATGAGTCAGACGTTAGGGTCTGGAAAGAACGATTTGATCGGTATCTCGCTGGCCATCCTGAGTGTGCTCACCTGGGCCGTATACCTTATTATAACACGTAATGTGGCTTCGAAGTACTCGCCCGTGACGCAGATGAAGTATGTCTTCCTGATCTCGGCCATCGTGACCGTACCCATCGCCATCCCGGAATTGCCGATGAATGCGCTCTATACGTCAGCCTGGGGCTGGGATGGAGTGGTGGAGATGCTCTTTATCGTGCTGGGTGCTACGGCCCTCGGCTATTTCCTCATCCCCTTTGCCATGAAGTACCTGCAGGCTACGACGGTCAGTATCTACACCAACCTGCAGCCTGTGATCGCCTCGTTCGTGGCCATCATGATCGGCCAGGATGTGCTCACATGGGACAAGCCCGTGGCTGGAATACTGGTGCTGCTGAGTGCCTACATCGTCACGGTGGTAACGGCGAAGGACGCCAAAGGCTGATTATTTGGTGAGTTCCCAGAAGGCAACGGCTGCCGCTGCTGCCACATTGAGGGAGTCGACCTGATGATACATGGGGATGCGGACGACGAAGTCTGCATCCTCAATCGTTTTCTGGGGCAGGCCCTCGCCCTCAGTTCCCATGATAACAGCCAAATGTTCCTGTTGCTTGAGAATAGGGTCGGAGAGGGAGATGCTATTGTCACTAAGGGCCATCGCGGCGGTCTTGAAACCCGAATCGTGCAACTGCCGGTAATCATCCAGCCAAGTCCAAGGCAAGAGAAAGACGGTGCCCATAGAGACGCGTATCGACCTGCGATTCAGGGGGTCACATGAACTTTGTGTAAGTAATACTGCATCCACGCCAAGTGCTGCTGCCGAGCGGAAGATGGCACCGATATTGGTGGTGTCGCAGACGCTGTCGATGATGCAGACACGACGGGCATCCTTAAGGATTTCATCGAGTTTAGGCTCCGGCTTGCGACGCATGGCGCAGAGCACGCCACGGGTCAGTGTGTAGCCCGTCAGGTTGGAGAGCAGTTCCCTCGAACCTGTATAGACGGGCATCGAAGGATGGGCCTCGATGATGTCGGCAGCATCGCCCTCGATATGCTTCTGTTCGCAGAGCAAGGCCTGTGGCTCATAGCCAGCCTGTAGCGCCACACGGATCACCTTCGGACTTTCTGCGATGAAAAGGCCTTGTTCTGCATTCAGACGGTTCCGCAGTTGTGTCTCTGTCATCGTGGCAAACAGGGCCACGCGGGGGTCGTCTATCGATGAAATCTCGTAAATCATTTCGTATAGAAGTCAATAAGCCGGACAAGCGCCTCCTGGCAGACCACACAGAACTCAGGCTCCTCATTGGTCCGCATACGGCAGTTCTCACAACCACGCCAGACACCTTTCTCCAGATAGCCGCCACCCTCGATGAGTCCGGCCTTTCCTTCCTGGATGAGATGCTCCCACTTGACGTAAGCCGTCGCCTGGGTGGTCAGGTTGGGTTCCCAGGGTTCTGTGTCGGAGAAATAGATCGGATCGTCATTGCCATAGGCATACTCATCGCCCAATCCACCGAAGGAATGGCCGAATTCGTGTACCACCACAGGCAGGAAATGCTTACCGCCCGTATAGCAGAGATTGTAGGAGTTATAGATGCCGCCTCCGCCATAGTGCTCGGTATTCACCAGGATGATGATATGCTCGTAGGGAGTGCCTGCCAACAGGTCGTGAAGCCGTTTCAAGTGCAGTGTTGTGAGATAGCGGTCGCTGTAGAAGGTATCGAAGTGGGAGCCGAGGGCCGTGTTCTTCCAGACACCTTTCGACGGCTCGCTGGTGCCCGATTCTTCCGATACGGATTTCACGGCGATGATGTTAAAACGGTCTTGCATCGACTTGAACGGCTCGTGGTTGAAGAGGGAGCCGATGGCCTTCTGGCAGTCCTCGAGGTAATGCTCCATTTCATCGGACGTATAGCCCTCTGCCACGAAGGCGATATGGATGCAACGGGAGGTGTCGGCGGCCTGATGCAACACGTCGTAGGGCGTGACGCTGTGCTCGCCGGCCTTACGGATCAGAATGTCGTTGGGGGCGACGATATGCGTCAAGGAATTAACCACTTCATCGTGGTAATCGAACAATTCCACCTTGATTTCAACGGTGTCTTTCGGGAAGGGTACCAGGAACACGTTCTCGAAGGATTTCTGCACGCGCTTGGCCTCTTCTGTGGCGAGCCATTCCTGGAAGAGGGTGGAGAAGGAGTGCCGATAAATGACCATTCCATCGGCCTTTGAACGCATGGTGATCTGGCCGTTACCCTTCAGTGGCAACTCTGCCAGGCGGTCTCTGCGTCCATACCAATGGGGTAGGCTGACGAGTTCGTCAACATAGACCTGATGGAGGCTGTTGTCGCCTGCGAAGGTATAGTCTAGCCGCAGGGTCCGATCCTCGAAATAGTCTTCGAAACGCTGGGCTTGAATGAAGACTGTTGCAGACAGTAATGCAATGATAATGAATAGGTTTCTCATAATTCGTTCAATAAATCCTTAACATAGTTTCTTTCCCAGTCACGCAGATGATGTCGTCGTTCATCGTACTGCAACAGATCGAGGTCGATGGCCACGATACCATCCTCGTTTTTGGTACGTCCCAATCGTTTCTCGGTCTCCTTCAGTACCTCACAGAGGAGTCCCTCGCCAAGCGATGTAGTTCCCTTGCAGAGTTGATTCAGATAGGGCTCCTTGCGACTGGAATGAATCGGTTCCGTCCACATGGCGGAAGTGAAATGGCATTCCGTCAGCAGTTGCACGAGTTGTTCACGAGCGGCTTCCAGTCGAGCCTCCTGGTTCTCGTTCGAGGCCAGACTGATAATGATTTGATGTTCTTTCTGATTCATAACGAATGCAAAGGTACGAATAAGCGGGTGAAAAACCAAATAATAATAAAAAAAACGAATAATTTAGATAATATACGGAAAATATTCAGTACCTTTGCCACATAATTATAATTAATATAGAAACAAAACTATCAAAAGATGCAGTAAACTGCGATGTGGGGTTGACAAAATGAAAGAAAATGCATTATTTTTGTGAATTCCTGCTCAAATATTTGGTCGAATGAAATAAAAAGTGTAATTTCGCAGCGTTTTTCAAAAACAGATTAGTTTAAACATTATAAATAACAACCAAAATGAAGAAGTACAACTTTAATGCCGGTCCCTCGATGCTTCCCCGTGAGGTCATCGAAGCAACCGCTCAACAGTGTCTTGATTTCAATGGCTCGGGTCTCTCTCTGATGGAGATCAGCCACCGTGCAAAGGACTTTCAGCCTGTCGTAGACGAGGCCGTGGCTCTGACGAAGGAACTCCTTGACGTGCCCGAGGGCTATTCAGTGATTTTCCTCGGTGGTGGCGCTTCACTCGAGTTCTGCATGATTCCTTTCAACTTCCTGATTAAGAAGGCTGCCTATCTGAACACGGGCGTCTGGGCCAAGAAGGCCATGAAGGAAGCCAAGTTGTTTGGTGAGGTCGTAGAGGTGGCTTCTTCTGCCGACGCCAACTACACCTTCATCCCTAAGGACTGGAGCGTGCCTGCAGATGCCGACTATCTGCACATCACCACCAATAACACCATTTATGGTACTGAGATCCGCAAGGACCTCGATGTCAACGTGCCCCTGATTGCCGATATGTCGTCAGACTTCATGAGCCGTCCTGTTGATGTCAGCAAGTACGACGCCATCTATGCTGGTGCCCAGAAGAACCTGTCTATGGCTGGTGTGACCATCGTCATCCTGAAGGACGAGAAGTTGGGTAAGGCTCCCCGTGAGATTCCCACGATGCTCGACTACCGCACTCACGTCGACAAGGGCTCGATGTTCAACACACCTCCTGTGGTGCCCATCTACTGCGCCCTTGAGAACCTCCGCTGGATCAAGCGTCAGGGTGGTGTCGAGGCTATGGACAAACTGGCCAAGCAGCGTGCAGAGATCGTCTATGGCGAGATCGACCGCAACAAGATGTTCGTAGGTACAGCCAAGGAGGAGGACCGTTCGCTGATGAACCTCTGCTTCGTGATGGCCGACGAGTACAAGGAACTGGAGAAGGACTTCCTTGACTTCGCCGTATCGAAGGGTATGGTTGGCGTGAAGGGTCACCGTTCTGTGGGTGGCTTCCGTGCTTCTTGCTACAACGCCCAGACCATCGAAGGCTGCAACGCCCTCGTCGCCTGCATGAAGGAATTTGAGGCTAATCATTGACCATTGACCATTGAACATTGACCATTATGAAGGCAGACAATCAAGTGCTGATTGACAGTAAAACTTTCGCTCTTCGGATCATTAGGTTATATAATTATCTGAGAGAAGAAAAACAGGTTTATGTCCTGTCAAAGCAAGTGCTGAGAAGCGGTACAAGTATTGGAGTTAATATTCGTGAAAGTGTCAATGCTCAAAGTCGAATGGATTTTATTAACAAATTAAATATTGCTCTAAAGGAAGCAAATGAAACTGAATATTGGCTGGAGTTGCTCCATGAGTCGGATTATTTGGATGATAAGCAATTTGAATCTATGTACAATGATTGTGGCAAAATCGCAGCAACTCTGACCAAAATTATTAAAACGACTAAGGTTGTCGCAGAGAAATAATGGTCAATGGTCAATGTTCAATGTTCAATGAATAAAATGAAAGTATTAGTTGCAACAGAAAAGCCATTTGCAAGTGCCGCTGTTGATGGCATTCGCAAGGAAGTAGAGGCAGCCGGCAACGAACTCGTGCTGCTGGAGAAATATACTGAGAAGGCTCAGTTCCTCGACGCTGTGAAGGATGCCGATGCGCTGATAATCCGTTCGGATAAGGTCGATGCCGAGGTGCTCGACGCTGCCAAGCAGTTGAAGATTGTCGTCCGTGCCGGTGCTGGCTACGACAACATCGACCTCGCCGCTGCCACGGCTCACAACGTGGTCGCAGAGAACACTCCTGGCCAGAATGCCAACGCCGTAGCTGAACTCGTCTTCGGTCTGCTGGTGATGGCCGTTCGTGGTTTCTACAACGGCAAGAGCGGTTCTGAACTGCTGGGTAAGAAACTGGGTATCCTCGCTTTTGGTAACGTTGGTCGCAATGTGGCCCGTATCGCCAAGGGCTTCGGTATGGATGTCTATGCCTTCGATGCCTATTGTCCCGCTGAGGTGATTGAGAAAGCCGGTGTTCACGCCGTTGCCAATCAGGACGCTCTCTTCGAGACCTGCGACGTCGTTTCACTTCATATCCCCGCTACGCCTGAGACCAAGCAGAGCATCAACTATGATCTCGTTGGTAAGATGAAGAAGGGTGGTATCCTCGTGAACACGGCCCGTAAGGAGGTTATCGACGAGGCTGGTCTCATCAAACTGATGCAGGAGCGTGAGGACCTGAAGTTCGTAACGGATATCATGCCCGATGCCAACGACGAGTTCGCCAAGTTCGAGGGCCGTTACTTCTCGACGCCGAAGAAGATGGGTGCCCAGACTGCCGAGGCCAACATCAATGCCGGTATCGCTGCCGCCAAGCAGATCAACGCCTTCTTCAAGGACGGCGACACCAAGTTCCAGGTGAACAAGTAAAAACGTTATATATCTAAAGGAGCCTGACATACTGGTGTGTCAGGCTCTTTTTTTGTTCTTTAGTTTTTGACGAACTTCTTCCCGTTCTGGATGAAGATTCCATGATGCGGATTATCTACGCATTGACCTTGCAGATTGTAGATCAGGTTGTCTGCAGGACGTTCGATACGTAGGGGCGTGATGCCTGTGATGACTTCTGCTGACATAGAGCATCCCCAGAACACGGAGAGTTCCTGTTCCACCTCCGTTCCGTCAGCCTTGACGAGCACAGCGCGAATCACCCTGTAAGTACCGGCCTGAGAACCTACCTGCGTCTGGAGAGTGATGCGCTGGATAGTCTTGCCGCCGAGGATGCTCTCGTCAAAAACCAGCGTACTGTTTTTCTCTGTTGCCGAGACAACGCCCATCTGATTATGGTTGTCGTCGCTGCCATAGACCTTGAACTTCAGGGCACCCTCAGCAGGCAGTTCGAACATCTCTAGGCGGATGGACTTGTAATCGTTGGTAGAAATCACATTTCCACAAAGGTTCAACTCCTGCCAGTTGCCGTTGTAGGTGACGTTGTAGACGATGGTTGAGTTGCCGATGACATCCTGCTTCGTGGGATACTTCCCTTGGAAGTCGTCCCCGTGCCAGGCCTTCGTGAGAGTCTCGGCGAGGTCAGGCTGGTTGAAACACGGATAGTCGCGGTTGGCGCCATCAGTCAGTCCCATCCAGTAGAAGGTGCCTATGCCTGCAGCCTTGGTCTGCTTGACGTAGTACTGCAGGAAGTCGATCATGTTCTTGCGGTTGTTGTCATAGTCGCTGGTACCATCGCCATTGGCACTGGAGGTACCCCATTCGCCGTAGATGACGGGGGCTCCAAGGGCACCCAGCGTCTCCTGCAGGTCTTTGATATTCTGGTCCAGTTCTTTCTTGGCATTGGCCAGATTACTGATGCTGGGGTAGTTGTGTACCTCAAAGGCGATGTGGTTTGATTCGCCCTCAGGCATCTTCATCTCCGTCAACGGATCTTTCAGGTGTTCATTCCATGTACCAGCCCCGTTACATGCACCATAGGTATTTACGACCAAGTTGCGCTGGGCATTATTGCCGCCAGAGGCTCTGACCACATCGACGAAACTCTGTGCAAAACTGTTGATGGCCTCATACGCATCGGCAGCATCTTCGGCGATATACTTGCTGGACGAGCCGAAGGTAGCAAAACACCAGGAGTTGTACTTGTCGAGCATCTCGTTATAACTTTCAAAGAGCAGTTTCTCGTTATAGTCCTTAAACTCTTCGGCGATCTGCTTCCAGAGATATTCATAGCGTTCCTTCTGGGCATTATAAATCTCCATGTTGGCATGCAGCCAATGGGTATCACCATTGCCTGTGTCGTGGTGGACGTTGATGATACAGTACAAGCCGGCATCTATTACGTAGTCTACCACCTCATGTACGCGGTTCATCCAAGCCTCATCCACCTTCCCGTTGCTGTCCATGTGGTTGAACCAAGTCACGGGAACCCGGATGGCACCAAAACCGGCTTCCTTCATCATCACCATCAACTCGGGCTTCGCCTTGGGCTGTCCCCAACAAGTCTCAGACGACAGATCCTGCACGCTACCATTGTTGGCATCCAGGGTATTTCCCAGGTTCCAGCCCACGCCCATGTTCTTGACGGCATCAGCAGCCGACTCAAACTCCTGTGCCTGGACACCGCTGCTGAACATCAGTATCAGCGAGAAAAAAGTAGTAAGTCTTTTCTTCATATTCGTTTTTAATTAATTAGAGTTATCGTTTGTCTTTGGCTGCAAAGATACTGCTTTTTTCTGAATCAGCAAAGAGAAGGACTGATTTTCGCTGAAGAAATCATCAGGTTTGCTGAAATTATTTGCTTGCCACGAATACAGTTCGTAACTTTGCATCGTCAAAACAGAGACAAGTGATTTATCAGAGTTAGTTTTTTCATACATAGATTAGGTTATTGTTAGTTAGTTAATTGGTTAGTAATGAGTATCGGGGTCGCAGTGATGCGGCCCCGATGCTTGTATTGTCTATATTCTGTTATTTCATACCAGAGAGAATCATCCGGACACCATTCTCGTAGGTCATGTCGATATGCAGTTCGTAATCCATCGACAAGGCCAGTTGTCTGGCGAGGGCGAGCCTGATACCAAGACCATGACTGCTAGGCGACACCCTGATGAATGGCATGAAGATCTGCTCTTCGTCGCACCCTTCTGGAATCTTGTCACCCTCGTTGGATACAGAAATGGAGTAAGTGCCGTCGTCTGCTGCCTGACAACAGACTTCCACCTTGCCATAGGCAGCAAACCTGTCAGAATTGCGCAACAGGCATGTCAACAGTAGGTTCAGATGTTCACTATAGGTGTGTATATGTACGTCGTCTCCCACATCAGACGTAAACTTGAATCCCAGTTTACGGTTACGGAAATCATAACTGTGAAGGACGGTCCGTGCTCCCTCATTCAGTCCTATGTAGTCCTTCTTCTCAACCTTTTGACCGTCGGCTGTTATACTGAAATAGAGCAGTTCCTGAGTCGATACCGACACCATATAAGCATTATTCGATACCACTTCACGCATCTTCAGGTATTCGTCTTCCGGGATATGGTGATCCTTATCCTCTGCAAGGATTTCCGCCATGCCGATGAGCGACGACAAGGGAGAGCGGAGTGCATCCTGACACACGTTCTTCTGCTGTTCACTGATGGCAGTATTCTCATGAGTCATCGATTCAATGACAGGTTCGATGAGCGAACTGATCTGTTTGGCAGACTCCACGATGTCATGATAGGCCTTGGGTCTTTCCTCCAGTTTCAGACGGAAATCGGGATTATTGAAAACACGGGCATAATTTATCAGCAGTTGAACAGGCGACTTCAGACGCCCCCACATCGATTTGACAAAGGCTTTACGGATACTGAGAACATTGGCAGTCTGCTCTTGAGCCTCCTTCACCATAGCATACTGCTGCTTCAGAAGTCTATGATTTCTGCGGCGGTAGAGCAAAATGCCTATCAGAAGGGAAATAATAAAGACAGCCAGTACACCTACGAAAATCAATTGTTGTCTGATATTCTTGGCCTTTCTTTCCTTCTCCTCAAGAGAATCAATGGTTTGCGACAGCGAAGCGATATTATCAGCCAACACCTCATTCTCTACACGTCGATTCAAACTGTCTTTACGTTCTATTTCGTAGTAGGCTTTTTCCCAGAGCCGGGCGTGCTCATACACCTTTGTCCGCAATTCGGCGGCTTCGATATCAGAATCCAACGAATCGCACCATGCCAATGCCTGGTCTGTATGACCTTCTACCATGTGGTGATACACCATCACGTTTTCATAATTAATCTCATTGAACGGTTCTGGGAAGTTCTGTCTGATGCTGTCATACTTTGCATAGTATTTCTTAAAGGCCTTCAGGTCGTTCATTTCAAAGGCTATAATACAGCGATAGGCCAACACGCCGCTTTCCGTCGTCGGGTTCCCTTCCAGTGAGGGCAGACGGTCCAACTGCTTCATCGCTTGGGCTGGATTGGTATAACTCTGAGCCTGGGCCAGAGATATATAGAGATTGGCTGCAGCCAGTTGATTGCTGACAGTATCTACCTGTTCGAGCGCCTTCTTGAAGTAAGCCTCTCCCTGTTCGTAGTTCCCGCGGTTGACATAGTAGAGACCTAAGGCCTGATAAGCCACATAGAGGTATTTCGTCTGTTTACGTTCCTTGATGTCATCCGTCATTTTCTGGATTTCAGTAAAAGCCTGATAGAAATGCTTGTTGTTGACATGGAAAACCACTTGGTTTACCCACAGATTGTAGTATTTCCCCCAGTCTTTCTTGCTGAGCAGATAATCTGCGTAATCCTTCTGGGCTGCCTGAAATGCTGCCTCGTCTCCCTGTTCCTGGGCCTGATAGATGCGTTGGGCCAAGGCAATTTCTTCCTGAGAGGCCTGAGTCTGCGCGAAGGAAATAGTGAAATCAGCAGGCTGACTACGATAAATGTTATCCTTATCATCTCTATGTGTTGGGTTATATCAGTTGATTAATGATTATCACGGTGCAAATATACGCATAATATTTGGGATTTCCAAATAAAATGCGTAATTTTGCAGCACAAATTCAGAATCTAAAAATAAGCGACTATGCAAAGTGATCCCAAGCAGTGTCTGTACTGCACTAACAATCAGACACTTCACGACCTGATGATTGAGTTCGCCCAGTTGTCTGTGTCGCGAGCCTTTCTCTTTAAGGAACAGACCTATCGTGGCCGTTGCCTCGTGGCCTATAAGGACCATGTGAACGACTTGAATGAACTGAGTGACGAAGATCGCAATGCTTTCATGGCTGATGTGGCTCAGGTGACCCGTGCCATGCAGAAGGCATTCAATCCGGAGAAGATCAATTATGGTGCCTACAGTGACAAACTTTCGCACCTGCATTTCCATCTGGCCCCCAAGTATGTAGACGGCCCCGACTATGGCGGCACGTTCCAGATGAATCCTGGCAAGGTGTATCTCTCGGATGAAGAGTATCAGGAGATGATTGAGAAAATTAAAGAATACTTATAATAGCAGGTTTACAGTTTACAGTTTACGGTTTACAGATGATATGTGGCAAGCCCCTCTGAAACTGCAAAGTGTAATCAACTGTAAACTGTAAACCGTAAACTGTAAACAAAAAAAACAATGGCAATAGTAAAACCGTTTAAAGGTATCCGTCCGCCGAAGGAATTGGTGGAGCAGGTAGAGAGCCGCCCTTACGACGTGCTTGACTCAGAAGAGGCGAGGGCAGAGGCTGGCGACAATGAGAAGAGTCTGTATCACATTATCAAGCCGGAGATCGACTTCCCCGTGGGTACATCGGAGTATGATCCCAGAGTGTATGAGAAGGCCGCCGAGAACTTCCAGAAGTTCCAGGACAAGGGCTGGCTGGTTCAGGACGCACGCGAACATTATTATATTTATGCCCAGACCATGAACGGCAAGACGCAGTATGGTCTGGTGGTGTGTGCCCATACCGATGACTATATGGCTGGCCGCATCAAGAAGCATGAGTTGACTCGCCGAGACAAGGAAGAGGATCGCATGAAGCACGTCCGTGTGAATAATGCCAACATCGAACCTGTATTCTTTGCCTATCCTGACAATGCCGTGCTGAATGAGTTGATCATGCGCTATGCCGCTACGAAGCCGGAGTACGACTTCATCGCGCCTATCGACGGTTTCCGCCATCAGTTCTGGGTAATTGACGACGATAAGGATATGCAAACCATCACAGAGGAATTTGCCAAGATGCTTTCGATGTATATCGCCGATGGCCATCATCGTTCGGCTGCTGCCGCCCTGGTGGGTGCAGAAAAGCAGAAGCAGAATCCGAATCATAAGGGTGATGAGGAATATAATTACTTCATGGCTGTATGCTTCCAGGCTTCTCAACTCACCATTCTCGACTATAACCGGGTGGTGAAAGACCTGAACGGCATGTCGTCAGAAGAGTTCCTGGCATCCTTGCAGGTGAACTTCATCGTGGAGGATAAGGGTACGGAGATCTATAAGCCTCAGCAGTTGCATGAGTTCTCACTCTATCTAGATCAGCACTGGTTCAGTTTGAAGGCGAAGGAAGGTACTTACGACAATAATGATCCTATCGGTGTGCTCGACGTGGATATCTCCAGTCGTCTGATTCTGGATGAGATCCTTAATATCGGTGATCTGCGTTCATCACAGCGTATCGACTTCGTCGGAGGACTCAGAGGACTCGGCGAACTCAAGCGTCGTGTGGACTCCGGAGAGATGCGCGCCGCCTTGGCTCTCTATCCTGTTTCGATGCAGCAGATCATGGACATCGCTGACTCGGGCAAGATTATGCCGCCAAAGGCTACATGGTTTGAACCGAAACTGCGTTCAGGACTTGTGATCCATAAATTAGTGTAACTTAGGAGGGGAAGAAATTACTTATGGGTGGTATTCAAAGTGCTGGTAGTCCTTCACCGTTCGCCAGGAACCACCCCAGACAAAGCCGTTCTTAATGAATAGTCGATAACAAAGATCGCCTTTGTCAATCTTATATCGGAAATTCTTCTTCCGATCACAGTAGGGCTTGCCTGTGGCAGGCTCTACTATTTGTTTCCCGTCCTTGCCGGTCCTCACATAGGGGTTATACAGCGTATTGATATCGACGGCGAGGCCTCGGGCATGGTATGAGAGGTGCTGGCGGCCAGAGACTTTACGAAAGCAGAAACAACTGGTATTGTTGTCTCTCATCTGCCGTTCGTCGTCGGCATCATATTCATCAGCCAGACGTATCCGTTGGATAGGGTAGTGCTGACGGTATAATTCAATAAAGATACGAATGAGTTTCTGGGCAATAAGACGGTTGCAGACCATTTCTCCGTAATGCGTCTTTCCGTCGTAATCCCAATGCATCAGTTTTAAATAGCGTAGGTCATTGCGGCCGATAACATCATTAGGTTGATAAGTCTTCCCCTGCATCTTCTGCCAGATACTGTCAGGAATCTCATGAATAGAAAAGCCTGCAGAAAAATCCTGGCTCTGCGCAGGATAGATGCCACAGAGCCAGAAAAGAATTATAGTCAGTAGTGCTGTTCTCATCAACGTATCACTTTCTTGTCGCCTTGGATATAAACTCCTTTCTGAGTCGGCTCACCAGTAACCTTCATGCCTCCGAGTGTATATACATCAGCGTCTTCAGTATCTATAGAAACTGAGCGAACGCCCAAGGTGCCATCCAGTTCTTTCTTGACACGGTCAAACTGTTTCAAGAACTCTTCGCTGTTGTGTAGGCGGGCATATACAGCAGAGCCAACGAGACGACCAGCCTCGACATCACTCTGCCAGTGGTAGCCTGTAATGACGCGCCCCTGTCCATATTGATAGGCACGAGCCAACAAATCTTCCTCTGCATCGGGATTCAGTTCTGACAGTAGCAATGCATAGAGCCAGCCGGTAGAAGCATGGCCAGAAGGATAGGCGCCGATATTCTTCTCGATATTCTCGGCAGGAGGATAGGCCGTAGCCTCGTTCAACTGCTTGTAAGGACGAGGACGCTTATAGTAGTTCTTACAACTGCGAGTAGCACCGTCACCCAGGTAATACATATTCTCACAGAGTTTGTACAGTTCCGGTGTAGTCGTTGCAGAGAGTGTCCTTCCAAAGCCGGATGAGAAAATCTTCAGGAGATAATCCAGGTCATTGTTCACGTCGTCGATAGCCGTCTGCCCCTCATCAGTAGGACGGATGTTCTTGCCTTCAATGAACTTATTCAAGTCTGTGGTGGCAAGGGCTGAGACGGTGTCAGGAGGAGCCGGCAGATAATTGACGGCATCAGGTAACTGATCGTTGCTATAGTACTGATGGGTCTCCTCTGTCAGTGCAGGGCTGACATAAGCCACACCTGATACCTTTTCGTATTCAGACTTGGCGGAATTAATCATCGAATTGACACCAGTATGGTCATGTAGCCGAACGATGAGCGCACTTGCCAGCAGACGGGCTGCTTGCACATCGCTATCCCAATGATACCCGGTTACTACCGAGGCCTGTCCGAACTGATAGCCGCATGACAGAATCTGATCCTGCTTCTCTGGACAGATTTCCGTAAGCAGCAGAGCATACATCCAGCCCATCAGAGCCTCACGCGAAGGGAACGAACTCTCATAGGTATAATCCCCCTCCTGCTCAGGAATGAGCGACTCTTCGTCGAAACGGACGTATGGACGTCTGAAGAACGAGAAGGAACTCTTGGCCTGCTTGATGCTCTTATTGCCATATTCCATGCAATACTCAAACAGTTCGGCGATGTAGGGTGTCTCGGCACTCGATAAAGTGACACCTATAGCCTTGGAAAAAGCATCCAGATAATAAGGAGCCGTAGCATTGAAATCATTCTTTGCCAAGGTACCAAGTTCTGTGCCCCTCATGGTCTTTCCCCAGGCATACTGGAGATAATCCTTGATATATTCTACGGATGTTTCCGCAGGAGGTCCCGGCAGGAATCTCCCTGCATCAGGTACAGCCTGAGCATGAAGATTATTGCAGCATAATACTGCGATAACCAATGATACTAAAAATCTCATGTTTCTCTTATACATTATTAAATAGTTATGCAAATGCGACAGTCAGACCAGCCATGACGATAGAGACCATCGACATGAGTTTAATCAGAATGTTAAGTGACGGACCTGATGTATCCTTGAATGGATCACCAACGGTATCGCCCACGATACAGGCCTTATGGGCAAACGAACCTTTTCCGCCAAAGTTGCCTTCCTCAATGTTCTTCTTGGCATTGTCCCAGGCGCCACCGGCATTGGCCATGAACACGGCCAGCGTAAAGCCACCGGCCAGACCTCCTACGAGCAGTCCAAGCACACCAGCCACGCCGAGAACAACCCCCACAATGATCGGAATGAGAATAGCGAGAACAGAGGGAACCACCATCTCATGCTGGGCAGCACGGGTGGAAATCTCCACACAACGGCCATAGTCCGGCGTGCCGGTACCCTCAAGGATACCTGCGATCTCACGGAACTGACGACGAACCTCTTGCACCATCTTCTCAGCAGCACGACCTACAGCCTCCATCGTCATACCACAGAACAGGAAGGCAGCCATCGCACCAATGAAGGCACCAACAATCACCTTGGGGTTCATCAGGTTCACCTGGAAGTAGTTCATGAAGTCGGGAATGGTGGCATCAGTAGCATTGATCACGTCACCAGCCACATTTGTCAGCGTCTGACCAGCACGGGCCATCGCAATCTTAATCTCCTCGATATACGAAGCCAACAAGGCCAGGGCTGTAAGGGCAGCAGAGCCGATAGCAAAGCCCTTACCTGTAGCAGCCGTCGTATTGCCTAAGGCATCGAGGGCATCTGTACGATGACGGACTTCCTCACCCAACTGCGACATCTCAGCATTACCACCAGCATTATCGGCAATAGGTCCGTAAGCATCAGTAGCCAAGGTGATTCCCAGTGTTGAGAGCATACCTACGGCTGCGATACCAATACCATAGAGACCATGCGACAGACTGGACGCACTCATAGAGAGATCGAAACCGTTGGCGCAGAGATAACTGAGCATGATGGCTACACCAATGGTAATGACAGGGATGCAAGTAGAAATCATACCTGTACCAATACCTTTGATAATGACAGTAGCAGCGCCAGTCTGACCAGCCTCTGAGATTTTCTGGGTTGGTTTGTATGAATGAGAGGTATAATATTCGGTAGCCTGTCCGATAATGACACCTGCTGCCAGACCGGAGATCACGGAGAAGGAGAGCCCCAGCCAGTTCTCAATACCCAGCAGATAGAGGATGGCAAAGGTAGCGATGGCTATCAGCACAGCACTGACATTGGTTCCCAGCGACAAGGAGCGGAGCAGGTCTTTCATCGTGGCGCCCTCCTTAGTACGGACGAGGAATATGCCTAAAAGTGAGAGGAATACGCCAACGGCCGCAATCAGCATCGGGGCAATAACAGCCTTTAACTGTATGTCAATTCCTGCGACGGCAAAGGCTGCAGCACCGAGAGCGGCAGTAGAAAGGACAGAACCGCAATAACTCTCATAAAGGTCAGCACCCATACCTGCCACGTCACCTACATTATCACCTACGTTATCAGCGATGGTAGCAGGGTTACGGGGATCATCCTCAGGGATATCTGCCTCCACCTTGCCTACGATATCAGCACCTACATCGGCTGCTTTGGTATAGATACCACCACCCACACGGGCAAACAGGGCCTGTGTAGAAGCACCCATGCCAAAGGTCAGCATCGTCGTAGTGATGGAGATCAGGCCGTCGGGATCGAATTGGTTCAGTACGACAAACCAGATGGCGATGTCGAGCAGGCCGAGGCCTACTACCGTCAGTCCCATCACGGCACCGGAACGGAACGCGATTTTCAGACCAGCATCCAGGCTCTCACGGGCAGCGTTAGCGGTACGTGCTGACGCATACGTGGCAGTCTTCATTCCGAAGAAGCCAGCGAGTCCGGAGAAGAAACCTCCAGTCAGGAATGCAAACGGCACCCATTGGTTCTGTACGCCCAATCCGTAAGCCATAAAGGCGAAAAGGGCGCAGAGCACCACAAAGACGATGAGAACGACCTTGTACTGCTGCTTAAGATAAGCCATAGCACCATTTCGCACATAGAGTGCAATCTCTTTCATACGAGGTGTTCCTTCATCTGAAGCCATCATCTGACGAAAGAAGAACCATGCCATACCCAGTGCCACCAGCGATGCGATAGGCACGAGCCAAAATACTGCGGGAATAATCATTTGATCTAGGTTTTAGTGTTAATGTTATGTGATTAATTATTCTTCTACAAAATCAATGAGGTTCGCGGCCTCGTCATCAGGGTCTTCGCTGCCAAGGTCCATCATGGTTGAGTAGTTGTCTTCGGTGATCTGGTCATCATCGGGATCAGAGACCTCCTCATCTTCCTCATCATGAGAAGTGTAGTCGTCAACTACCTCGTAGTCATCATCCTCATTCTCTTCGTCATCTCCTTCTTCTTCATCCGGCTTGTCAGAGAACTTCATGCGGATTTTCTCCTGCTCAGGCTTCAGTTTGGCGAAGATGGCTTCTACCCAGCCACCCTTTTCTACCTCTAACACCTCATAGCCGTCTTCCACTTTCTTCTCATACATACCACCCTTCTTGTGAAGACGGTCTTTGGGAAGTGTCGTGGTTGAAATATCGAAGCCACTCAGGATGATATCCTGAATAGACTGCGACAATGAATCCCAGCCACCACCGAAATTGCGGTCCAGCACCTCGATCAATTTGGCGGCAGAGATGTGACGGATGTTTTCGTAAGTCAGGTCAGTAACACGCATGATGGGCCTTTTCTTGATAGCCCATGCAAACTTCAGGTTCTCGTCAAACTTGATTTGAGCCACTTTATAACCACGTTTCTCATAACTCTTCTTCACGAGCATCACGTCATCCTTTATCTCGTCGATGAGGAAGGCGCTTTTGAAAATATCCAGATAGTGATTGATGTTCTCCTTGACTTCTGCATCCTTGCAGGCTGCTTCCCACATACGGAACACATCATTCTCCTGAATATCCCATACACTACTTTTCGTGACTGCCTTAATAGAAAGTGAAGGATTACTTTCCGGCTGTTGTTGCTTTGTTCTTGCCATATATATTCTCGTTTTTTTCTGCAAATGTATATACTTTATTTTTTATTAGCAAGTTTTTTGATGATATTTTTTGTGATTTTCACATTTTAGAGTAACTTTGCAGGCAAAATATGGCACAACCACTGGCTGAAAGACTGCGTCCTCGCACTTTAGATGACTATATCGGACAACAACATTTAGTGGGCGAGGGAGCCGTTCTGCGGAAAATGATCGAAGCAGGACGCATCTCTTCTTTTATCCTCTGGGGACCTCCTGGTGTGGGTAAGACGACACTTGCCCAGATTATCGCCCATAAGTTGGAAACGCCTTTCTATACCCTGTCGGCCGTCACAAGTGGTGTCAAGGATGTCAGGGATGTCATTGAGAAGGCACAGAAAGGACGTTTCTTCAACGAAGCCTCGCCCATACTCTTCATCGATGAGATACATCGTTTCTCCAAGTCTCAGCAGGACTCGCTTTTGGGAGCCGTAGAGAAGGGGGTTGTGACTTTGATAGGTGCCACAACGGAGAATCCCTCGTTTGAGGTGATCCGTCCTCTCTTGTCCAGATGTCAGTTGTACATACTGAAGTCTCTGGAGAAAGAAGACCTTCTGAAACTACTCGACAGGGCCATCCATACAGATACGATTCTAAAAGAAAAGAATATCGAGTTAAAGGAGACGGATGCCATACTGAGATACAGCGGAGGTGACGCCCGTAAGTTGCTGAATATCTTAGAATTAGTCGTAGAATCTGAATCATCGGATGAAGTGGTTGTCACAGACGATATCGTCGTCAGGCGTCTGCAACAGAATCCCTTAGCCTATGACAAGGATGGCGAGATGCACTATGACATTATCTCCGCCTTTATCAAGAGTATCCGGGGGTCTGATCCCGATGCGGCACTTTATTGGCTTGCCAGGATGATAGAGGGTGGGGAAGACCCGCAGTTTATCGCCCGACGACTGGTTATCAGTGCTGCTGAAGATATAGGACTGGCGAATCCCAATGCCCTTTTGCTCGCTAATGCGGCTTTCGATGCCGTCATGAAGATTGGGTGGCCTGAGGGAAGGATACCACTGGCAGAGGCAACGGTCTATCTGGCCACATCACCCAAGAGTAACAGTGCCTATTTAGGTGTGGATGCAGCCTTGGAACTGGTGAAGAAGACAGGGAACCAACCTGTGCCGCTGCCCATCCGTAATGCACCCACACAGTTGATGAAAGATCTGGGCTATCATGATGGATATAAGTATCCCCATGACTATCCTGGTCATTTCACACCCCAGCAATACATGCCCGATACGCTGATCAATGAACGGCTTTGGCACGGACAGCACAACCCTGCTGAGGAGAAGATGTACCAGCGGATGGTCAACTATTGGGGGAAGAGATTTGAAGATTGAAGGGAGAAGCGTGATGGATCAGGAACTGATTATCAGAATCATAGAGTTATTGGGTACATTTGCGTTTGCCATCTCAGGCATCCGCCATGCCGCTGCCAAGCATTTCGACTGGTTTGGTGGGTATGTCTGTGGTGTGGCGGTGGCCATTGGGGGTGGAACCATACGCGACGTGATGCTCGGTTCGATTCCCTTTTGGATGACTACCCCTATTTATTTAATATGTACAGGAGTGGCTTTGCTGACGGTGGTCTTTTTCGGCAAGTGGATGGAACCACTGAAGAATGCCTGGTTTGTGTTCGATACGTTAGGACTGGCCTTGTTCACCATTGCCGGCATCCAGAAGAGCCTTTCCCTGGGACAGCCTTTCTGGGTGGCCATCATCATGGGCTGCATCACAGGCTCGGCTGGTGGCGTCATCCGCGATATCCTTCTGAACAACGAACCCGTTATTTTCCATAAGGAGATATATGCTATGGCCTGCGTGTTGGGCGGCCTGGTCTATTGGGCGTTGGCCGCATTGGGACTCTCTACCGAGTTGAGTGCCATCAGCAGTTTCTTCGTTACATGCCTCATCCGTTTCCTGGCCGTCCGATATCACATCTCCCTCCCGACCCTGAAAGGTGATAATGAATAGAAACAAACATTTAATATAGATTTCATCATGCCCGAACAAGAGAATAACAATCGAAAGAGACAACGTCGTCAGATGCCGTTAGACCCCACCTATGGCCATCTGCCACCACAGGCGCTGGAGGTAGAGGATGCCGTCCTTGGTGCCCTGATGATTGATAAGGATGCCTATGCCATTGTCTGTGAGTTGTTGCATCCGGAGAGTTTCTATGATCCCCGTCATCAGATGATCTATACAGCCATCCGTGACCTGAACATGGACGAACGCCCCGTAGACGTGCTGACGGTCACGGAACAACTGGCTAAATCTGGCAATCTGGAGGAAGTCGGCGGCCCTGGCTATGTGGCCGAACTGAGTTCTAAGGTGGCTTCTTCAGCCAATATCGAGTACCACGCCCAGATTATTGCCCAGAAGTCCCTCGCCCGACAACTCATTTCCTTTGCGAGTGTCATTCAGACGAAAGCCTTTGATGAGACCGTTGATGTCGAGGAATTGATGCAGGAGGCTGAAGGTTCGCTGTTCGAACTGTCACAGCGGAACATGAAGAAGGACTACACCCAGATCAATCCCGTCATCGATCAGGCCCTGAAGGTCATTCAGGCTGCCGCTGCCAATACCGACGGACTGACGGGTATCTCTACAGGCTATTACAAACTCGACGACATGACGAGCGGCTGGCAGAATTCCGACCTCGTCATCATCGCCGGACGACCCGCCATGGGTAAGACCTCTTTTGCCCTGTCGATGGCCAAGAATATTGCCGCAGACTCTCATGTGCCGATGGCCTTCTTCTCATTGGAAATGTCGAACGTGCAGTTGGTAAACCGTCTGATCTCCAATGTCTGTGAGATCCAGGGTTCGAAAATCCTCAACGGTCAACTGCAGCGCGATGAGTGGGACAGGCTCGATAAGCACATCAACAATCTGCTGGGTGCCCCCCTATACGTTGACGACACCCCAGGTCTCTCGGTGTTCGAACTGAGAACGAAGGCGCGCAGGCTGGTCCGTGAGCATGGTGTCAAATTGATCATGATCGACTATCTGCAACTGATGAATGCCAATGGCATGCGTTTCAGCAGCCGTCAGGAAGAGGTGTCTACCATCTCGCGCTCGCTGAAGGGACTGGCCAAGGAACTTGACATCCCCATCCTCGCCCTGAGCCAGTTGAACCGTGGCGTAGAGAGCCGCGAGGGTCTTGACGGCAAGCGTCCGCAACTGTCAGACCTGCGTGAGTCCGGAGCCATCGAGCAGGATGCGGATATGGTCATCTTCGTTCACCGTCCTGAGTACTACCATATCTATCAGGATGAAGCAGGCCACGACCTGCGCGGCATGGCACAGATCATCATCGCCAAGCACCGTAAAGGAGCCACCGGCGATGTGCTGCTCACCTTCCGAGGCGAATACACGCGATTTGAGAATCCTGAGGATCGCAGCCTCGGCAATCGGCCTCCTATGGATGGCGGTGAGATCAGAGGCTCGAAAGTCAACGGAGAGGATATCAATCCAATCCCCCCGATAGATAATGGACCCTTACCGTTCTGATAAGGGTTCATTATACGTCTCAAAAAAATCGCCGAATCCTTGCAACTCTCGGAAATATTTCCTATCTTTGCAGCGTCAAAACATATTAACATGGTACAGAATACTGGATTAAATCAGGCTCAGATGGATTTCCTTCGTCTGCTTTCACACTTCACTTCAGAAGAGGAGGTACGCGAGTTGAATGACCTTGTCTGCAAGTATTATGCCCAGAAGATCGACGAAGAGATGGATCGTCTCTGGGACGAAGGCAAATGGAGTCATGAGAAGATTGAGGAAACGCTGAAAGAGCATCTCAGAACGCCCTATCATGTCTGAGAAGAGAAGAATTGTACTTGACACGAACTGCCTGATCGCCTCACTGTCAAGGCATAGTGTTTATTACCCCGTATGGTCAGGCTTCCAGACGGGGAAATACATTTTATGTGTCTCAAACGACATTTTGGAAGAGTATCAGGAGATTATTGAGCAAAAGACTTCTGCCGTTGTGGCAAAGAACGTGATAGACCTTTTGCTAAAGAGCAAGAATGTTGATTACATTACACCGCATTTCAAGTTTGGCTTGATTACGGCAGATCATGATGATGACAAGTTTGTGGACTGCGCCTTTGCGGCTAATGCAACATATATTGTTTCCGATGACAGCCATTTTGACGTGCTTAAAGAGGTTGATTTCCCTAGGCTGCTGGTATTGAAACTGAAAGAATTCCTCGGCTTGCTTCAGTCTGAGGATAATAAATAATGCGCACGGAGGGACAGGAGACGTGTGAGGTTTTTATCTTAATAAAATTTATATGTTTTTTTACTTCGCTCCTTTTCTCCTGTTGCACTCGCGGCAGAGCATCTGGCAGTTCTCTGCCACGGTGCGGCCACCCTCGCGCCACGGGGTGATGTGGTCACCCTCCATGAACTCGAAATCATATTCTCTGCCGCAGATGGGGCAGATGTGGCTCTGCTTTTCCCACACCGCCAGCTTGATATCCTCGGGGAAAGCCCGCAGGTCGAGATAGTGCTCGTCGCCCGTCAGCACGTAAGGGATGATGCCCGACTGTCGCTGTATCTCGCTGTCGCGCATCAGTTCAGAGATACGCCTGCCCATAGCCACCGTGTCGAGCGTCTCAGTATGATATTTGTCATAGAAGTATGCCCAGTCCAGTCCTTTCATGATTTTCCTGAACTTCTTCATGTCGAAGTTGTTGATGGCCCAATTGAGCACCGTCTGGAAATACTGCCACAGGTTGTTGGCATTCGGGTCGTGCTGGTGGGCAGACATATAGCTGATGATAGTCATGCGATGCCCCCCGCGCGTCTCGTGGTCGGCCATCCACTCCAGCGCCTTCTTCAGGTAGTCCTGACGGATGGGCGTGCCGTTCACCAAGTCCTTGCCCAATCGGTAGGCTCCACAGTTCGACTTTGAGAAGTGGCGCTTGGCATCCGATACGAACGGTCCGGCGAAGATGGCATTGTTGATCTCCTGCTCGTTCAGCGGCTTGCCGGCGATGTTGATGGTCTGAAACCACTCCAGCTTCTCCGATTCCGTACCCTCGCAGACATAGACGGTCAGGGGATAATTCAGAATCCTGCGTTGGATGTCCTCGGGCTGGTTGAAGAAGTTCTTGAAGTCGTAGGAGAACTTGCCCGCCACGTACTCACAGATGGACAGCGTACGCTGCTGCCCGTCCATCACCTCGTAAGGACACTCGGCATCGTCGGAACGCTTCACCCAGTACATGCTGCTCAGCGGGTAGCCGTTCAGCACCGTGCGGATGACGGCCTGCTGCTCCTTCTCGTTGTAGATGAACTCGCGCTGGTAAGGCGGGCGGATATCGAGCTTGCCGTAGTAGCCACGGACGCCCTGCTCGTCGTTGTTCACGTAACCCATCGTAATCTCTCCGACGGTCACTTCCAACTGCTTGATTGTCATTCTCTGGTCATTCATTTATCTTGGGGTGTTTGTTGCGGATTAGGATTCTAGCGTAAGGTTTTTCAGGATAACCATTCTTCATGTAATAGAGTTGTCCGTCTCTTAAACTCGGATTCAATTTCTTAAGTTCGCGCGGATACGGAGCGAGACCTAATTCTCTTCCTGAATCTCCTTGTGTCTGACCAATAATCTCAAACTGATCGGGATTGTATTTGTCGAGGAAAGTGATAGGAACGCCCATCGTCCCTGGATAATCTAAAGGGATGTCAGAAGTCTTACTTACTTCAATTGCTTTATAGTTTTCATATGTTGGATATTCTTCGGCTGTATAATGGCGTACGAGGTCTATTTCTTCGTGACGCTTTTTATGATCGAGGTTTGTGAACCATCTAACTCCCTTAACACGAATAAATCTTCTACCGTCTTTATCGACCCCACATCCTGAAGCATTTAGTGGATAATTTTCAGGGACATAAAATTTCCGATCTCCGCTACTGATGCTAGGGCCGAACCATAACTGATTGTTTTTTATTAAAGGGAAAACTTCTTTATATGTGATAGCATTCACATTACCAATAATCAAGAACTTCTTCCCATATTCCATCAACTGAGCAATGTATTCCCTGAACAATGAGAACGGGGGATTGGTCACCACGATATCCGCTTCCTTCAGCAGTTCGATGCACTCTGGGTCACGGAAGTCACCTGTCTTCAGAATACTGATAACATTCTTGTCATTCTGAAGGAGATAGCGGACATCGCTGAGGTCTACAGCCCCGTCGCCATTCAAATCCTTAACCTCCGTTATCACCACCTTAAAGGCAACCTTCCTCGGCTCATCTGAGAAGTCGCCAAAGTCAATCACCAATTCATTTCCCTGCACGGGAGAGCCATTGTAACAGGTACAGATCAGTTTCTTCAGTCCAAGATGATTGAAGTGAAGCGCAAAGTACTTGAAGAAATAACTCTCATAAGGGTCATCACAGTTACAGAAGACGACCTTACCACGGAAGTGCTCCCAGTAGTGCTGCAACTCCCTCTCGATATCAGTCATCTCCGTATAGAACTCATCCTTTTTCGCCGCCTTAGCAGCATTCAGGTTTTTGTTAGCCATACGCTATGCATTATGCGTATTGCTTATCTTCGGAGGCAGTTATCTACGACACAAAAGAGCATGGACGTTCATCATCCACACTCTGAGGTCGTAGGAATAACCGTCAATCCAGATAAGTCACGCCCATGCATAATGCACGAGCGTCTGCGACTTATTCTTCGGATTGAACAACTTTTGAAATTTCCTACGTTTCAGAGTGTTCCGAATAACAGCAAACGCTTGTTATATATTTCCCTCAATGTCGCACCGCCGTCCGCACCCGGACATCGTGGCGATGTTCGAATGCAAAGATAAGAAGAATAATCGGAACGACAAAGGTTTTTCAGAGATTTATTACAAGAACACGTCAAATTGCTATCTCCGAGTTAGCAAAATCGGGGGTGCGTTTGTAGTAATGCCTTCCACGGTTCGTGCTAATGCCTACTACGACTCGTACTAATGCCTTGTACGACTCATAGTAGGCATTACTATCAGGGGTAAAGCCCTATCAGCACGAGGCATGGAAGGCATTAGCACGAATTTTACAGGCGAAGACTCGAATGTCGGCGGGCGGCAGTAAGTAATCAACCTAAAAGAAAGGAACATTGAACTGGTATATTGCGTTATTGCATTGCTTTTGATTCGAAGTCTGTGCGGGTGAATTGTAGAAAAGGTATAATTTTAGTATAAGTAGTTGTATGTTAATAATTTATTTATTATTATACCTCTATTTTTACTGTTTTCTCCTTCCTTCAATTTCTACAAAAATGAAATGCAATGCAATTTTGCAATATATAATGAATGGTTATCGAAAAAAAAGTAGTAAATTTGCCAGCAAATTTTTCAGAGATATGGAACAGAGCGTACTAGATAAGATTATAACCAACAACTGGTGCTATTATTATGAAGGATGGCGAAACGGTAAAAAGGGTGGTTTCGTTCAAAACCAAGGAATCTATCGCTTTCATGAAAAGGTTCGTGATAAATCGGGGAATCTTGTTGATGTTCATGATAAAGAAGAAGATAATCCGATTGTAGCTATCGGAATCGTTGCATACTGGTTAATTTTTAACAGCAGAAAGGATGCTGTAATTAAGCGACTAACTAGTTATAGAGTCGAAATACCCAAAGACATGAAAGAACAGTTCGAAAACTATACAAAGGTAAGATTTGAGCAGTTCAAGGATGAACATCGAGATGACCCTAATACATGGGACTGGGATTGGGATTATCAGTTTTATGCCAAAGTCATTATTCCACAAGAAATAGGTTTCAATAAAAAGTCAGAGGCTTTGTTCAAATATATCTCTGACTCAGACATCGTACTTGTCCGTGCGGTTATGAATAATTATATTAAGTATTTGAAAAAATGCCGGGCAGAGAAGGGGTATCGGGTGAGTCCTGAACTCCTGGTTCTACGTGCCGTTGATTCACAGGATGACACAAAGTATGAAGACTTGGAGGACTATGAGGTAAATGCCATTCTTGAAAAATTGAAGGAAGAAGGCTATATTGATGTGTATTGGGTTAATAAGCATACACCCTGGGTAACCACTTTGCTTGATAAAGGACGGGCATATTTGAAGCAGTTGGAGGAAGGGAGTAGTGTTGTTGGAACAAAACATTCAGTCCGTGAGATTACTTGGGAGGAGGAAAAACAGTGTTTCAAGAACGCCGTTTTGAATATAATGAAAAACACGAAGCAGAATGGAGATTATCTCTTCGAGAAAAAGACACAATGGATTGCTGTGTATCGTTTCGTTATTGATAGAGGAATCATGTACGACATAGACGACCCCAATGCGCCCAAAAACAAATCGACTCCTCAATATGCGGCTTTCGAAAAGTTTACACATGAACTACAGCTTAACGTTGATCCTCCTACCCGGCTACCCTTTACAAAAAACTCTATTGATTGTATCAATAGTAATAAAACATATATACGTTATAACACGAGTTACCCATGGTCGAAGGACGGAATAACTGATACAAGAAGTTTCACATTATATACAGAAATGGAAGATGTTTATCTGGCACTTCAAGAAGAATACGACAAACTCGTCAGTCAAGTAGAAAGGTCTTTATGACAGAATAACTCATAAAGGGGATATATAAGGGCTATTTGCTTTGCAGATAGCCTTTTTTGTGCTACTCTGATTCATTTTCGTTCGACGCAGATACAATTTCGTTCGACGCTTATATAGTTTCTTCCGACGTTAATGTCACTTCATTCGACGCAGGTAGAAAATTCCATTTTAATGCCCTGATGGTATGGGGTTTGTTCTACTATAATCACATATATTTTAAGATTATGGCAGCAAAAACAGACAACACAGTTTACGTCGCCCGCCCCAAAGGGAAACCGGACGAGAGCCTGAAAGGCAAGCTGAACAAGTGGAATAGTGGCTACGCCGAATTTATTCCACAAGGTACGCGCGAGAATCAAAGAGAGATGATCAAGCAACTCGGTGATTCAAGTTTCTACAAAACCACCGGCAAGAAAGAATCCTCGTGGAGTGTTCACCTGAACTGCGACGGTAAGAGCGCAGATCCCGTCGGTGAACTGCTCGACCAGTTTCTTCACCTGACAGAAGGAGAGCGTAAGGCTCAGCCCAAGTTGCCTGACGGTTCGGAGGGTCGTATGCTCTTCGATAATGGCGAGGGGCTTCAGATTTGGCTCGACAGCGAGCATGGTAAGTTGAGTATACTGACAGAACTGGAGTGCTCGTCCAATATTGAGCGTCAGTTGCTCCAGGCAGAAAGCCAGATGAACGTCACTTTGGGTCGTTTTCGTCAGGAAATCATTAACGCAAAAAAATAAGATACTATGGAACTGAACTGGCGTTTTGTTTGGCAAGAGAACATCTACTGGGCGTCGTGCGAACCATGCACGGCGGCCATTTTCTGGTCGCAGGTACGCAGTGCGCAAGTTAACTGGAAAGTTAGTACACGCAGGGCAATTATAAAGTCTGTACGTGAGGGATTATCATTGGATCATTGGACTTGTCGAAGCGACTATCAGCAATGGTGTATGCAGCAGTTGGCCAAGCCACGTGCCGGAGAGAAATTTGCCTTGAAGCCTATACCGCTAAGACTGATACAGTGGGCCGAAGACCTGAAGACTTCGCTACCTGGATTTATCTTTGCTGTAAAGGAATTCAAACTGGTGCCCCGTTTGGATAAGGATGACAACCCTCGTCTCGATGGTCAGGGCAACCAGATACTATATCGCCGCCGTAAGCAGGAGAACGTCGTACACCTCAGCGGACTCTTTATGAGCGACTACGACCATCTCCCTTTCCCTCCACAGGAATTGTATGAGAAGACACTTAGTCCAAGTTATCCTTGGAAGACCCGACTGGCTCACCTGACATCTTCAGGCGAAGGTCTGAGGCTTGTCAGTGAATGGAACCCTGATCTTGGTGGAAACATCGCCGACCAGCAGTACCTGCAGGCTAGGGAACTCGGAATGCTTAATGTGATAGGAACCACTGGCAAACATGTCACCGATAACTCTTGCGTGAATTGTGATAAATTCTCATTCTGTCCCCGATATGAAGATATTCTCTTTCTCGCCGAAGATAAACTCTTTAAAAAATAAAAATATGTTTCATTTTAATTTAAGAACAAATGGAAGAACAAAATTTGTTTGAAAACGAATTCGACCATCAGTATGGCGATTCGTATCGTGAAGGTAACAGTGCCGCCACCAACTCCGACCATCAACTGCCCGGCAATGCCGCAGCACCCTCGGAAGTAGGCCAGTCATTAACCCCAGCCGCCATCCCCAGTGAGGATGCTGCTGCTAGTGAAGAGGCCGCCAAGGATCTGGCTGCGCAGGTAGCGCCTAAGGATTTAGACAAGGATAGGTATTTGGTGTTTGGCTACGACCCTACCGACTTCGTCCTAGCTATCTATCCTAATTGTCCGAACTGTCGTCACGATGCAGCACGCGACCTGTTCAACGACCTACTCATCTTGTACGATGGTAACTGGGAACTGGCTCGCAACAAACTGCTGATGTTTAAGTTTGTTCAAGACCTTATCTCAGAGCGTGGAATGGCTGAAATTGACCGCATCGTCGAGGGAGGACGGAAGTTGCTGCAAAAGCGTGAGAGCGAGAATTTCAACTCGCCTCAGCCCTCGAAGGTCATGCTAAGGGCTATTGAGCAGGTGACAGGACGTAAGTACAATGTGCTGAAACGTGAACAATACAGTCAGGAACAGGGGCAGGTCATAGGCATGCAGCAGGAGATTCTGCAGACACTGGAACTCATCGGCAATGAGTTCGCAAAACTCATTCCTCACTATCCACTGCTGAAACTTCTCTGCTTCCGTATGAAGACCAAGTACTATCCTGCCGTATTCTTCGTGGGTGGTGCTTTCGCCATGACCTTGCTCACAAGGTGCTACTATTACTTCTGGCCCAAACCAGGTAAGAAGAACCGCTTGAATAGTCTGGTTCTACTTATTGGCAGGATGGGAGGCATGAAGTCGGTGGCTGTCGATCTTGAGGAAATCATGATGGAACCAGTTCACAAAGGCGATGCCCCACAAATTTCCGCTCTCAATGCATCCAATGCTGAAAGAGAACAGAACAATGGTGGAGCAAAGAGTAAAAATCCGAGGCCAACGGGTATATACCGTGCATTGCCTCCCGAAACTTCAACGGCTGCCCTACGTGAAGCCGAGGCCAATGCCCATGAGATGCTTGACGGCGAAGAATTTTACCTCCATGTCAGTATCTTTGACAGTGAACTCCAAAATACTTTATCGCAGATGAAAAAATCCTATATGGATGCCCTGCAGACATACTGGTTAAAGTCGTATCACTCAGAAAAGCACGGTGCCTACCTCAAGACATCGAATGCTCCAGTCGGCGAAACGCCCGTTCATTTCAATGCCTGTTACACGGGCACGGAGGACGCTATGTCTGCTCTCAATACCACAAAAAACAATGTGAACGGTCTGATGTCACGCTTCACAGCCGTACCCAATGCCGACAGTAACTTTGAGATGCTGGAGCCAACTCCCTATGACGATGCCGCCCGGAAGAGGGATGAGGATCTACGTGAATGGGCCTACAGGCTCAACGACTGCAAGGGAGAAATCCCATGCGAGGCTATCAGTAAGGCATTACAACTATGGACCAAGCATCACATGGAGGATGCCGGCGAAGACCATGACTATGCTGAGGAAGATTTGGTAAAACGTCCTTGCTGGCATGCCATCAATTTTGTGTTACCTTTCGTTATTAGCCGACATTGGGATAAAATGATTAAGGACAGCGACGGGCATTGGAAGTGCGGGCCTGACTTTAAGGTAGATCAGAAGGACGTACGACTAGCCATTATTATAGCTAACGCCCAACTCGCATTCCAAGAACATTACTGTAAGGCCATTCTCGAAAAGCACTATGACGACCTAGCAGCTGCGCAGGCGTCAAATGTGCGCCACAAGCAGAAGACGTGGCTTGGCTATCGACGTCTGCCAGACATTTTCACTTCAGACGATGTTGACCGTAGTTTTGGCTATGAGGGCAAAACGGGCAGTATCTGTAGCAGACTGAAACGGCTTCAAGATCAGGGCTTGGCTCAGAAGATTACCAAGGGGCCGGACAAGGGCAAGTATCGGAAACTGATGTAATATTGCACTATTGCATTGCATGCGTTTTTCTCACAATGGGGACTGTCCCTGTTGTGAGATTTTTATTAAAAATATATCGAAAATAATTGGCAAAATATTTGGATAATTCAGAAATTATTCGTAACTTTGTAGCGTGAATAAAGGGGATGACAGAGCGCTTGGAGTAATCTCTTCTCCCCCTAAGTTAGGGGGAGTTAGAGGGGGTCTGAAGAGGCGATAGGCATGAGAAATAGAGCGCGGAAAGAGTGCTCGTTCTTGCGTCCCGTTGGTAGCAAGCGGCAAAGCCGAGCGCAGACCACCCCGCCCTGTCGGGCTCCCCTCCTAACTCAGGAGGGGAAGAAGATACTCAAAGGGCAGAATAGTCGAAACATATAAGCGGGAGGTGGCGGCCCGGTGTAGTTCGCCACAAGAGTCTAATATTACGAAAAACATTTAAAGTTATGAGTCAGAAATTTAAAAAGATCCAGAACTCTAACGATGAGTCTACCGCCTATGGCAAGTGGTTCGCAACGGCGGTGTATGACCAGAAGTTCGTCACCACTAAACAGTTGGCCGACTTCATCCAGAAGCAGGCCTCGGTGAAGCGAAGCGACATCATGGCCGTGCTCGATGAACTGGGTGATGCCATGAAGCACTACTTCGAACTGGGCCAGAAGGTGAAACTCGACGGCATCGGCATCT
>Ga0256404_1000342_pt1 | contig 121869 bp, 106 predicted proteins | sample RumenRJG_01DNA_FD_185990 | JGI IMG/M metagenome (GOLD analysis project Ga0256404, IMG submission 185990) | Bovine rumen microbial communities from Lethbridge, Alberta, Canada - RJG_01 | ecosystem: Host-associated > Mammals > Digestive system > Stomach > Rumen | place: Canada: Alberta... | reverse complement strand
TGCTTTTGGTTGAGGCAGGCACAGCCTTTCCACTTACAAGTAAATCATTACTCATAGATAAAAGAAATTTTTTAATTGTTAAACTTAAAGTTATCTGGTCTCTTGACGTGTTTTTCATGAGTCTAGCACTTAGCTCATGCTCTCTCGTCTTAGGCATTGCAAAGATACAAAAATTATACGAGCTATTTGCAGTTTCCGGACGTTTTTATCTGTTAATATATGTTATTTTGACGCTTCACCTTCCCACCTTATTTATTTATAGGTGAGGTCTGGGTTAGGTCTAGGTTAGGTCTCAAAATAGACCTAACCCGCCTCAATCCCTTTGTACATCAGCATTTGAAGCCTGTTGGGTTAGGGGTTAGGTCTAATTACAAAAATCGGCAAATGAGCAACAAAGATATACGCTTCTCGCATCATACATATAGGCTACTCACATGCAACATAGCCTATATGTACATCGTCGATATAGGCTCCGCACCATGTCGATATAGGCTCCGCACCATGTCGATATAGGCTCCGCATGATGTCGATATTGGCAACTTATACTGAGTTAATCCTTGCGCGTACCTTATTATATATATAGAACATTTCCTTGTCTTCTGCTCTTCTACACAAAAATGGCCTAACGAAATGAAACATTTTCGCGTTAATTATGCATCATTTTGGCATATAAATACGACAAAAGATAAAAAAAAGAGCATAAAAAGTCAATTTTTACATATTTTATTTGTTGTTTACAAATGAAAGCATTATCTTTGCACGGTATTTTCCTTAAAAGGGGTTATTGGCTCCGTACCCTTAGGGGACCAGCCAGCGAGTAGTGAACAATTTATTTTTTAATATATTTATTAATAACAAGAGAGTGTTTATGGAAAAAAGACTAATGATGTTTTTGGCCGCGCTCTTCCTCATGGTAGGAACGGCATTGGCCCAGACAAAAGTTAATGGTACCGTGACATCCCAGGAAGACGGACAGCCCGTTATCGGTGCTTCTGTATTGGTAGTGGGAACACAGGTAGGTACTGTAACAGACGTAAATGGTCGCTTCTCACTGACTGTTCCAGAGGGCAAGAAGACCCTGCGTATTACTTATGTAGGTATGGAGCCTATCGAGGTAAGTGCTCGTCCCAACATGCGTATCATGTTGACCAGCGACCAGACAGCCCTTGATGAGGTAATCGTCGTTGCTTATGGTACACAGAAGAAATCGTCATTTACAGGTTCTGCAGCTGTTGTAGGAGCTGACGAGATTGGTAAGGTTCAGGTAACCAATGCTGTTGATGCCCTTCGTGGTAAGGCCGCTGGTGTCCAGATTACCAACCTGACGGGTGCTCCTGGTTCTACACCAACCATCCGTATTCGTGGTGTGAACTCTATCTCTGCTGGTAGTGCACCTCTGATAGTACTCGATGGCTCACCTTACGACGGATCTCTGAACGATATCAACCCGACAGACGTTGAGTCAATGACCGTATTGAAGGATGCAGCTTCTACAGCTCTGTATGGTGCACGTGGTGGTAATGGTGTTATCCTGATTACCACTAAGAGTGCCAAGAAGGGTAAGGATGCTGTTATAACAGTAGATGCTAAGTGGGGTGCTAACGTACGTGCAACTCCAGAGTATGAGGTAATCGACAGCCCTGCTGGTTACTATGAAATGTGGTACAAGGGTCTGTATAACTACGGACAGAACAAGTTGGGATACAATGACATGCAAGCTTGGCAGTATGCCAACACAGCTATGTTCGCTTCTGGTCAGAACACTTCATTGGAGTACAATGTATATAACGTACCTCAGGGACAGTATTTGATTGGTCAGAACGGTAAGTTGAATCCCAATGCCACACTGGGTAATATCGTTAATGGTTATTATTTGTATCCTGATAAGTGGAGTGATGAGATTTACAAGACAGGTACTCGTCAGGAGTATACCGTATCTGCTACGGGTAGCAATGATAAGGGTACATTCTACGGCTCTGTCAATTATCTGTCGAACGACGGTATCACGATGTCTTCTGACTATAAGCGTTTCACCGCTCGTCTGAAGGCTGACTATCAGTTGAAGGAGTGGTTGAAGATTGGTGCCAACATGTCGTATGCTCACTTCGACCGCAACTACCTTGGTGATGACGGTGAGAGTGGTTCATCTGGTAATATCTTCGCATTAGGCTATATTGCTCCTATCTATCCTGTTTATATGCGTGATGCTGACGGTAATGTCATTTATGATGAGAACTCTAAAATGGTGCGTTACGACTATGGTGATCGTGGTTCTGTAGGTTTGGTTCGTCCATACCTGAGCCAGTCGAACCCCTTGTCTTCTAACCAGTTGGATAAGCGTAACACTGAGGGTAACACCTTCAATGGTACAGGTACGTTGGAACTCCGTTTGCCTTATGGCTTTACTGTAACCTCTATCAATAACGTTTATCTTCGCGAGTGGCGTTACACTAATACCACCAATCCATTCTTCGGACAGTATTCCAATCTGAATGGTCAGGTAACAAAGGAGCATCAGCGCTATTGGACATACAACTACCAACAGCGTATCAACTGGAAGTATCTTTTTGGCAAGCACGATATTGAGGTAATGGCTGGTCACGAGTATTATCGTATGCGTGACTATGATCTCTGGTACTACAAGAACAACCAGTTCTCTCCAGAGAACGATGAGTTGGCAGGTGCTGTTGTTGCTGGTTCTGGTAACTCTTCTCGTGGTGATTACAATACTGAGTCCTGGCTGGGTCGCGCTATGTATAATTACGATGAACGTTACTTTGCCCAAGCTAGTATTGTTTACGAAGGTTCTTCACGCTTTGCACCGGAGAATCGCTGGGGTACGTTCTGGAGTATTGGTGGTGGTTGGCTTATCAACAAAGAAAAGTGGTTCAAGGCCGACTGGGTTGACGAGTTGAAGTTGAAGGCTTCTTATGGTGAGAACGGTAACGACCAGATTGGTGACTACCGTTACATCAACTACTATAGTATTGTAAACTCACAGGATCAGGCTGCTTTGGTTCCTGAATCGTTGGGTAATTCTGATATCTCTTGGGAGAAGAACGGTAAGTTCAACGTCGGTATTGATTTCTCTCTGTGGAACGGTCGTCTGACTGGTGGTATCGAGTACTATTCGAATACTACGAAGGATATGCTTTCATATTTTACACTGCCAGAGAGTTTTGGTTACAGCGGTTACTATGCCAACATCGGTGATATGCGCAACAACGGTATTGAGATTCAGGTAAATGGTGATATCATTCGCCAAAAGAATCTTACCTGGAGTGCGTATGCTAACTTGACCTCTAACCACAATGAAATTACTCGTCTGCCAGAAGAGCGCAAAACTCAGTGGACAGCTGATGGTCAACACCATGGCTACAAATCTGGTACGTACTTCTATACTGAAGGTGAGTCACGCTATTCTTATTACACCATGAAATATGCTGGTGTATATAATGAGGAAACTTGGCAGTCTACTGGCGACACGGAATATGATGCTAGCAGAGCAGGTTCATCATTGTGGTATAAGTATAAGTACAAACAAGCTGCTGACGGAAGCGGTTTGGAGAAAGATGCTAATGGAAATCCTGTGGTTGAGAGCCTTGGAACTACCTATACTTATTCAGAAGCAGACTACTTCATTATAGATGACGTACTGCCTGATGTATATGGCGGTTTCGGTACTAGTGTGAATTGGCAGGGTATTGATTTCTCCGTAGACTTCCAGTATCAGTTGGGTGGTAAGGTTTATGACTCACAGTATGCTTCACTCATGTCACTTGGATCACGTGGTGGCTATGGTCTGCATGTTGATCTGCTTGATGCATGGTCTGCAACGAATCAAACTTCTAACACTCCTCGTCTGCAATACGGCGATACATATATGGCAGGTTCATCAGATCGTTTCCTGACCAGTGCCTCTTATCTCTCACTGCAGAATATTACACTGGGCTATACACTGCCCAAGAAGTGGACAACAAAGATTGGTATCCAGAAAGTTCGCTTCTACTGTGTAGCTGACAACGTTTGGGTATGGTCTAAGCGTCAGGGCCTTGATCCTCGTGTTTCTATCACTGGTTCCAGTGGTCAAGGTTACTACTCACCCATCCGCACAATCTCTGGTGGTTTGTCGGTAACGTTCTAAAGATATAAAAGTTTAAATGTAAACATTTTAAAGATTACGATATGAAAAGATATGTCAAATCAATAATGACCGTTGGTCTCTTCTTGCTGGCTTTTCTAAACACTGGCTGTATAGAGGAGACAGAGCCAACAGACAAAGCGACCCAGGCACAAGCTGAACGTTCTAGTTCTGCTACCAAGGCTCAGGCAATGGCTATTCCTGCGCAGTTGGCCGCAATGGATGATTCTTATGTTGACAAAAATAACTGGCATGCTGTTTTCGGCTATCCAGCAATGGAGATTATTCGTGATATGTGGTGTAACGACATGGGATTCCCCACTAGTAGTTATGCATATCACTTCTACTATTATGGTGCAAATATGCAGCAGGACGGACGTTACATCTTTGCTGCCTATATCTGGGACTATTATTACAAACTGGTTCAGACTGCCAATGCTATTATCTCGGTAGTGAATCCTGAGACAGCAACTAAGGATCAGTTAGGTTATCTTGGTGCTGCTTATGCAGTGCGTGCTTTGGCTTATTTGGACATGGCCCGTATGTATGAGTTCTTGCCTAACGATAAAACTTCAAGTGTCAATGCTGATGGTAACGATGTTCTAGGTCTTACAGTTCCCATCGTGAAGCCAGAATTGACAGAAGCAGAGGCTCGTAATAATCCTCGTGCTAAAAAGGCTGACATGGTTGCCTTTATTGAGGGTGATATTGAGAACGCTAAAAAGTACATCACCAATATCAGCGACCGTCTTAATCGCACCATGCCTAACCTGGCTTGTGTCTATGGTCTGGAGGCTCGTTTGAGCATGTGGAAGGAAGACTATGCCACTGCTGCTACAGCTGCTCAGAATGCTATTTCAGCTTCTGGTATGTCGCCTCTGACTGAGGCTGTTGCTTTGGATAAGGCTTCTGGTATGAACACCTATTCTCAGTTCATGTGGTGTGTTAATCTTGTTAAAGAGAGCGACGCAGTACAGTCAGGTATTGTAAACTTTACCTCTTGGATGTCTAACCAGACTACTTATGGTTACACTGGTGCTGCTACTGGCCAGTACGTGATTTGCGACAAGAATTTCTATGATCGTATTTCCGAGACCGACTGGCGCAAGAAGTGGTGGCAGGCTCCCGAGGGTTCGTCATTGCGCGACCAGAACTCTAAGAATCACATTGAGTATCTGACTCCAAGCGACCAAGAAAGTTTGCCAACTTATGCCGCTGTTAAATTCCGCCCTGGTCAGGGAAACACGGAGGATTACAATGTTGGATCTACTGTTGCTACTCCTATCATGCGTGTTGAAGAAATGTACTTCATCAAGGCTGAAGCAGAGGCTCACAGCAATCCTGCTATTGGTATTGCAACGTTGACTGATTTCATGACCAATTATCGTGATCCACAGTACACAACAGATGCCACCTCTAAAGAGGATGTCATTGATGAGATTATTTTCCAGAAGCGTGTAGAGCTCTGGGGCGAAGGCCAACTCTTCTTCGACTACAAGCGTTTGAACTTGAGTGTCAACCGTGGTTATGAGGGCACTCCCTTCTTTGATCGCTTACGCCTGAATACCAATGGCCGTCCTGCATGGATGAACGTGGTTATCTCTGTTAGTGAGTATCAGGACAATCAGGCTGTTAACCACTGGAACAACCCTGATCCTTCTGACCTCTATACTCCTTGGAAGTAATCAAATTAAAACGAAAAAGAAATATGAACAAGATATTTAAAAGTGCATTTGTTGCCCTTGTCGCTTTGATTGGGCTGACGATGACATCATGTGTCAACAAATATGACTACGATGCAGCTACTGCATCTGGTGAGCAGGTCTATTTCGACAATTCAACGAGTAAAGTTGCGCTGTCGAAAGATGCAACTTCGTTTACTGTGCCTGTTTTGCGTGTAGCGACAACTGAGGCTACAACTATTGCTTTGACTAGCACGGATGAATCGGGTCTTTTCACGATTCCTAGTTCTGTATCTTTCGCTGCAGGTGAGAATAAGGCTTTGGTAACTATCGGTTATGATCCTACTAAGTTGGAGTATGATGATTTCAAGAGTATCACACTTTCTCTTAGTGATGCTGCTAATGGCACACCTTACGGATTCTCCTCATTGACGTTCTTAGCAGGTATACCTTCTCCTTTCGTAACGATTGGCAAGGCTAAGTTTATGGACTCATGGATGTACGATGCAGAGACCTACTTTGACGTAACATTGCAGCAGAATGAGATTAATCCTGATATTTATCGTATTGTCAATCCTTATAATGAGATCCTTGTGAAAGGCGGATATAGCCCGAATAATGTTAAAAAGGGTCCATCTGAGTACCTTACTTTCCAACTGCGTCATGCAGGAGAAGAGGTTGGCGGTGCAATACTGACCCGTGATAATTTGGTTACTTTTGAGCCTTTCCGCACTGGTTATTATATTTCTGACTATGACTCTGGTGATACTGATGGTGAGGTATGGGGATTCCATATTTCTGACGATATGTTCAACGCAACTTGGCATGTTGAAGCAGCTTATCTAAAGAATTGTGTGGCCGCTTATAAGGAAGATGGAACACCTGGTCAGATTAATCTGGCTCCATGGTATTATATCATAGGACTTGGTGGTTGGAACAAGTCTCAAGAAGACAAACAGATTGAGATTATTTTCCCAGGATTCACACCTGCTGACTATTCTGCAGAACTCGTTTATAGTGGTATCTTTACCGATGCAAGTGAAAAAGTCTTTGCAGTTGGTAATTTGACCCTTGGTACTGATGCTCAAGATGTGAAAGCTATTGTAATGGATGCTTCTGTTGATGCCAATGCCGTAGCTGATGCTATTGCTGCTGGCGAACTGGAGGCTACAGACGTAGCTGCTGGTTCTATTCAGGTTCCCATTCCTGAGGACTTGACAGGTAAGCTGCAGATTATTGTTGTTGTACTTGCAGGTGAGACCGTTAAGAATGTGGTTGCTGCCCCATTTGAATACTATGGTGGTGGTGCTAGTCCCTGGAATTCATTGGGTCAAGGCTATTTTGTAGACGATATGATTCTTCCTCTCTTCGGTTATGATCCAGAACCTTATCCTGTAGAAATTCAGGAGAGTACGTCAACTCCAGGTCTCTATCGTCTTGTGAAGATGTATTCTGCTGTTGCTGCTGACTTCGGAGTACAGAGTGGTACCGGTGATGTTTTGGTACATGCAGAGAACCCCAATGGAGTTTATATTCCTCTTCAGCCACTTGAGCTGACGATTGGTAGCAATGGTCCATTCTCTCTCTCTACTGATGCAGGTGAATTGGTAGAAGAATATGGTTTTGATGCCGTTTATGCCCAACTTCCTAACATTTTCGGAAAACTGGCTGATGGTGTTATTACATTCCCAGTTCTTGAGGGAGAGAACAGCGCTGGTAACCCAGTTAACTACCAGACATGGGTATATCTTGGTGAAAAAGCTTACTTCGGTGGAAGAAATGGTGCTTTCCAGATTGTTCTTCCCGGTGTAGAAGCTCAGAGCATGAAGAGAGCAGCCGACTTCGCTCGTCGTCTTAACGGCGCAAATCTGAAGAATGCTGTAAAGCCATCAAAGATATCTCTTAAGAATAAATCAAACAAGATAAATCTTGTGAAGTAATTTATTCTGAGTAACTGTTATGATGAGATGCGAATCTTACCTGTGAGTGAGATTCGCATCTTTTTTCTCTAAACAGATTTTCTCCGAAAGTAATTTTCAATACTCCGAACAGAAATAAATTTTCTCCGAAAGTATTTTTGTTACTCTCAGAGTTTTTACGATTTTACCCTCACATCCTCCCGTTTTCGCTCGGAAGACCTTTGTACAAAGGGGTTGAGGCACGGGAGGGAAATGAAATATCCCTCCCGTCTGTGAATCCCAGTAAATAGTGGGCCTGCGAGCGAAAAAGGGACCAAGGGAGGGTATTTTACAATACTGGTTGGTTATTGCTCAATAAGGGTTGGTTATTGCCCAATAAGGGTTCCTTATTCCTATTAAATGTTTCTTCTTTTCCGACTAATACTAGTTTGTAGTACGTGGTGAGCGAATTCACAGTCCGAGCCGTTCGGACTGACAGTCCGTCCCGACGGACTAAAATGACAAATTATCCAAAAAGGATTATCTTTTTTGGATAATTATTTGTTTGTTTCATAAATAGTTATTATCTTTGCGGTTGTAAAGGTCATTTACAACCATATAAAAACTATAAATTATGATAGAAAACCCCTTTATAACCTATGGATATGAGTCTGCAGAATACTTCTGCGACCGTAAGGAAGAAACCGAGATGCTGACATCATTGTTGACCAATGGCAATCATGTAGCTCTTATATCCCCACGCCGTATGGGAAAGACAGGACTGATTCGTCATACATTCTCTCAAGAACTGATACAAGATCAATACTACACGTTCCTAATAGATATCTACGCTACAAAAAATCTTCAGGACCTTGTCTTTCAGCTGGGTAGAAGCATTGTCAACCGACTGAAGTCAAAAGGACGCGAAGCTCTTGATCGTTTCCTGATATTTGCCACCTCTTTACGTACAGGTATTTCGTTTGACGGGCAAGGTAATGCTAGTTGGAATCTTGGAGTAGGCGATATCAAGTCGCCCACCTTTACCCTTGAAGAAATTTTCAGCTATCTAAAGGCTGCTGACAGAAGATGTATAGTAGCCATTGACGAGTTTCAGGCTATTATGGACTACCCTGAACAGAACACAGAAGAGATGTTGCGTACCTACATACAAGATTGTCGCAATGCTGTCTTCATTTTTTCAGGTTCACAAAAACACATGATGAGCGAAATGTTCTCTTCGCCAGCTCGCCCATTTTATCAAAGCACCTCCATGATGTTCTTGAAACCAGTGGCACTGTCTGAATATGAGCTCTTTGCCAAATATCACTTTGAGAAAGCTCACAAACAGATTGCTGCAGATGTGGTAAAAAGTATTTATGACCTCTTTGAAGGTACAACATGGTATATCCAGAAGGTTCTTAATCAACTCTTTGCTACCTTGGACAGTGTTTCTGAAGATGATGTCGACAACGCTGTAAGGCAGATTATCTTGCAAAACGAGGAAGCATACAAGGACACTCTTTTCCAATTGACACTCAGACAGCGCGACTTGTTAGTTGCCATTGGTCGTGAAGGTAAGGCAACTCAGATAACGGGTATGGCGTTTGTCAAGCGTTACCATCTCTCATCTGCAAGCAGTGTACAAAAGGCAGCTCAGATACTGGTAGATAAACAGCTCGTCACCCAGCAACAAGGAGTTTACGAGGTATATGATAAATTCCTTGCTGAATGGATTCGGTTTTTGTAATATCACTTCGCTCGAGAATGAAAATAAATATTAATTTATTTTGCATTCTCCTCGTTTATTCGTACTCTGACTGTCGTCGAAGATACTTTCGCTCGAGAATGAAAATAAATATTAATTTATTTTGCATTCTCCTCGCTTATTCGTATCTTTGCAACGAGAAATAGTGAAAAAGAAATATTTGGCAATTAATTATTTTATCCATATGAAGAAAAGACTATTAATAACCATGACGGCCCTGATGCTCGTCGCAGTGACGATGATGGCCGTGCCTGCTAAGCCAGGACTAAAGAAGAAAGTAACACTGAAGAACGGTACTACCGTGGAGTTATCGCTGAAAGGTGATGAGCATTTCTCCTATTATACAGATGCAGCGGGAAAACCCTGTAAACTGAAGAATGGTGAGCTGATTACGTTAACTCACGAGGAAGTGGCAGAGCAATGGACAGCTCTGAGAGAACAGAGACTTGCCATAGGAAATTCCTCAAGCAGAAGAGCCCGCAGGGCGGGAGAACCAGGCACGACTACAGGAAATCAAAAGGGCTTGGTTATTCTGTTGCAGTATCAGGATGTGAAGTTCTTGAACGACAGTTTGACCACGAACCAAATATTCAAGCGCTTCTTCAATGAGGAGGGCTATAAAGAGTATGGCAACGAAGGTTCGGTACGTGACTACTTTAAAAAGCAGAGTTATGGAAAACTGAACATTGACTTTGACGTGGTAGGTCCGTTTACTGTATCTCATAAGATGGAGTATTATGGCAAGCATTATACTGACGACCAAGGTAATGAGCACAATGACACTCATCCTGCAATCATGGTGGCCGAGGCTGTTGACTCCGCTTACAAGGCTGGTGTTAATTTCTCAAATTACGATTGGGATGGTGATAAGGAGGTAGATCAGGTGTTTGTGATTTATGCAGGTTATGCGGAGGCTCAGGGAGCCGCTCCAGAGACAATCTGGCCCCATGAATGGTCGTTGTCTGCAGAAGGTAAAACAAAAAAATATAATGGAGTGACGATTAACACTTATGGTTGCGCATCAGAGTTAAGTGGAAAAAGCGGCTCTGACTTGGACGGCATAGGAACAGCCTGTCATGAGTTTACCCACTGCTTGGGATTGCCAGATATGTATGACACACAAGGGGATAACTATGGAATGGCTTATTGGGATGTGATGTGTGCTGGCAGTTATAACGATGATTCGCATACACCAGCAGGCTATACGGCCTATGAGCGTTGGTTCTCCGGCTGGATGGAGCCAACAGAACTTAAAGAGCAGACGTCTGTTGTCGGAATGAAGCCTCTAGTAAATGAGCCTGAGGCATATATTCTCTATAATGACAAAAACAGGAACGAATATTATATTTTGGAGAACCGCCAACCCGTAAGTTTCGATAAAGGCCTGTATGGTCATGGATTGCTTATATACCATGTAGATTATAACGAAAGTGCCTGGAACCATAACCAGGTTAACATAGTGGCTAATCATCAGCGCATGGTGATTGTTCCTGCAGATAATGAATTTAATGATCTTTCAGCATTAAGTTTGGCTGGAGACCCTTGGCCAGGTACCAAAGGTAATACCATGCTGAGTAATTATAGCACACCAGCAGCTACACTTTATAATGAAAATACGGATGGTAGCAAGCTGTTGAACAAACAGATTGATAACATTACAGAGAATACAGAAACTATGACGGTATCTTTTGTGGCTTGTCGCCCAGAGATGCCTGTACCTTCTGCCGATGAAGCTACAGAACAGATTGAGGGCAATTCTTTAACCATTTCATGGCCTGCAGTTGAAAAAGCAGTAAGCTACGAGGTAGAGTGGACGATAAAGGATAAGGCTCCCAGCACTCCTGAGAAAGCCTTGATGTATGAATCGGATTTGGCTAAGTTTGAGAGTAAGTCAGCAAGCTTTACACCCATCAAAGGCAGCCTGGATAATTACGGACTGAAAAGTTGGACAGCTGATAATCTTTTCACTACCCCCAACAAGATGCGATTTGGTACTTCTACGTCAACAGGTACACTCAAGAGTCCTTGGTGGTACACACCATCATCAACCCATGCTACACTGGTGTTGGGGGCTAATATCGTTAAGAATTCGGTCAAAGGAACTGTTACCTATTCTAACGGTGATGTGGAAGATGGATATGTCAGAGACATTGAGGAGGTCGGTGTAGAGGATTTCGAAGTTACAGGCGACCAGAAGCTAGTAGTTCATCTTAAGAACATGAATAAGGCTGCTTATCAATTCTTGATTGCTCCAAAGACTCAGATGTACCTCAACTATCTTGCTATATACGATGGCATTTGGACTGCTGAGCAGTTGGGAATTAATTCGTCAAGCGCAGTTCCTCGTCGTGCTGTTACGACAGATATACGTTCGACACCCACTAACAGCATTACTATGGAAGTGGATATTAACAAGATCTACACCTATCGCATTCGTTCATTAGACGCAGAAGGTTTTTTCTCTGCATGGAGCAGTGAAAAGACATTCGATCTTGAGACTACCGGCATCCAGAGCATCAGCACCAAGGTGAATACCGACAACACCGTTCGCTATTTCGACTTGCAGGGTCGTGAGGTGAATGGTGCGACCAAGGGTCTGCTGATTCGCAAACAGGGTAATAACGTAACTAAGGTGATGGTGAAATAAAAGCCACACCTTGGTTATAGATACAACAGAAATGGGCTTCCTCATCGGAAGCCCATTCGTTTTAACCACATAATTCAGCTTATTCCTTAGGGAAGGCTGATAGCCTCTGACGGACAAACGTCAGCGCATGTGCCGCACTCTGTGCAAACATCGGGGTTGATTGAATACTTGTCGCCCTCAGAGATTGCTCCAGCGGGGCACTCATCGATACATGTACCGCATGCGATGCAGTCGTCACCAATTACGTATGCCATAATTCTTGTACTTTAATAGATTAATAAATACTTAATATTTGTGATGCAAAGGTAGGCATTTATTTTGATATATACCTAATCTTAGGGAGACTATTTTAATAATTTATACGTAGTCGAAATAATAATCAGGTCGTATGTTGCGTTATTAAGAATACAGATGAAACGGATAATTATACTGATATTAATGGGGGTGATGACCCTGAATATGGCTGCACAGACGGACCGTCGGGTGCAGAACAAACCTTATATAGACTTGCGTCCGCTGCACTTAGGCATCTTGGTAGGTACACATCTGCAGGATTTGGAGTTGGAGAACGTGGGACCTTACATGATGACTGATCCAGACGGGAATGTGAGCGAACAGTATATCTTGTGCGATGCTGATAAGTGGAACCCTGGATTCTCCGTAGGTGTACTAGCCGAACTGCGACTGAGCGAAAACTTCTCGCTACGCTTCACACCATCGATGCATTTTGGTGCGAAGCATCTGACATTTCTGAACATGAAGGAGATAGATGCGCAGGGCAACCCGCTCCAGCAGACACAGGATATGAAGAACACGTACGTTTCATTGCCACTGGACATCAAGTTTGCCGCTCCTCGCTGGAACAATCATCGCCCTTACATCATGGCGGGTATCAATCCGATGATTAATTTGACGGGGGGTGACCAGGACATGGTGCGCATCAAGAGATACGACACCATGCTGGAAGTGGGTTTGGGCTGCGACTTCTACCTGCCTTTCTTCAAACTGATTCCTGAGTTGAAGTTCTGCTTTGGACTGAGCGATGTGTTGGACAAGAACCATATCAACGAATTGCGCGATGCCAACCTACGAGCTTATGCGGGTAGTGTCAGCAGCGCGCATTCCAAGATGTTTGTTCTAACCTTCTATTTTGAATAGGCTAGATGGTCTGGACTATTTGAAATCGACAACAATCTTTCCTACAAAGACTGCTGATTTGCCGTTCTGGTCAACAGGAATGGGCTTGCCATCCATATTCTTCCAATATTCCAATGAAGGCATATAGGTATGGGTATGTCCACCCAGCACCAGGTCGATGTTGCGTGAACGCGATATCATGTATTGGTCGTCCTCACCACGATTGCTGTTCCACCCCAAGTGTGAAATGCAGACAACCATATCGCACTTCTGCTGTTCTTTCAACATAGTAGCTGTTTCGAGTGCCACTTGGGCAGGGTCGAGGTACTTGGCGCCCACACAATTCTTGTCAGCAACAAGTCCTTTCATCTTCGGACATACAGCAAAGACACCAATCTTCAAGCCATTGCGCTTGAGGACGATCCAAGGTTTGCAGATGCCTTCCATCGGAGTGCCTGTAAAATCGTAGTTGGTACAAACGATAGGGAAGGTGGCTAGTTTGAAGACACGAGCCATATTCTCCAAGCCGAAATCGAACTCATGGTTGCCGATGGTGGTAGCATCAAGCCCCATCTGATTCATCAGTCCTACTTCCACATCGCCTTTAAACATGGTGAAATAGGCAGAACCCTGGAAGAAATCGCCACTATCGAAATAGAGCAAATCGGGATGCTTCGCGCGTTCCTCTTTTAACATAGCAATACGACGGAGGAATCCTCCACGACCTGCCTTCATGGTATCGGGCAACTGCTCATTGATAGGCAATATAGCCGAATGGGTATCGTTGGTATGCAGAATAACCAACTGCTTATGCTTCTTGGCCTGACCGCTGAGCGATACCAGCGCCAATAATATAATAAATAGGTACTTTTTCATACTTCTCGTTTTTCACTTTTCACTGTTCACTTTACAACTACACGTCCTTCTATCTCGGAATCGACTTCCCTACCCTGCTTCGCCATCTCACGGAAATAGTTCATGATAACGAAACGGGTGTTGTTGCTGGCATCCTTCGGGGCATTGACATCATGTCCGTTCCTGAATGCTTCCAGTTTGTCAGTACCTCCCAACAGATAATCGATGGTGGTAACGCGATACTCCTTCTGTGGGTCTACTGGCTCACCATTGATGGTGGCACTTACCAGCTGACCATCCTTTGTGATAACCAAACGAACAGAATGGCTGAGACCTTCGCCACCAACGACTGCTATCTGTCTGAACAAGTCCATCACTGTAGCACCACTCAAAGTGGTAAAGGCTATCTTGTTCTCAAAAGGAGCCACATCCAACACATCGCCATAGGTCACATCGCCTTTGGGCAAATCAGCACGAACACCACCCATGTTATAAACGCCAAAGTCGGGCTTCTCATTATAATCCTTAGCAGCCCACACCAGGATGTCAGCCAATAGGTTGGACAGTGTTCCTTCAGGGCGCTTTGCCGTCATATACTTGGCAGAACGACCCACAACAGGACCCATGATACTGTCGACAATGTGTTTATAAGGTTTCAGAAACTCGGCAGCCTGTGCATCAGGTTGGGCGTCATAGCGTGCATCTACCAGAATACGACTGCGCTGAACGGAAGCCACCTCATAGTGTGACTTGCATGATGCCAGCATCAAAAAGGGCATCAGCGCTAAAAAAAGAGTTTTTCTATTCATAATTATCTAGGTTTTGTGTGCAAATATACAAAAAAGAAATGAGAAATGAGAAATGAGTAATGAGAAATTGAAATGAAAAATGGGAAATGACATTAAAATCCATAATAAACGTTAAAAATAGAGCACCCCAAATAATTTCTCATTACTCATTACTCATTTCTCATTTAAAATCAGTACCTTTGCACCCGCTTTTCGGCGTAATCGCTGGCAGGAAGTATCGAGTTGCCTGTTATGTTGCGTTGGAACGATAACAACAATTTTAAACGTTTAAAAGAAAAATGGATTTAATTAAAGTTGCTGAAGAAGCATTTGCAACCGGCAAGCAGCACCCCAGTTTCAAGGCTGGTGACACTGTAACTGTCGCTTACAAAATTATCGAGGGTTCAAAGGAGCGTATCCAGCTCTTCCGTGGCGTAGTCATCAAGATTAGCGGCCATCAGGAGAAGAAGCGCTTCACAGTTCGCAAGATGTCAGGTACCGTAGGTGTAGAGCGTATCTTCCCTCTGGAGTCTCCTAACATTGAGAGCATCGAAGTGAACAAGGTTGGTAAGGTTCGCCGCGCTAAGCTTTACTATCTGCGCAAGCTCACTGGTAAGGCTGCTCGCATCAAGGAGAAGCGTAGCGGTATTGCTGGTAAGGAGTAATCCTTCGTAAAAACCATAAAAAAGAGACACTCACTGATTGGGTGTCTCTTTTTTCTTGTCCATGCTCTTCTCCTCGCGATGATGACCACCATAAACGGTCTCACCACCAAGGTCGCCATGCATTGTCTCTTGGAACGAGTCCCAGTCCTGAAAGCCAGCCAACATGGATAATCGATCCAGCGTCTTACGGTTGGGCTTCTTCAACAACTCATGCTCCACAGCCTCCATCAGTTTGCGAAGCGCATGTCTCTTTTTCTCCATAACGGTTGCAAAATTACACATTTTTTTTGTACCTTTGCAGGCAGAAACAAAATAATTGCTTAAAAAATGAAAGAATTACAGCTGAAGTACGGATGCAATCCCAACCAGAAGCCCTCTCGTATCTTTATGACAGAGGGCGAATTACCCATCGAAGTGATTAACGGACGCCCTGGCTACATCAATTTCCTTGATGCACTGAATGCTTGGCAGTTGGTAAAGGAGCTGAAAGAGGCTACTGGTCTGCCCGCTGCTGCCTCATTCAAGCATGTCAGCCCTGCAGGTGCTGCTGTAGGTCTTCCTCTGAGCGACACCTTGAAGAAGATTTATTTCGTGGATGATGTGAAGGGACTGGACGAGAGCGCTATTGCCTGTGCTTATGCCAGAGCACGTGGTGCCGACCGTATGTCGAGCTATGGCGACTTTGTAGCGCTGAGCGACACCTGCGATGCTACTACCGCCCTGCTGTTGAAGCGTGAGGTAAGCGATGGTGTGATTGCTCCCGACTTTACCGCTGAGGCCATCGAGATTCTGAAAGACAAGCGCAAGGGTACTTACAACGTCATCAAGATTGACCCTACCTACAAGCCCGAGCCCATTGAGCGCAAGCAGTGCTTTGGGGTGACCTTCGAACAGGGACGTAACGAAATCAAGCTGGACGATCCTGCTTTGTTTGAGAACATTCCCACCCAGAACAAGACCTTCACTGCAGAGGCTAAGCGCGACCTGATTATCGCTCTGATTACATTGAAATATACACAGTCGAACTCGGTTTGCTATGTCAAGGACGGTCAGGCTATTGGTATTGGTGCTGGTCAGCAGAGCCGTATCCACTGCACCCGCTTGGCAGGTAACAAGGCTGACATCTGGTGGTTGCGCCAGCATCCGAAGGTGATGGCTCTGCCTTTCAAGGAGGGCATTCGTCGTGCGGATCGCGACAACACTATTGATGTTTATATCTCTGAGGATGAGCACGACGACGTATTGCGTGATGGTGCTTGGCAGCAGTTCTTCACCAAGCAGCCTGAGGTGCTGACATTGGCAGAGAAGAAAGAGTGGATTGCCAAGAACACCAAGGTGGCGCTGGGTTCTGATGCCTTCTTCCCCTTTGGCGATAACATTGAGCGTGCCCACAAGAGTGGTGTGGAGTTCATCGCCCAGGCTGGAGGCTCTGTTCGCGACGATCATGTCATCATGACTTGCGACAAATATGGTATTGCAATGACATTCACTGGCGTTCGCCTTTTCCATCATTAATAATATGAGTAAGGAATCAGACTTCCAGGAGATTCTGGAGAACGGTATTTCGTTTGGTCGTGGTGGTGGTCCTCGTAAAGAGGAAGACAAGGTAAAGACCAAGGCCAAAAAGAAAAAGTATATCACTGGTGCTCACGGTAGTGGCTCTGCACGACAGAAGGCCAAATACCGTGAGCAACGGGCAAACCGTCATAAGAAGTAAGACGGAAGAAGGAAGAAGTAATATTTAATAAACAAAACTACTTACGATATGAAGAAAACTCTACTCCTAACCATTTGTTGTATCCTGTCCTTTGCAGCCTCTGCCCAGAAATACGTGGGTGGCGATATCTCGTTACTGACGAAATACGAGGAAGCGGGAGTCGTCTATAAAGACAATAACGGAAACACGGTACAGCCCCTCACTTTTTTCTACGAACAAGGGCTAAATGCCATGCGTGTCCGTTTGTTTGTTGATCCTTCAAAAGCCAGTGAGGAAGATAAGAAAGAAGGCGTCGTACAGGATTTAGAATACGTCAAAGCACTTGGAAAGCGCATCAAAGACGCAGGTTTTAAGTTAATGCTTGATTTTCATTATAGTGATACATGGACAGACCCAGGGCAACACAGCACTCCTTCTGCATGGAGCACACTCGATGCAGAAGGAATTGCAGACAAAGTTTACGAATACACGAAGGATTGCCTGCAACAGCTAAACACTTCAGGTGCGACCCCAGACTTCATTCAGGTGGGCAACGAGATTAACGTGGGAATGCTTTGGCCTACTGGTGCCGTCTACGAAAGCGGAGGTGCTCCTGCGGGTGGTTCGTGGAATAATTTCGCTTCCTATCTGTCTAACGGAATCAAGGCTTGTAATGAGGAATGCCCCAATGCACAGATTATCATTCATGCGGCTTTGAACGAGCCAAATAACCTGCCAGCCTTCTACAACAAACTGGATGGATATACAGGCGTAAAATATCAGATAATCGGCCTCAGCTATTACCCTGCCTACCATAAAAACATTCAGGCTTTAGAGAATGTCATTATGAATCTGGAGACTCAAGAGCCAGACAAAGACATCATGATTGTTGAAACGGGTTATAGTTATGCTTGGGCTCTCCCCAAAACCACCTATAACTATACATCTACCTATCCTTATACCGAAGAAGGCCAGCGTAACTTTACTGCCGACCTTATCACCATGCTGAACAAATATGAGTGTGTGAAAGGACTGTTCTGGTGGTGGCCAGAAGACAACGGGAACAAGAATGTCACGACAAGCTGGTGGAATGCAGCCCTATACAACCACAATACGGGACAGCCTTATGCAGCTTTATACGAGCTCAAGAATTTCCTTGGCGATCCTAGTGGCATTGAGACCATTAACCGCGAACCATTAACCGTGAGCCAGCATGCTTGGTACACGCTGGATGGTCGCAAACTTAATGGCGCGCCCAACCAAAGAGGAATCTACATCCACAACGGAAAGAAGATGGTAGTGAGATAAATCGAACAAGGTGTATCTTTATACATATTATTATTGGAATCATGTTGGTAAAAACATATTGTGCAGCTGTTAACGGACTAGAAGTCACCACGGTAACCGTAGAGGTTAGCATGTCGAGAGGCATCCAGTTTCACCTCACAGGATTGGCAGATACGGCTGTAAAGGAAAGCTACGACCGCATCAAAGCCGCATTGACGAACAACGGTTTCAAGATGCCCTCCATGGATATTACTATCAACCTGTCGCCCGCTGACATCAAGAAGGAAGGCAGTGGCTACGACCTGCCCCTGGCTATTGGTATTCTAGCCGCTAATGGAAAGGTGGAAAGCGGAGAATTGGACAAGTATATGATGGTGGGCGAGCTGGGACTGGACGGACACCTGCAACCCGTTCGCGGTGCCTTGCCCATTGCCATCAGAGCCCGCGCTGAGAAGTTCAAGGGACTGATAGTTCCCAAGCAGAACATTCGCGAAGCTGCCGTTGTCAACCAACTGGAGGTTTACGGCATGGAAACGCTCATGGATGTGGTGCAGTTTCTGAATGGCGACACTTCCTACCAACCAACCATTATCGATACTCGCAAGGAGTTCTTTGAACAACAGGACCACTACGAACTGGACTTCAGCGATGTTCGTGGACAAGAGAGTGTGAAGCGAGCCCTTGAGGTAGCTGCAGCTGGTGGACATAACCTCATTATGATAGGCCCTCCAGGCAGTGGTAAGTCGATGATGGCCAAACGCCTTCCTAGCATTCTTCCCCCTTTGTCGTTGGCAGAAAGCTTGGAAACCACTCAGATTCACAGTGTGGCAGGAAAGTTGAATCGCGACACCAGTCTCATCAGTCAGCGCCCTTTCCGAGCGCCCCACCACACCATTTCGCAAGTAGCTCTGGTGGGTGGAGGCAATAATCCACAGCCTGGTGAAATCAGTTTGGCACACAATGGGGTGCTCTTCCTGGATGAAATGCCAGAGCTGTCGCGCAGTGTCCTTGAGGTGTTGCGCCAGCCTCTGGAAGACCGCAAGATAAGTATCAGTCGTGCCAAGTATAGTGTGGAATATCCTTGTAGTTTCATGCTTGTAGCCTCCATGAACCCTTGTCCTTGTGGTTATTACGGGGACCCGACGCACAACTGTGTCTGCACGCCAGGACAGATTCAGCATTACATGAACAAGATAAGCGGTCCACTACTCGACCGTATAGATATTCATTGCGAGATTCAAGCCGTTCCCTTTGCCCAGCTCAGTCAGTTGAATCCTGGTGAGCCCAGTGCCAACATCCGCCGACGAGTCATTAAGGCTCGAAAGATTCAGGAGGAACGCTTCAAGCCCTATAAGGGTATTCATTGCAATGCGATGATGACGGAAAAGATGCTCCACGAATTTGCTGAGCCTGACGCATCTTCACTGGATATGCTTCGTAAGGCCATGGAGCGCCTTAAGCTCTCTGCACGTGCCTATAGCCGAATTCTGAAGGTAGCCAGAACCATTGCCGACTTGGAGGGTTCTGAGCATGTTAAAATCTATCATATTGGTGAAGCCATAGGCTATCGCAACCTTGACAGAGGCGACTGGGCTGAAAGAGGAATATAACCTTACTGCCCTTCTTGGGCAGCCTTTTGGGCAGCCTTTGCTGCTTTCTTGGCTTCTTTCTCTGCCTGTCGTGCAGCCCTCCGTGCATCCTTTTCAGCCTGAAGGGCGGCTTTTTCTTCATCCCTTTGAGCCTTACGGGCAGCTCTCTCTTCATCCCTCTGAGCCTTACGGGCAGCTTTTTCCGCTTTACGAACAACCTCTTCCTCAGCCCTTAGAGCAATACGGGCCGCTTTTTCCTCGGCCAGTTGGGCCTTGCGGGCAGCTTTTTCCTCGGCCCTCTTTGCCCTGAGTTTAGCAGGGTCTATTTCCTCATGTTCAGCCAAAGAATGGAACTTGAGTTTTGGCTTTACCTTCATTTTCTGCATCTCGTTGGTATTGGTGAACGAGAACGAGCATAGCACGTCGAGACGCTTGCCACGGATGTTTACATCGCCTTCAGCCACAGCACCGTTACTCTTGATGGTAACAACGGTATTGCAAACGTGCAGCAACTTATATTTAGCATCATACACCTCGGCATAGATCTCGCCCATAGGTAGCTTTCCACCCACCTTCTTACGCATAATAGCTGTACGAGGTTTGGAGATATCAAACTTGAAGGTAGCCATACAAGCCACTTTCTTAAGGTCAGCCATACCCATCGCCTGACCCAGTTCGAAGGAGTCGGTACGAACGGTACCTTCTACATATTTGGTATTCTCATTCAGGGCAAACTGGAAATCGATATTACCCGTCTGTGTTGTCAGCAGTCCAGCAAACTGCTCACGCTTCCACAGCACATCGAAAGTACCTCTATAGCCAATGGTTCCCAGGTTATGAAGCTGTTTCATCATGAATTTCTTCACAGGGAACTGGCTGATGATGCGCTCTTTAGAGCCACTATGAGCCGTCATCTGGTGTACGTCGAAGTGCACCTGCAACTTATATTTATCCTTCAGGCCCTTGATGAATCCTGATGCACTGATGTTCAGGTCTTTCTTCGCAGTGCTCACCTTCACATCCTTGAACACCATGCCCTCATCGTCACCACTCATACGTGTCTCCAACAGCAAGGGCTCCTTGAAGTCCTTCAGTACTGGAGCAAAGACGCGAGAGATGTCTTTCAGCAAGGTTCGTCCTGTGATGAGCGAGGTCTGATACTGGAACTTTATATTCTTTTTCTTGTTGGGTAGTGTCAGTGCGGCACGACTAATCTTCAGCGTGGTATTAGGCAGACTGATGGAGAAGTCTTTCAGCGTAGCCACCTTCTTGTCGCTTTCCACCTTGCAGCTCAGTTTGGTGACATGAATGCCTGATATTGGGTCATCCGCCTTGCAGTTGAGAATGGTAGCCTCCACACTATCCTTCGTCAACTTGTCCAGTCTGATATTCATCTGGGCTACGATGTTGAAGTGTCCTGCATCAAAGAATCCACGCTTGGGCTTTCCTGTGTTCTTACGAGGCTTATGGTTGTTTGTTACCCAACAGATGCTGTCCAATTGCAGCATCGCTTTATCATCTTTCTCCTGCATAACATCCAACACAGCAATGCGCAACTTGTTCTCCACAGGCCCTTTCTTGGTCTTCGCTATCCAGTGTCCTTTCAGCTCTCTGATCTCTGCAATCTGGCGTCCATTCTTACCTTTCTTATATAACAGACTGCCCAAGACGCCTGTCTTTTCGTTGAATCTCACCTTGATATTCTCAAGCCACACCTTATCCACATCCACTGTCAACTTAGGCATGTGCTTGGCCTTTTCAGCCTTCACGATACTGTCTCTCTTTTCTTTCTTGAAGGCATCAAGCACGAACTGGAAATTGGCAGCCGAGTCGCGCGAGGGCTTAAATAGGTTAACCTCCAACCCCTGCAGTTTCACATCATTCACCTTTATCTCACGCCGAAGCAGTCGCCACACGCTCAGCTGCACTTTCAACTCCCTCAGTTCTAACATCTTACGATGCTGCAAGTCTTCCACTACCACCCCATAGAGGCTGGCGTTCTGTCCGAAAAGACGCACGCTGATGCTATCCACACGCACCTCTGTCTGCAGACGGTCTTTCAGCAATACAATTGCTTCCTGCAACAAGTGGTTCTGCATCGTACTGGTGTCCAGCACCAAGAAGGTGCCAACAACTAGCAACACTATGCCCAGCAATGTGCCACCAACCCATTTCAACACTCGCAACAACGTTTTCTTCATCTTTTCTTAATCTACTAGGGCGTTTACCTTATTCTTCAGCATCTGCTGATTAATAAATTCCTCCAGTTTCTGGGGTTGCAGATTGCGCTCAATAATCTTGCCACGCTCGTCAATCACCAGATTAGCAGGTACATCGGCTAATCCAAACTTAGCCATCAGAGGGGTATTCCACATACGTCCATCGCAAACGGTAGACCACTTCAGCGAGTCGCGTTCCACACGTTGCTTACAATCGTTAGGGCGTCCGTCCACACAAATGCTCAGTATGCCCAGCTTGTCGCCATACTTATCCTTCAGCATCTTCAACCTGCGCTGCTGGTCCGTACTGCTATAGCTCCACGTGGCCCATACTGACACCACATTCAACTTGCCCTTCAAATCCTTTTCCGTTACCTTACGACCCTTCACGTCAGTAGCGGTAAAGGCTGTCAATTTGCTATTCAACGCTCCACCCTGCAACCCTTTCAACTGCTTCTGGAGTTCTATCAGTTGTCCATTTTCAGGGGCCTCCTTCAACATCATATCCACCAACTTCTGCGCCTCTTTATAGTCTGGACGACTGGTCAGGAGCAGATAACGCTGCAGAAGATAAATGCTGGCTGGCGACTCCAGATGCTCACGGATATAGGCACTCACCACCTTCTGAACATCAGGGGGAGCCGTTTCGTTCAGCTCCATGCGCAACTCCGTCATGCGTTCGTTATCGTCAGTACCCTCGATGATCATTTCCTTCAAGTGCGTAGCATCGCCCTTGATGTGCACCTTCTCGCCTGGTTCAGCAAACACAGGTTGCTCAGAATAGTTGGGAAACACCACTACCAGCGTTGTGGGCGAACGCAACTCCACCTCGTAAGAGAAGCGTCCGTTACGCACCGCAATGGTGTCGAAGCCCACGATGCCTCCATCAGTGCTATACACCCAGAACTCGCCTTGGTTGATGTTACGCAGACGTCCTTCCAGCTTGAACTTGCCACTATCGCCACCACACGCAGTCAGTAGCAGCACAACAAGCAGAAAGGCCACATATCGAAAGCTATAATCGTTCTTCTTCATTTCCTTACATTTATCTTGCAAAGATACTACTACTTTTCCGAATAGCCAAACATTTGTGTCAAAATATGCTTTACACACATCGTGCCGAGCCTATGCGCACATTGTACGGAGCCTACGTTTGCATGGTGCCGAGCCTATGCTGACATCGTGCCGAGTGCGTATTCACATTGTTCCGAGTTGCTCGGACTCCAGTACTTTGCCTTTCGGACTGCAGTACTTCGTGTGTTGTACTCCAGTATTTTGCCTTTTGGACTCCGAGTACGGATTATTTTTCACGATGGGCGTACTGGGAGGAGACGATACCTATAGACTTCCAAACATTGCAACGTTTCTTTGTCGACGATGAAAATAGCTCTCATTTGTGATGAGAATAACTTTCGCGAACGTTGAAATGCGTTTTCATTAACAACGAGAGTTACTCCTATTGCAATACAACGCTGCAAAAAAGAGTGCAAGCGCAACTTTCGTTACGCCTGCACATTCATTTAAGACATATCGCACAGGGGGCTGTCCCAGTGTGTCTCATCTCATTGTCTCAATGTCGCATAAGGAGTATAATAAGTATTCTATTTATCATAATTCTATCATACTACCTATAAGGATGAAAATGGATAGTCCTTATGAGACAATGCGACGATGAGACGTACTAAGCATTCACTATTATCATAACAACAAAACAAATACGGGCGCAACCTTTGTCGCACCCGTATCTCTGATACTTTCGGAGTAACGACAAATACTTTCCGAGTGTCTTATACTCCTTATTGCAACGAACAAAAAAAGAGTGCAAGCGCAACTTTCGCTACGCCTGCATATAAAGATACAACTTATTTTAACATGTTGACGCAATCTTATATAAAAAAAAGGTTAAATACAAGAAAAAGGACTTGCTCATGGGAGCAAATCCTTTTCTATCAGCAGTGCCGCGAGCGGGACTCGAACCCGCACAGCCCCAATTAGCCAAGGGATTTTAAGTCCCTCGTGTCTACCATTCCACCATCGCGGCAGACCTGTTTGCTGATTTTTCGGATGCAAAGGTACGAATAAGTGAGCAAAGAACCAAAGGAAAATTCATTTTTCTTTGTTCTTTCGAGCGAAAGTACCTTCGACCGTAGGTCAGAGGTAGGGAAAAACGAACAAAAGGAAGAAAAAATTATGTTTTTAATTCCATGCTCGTATGGTAGTACCATCGAAAGTGCAGCTGTAGCGTCTTAAGCTCTCACCTTCATCGCCACTGATAATATTGCCTGTATCAAGCAAATAGGTGCGATTGCAACGGCTACAAATAACCTGCTGGCGATTGCCCGTCCAGTTCAAAGCCTTGAGCACAGAGCAATTGGGACAAGCGGCATCGTAGGCACGTGGTCCATCGAAATTGGTACATCCTATAATCAATCCAATGTCGTTGCTGGCACCCAACTCATAACGCAGTTCATTCTCAATAGCTGAACGAATGATGTTATCTTCGTCAGCGACAGAGGGGTCGTTGCTCCTTACAAGCACATGGCGTGGGGTGGTCTTACCATCACCATGAGTGGTGACGCGAGCATAGCTGCCTGGACTCTGTATGGTAGTGATAAGAATAGAGCTGGGATGATCTGTTGAGCTGAACAGGAACCAGCAACGATACTCACGACTGATAGGGTCCTGGGCATTGCAAGCCCAGAACAACACCAATGCGGAGCATATGACAAACCAGTTTTTCACTTTAGCAATTGTTTTTCAGCGTTGAGAACACGCTCGAAGGCAAAACCTTCAAGCACATTTTCCATCAGGGCAGCAATGCGGTCGTTGCAAAGATTGCCAATGGAGCCTTCGTGGGTGTGATGAATATCCTTGTTGGGACGGAAATTGCCAGCCTCAATGTCCAAGCCCACCTTCTTATAGGCATCGCGGAAGGGCATACCCTCAGCTGCCAAACGGTTCACTTCTTCGACACTGAACATCGGATCGTACATTGGATTGTCGAGAATATCCTCGCGTACCTCTATCTTATTTATAATATAAGCAGCCATCTGGAGACAATCCTTCAATTCGTCGAAGGCAGGCAGGAACACCTCTTTGATAATCTGAAGGTCGCGGAAGTAGCCTACGGGCAGGTTGTTCATGATGAGTGTTACCTGCTGGGGCAACGCCTGAATCTTATTGCACTTGGCACGAATCAACTCGAAGACATCAGGATTCTTCTTATGTGGCATGATGCTCGAACCCGTGGTGCACTCCTTGGGAAGTTTCACAAACGAGAAGTTCTGTGAATTGAACATGCAGGCGTCGAAGGCCATTTTTGCCAATGTGCCAGCAATCGTAGCGAGGGCAAACCCCACATTACGCTCCATCTTTCCACGACCCATCTGGGCATAGACAACGTTATAGTCCATCGAGTCGAAGCCCAAGAGATCTGTTGTCATCTGACGATTCAAGGGGAACGAAGAACCATAGCCAGCAGCTGAGCCCAAGGGATTGCGATTGGTCATCTTATAAGCAGCCTGCAGGAACAGCATATCATCCGTCAATGACTCCGCATAGGCACCAAACCAAAGTCCGAAGCTAGAAGGCATAGCCACCTGAAGATGCGTATAGCCAGGCATCAAGACGTTCTTATACTGATTGCTCTTCTGGATGAGTTCATCGAACAGTACCTTCACAGCATCAGCAATTTCCATCAGCTCGTGACGAGTGAAGAGTTTCAAGTCAACCAATACCTGATCATTGCGAGAGCGACCTGAGTGAATCTTCTTACCCATATCGCCCAACTTGCGAGTAAGCATCAGTTCCACCTGCGAGTGAACATCCTCGATGCCCTCTTCAATAACGAACTCGCCACGCTCACAAACCTGATAGATATTCTTCAACTCAGCCAACAGCAAGGGCAGTTCGTCCTTGCCAATGAGTCCTATCGATTCGAGCATGGTGATATGAGCCATCGAGCCCAATACGTCGTATTTGGCCAGATAGAGGTCCATCTCACGATCTCTGCCTACAGTGAAACGCTCAATCTCAGCATTCACCTCGAAGTTCTTTTCCCAAAGCTTGTTTGCCATTATACAAAAGGAATTTTTGACAATGCGTCTGCGATTTTCTCCACGCCATCCTGCAAAGGACCAGCAACCATTCCCTTCAACATAAAGGGGATGTCAGCCTGAACCGTTACCTTCATCTTGCTCTCAGTAGCAGTAACAGGAAGCACTTGAATCCACAGGTTGAAGGGCAGAGGCGACTGCACAGTCTCAAACTTGATGCACTTGTTCTCCTCACGCTCAATGATGCGCAGTTTCAAATCTCCAACAGGGGCTACATTCACGCTGACACTATCAGAATCGAAGGAGAAACTATTCAGCTTATCCTCAGGAATACGATCGCGAACTCGCTCAAGATTGTTCAAATCGCTGATATTACGATACACATCCTCTACAGGATAAGGTATCTGCTTAACGCTGCTTTCAAATTTAGTCATTCTGCTTCCAAGTACTTGGTGACTTGCGCCACTCGTTCAACACTTCTATTTCCTCTTTCTTGATATAGCCCGTCTCTGCAGCCTGCTCCAAAACAGCATTATAGTCGCTGAGCGTTACCAAACGGACTCCAGCCTCGCGGAAAGCCTCTTCAGCAACAGGGAAACCATAGGTAAACGAAGCCACCATACCAATAACCTCGACACCATACTGGCGCAAAGCCTCAACAGCCTTCAGCGAAGAGCCACCCGTAGAAATCAGGTCCTCGACAACGATAACCTTAGCACCCTTCTTCAGTTCGCCTTCCACCTGATTGCCCATACCATGATCCTTTGGCTTTGGACGAACGTAAGCATAAGGCAATCCCAACTCGTCAGCCACCAAAGCACCCTGAGCAATGGCACCTGTAGCTACACCAGCCACAGCCTCAGCCTCAGGAAACTCTGCCTGAATAGCATGACAGAGCTCGAGCTTTACAAACGAGCGGACATCCGCAAAGCCCAAAGTCTTGCGATTGTCAGTATAGATAGGTGACTTCCAACCAGAAGCCCATGTAAAAGGCTCGTTGGGTTGCAACTTGATGGCTTTGATATCCATCAGTTTCTGTGCAAACTGTTTCTTGATATTATTCATAATCCAATAATTTTGGCGCAAAATTACAAAATAAATATGAATTATGCATTATGAATTAAGAATTATTTATTACCTTTGACGAACGTCGAAAGTACTTCCGTTCGAAAAAGTCCAAAATTCTTTTGGCTTTTTGCTCACTTATTCGTACCTTTGCAGCCGATTTAGCATAATGCTTGTCAAGGGGTGCTCACGGGTGTGGGCTGAGATGATACCCTCCAAACCTGATACGGGTAATGCCGACGTAGGGATGACAGAGTAACATAACCCCTTATTTTTAATGTATTAATAAATAAGGTAAAAGAAATGAGAAAGATTATCATGATTGCAGTCTTGTGCGCATCATTGTCGTTACAAGCTGCCGAACTGGACACGCTGAAGAGCGTGGAACTGCAAGAAGTGGAGGTAATGGCTACACGTGCCACGAAAAAGACACCAATGGCATTCACCAACATGAACAAGGAACAACTGAAGGCTGTGAACTTCGGACAGGATATTCCCTACCTGTTGTCGTTGACCCCTTCAGTGACCATGACCTCCGATGCAGGTAATGGTATTGGCTATACCTCGTTGCGCATTCGTGGTACAGACCCTAGCCGTATCAACATCACAGCCAACGGCGTTCCCTTGAACGATGCGGAGAGTGCCCAGCTCTACTGGGTGAACATGGGCGACTTTGCCAGCAGTGTGCAGTCTATGCAGATTCAGCGTGGTGTAGGAACATCAACCAATGGTGCAGGTGCCTTTGGTGCTACGCTGAACATGCAGACGGAGAGCATTGGTATGGAACCTTTCATCGGTCTGGACCTGAGCGGTGGTTCCTACTATAGCCACAAGGAGACCCTGCGTTTCGGCACAGGTTTGCTGAAGGGACGCTGGGGCATACAGGGACGTCTGTCGAACATCGGATCGAAGGGTTATCTGGACCGTGCCTCGACCAAGCTGAACAGCTATTTCCTCCAGGCAGGCTATTTTGGCGACAACACGGTGGTGAAATTCATCACCTTCAATGGTGAGGAGGAGACCTATCATGCCTGGAACTACACGTCGAAGTACGAGCAGAGCCTCTACGGTCGTACGTATAACTCATGTGGTGAGTATTACGACGAAGAGGGGAACAGGCGCTATTACGACAACCAGACAGACAACTACCATCAGCAGAACTACCAGCTGATATGGAACCAGCGACTGACTCAAGAGCTGAACCTCAATGCAGCCTTGCACTACACCAGAGGTGATGGCTACTACGAGGAATACAAACGTAAGCGCACCCTGTTTGAGTACGACTTGGACAAGCAGATGACGTGGGCCAGTAGCGACCTGGTACGCCAAAAGAAGATGGCCAACGACTTCTATGGTGCAGTGGCGTCGATTGTCTATAACAACCACCAGAACCTGCAGGCTGTACTGGGAGGTGGATGGAACAAGTATGAAGGTGACCACTATGGTCTGGTAACATGGGTGAAGAGTCCTGTAGATCCGCTAATGCCTAACCACAAATACTACGACGACAAGACGAAAAAAACCGATTTCAACGTCTATGGAAAGGTGACCTACGAAATCCTGCGCGGACTGAATGCCTACGTCGATTTGCAATATCGCCATGTAGGTCTCAAGATGTATGGTCCTACCGATGAAATCGACTGGAATGTCAACAAGCGCATCGTCTATGACATGAAAGAGTCTTTCGACTTCTTCAATCCTAAAGTTGGCTTGAACTACGACATCACCCCCAACCACAAGGTTTTCGTGTCGTATGCCATTGCCCACAAAGAACCTACGCGTAACAACTTCCAAAACAGTCTGAATGCCGGACTGGAGATGCCTAAAGCCGAGCGACTGAACGACCTGGAAGTGGGCTATAAATACCAAAGCAGGGTGTTCACCGCTGGTGCGAACCTCTACTGGATGGACTACAAGGACCAGTTCGTTTTGACGGGTGAAATCGACCAAATTGGCGAGGCTATCACACGCAACATGCCGAAAAGCTATCGTCTGGGTATCGAACTGGAGGCTGCCGTGAAACCTGTTGACTGGTTCCGTTGGGACATCAACGCCACTTGGTCGAAAAACCGTGTAAAAGACATCACCGTGAAGTTGGCTGATGGCAGCGTGGCTAATCTTGGCAACCAGCCGCTGGCTTTCTCGCCCGACTGGATAGCCAACAACATCTTCACCTTCAATTACAAAGGTATGAAAGCCAGCATCCAGAGCCAATATGTCAGCAAGCAGTACCTGACAAATACTGGCTTCGAAAGCTATCGGACACTCGATGATAATGACAAGCCCATAGATGTGGGCATGATGCTCGACGGACACTTCACTACCAACATTGACCTGTCGTATAACTTCAAGTTACCCAAGTTCGGCCTAAAGGATGCCACCGTCGGTGTGACACTCTACAACCTGTTCTCTGCCAAGTACGACAACAACGGATGGGCTTCTCCATGTTACGAAAAAGTAGATGGCAAGGTGGTTGCCACAGGATGGGGTACCTCCGACCAGTATGAGGCTGGCTTTGCCCCCTCAGCGCCGTTTAACATGATGGCACACCTTTCTATAAATTTTTAAGTAAAAAGTGAAAAATGATGCTTGACTGGCTGGACATATTGACCACGATACTCGGCCTGATTTATATCTGGCTGGAGTATCGTGCTCATATCGCCCTGTGGGTGATAGGTATCGTGATGCCTGCCCTGGACATCATCCTCTATTGGCAGCACGGGCTCTATGGTGACGCAGGAATGGCTTGTTACTACACCCTTGCAGCCTGCTACGGACTCTTTGTGTGGAAGTTCGTGAAGACAAACAAGAAGGAAGAGTCGCTCCCCATCACCCACATGCCTCTCAACAAGTATCTGCCCGCCACATTGTTCTTCTTTGCAGCCTGGGGCGCCACCTACTACGTGCTCATCACGTGGACCAACTCTACCGTTCCCCTACTCGACTCGTTCACCAATGCCCTGTCGTTTGTAGGCATGTGGGCGTTGGCCCGCAAATATATCGAGCAGTGGTTCTTCTGGATTGTCGTCGATGTCGTCTGCTGCGTGCTTTACGTACAGAAAGGTATTCCCTTCAAGGCTGGTCTCTACGGACTCTATGTCATCATCGCTATAGCAGGATATTTCAAATGGAAAAAAATTTCGACGCAGTCATCATAGCTAACGGAGTGTTTCCCACCCACTCTATACCTTTAAATATCCTCCATCACACAGCACACCTTATTGCTTGCGACGGAGCCGTTATTCGTGCGCCTCATGCAGATGTCGTTATCGGCGATGGCGACAGCGTGCCTGCTGAATACCATAACCGACTCATACAAATCAACGAACAGGAAGACAACGACCTGACCAAAGCCACTCGCTACAGTCTGTCACAAGGTTGGCACAAAATAGCCTACTTAGGCTGCACAGGCAAACGTGAGGACCACACCCTAGGTAACATCTCGCTGCTGATGCGCTACTTCCGCGACATGAACGTCGAGGGAATCATGTTCACCGACTACGGCTACTTTACCCCTGCAAAGGGTGACCACACCTTCTCCTCATTCAAAGGACAACAGGTTAGCATCTTCAACTTCGGAAGTACCAGAATCTCATCAGAAGGTCTGAAATGGGACGCCTATGCCTTTGAGCAATGGTGGCAAGGCACCCTTAACGAGAGTCTTTCTACCACCTTTACCCTTCATGCCGATGGTTATTACATGGTGTACCAGACGTACGGAGTAAAGAACGGAAAGTAAAGGCGGTAACTAATTGTTTCTTTAGTACGCTTTGCTTTTGCAAAAGAAATTTTTCACTTTTCACTTTTCACTTTTCACTTTTTTTACTACCTTTGCACCCAAAATTGAAGCAAGATGAATATAGAACAACAGATAATGGCTGCTGCCAGTGAGGCTGTAAAGGCTCTCTACGGCATGGACGCCACAGAGAAGATGCTGCAGTTGCAGAAAACACGCAGTGAGTTTGAGGGTAATCTGACCCTCGTGGTATTCCCCTTTGTCAAAGCTGCCAAGAAAAGTCCTGAGCAGACCGGTCAGGAAATTGGCGAATACTTGGTACAGAACTGCGATGCTATCAGCAAGTTCAATGTTGTAAAAGGTTTCCTGAATCTGAGCATCGCTGATTCCGCTTGGCTGACATTATTGGCAGACATTGATGCCGACGAGCATTATGGGCATCGTCATGTGGACGAAAATTCTCCACTCGTCATGATTGAATACTCATCGCCCAATACCAATAAGCCCTTGCACTTAGGCCATGTACGCAACAACCTGTTGGGTTGGTCGTTGGCACAGATTATGCAAGCCAACGGTAACAAGGTGGTGAAGACCAACATTGTGAACGATCGTGGCATTCACATCTGCAAGTCAATGCTGGCTTGGCAGAAATGGGGCAATGGTGAGACTCCTGAAACCAGCGGTAAGAAGGGTGACCACCTGATTGGCGACTACTATGTAGCCTTCGACAAGCACTATCGTGAGGAGATTAAGGAACTGATGGCTCAAGGCATGGACGAAGAAACTGCCAAGCAGGAGGCTCCGCTGATTAAGGAAGCTCACGAGATGCTGGTGAAGTGGGAGCAGAACGATCCTGAGGTTCGCGCCCTCTGGGAGAAGATGAACAACTGGGTATACGCCGGCTTCGATGAAACTTATAAAAAGATGGGCGTATCGTTTGATAAGATCTACTACGAGTCACAGACTTATCTGAAGGGGAAAGCTAAAGTGGAGGAAGGTCTTGCCAAGGGACTTTTTGAGCGCCACGAGGACAACTCAGTATGGGCCGACTTGACCAACGAGGGACTGGATAAGAAACTGCTGCTGCGTAGCGATGGTACCTCCGTTTATATGACTCAGGATATCGGTACTGCAGAGATGCGTTTCCAGGACTACCCCATCGACAAAATGATTTATGTGGTGGGTAATGAGCAGAACTACCATTTCCAAGTACTCTCTATTCTGTTGGACCGTCTGGGCTTCAAGTGGGGTAAGGAACTCGTCCACTTCTCTTACGGTATGGTGGAACTGCCTAACGGCAAGATGAAGAGTCGCGAGGGTACCGTTGTAGATGCTGACGACTTGATGCAACTGATGGTTGACGATGCTCGTCGTGTATCAGACGAGGCTGGCAAGAACGTTGATATGACGGAAGAAGAAAAGCAGGAAATTGCCCGCATTGTTGGTATGGGTGCCCTGAAATACTTTATCCTGAAGGTAGATGCCCGCAAAAATATGCTGTTCAATCCTGAGGAGAGTATTGATTTCAATGGTAACACGGGTCCTTTCATCCAGTATACCCATGCTCGCATCCGCTCTATCCTGCGTAAAGCTCCTAGTATGACTAGTCTTTCTAGCACAACAAGTCTCTCTAGCAAAGAAGTCGAACTCATCCAAAAGATGAGCGAATATGGTGCTGCTGTTGAACAGGCTGGTAAGGACTATTCGCCTAGTGGCATTGCCAACTACTGTTATGAGCTGACCAAGGTGTTCAACCAGTTCTATCATGACTACAGCATTCTGAACGAGGAAGACGAGCAAAAGAAACAGACTCGTCTGGTTATCGCCCGCAATGTAGCCAAGATTCTGAAGAACGGCATGGGTCTTCTCGGCATCGAGGTACCCGAAAGAATGTAACGGTTATTGCTTGATGATTCAGAACCCTCCTGACAATAGACACGACACCGTACTGCCCTTGCCCCTTGAGGTAAGGGCAGACGCGTGGGCTGTGGATGCTGCATGCAGTGGTAACCCAGGACCCATGGAATATCAGGCTATTGACTTGGCTACAGGTGCCCGGGTTTTCCATTTTGGGCCTATGAAAGGTACCAATAATATTGGTGAGTTCCTGGCTATTGTTCATGCTTTGGCTCTTATGCAGCAACAAGGCTTGCATTCCAAAACCATCTATAGCGACTCTTACAATGCCATTCTTTGGGTAAATAAGCGCAAGTGTAAGACAAAATTAGAGCGTACCCCAGAAACGGAGCCGCTCTATCAGATTATTGCTCGTGCCGAGCGTTGGTTACAGACACACCAATGGCGCAATCCCATCATCAAGTGGGAAACCCAGAAATGGGGAGAAGTGCCTGCTGACTTCGGTAGAAAGTAATCGTATTCCCATTATAATCCACCTTATTATATAATAGTATGTCAGTTGGCAATTGAGGTGCACGAGTACCACCACTGACTACAAAAGGAGCTGTTTCCACCCGGATTTCATCCCAAAGACCAGATGAAATAAAAGACTCGTGAGTCTGACGGCCTCCCTCTACAATAAGCGATTGGATACCATGCTGATAAAGGTCATCTATCATTTGTGGCAATGGACGATTATGCGTCAGGACAATACGCTTGGGATTAGGTCCATACCAATGACGAACAGTTAACTGAGGGTGTTCACGAGCATCAGTTGTATGTCCAACCAGAATAGCATCCTCCTCTGCTCGTAGCTGGTGTGAAAGCATCTGGGTATGCTCATTACTGATTTGCAAAGCACGACCATGATCATCAATAAAACCATTCGCTGTCTGCGCCCATTTCAGGATGATATAAGGACGATGCTTGGCATGATAAGTAAAGAAACGACGATTAAGCCATTGGCACTCCTTCTCCAGTACCCCTACAGTAACCTCGATACCTGCCTCACGTATCATCTGTATTCCCCTACCCTGTACTTTGGCAAAAGGGTCGATACAACCTACCACCACACGACGAACACCCTTCTTGATAATCAATTCTGCACAAGGTGGTGTTTTGCCATAGTGTGCACAAGGTTCTAGCGATACGAAAATCGTGGCATCTTTCAAGAGTGCCTCATCTTCGCGACTTACGCTGGCAAAAGCATTAACCTCTGCATGTCCTTCGCCACAACGTACATGATAGCCCTCGCCAATGATACGCCCCTCTGCAACAATGACAGCCCCAACCATCGGATTAGGACGGGCTCCCTGAATTCCGTTTGCTGCCAATTGCAGACAGCGTCGCATATATTTTTCGTCTTCGCTCATATATTTTTCACTTTTCACTTTTCTTTGTACCTTTTCCCTTGGAGAAGGTAGGCTGCACCTCAGAAAAATCCAAATATATTTGGTTTTTCATTCGGTTTGCACTACCTTTGCAGTATGACTTACAATGAACTATGGCATCTGTTAGCACCGCTTTATGGTGATGGTGAGGCTAAAGCGATCGCACGTCTTGTTTTTGAAGTGCGTTTTGGACTCTCCATGTCTGACATTTGCCTGGGCAAAGATACACAATTATCTGCAAACAACCAAACGGAACTTAAGGGAATTGCGGATAGACTATTAGAGCAAGAACCCATACAATACGTATTGGGACAAGCTGATTTCTGTGGCAGGACCTTCATGGTTAATGAGCATGTGCTGATTCCTCGTCCAGAAACGGAAGAATTGTGCCGATGGATAAACTCACAAGATGCCTGTCCCCGTGTGAGATTGCTTGATATAGGAACTGGCTCAGGGTGTATTGCCATTACACTGGCTGCCATGTACCCAAAGGCTGAGGTAATTGCCTGGGATATCTCCCCTGAGGCTTTGGAGGTTGCCCGTGAGAATGCCAAACGTACCCATGTTAACGTGTCATTTGAACAAGTGGATGCTTTGAATTTACCACACTCCTCATTTCTCACTTCTCATTTCTCATTAATTGTTAGCAATCCTCCCTATATATGTAATAAGGAACGGGCGTGTATGGAGGCCAACGTTCTGGAACATGAACCTCACACCGCACTGTTTGTGCCAGACGATGACCCGCTGCTGTTCTATCGTGCCATTGCTCAATATGGGCAAACAGCATTAGAACCTGAAGGATGGCTCTACTTTGAAATCAACCCTCTCTACGCACAGCCTCTCAGTGATATGTTACATATGATGTCGTATCACGACATAGAACTAAACCTTGACCAATACGGCAAACAACGAATGATAAGAGCAAAACGATGAAACAGAAGACGGAACAAGAAGCCTACCTGACTTTAGCAGCCCTTTGCGCCCAAGCGGAACACTGTCAATGGGAAATGGTAGAGAAAATGCGTAAATGGGAAATCCCAGAAGAAGCCCAAGCCCGTATCATGGAGCGCCTGGTAAAGGAGCGCTATGTGGACGACGAGCGCTTTGCTAGGGCTTTTGCAAAAGACAAGGTGCGCTATAATAAATGGGGACGTCGTAAGGTGGAACAAGCTTTATGGCAGAAACATATAGATGAAGATATCAGAAAAAACGTTTTAAATGAAATTGATGACGAAGAATACCTCAGTGTCTTGCGTCCATTGTTGAAACAGAAGCGGAAGTCGATAAAAGCACAGAACGATTATGAATTAAACCAGAAACTGATGCGCTTTGCTTTGGGTAGAGGGTTTACGTTCGACATCATCAAACAATGTATAGACGTAGAAGATGAAGGTGAGTTGGTGGACTAGGATACTGGATTTTATCTCACCGCGACTTTGTGTAGTCTGTGGTGAACGCTTGGCGCCTACCGAACGCTCCGTTTGTTCTTCCTGTCTGCTTCATTTCCCACGAACCACCTATCAGTTCACACCAGAAGACAATCCTATGGCACAATTATTCTGGCATCTGGCACCCATTGAACGAGCTGCTGCCTATGTCTTTTATGAACCACATTCCGAAATGGCACAGATTGTCTATCAACTTAAATACGGACAACGTCCAGACATTGGAGAAGATATGGGACGCCTGATGGCCGTTGAGATGGAGTTTGGACGCTACTTCGAAGGAATTGATGCCTTATTACCCGTTCCACTCTCTCGCAAGCGACTGAGACAACGCGGCTACAACCAGAGTGAACGTCTTGCTTTCGGAATACATGAGAAAACGGGATTACCCATCATTACCAAAGCATTACGTCGTAAACACTTTGTTCAAAGCCAAACGAAACTAAGTCGTCATGAACGTCAGGAGAACGTCACTGATATGTTTCTATTACAAGACGACACCAAGCTTAAAAACAAGCACGTGCTACTGATTGACGATATCTGCACAACAGGAGCCACTCTTTTAGCTTGTACCGATGCCATCAAACAGGTGGAAGGCATCCGCATTAGCATCTTAACCTATGGATTTACAAAGAGTTAGGAAACATTAATAGGTAGCGTTATTACAAAACGCGCTCCACCGACATAGGTTGTATCCAGCAGAATCGTGCCACCCAGCAAGGTAAGAACCTTCCTGCAAAGCGTTAATCCCAATCCCAAACCTTCATTAAAACTGTCCAACTTGGTAAATTGGTCAAAGACACGTTCACTTTCTGTTGCAGGAATACCAACACCTGTATCCGTTACAGTAAAACAAACTGCATCGTTATCCTTACGATACCAACCTATGGAAATAACACCTTCAGAAGTGTAACGATTCGCATTGTTCAACAACTCCGTCAACACTCTTAACAAGTAGTCCTGATGGGTATGAATGGTCAGTGCCCCACTCTTTGGAATATCCACCTTCAACGTTACAGTTTCAGGATTCCTTAGCAGAATGGATTTTGTTGCCTGCCAGCATATACTCTTGCAATCCACATAGTCGGTGCATCTGATATCCACTTGTTGCTCCAGCGTTGAAGCCATAATCAGTTTATTGACAATATGAACTATATTATGCGAATTCTCTTGCATGGCTGTGATGATAGCCTTCATCTCATCTTCCCCTACAAGATTATAGCCGTTACTCAGAATTTGCGAGAAGCCTGTAATAATATTAAGTGGTGTGCGAATCTGATGAGTAATATCCTGGATAAACGCCAATTTCCTGCTGTCAGCTTCCTCAACCTGTTTTGTGGCAAGAGCAAGTTCCCTGTTTCGCTGGTCTGTTTCTTCATTCACTTGGTGCAAGTCATGTATATAGTATGCCAAAGAACGTTGCATTGCAGCAAAACTATCCTGTAGTTTTCCTATTTCATCATTACGTTTACGTAAGGGAAGTTCCTCATTGAAATTACCCTCAGCAATATGATGAGCCACATGTGCCAGATGGTTCAAGGGAGCCACGCTACGCTTGACAAAGTGGTAACAGAATAATAGCATGAACAATAGTCCAACGATGATGATTGATACCACGATATACGAAAGTCGATTGTAACCCCTGAATATATCACTCTCCAGACATATCAGCCCGATACTCCATTCTGTTTGTGGCAAATGGTTATAGAACACATAACAACTGACACCATTAATATAGACATGCTGCATTCCAGACTTACCCTCAACCATCTTACGTCCCAACGAGTCTAAGCCATCATTCTGCTGTTGATAAGCCTCTTCAAAAATCGTATGCTGTACTAGTTTAGAAGAGTCAGGATGAACAAAATAATTACCTCCCTTTCCCAACATGATACAATAGGAATTAGGATAAGGCTTTTCAGAAGAAATCGTCTTCGAAAGCCAGGGCAAGGAAAGGTCGTTAGCCATCACACCGATTATTTTGCCTGTCTTATCATGTAAAGGCTTACAATAAGAAACTAACATTTCGTCAGAATTGACAGCACGGGGATTATAATCGACATAAGGGTCTACCCAAAAAGCCTTATCATATTCCCTAGCCCTCTTATACCACTCTTTCAAGAAATAGTCATATTCTTCATGTCCCTCATTAATCGTTACCAGACTATCATTACGATAAGTGGTATAGGCAGAATAATATTTTCCTTTCTGAGGGAAGAAGAAAGGTTCCATCGCTATAGAGCAACCATTCAGATTGGGATTCAGTTTCATGACAATCTGCGAACAGGCAAAAACAGAATCTGGTTGAACATCAGAAGTCACCAGCCAATCTGAGTTGTTCGTTGCAGTCTCCACACTACGAAGGATTGTATTTACACGGAGTGTTGTCTTATTCAGAATCTGGGTAGCATGCAAGAAAGCTTCCTGCTGAACAGACCGTCGTGACTGATAGAACATATAGCCAATAGAAGCCACGAAGATAAGGACTGCGAAGAATAGAATCGACAGACTCAACTGCGCAGAAAGCGATTGACGAAATATGGTGCGGGAACTTCTCATCAGCTATTTGATTCTTCGTTTGAATTATTAAATTGATCTTTCTCCGCAACCTTTATCAACTCATCAAGCAACTTCAATATCACATCTGTGCTTAGCATCATTTGCTTAACCTTTTGCTGAGCCTCTTCTGGTTTCAGACTCATATAATGTTCTCTAATGTCATCCGTTATGGCTGCAACCTCACGAACAGGTTGTATCATCTGGTCTGTCATATTGTCCACAAAAGCAGTCTTCACACTCTCAGCCTTCCGTGCATGTTCATATGCCTGCAATAGTTCTACATTACGCTGACGTAGCATATTGGTAGACTGTCGGATTTGTTGTATGTAAGTGGCCAACGATTCCTGCATGTTGACAAAGCTGTTTTGTAGCTGTCCTAATTCATCTTGTCTGTCACTCTTAGGAATAGGGGTATCGAAATGCCCCTGAGAGATATGTTCCGTGGAACGAACCAGCAAATGAAGGGGCTGGAGTTTCCTGCGAATGATATACCATGTGAATATCAGCAATAACAACAGACCGACAATGGTTATCATACGGACATAAAACATCAGACGCTGATAGGGGCCGAAAATATCACTCTCCGGACATATGATAGCCACACTCCATTCCGTCCTTCTAAAAGGCATATAGAACACATAACAGTCTGTTCCCTCATAGTGAATCTTCCTATATCCACTTTCTCCTGCCAACATCGCCTCACCAAGAGCTGTCAATGCAGAATCGGGAGTCTCTAACGTTGGTGTCAGTATCGATTCATAGAACAAACGCGTACTGTCTGGATGGACGATGAACGTGCCGCCTCGTCCTAAAAGAATACAGTATGAGTTGGGATAAGGCTTTGTAGATAATATGGTACGTGAGAACCAGTCGAGCGACAGGTCTACAGACAATACACCTACAGACTTTCCTGAACCATCGTATATGGGTTGGCAATAGGAAGTCATGACTTCCCTTACGGCAATACCTTCCGTATTAAATTCCTGAAAAGGTTCCACCCAGTAGGGTTTGTCCAGCAACTTCGGTATCAAATACCAGTCCATACAATGGTATTGGTAACTGTCACTACCCTCCTGCTCTGTTTGTATGCCATCCTTACCATTATAGGAGTAAGGAGAGAAATACCTACCTTTTGATGAAAAATAATAGGGATCGAAAGCAATGGAACAGCCTGTCAGATTTGGATTACTCTTCAGAATCTGTCTGCTCAAGAAAAACATAGTATCAGGATGCTGTAGATTCTGTTCAACATGCCATTTCATATTGTCTGCAGCTATCTCCACTTGTTTCAGTGTATTATCAATATACAATGCTGTATTCTCCAGGGTCTGTCTTCCTTTCTGTAAAGCCTCATCCTGTACGGCATAACGACTGACATAGAACATGATGCCTAGGGCTGTCGTAAAGATAACAGCCACTATCAGCACAACCCATATACTCATACGGGTTGAAAATGAATGTCCTACATGTCCTCTCTCACTACTCATTACCCATCAGTTCATTATAGCTTACTTGTCGCTTTATCAAGCCACACTCATACATCAGCCTACTGGCTTTCTTTACCATATCAGGACGAACACGGAACTCACGACGTCCAGACTCACGGTCTATCTGGAGTCGTAATATCTCATGCAACATTAGTTTCTGTAACACTTTATTCGTGGGAGCCTTAGCTGCACGAACATATTTCATCACTATTTCCAAAGCCTCATCGGGATGGGCTGCAGCCCATTCCCACCCTTTTTTGCTTGCTTGGGCAAACTTTTGAACCTGACTTCGATGTGTTTTATAATATTCTAGTTTTACATAGACACCATTCTCTTGAATATTATAACCATGCTTACTATAACGATAGATGCTGTTCTCATCCATCTTAAATCCTGCCTGTTGCAATTGGAAATACTCATTATAGCTAACCACCATCGTAGCATCGACAGCTCCAGACAAGAACACATTGATTCCACTGGTAAAAGGTATCAACTGGTAGTCCATACCTTGCTGTTTACTTAAAATAGACAATAGATAATTAGGATCGGAATTGAAAACAGCCACTTTCTTGCCCTTCATCTGAAGCGGATTCACACCCCATCGAGAGACGAGAATGTTACTGCTGTTCATGGAGTCTTGGAAGATGTTTACCAAAGGTACTCCCTGCGAGATAAGGTCTATAGCCGACATCAGCGAAAACATGGCAGCATTACTCTCGTCATGTTGTAAACGATAAAGTGGTGAACTGTTTAATGAGGGATGCTGGATGACCACGTCAAGCCCCAATTCGTCGTAGAATCCTTTCTCCTTTGCCACATAATAACCTGCAAACTGGGCTTGTGCCGTCCAGATAGTCGTAAAGACAAATCGTTCTGCTCTCAGTGGTAAACTGAGAAGCAAAAGGCTCCAAATTACGCATAACAATCTATTCATCAGTGGTAAAGGCCATATTTGGTTACTGTGTACCCCGACCGAGAATCTTATATTCCATATAGTAGGGTCATTTTCAATCAGTTATACATACTTAGTATCTCAAAAGGTGTAGAAAAAGTGTAGAAAACGACATTTCTGTACATTCAGCACTATATCAATACCTGGCGTATTCCCACCCAGAGTCGAACTGGGGTCTAAGTCTTAGGAGGACCTTATTCTATCCATTGAACTATAGGAACAATAATTTTCAGATGCAAAGATACTACTATTTTAGAACATCTCCAAAGAAATTATACTTATTTATTGTTAGTTTTCAGATTTATGCTGTTAATTTACCTCTTTATTATCGCTTTTCTGGCACACCCGATATATAATGGGTTCCTGAACCTTTCTTCCCACATATTTAACCCCTTTGTTACTAAGTTTTCTATAAGTTATAGAAGCTTGCGTAAGCAGTATTATTTACACAATTTTGCAGACGGAAACATTTTTTAACGCGCAAAAAAGTCTGATATCAAACTAACACCCCCTACCCCCATCAAGGGGGATACTTGCTTTTTTCGCTTCGGAAGCGGACTTTGATGACACTCCTGTAAACACCTTACCTGCTATTATAAGTAAGGTCTGCTAATTACTATATACTGCATTCGGCGAATCACCTATATTCAATAATGGTTCTGAAGATTCTTACCCACATATTTAACCTTTAAAACCCACATATTTAACCTTTTTGAGAATTCTTCTTACCCACATATTTAACCTTTTAACCCACATAGCAAAAAGTAATGTGGGCAAGAAAATTGAAAGTTTTTTCAATAAATTTTTGGCAGTTTCGAAAAATCTTTGTACCTTTGCAAATGCGATAAGATGATAGTTACTTCTATCCGGTAAGAGCAACCGCAACTGCTCAGCCTTTGGCTTGGGCTTTTTTATTGGCCAAGAGCCAGCGAGTATTTACTCGTTACATTGTGGGTAAATTGGTATAGCCAAAAATATAGCGGCTGCCATCCTGAAGATTATCTGCTCTCCGGAGAGGACTACATCTTATCGCAACGGGATGTGCAGCCGTTTCCTTGTCACCGTGCCAGCGGTTCTGGTAGCGATAAGATGTAGCAAACATGAAAACAGAAATGAACTTAAAGGATTTGAAAGATTTAGAGTCTTTCGAGAAAAAAGTCCTACAAGATGTTGAAAAACAAAAAAGAGAAGAAGCGAAGAATTACCTGAGACTTCTCACAAAAGGTGCAGAAAGTATATGGGCATGGTGGCACCCGTCATGTCTGACCAGCGAATTTCTGACGATACTCCCCAAAAAAGATTTCGCGGACGGAGACACCATGTTCCCGTTTGGCATTATTTGGCCTTCTGCAATGGCCATAGATGCGGTTAAATTATCCAAGTTCATAGATTACTGTAAGAAATCTTTTGGTGAGGACGATCCGATAGCCAACGGTTCCATTTGGAGGGAAAATGGCAGGATGTGCTACGTGTGGTATTTAAATGTTGGCATGCTTAACGGGTTGTCTGAACTTATCAAGAAAGCAGCAAAGATATATTCCCTTCCTATTACTCAAGAGTCAAATCAATGCCATAGTCTATCAGAGAAATCGAAAAGATGCAAAATAGTGGATTTAGATAAGGTAGTATAAAATGCAATTTTTCAGCAAGCAGAGCCCTGAAATGCCCATTTTACGGGCTGAAAAATCGTAAATGTGTTAAATCAAGACAAAGTTTTGGAAAAATATAAGCAAATAAATGATTAAACATACCTTTGCAGCAAATAAAGAAATTATAACCAAATGTTATGGATAATCGGAAAGAACATGTAGAAGGTTGGCAGCAGTTTCTCGGCCCTGCAGAGCAGATGCTTAGCAACAGCAATGACATCAAAGTCCTACTTGCTCACCAACTCTTTGAGCAAAGTAAGAACGAGCAGCGCATAGAGGCGCTTGAAAACGTATTTCTCTGCCAGAAAGACATTTTCAATTTTGACGAGGCAGCTACTTACTTAAATATGAGTAAGAGCACACTATACAAGCTCACTTCGAAGAAAGAAATTCCCCACTACAAACCCAACAGATTTGTATTTTTTGAGCGGGCCGAGCTGGACAAATGGATAAGATCTGCTGCTGTGAAGACCGAAGAACAGCTCAACGACCAAGTTAATGCATATACAACGGCTAACCCCATCCGCGTATAAAGTAGTAAACTATAGTGGCACGAAGAATGAAAAGAAAGCGCGAAATCATCATCCGTACAGACAACCAGGATATAACCATATCTTGGCTGTTAGTTTGGGCGCGGCATAAGTCAACTCTGACTATCCACCAGATGCGCCTTATTCTTCGCATTCTTGAATTTTGTCAGGCAGAATTGAAAGGTCTAAAAATCAAGGATAACTTGAGACAGCTTGAGTATCAAAATGATGATGTTCTCATTAAAATACCAGTTTCGGATGTATATTTCTCAGATTTCTCGTTAAAGTCAATACGGGCAGACCTGAAAGATCTTAGAGAAAGAACCATCGAACTATATGAATATGAGACAAAAGCCTGGAGTGCTTGCGGTATCATTGAAAAACCTCACGTATATGAGCGAACTGGAATGATGGAGTTTAAAGTTGATCTCCAGTTTTGGAAAGTTCTTCTAAATTTAACGCACGGCATTCGGAAATGCGAGTTGTCAAAAGCCCTTATGCTTCCAACTGTATACTCGATGTGGTTCTATATGTTTATTTCGGAAAAATCGGAACCACAAAATATAACCATTGAGCATCTAAAAGAACGGCTGGGAATCTCTGCAGAAGATTACAAGCGCAAGGATGGGAAAGACAGAATTGACCACCTGGAAGAACGTATTATTCGACCGTCCCAGAAAGCATTAAATGAATCATGTCCTTATACCTTTAAATATGAGAAGATCAGAGAGAACCCGAGTAATATGCGTTCGTCCGTGAAATTTTTTCGTTTCATTCCGGTCAAACAGTCACAGTTCCGCGACGAGAACTTGGAGAAAAGGTCTTTGATGGCTCAAACCTCTGTCAGCCTGATTAATCAACAAGCCGTTGATTATATGATCCAAACAATGGGATTTGAATTAAAGGAGGTCCAATGCAATAAGGAGTTGCTGCTGGAAGCAACCAAACTTATACCTAATCTTCCAGATAAGCTTCGCGATATCCAAAACCGCCGGAGGATTGGAAACAAAGACAAGGGCTGGATTATAAATGCCTTAAAAGGCAATATCGTAGATATAAAAAAACATTCATCTACTAACACCACTTCAATTGATACAGGCTATGTAGCCAGTTTATTCGATGCAAATAAGTAACGATTAGTAAATAGAACATGTCATACAACAAGAACAGCCATCGAAACGCCGTCCAGCGGCATTCTATCGATACGAACTACACTCATGTGCAGCCACAGGCTACGGACATAGAACGTGCTGTCCTGGGGGCTTTAATGATAGATAAGAACGCGATCCTTAGCGTTGGTAGTCTTCTGAAACCAGAGAGTTTTTACGAGCCTCGTAATCAGAAAGTGTATAGTGCCATTATTGAACTTTCGATGCACGAGTTACCAGTAGATATATTAACAGTTACTGAGCAACTTGCAAGGCAGGGCGACTTAGAGGCCGTTGGAGGCCCAAGTTATGTTACGGAATTATCATCAAGTGTCGCCTCCTCAGTTAACATCGAGTATCACGCGCGAATCATTGCTCAGAAGTATCTTTTACGCGAGGTTATCTCGTTGTGTAGTAATGTGCAGACTCAAGCTTTCGACGAAACTACCGATGTTGACGATATGATGCAGTATTTAGAAGCCTCGGTATTCGATCTCGCTAAGCGTGATATCAAGCAAGATTATGTTGGAGTTATAGTTGCTGTAAAAGAAGCAGACGCCAAGATGATGCAGGCTTATTCAAATAAAGGAGAACTCACAGGAATACCGACCGGATATTTACAGTTAGATGAAACCACCAGAGGATGGCAGAACTCCGATTTCATTATTATAGCAGGTCGTCCATCAATGGGAAAAACAGCCTTTGCACTCTCTATGCTCAAGAATATGGCTGTTGACAGAAAAATCCCCTCAGCGTTTTTCTCCCTTGAAATGTCAAGGGTTCAGTTAGCCCAGCGTCTCATGTCAAATGTGACAGACATTAAGCTTTCCCAAATTATAGGTGGTCAACTGTCGCCATCGGACTTAGAACAATATGACAAGCATCTTCCATCTCTTTTAGATGCCCCTATTTATATTGATGACACTCCTGGACTGTCTCTCATGGAATTGAGGACTAAGGCCAGAAGACTGGTACGTGAACATGGAGTAAAGATAATCTTCGTTGATTATCTTCAGCTTATGAATGCCAATGGTACGCGTTTCTTTTCACGTCAGGAAGAGGTGTCAATCATCAGCCGTTCCCTAAAGGGGCTGGCAAAAGAATTGAATCTTCCTGTCATAGCATTATCTCAGCTGAATCGTGGAGTTGAAAACCGTGAAGGTCTGGAGGGGAAACGTCCCCAACTTAGTGACTTACGCGAGTCGGGTTCTATTGAGCAGGATGCTGATATGGTGTTGTTTGTTCACCGTCCTGAGTATTATCGGATCTATGAAGACGATAACGGACGAGATATGCATGGTATGGCACAGATTATCATTGCCAAGCAGCGTCAGGGTGCTACGGGCGACGTGTTACTGACCTTCCGTGGTGAGTTTACACGCTTTGAGGATCCAGAATACAACAATCTTAATCATCCCCATCGGTTAACACAGAAGCCTGTTGCAGAACCCGTTGACAATGAGACCACCTATCAGGAAGGTGGACCGACTCCCTTCTAAGTAATAACGCTCTCATCTCACATCTGAGGGTGTAGGCATGAGAGCATCTTATTATATATAATGTGTACATTATTACATCGTAAACAAGTAAACATATTAAAGTTATGAAACGAAGTGTCAAAGTTATTACGACCTCCATCAAGGGAGGTGTGGGCAAGACCCAGATTTGTGCTACACAAGCATTGTACATGGTTGAGAAAGGCATACCTGTTAAGGTGATAGATGCCGACATCCAGCAGTCGTTATCCCGTCACCGCCAGCGTGACCTCGAAGTCCACCCGGACGAATGGATTCCCTATAGTGTCGATTTTCTGAACACTACAGACATTAACATGGTTAAGACTGTCATGGACAAGATTTCTTCACTACCCTGCTGCTTTCTGATTGACTGCCCAGGTAATATCAGTGACCCGGCACTCAGCGTTATCTACAGGGCAGCAGACTACGCCGTTATACCCTTTGAACTGAATGCTGATAGTGTTGACGCAACAGTTATGTTTGCAGAGGTGTTCAAAGCGAACTTCTCGGCTAAGATGTACTTTGTTCCCAACAAGGTTTCACCTATCTATGAGAAGCGTGGCGAGGTGCGCAAAGCCCGTGAAGATGCCGAAGCAGCTCTTGGCAAACTTGGCATAGTAACACCAGACATCAAGATGACAACCCATCTGAATGGGTATTCAACTCTCGAGCTGTTAGACAGAGATAAGCGCAGACATATCCTTGACGCTTTTCATCCTATCGTCGAACCAATTTGGAAAGTTTACAACCGCTAAATATTACAGCTATGGCAACAAAAAGAAGAATAGAGAACATCGCTAATGATGTCGATCTGACAGGTGCCTTTCTGAAGAAAACAGAGAAAGACCAAACCGTTAACAACACCAAGAATCCAGGAATCACAACCCCTGATGGGAGTTGGGTACGTGCAACCTTCATCTGCTCAAAGGAACTTGTGGACAAAATCAAGTTCATAGCAGAGGAAGAGAATTTCAGCATTCGAGAAGTCGTTGAGAAATCATTCAGCAATACTATTAGCCGTTACGAGGCTAAGAAAGGAAAGAAGATAGTTATCAAGTCCAAGAAGAGAAAGGACATTGATAGCATCATCTGAACGCCATGATTTATGCTCGATGCCAGGGTGCTGTGAAGTACTCTGGCATTTTTCCAGTTTAAGGCATTTATTCAGAAAAAATCGTAAATGTGTTAAATCAAGAGGAACTTTCTCTTGAATTTGTACACTTTGGGGAATAAATGTATCTTTGCTGCAAATAGAAAGAATATGTTAAATATTTAACCATATTGAAAGTTATGTCAGAACCGAGAAATAAGCAAATCTTTCAAGATTTAGAATATGTCTTTGACAGGTATTACAGGGAGAATATCGCCCCTGTGGTCAAGGGTCAGATGGACTACCTCAAGAAGAAGCAGTCCGAGGAATACGTGCGTATGCTTGATAGCCGTCCTGTTGCTCCTGGCCAGTCTGGTATGATGCATGCCTCCATGGTTGCTCAGGAGGCCCATCTTGTGGGCGAGTGGAATAGCAAGACCTCCGACGACCTCCTGAAGATGGTTGACGGTAAGCTTGGTAAAAACAAGAATCTTCAGCATGACTTTGAGGTGTTTGTTGATGCCTGGCGCTTGACTGCCGTAAAGGAGATGGGGAAGCAGCGTTATGCTGAGCTTTCTGCAAAGTGTCCTTCCAAGGATCTTGCTAAAGAGTTCATTTCTAACCGTTTTATGCAGTTGGAACTTGAACAGCTTGCCAAAGCACAGGTTCCCAAGTCCTCCTTGGAGTATATTATGAAGAAAGGCTTTGGTGATTCATTCCCAGCCTTTCTTTCTGGCATGTCCATGCCGGAAGGTCAACATGACCATATAATCAAGAATCTCGCAGAGAAGATGTATGATCCAAGTTCTGCAGAGAAGCTTGCTGCCTATACTACCACCTTCGTTGCCGATACCGCTACCACTGGTGGCTATGGTTCATGGACGAAAGCGGGTGTTTGGCTTGGTTTCGAGGTTCTCGCCCGTTCTGGTTTGGCATTATTAGATGACAATACGACTTTCGATCAAGTCTTGGGAAAGGAGTTATATGGAGACGAGAACGCCTTTGCTTCTATTCGGTCTAATGGCAAGAAGGTAAAAGTTGCTCAGTCAGAGATCGTTCACGCTGTCAATGACTGCCTAAACAAGCCCATGACTATTCCTGAGTACCGGCCTCTTTACAGTCCTTCATGGCAAAAGGCGCGTTGTGACGAGCTAACAAATGCAGCTGGAGGTGACGCTTCTCTTCACATGGAAAATGTGCTTTCTGTATCAAGGAAGTATGGATTGAAACCCTCTGCCGTCTCTAACGTGCCAGGATGGATGTTTCAGAAGAGCCAGCAACAGTGTATTGAATTAAGCAGCTATTTTCTTTCTACTGCCTTAACCATGCAGCGTAGCAAGATGAAGATGCAGACTATTAACGGCCAGAAGTTTACTTTTGACGAGATTATTCAGAGAGCATATGATTATGCCCGTGCTGCCGATCAGATGCAGAAACAGGCAGAGAAACCCCAGGTGCAGACTGCATCAGTTGCCGTTTCTTCTCAGCAGGCTACTGCACAAAGTCAGGAACAACGTCAGTATCAGCCACAAGTCCAGCAACAGCAATATGCCGTACAGCAGCAGTATCAGCAGGGACAGCCTTTGCCCCAGCAGATGCAGCAATCTGCTGTTAACTACCAGACAGAAGGTATGAATGGCTGGCATAGTATGATGAGCCAGTTAGGTCTATCAAATATGGGAGATATCGGTCATAACCTTGGTTATGTCATTGCCATGTTGCCTGATATGCTTGTTGGTATGCTGACGGGTAAGAGTAGTAGTCTTCGTCTGAATGATAATCTTCTGCCTTTCGGTGCCATCTTTGCTGGAATGTTTGTAAAGAATCCGCTTTTGAAGATGCTTCTGATTGGTCTTGGTGGTGCCAATATCCTTAACAAGGCAGGTCACAATCTCTTGGAGAACTCTGGAGTCCAGACTTCCCAGCAGCGTCCAAAGCAGTACGTCCAGCATAAAGACGAATTACTTTCCGAGCGCATTGAGCAGCCTGCCATGAAGGGCAATGCCCTTTTAGCCACTATAGACCATAAGCCCTGTGTTATCTATATCGACGAGCAGAGTGCCGATGCCTACTATCAGGGTAAGCTCCCTCTTAACGTTCTCTGTAATGCTGTTCTGAGGAAGTATGATGAACAACAGTCTGCTGTCAGAGATAATTATGACCGTAGTGTTTCACAAGGTCAGGAACGGCAACAGACTCTCGGAATTAAATAGACATGACATATTGCTACTCCTTATTTAGGGGTAGCGATATGTCTTTTTATTGATGCATAAAAATATGGAATAAGCTTTTTCTCATTCTGCTTTTCTCTTGATTAAGACAATTTAAGACGATGAAATTTCTAAATGTGTTAAATCAAGATAAAGTTTTGAATATTTTATCGCGTGTGTTATATAAAAGGTAACTTTGTCAGAAACAGGAAAATATTAAACTAAAATAAATAAATTATGTCAGTAGGTTTATTTGCAAAATTAGCGAAAGAGGCAGCTCCGATATTAGAAAACCAATCGGCGCTAAAGGCTGCTGGTAAGGTTGCTAAATATGGTGGGATTACCCTTGGAGTAGGTGGTTTCGGAATCTATCATATGATTACCGGCAAGGGTCTTGTTGACGTTGCTGGTAATACCATCCTTGGTGAAGAGTATGAGAAGGAAGGCCTTGCAGGTGTTGTAAAGAAGAAAGCCACTGGTACCGCTGGAGCCGACAAAGGTCTTGTAGAAGGTGTTACGGATGCTGCAATGGGTGCAGGCACCTATCAGAAGATTGGCGATACTGCCGATCAGGTAGTTGACTCAGTAGGTAACGGTGTTCGAGCCGCCCGTGATGCAGCAGGAAATCTTATTTCCGGTGCTGCCGGAGCTGTTCAGGGTATGGCTGGCGGTGGTCAGCAGCAGCCGACGTATGCCGATCCCAATACAGGCTATGTTCCCCAGCAGACAATGATGAATGGCGGTGCAAGTCAGTTTACAGGCATGTTCAACAGCGTTCCTCAGATGATAGGTAATATGACAGGAAGCAATGTCACATTGACAAATCTTGCAGGTCTTATTGCCTCTGCTTACATGATGATGGGGCCTTTTGGTTGGATGGGTAAGATTGCCAGTCTGTTGACAGGTAATATGGCATTGAAGTCCATGCGCCAGCAGCCTGCATATGCGATGCCCCAGCAGGGCTATTACCCCCAGATGCAGCAGGGCTATTACCCCCAGATGCAGCAGCCCTATTACCCTGCTGCTCAACCATCTCCGCAGCAGCAACAGGAAGACAATAATCCCGTTTATCGTTCAAGACATCTATAATTTGAATACTATGAACTCTATAAGATTATATAGTTTCTTCATTCTCTTCTCTGTGTCATTACTTTCGCACGGACAGATGACCTATAACCACGATCCTGTGGTGATGAACCAGTTCATGAAGGCTGAGATCGGTTCCGGTACCCTTGGTTCAGGTTATTTTTATGCCGAACAGGTTTATTATGGTCAACTGCACAAAGGATATCGTAATATGGCCAATAATCCAGCCAATAATAAGCTTGCCAGCAGAACGTTGACCTATGCCGAAGTCTTAAAGCAGGAAAATTATGCTCTTCAGATAAAGGACTCCTTAGAGAAACGTGCTGAGATAGAACTCCTGAACATGGCAGATCGTCAGCTTGATGTAGAGTGGTTGGTAGAGAAAGAAAAGATTGAACGTCAGCAAGCCATATTCAAAAAGAGCATCCAGGATATTGTCTATTACGGTGGAACATCCTCTGATAAGACAAACTGGACAACCATTTATAATATGGTCCAGGAAAGTCTTGATGCTGCCCATGATGCTTATATGCCCAATAGCCAGCGTAAGGCTGTTTATCTGCTCCTTTATAAGGACTTGTGCACTTACAATACCACTCTTAATGAATGTAAGGCAAAGTGGTGGGCAGCCCGTTCCGTCCGCAATAACGAAGGTGTTTCGCAGAAATTTACCAAGAATCGCTCCATGATATCTGATTGTTATGGACGTTGGAAGCTGGCATGGGCAGGTAAGAAGGGTAACGCCGGTGGCGTTCCTGGTAGTGGTGCCATCGGTATTGATGCTGGTAAATGATACAAAAGAATATAATATGAAACAATTCCTTTACATATTGATTTTGTTTTCTTTGTGTCTGACTGCAACGGCCCAGACTGTTTCTGAGACAAATGGCACTCAGATAGCTGCTATCAGAGGTCTCGGCGGAAAAATCAGCAAGGAGATATCTAAGCAGACTACTTCACAGACCAAGACGGACCTGCTGGCAGGTGCCATCGGTACGGAGTTCCTGGCTATCAAAGGCTGGGAAGGAAAGTATAACTCATACCTGAAGACAGCACAGGGTTATGCAGAGGGACTGAAAGGGGCTGTTACGCTATACGCTGAAGGGGTGACAACGCTTCGCCATCTGTATGAGATAACGAAGGCCATCAAGAACAACCCCCAAGGGGTTATGGCTACCGTGTCGATGAACAACCTCTATGCCGAGACAGCAGCAGAGCTGATCAAGGTATATAACGTCCTGAAATATACAATAGCCGTTGGCGGTAAGACAAACATGCTGACTGGTGCAGAGCGTACCGAGCTGTTGTGGGAAATCAATGACAGCATGCAGGACTTTAACCGGAAGCTTCGCCAGCTGGCTCTCAGTATCGCATACTATAACATGACGGATGTATGGAACAGAGCGACAACAGGACTGATAGAGCGGAACCACGGCGAGATAGCCCGTCAGGCCTACGGTCGATGGGTGAGAGCACAGACGGCATATAAGAACCTTCAATAAAATATTATGGCAAAGAAACATAGAGATCTTAGCATGTAATTATGGTACACCCTGACAACATATCAAGCAAACCAGATTTCAGAGTGATTATAGCTGGAGGACGTGACTTCAATGACTACGCTCTTCTCAAAGCCAAATGTGACAACATATTGGCTGAGAAAACGGCTACACATCGGATAGTCATCGTGTCTGGAGCTGCCAGAGGTGCTGACAGCCTCGGTGAACGGTATGCCCGTGAACATGGCTATACTCTCGACTCTCACCCTGCCGACTGGAATACTCACGGAAAATCTGCCGGATATGTTAGAAACGCTCAGATGGCAAACAGTGCCGATGCCCTGATAGCATTCTGGGACGGTCATAGTCGAGGAACCAAGCATATGATTGACACATCAGTCAGAAATGGGCTGTCAGTGAGAACAATATTATACGCAAATCAGATAACAAAGAATAATATGGAAGTAAAACAACAATCACACTCCGATATAGACTATCTTATCGATGAAGACAAGAACGAAGTTATTGTCGAAGCGGATGAAATAGAAACCGATGAATTATGTAGCATCGGTAAAGCAATGGGAGGACAATTAAGTACGACAAAGAATGGTCGCATCATGTTTACGTTTAATACGCTGCAAGAAGGTCACCATTTTGGTTCGACTATGGTAGAACTTGCCAAGGCCAGAGCCATCGGAAACAAGAATCTCGCCGATAAAATTCTTGAAAAGGCGTATTCCTCAAATAATCAAAGCTCACATTCTTCCCAGGATACAGAATTGGAATCGTTAAAAAACAAGGTGAGTCAGTACGCTATCGAGCATATCACAGGCAAGGGGATGCACACTGGCATTGCCTGGTTCCACGACTCCTTCAATGAGTACTGCGATGCGATAGGTGCCAACGAGTTCAATCCGGACGACATCAGCTTTGAACTTGATGACCTGGTAGAAAACCTGAAGAAAGCCTCTTGGGTGGCTGAGATAGCAGGAAAGCCAGCAGATAAACGCACTACGGCTGACATTGACCGTGTTGTTAATGACTTTATCTGCGAATATTGGCTGATGCAACCGGAAGAGGTAACCACCAAGAATGTTGCCGACGTCCTGAAAGTTGCAGATCCACTCAGCCACCGTCATCTTGTAGGACAGAAGATAGCCATCGACTGCATTCACGCGCTCAACCAGGAGCAGTTACAGCAACTCGATGCTGTTCTGCGAGATCTCGAGAAAAATCCCAACCTCGGCAAAACAAACGAATTAAAAATATAGGTTTATAATAAGTGTATAAATTATGAAGAAAATAGTGTTATTTATAATGCTAATGCTGCCGATGGCAGTCATGGCACAGAAGGATGTAACGACGTTCTTGGGTATTCCTGTTGATGGCACCAAAGATGCCATGATTCACAAACTTGCCCAGAAAGGATTCAAGAAAGCTCCATATGGCAAAGAATATGATATGACGGGTGAGTTTAATGGGGAAAAAGTAGAACTTAACATCGTAACATACAAGAATAAGGTCTGGAGAATCGCCGTTGCCGATAAAACAATACGACCAGAATCTGACATAAGAATTAGATTCAATAACTTGGTAGATCAATTCGACACCAACAACAAATATATACCTGTAAATTTCGGCCAGCAAAATTTTAAGATTCAGTTTGACGAAAATATTTCTTATGAAATGATGGTGAATAATAAACGTTACCAAGCTGCATATTACCAGATAGTAGATGTCAGCAAAATAGACACGCTGGAAATCCAGAACTGTATCCTACAAACCCTGATAAAGAAATACGGAGAATCAGCAGTTGAGAAGAAGGAAACTGCAGTGGTAACAGAAGCCCAGAAATTGGCAATTGAACATTATACCGATATCCTGGACCATAAGCATGTCTGGTTTATGATTAACCGGCAAGGTTATAATAATTACAGCATATTTTTATATTATGATAACGAGTATAACCACATTTCCAACGAAGATTTATAATCATTATTATGGAACTGTCAACATATGACAATATAATCTCGGTCATGAAAAAAATTTTCTATTTTGAGACAGAATAACAAGCAATATTATAGCGATGGGAAGAATGGCAAAATGGCGTAAAGATGAAAAGATGTACACCACATTGATTGACCTCATGCGGAAATATCTTAGTCATTACAACACCCCGAACATTGACTGTCAACTGAAGGATCAGTTTAACAGTTACTTTGCTTGGCATGAAAACAACTTGGAGGGTGGACACATCGAGAGCTTTGGCGGACCAGCAGGGAGCCTGCAGAATCGTTATATTCTTGCGGGGAAGCTCGCCCTCGATGCCCCAAGGTGCCTTCCTGGTCCTTCTGACTGGATGAAGCCCGGACGTCTGGCATCCCTCATAAAAAAGCTCAGGGACATCGCCTATAATATTGATTTAAGGAGCACGGAAATTGTTCGCAAAGTATAATCTTTTATTGAATGTTTCTGAAAAAAATAGAAGAATCCTTTGGACATTTCAAATATTCTTCGTACCTTTGCAATCAAGACAAACGGACAGCAGTGTGAAAGGCCGCGATAGTGGCGTAATGTGAGGCACCTGTCTGCTGTTGGTTCCTGGACATGAGCATGGTAACTGGCTCACTTCTTTGCAGGGTAAAGTCCAGACGATTTCAGAAGAACTGAAGGGAAAGACCACAGAGATCCACGGGATTTCTGTGGTCTTTTTGCGTGTATACCCCAGTGGTGCGTAGCGGCCCACGGTGAACAAATAAAATAATAGTCATGCCATCTCGGCTCCGGGTGTCCGCTACCACCCGTCCGGGGTGGCTAACTAATTTTTTATAGTTATGAGAAAATCAAAGTTCAGAATCATAACCAAAATGGAACTTCGGGAAGTAACTGAACGTTTCTTTGGAGAGTGTGTATTTGTCTATAACTATGAACACAAATGGATACACGTTTATGTGAAAGAGCCTGTTGTTACAGCTAAAACATTCAAGAAGTGGCTCAAAGAATGTTTCGGCGAATATCTTACCCTAAATCTTCCTTGGCATCCCCTTGATAATGAGAAGAAAGAAGACCAGGCAAAACGACTGGGTTTCTCTGAATGGGAGCCTGGTGAATATTACAAGTTAGGCCGAAAGATAGAAGAGAAAGATGCCAACTTTATGATTGACCAGTGGTCGGATTGGGCAACAGAACTTCACAAACGGTCTGTTATCTATCTTTCGAAAGAAATTGCAGAAAGCTGTATCAAGGAGTACCGTATAAAGGCTCAGAAAGATATGATTGATAGACTCTGGGACTGATAGAATAGAGAGTAAAAACATAGGGATTTTCCTATGATATATAGGGATATTCCATTGATAATCAGGAATTTATTATGTATCTTTGCAATAAAGAACAGAAGTATTAACCAATTTAAAACTAACGATTATGAAAAAGAGTATTTTTCAGCGATTGATGACAGTAGCCATGATGGCTGCTATGTGTGTAACCTTTACAGCCTGTGGCGGTGATGACGGTGACAGCACGCCAGGTAAGCCAGACGGACCATCAGGACAAACAGGCAGCACAGAGTATGTTACCCCGTGTCTGGACTTTGGCAGCTCTATAGCACATGTGAAGGAGTATATGTCCGGCACCATCTGGCAGCTGAACGAGAACAGTAATGACGCTGTTCTGCTCTACATGAACAACCAGGCGACGACAGTGGTAAACTACATGTTCATCAACTCTAAGCTCCACATGGCAACTGTTACCTATAACAGTGGAGGTGAGAGCAAGGCTAATGCCTTCAAGGCTGAGATCGAGAAATTGTATGGTGTGACGATGACGCGCGAGAATGACCCCGACAACCCTGCCCAGTTCGTATATCACTGCACGGTGACCGTCAACCAGAAGAGCGTTGTTATCATGATGACCTGCTACGCACAAGGAATCAACATCCTTTATAGTCTGCCAGATTGAATTATGAAGAAGGACAACATGAACATCCGCGACAATGAACATGATGCCGACCTCCTGCAACACCTCGACGAAGTGCTGCAGGAGGAAGAGAACGCGCACACAGAATATTTGGACTGATATGGATGCCAACTACTATAGCAACTATCTTCGGGATTACCTTGCCGATGCCGGTGATGCCCGAAAGGATGATGAAGACTTCATCATTGCCAGAGCCGATGCAGCGTCGGAAGAGTACGAGGTGCAATGCCGTGGCGGTGCTCCACCACCATGCGCACAAGAGCTGGCCATGGCAGTTCTGATGGAGGGATTTGACTAAAACAGATTTTAATCTATAAAAAAAATATAGAATAAAGTTTTTGTCGATTTTTCTTCGTATCTTTGCCAACAGAAACAAGGGAAGACCCATTTGAGGGTAACGTGGTAGATAAAGCGCCAACCTTATCAATGAGTTTCCCCTGTCTGGCACGACAGTTGGTTGATCTTCCTGATGGAAGGGACGCGGTGCCAGGTTCCTATTGGAGGGTTGCGCCAGAGCGTCAAGGGCGTAAGGAGTGGGGCAAGTACGTACATCACTCACTGAGAGGCCCCTCCATCTACTGGAGAGTGCGGAATAGGTATTCACGGGTGCATTTGCACGTCTGCGAGGGTCTGAGGAATAATCTTCCGATAACGACTTGAAAAACGGCTCTCCATTCTTCTCAGGACGGACGCAATAGTCCTGGAGCTGCACACTGCCGGACGGAGCAGTTCCGCGCATCCCGGTTCTTCCGTTGAAGACAACTCAGACAGGAGTGCAGCACCATGAGCTGCCTTGACTGATGCCCCGGCGATTAGTGCCGAGTGGTAGGACAGGAGGCAGTTCTTTTTTGCTAAATCTTTGGCGGTCTCAAAATTTTGTTGTACCTTTGCAGCCGAAATGCTTGGGTTACTATCCACCATTTCGAGCCGACCTGGCATGGCAGTTGCTTTGAAACGAGAGTTCTCTCGCGGTACGACGGTGCCAGGATTATCTAAGCTGCTTCTGTTGGCTCGCGCGATTAAGTTCGTGTTCTGCGACTCGACGGTTGCAGCTTTCCTTTTAAGAGTCTGTGCCATCTGGAACCAGACGTTGGCGAATCTACGAGGGGTGTTGCTCGATGGGCGGCACCCTTTCATTAGGTCAGCCTTCTAAAATACAAGGAGCACCTTATATTTTACATCAAATCGGATATATTCAGACGTGTAAAGTAATTTTATTTCACCCCATTTTATTGGGGTATAACTACCTCACCTGCAGCCTTTTTCGCGCTCTACGGGCTTCCTATGAGGTCATTTTTCCTTCCGGCATCGGTAAAATGCCCGTTTCGGCAGATTTCTTGACAATATCACATGATGTAGCAAAATGCGATGTCAAACAGATTGAGGACTGGTCCATTCCATTTTGTTACAAGATGTGCCGGTATTTCATATTTTCTTTGTACCTTTGCAGCCGCATTTAATGAACTTTTGTTATGAGCTATCTGCTTCCAATAGGCGTTGTTGTTGCAGTGGTGGCAATCATAGTGATTGTCATCATCAGAAACAGGCTGAAAGAGAAGTCAGATAACTTTGATGATGAGATAGCAGATGCAGTGTCCGCCATGCAGCCGGTATCAAGCTATGAGGCATCACGTCAGGCTGTAAGCAAAGCAAATACACAATCGTTTGATGACATTGAGGAAGCATTAGAGGTCTTGTTTGCCGAGCGGTATATGACTGGCAGTGATGAGAAGTCTATCACAAGCCAGTTCTCTGACATCTATCAAGAGGCTTATACCCTGGCTAATAAGCTGGAGATATTCAAGATTGAGCCATCATACAGGTTAGAGAAGTTGCTTTCCGACTACGGTAACATTCATAACCTTGTCAAGAGGCATAATGAAAAGCACATCAATAACCAGCTGGAGCGTTACAGTGAGTTCTTCGACAGTTGTCTCGCTTATCCTCTGGATGCTCAGCAGAGAAGATCCATTATGTCAGAGGAATACAACTGTCTTGTGGTAAGCAGCGCCGGTAGCGGTAAGACATCATCCATTGTCGGAAAGGTGAAATACCTTACTGACATTAAAAAGGTGGATCCTGAGAGAATCCTTCTCATCAGCTATACTAATAAAGCTGCTGCAGAACTGACGGACAGGATGGGGATAGCCGGACTCAGGGGATATACCTTCCATAAGCTGGCACTTGATCTGATAGGACAGGTGACAAAACAGAAGCCATCGATATGCGAGAATACCGATGCCCTTTTTGTCAGCATATACCGCCAGCTACTGAAAGACGATGATTTCAGGAAGAGCGTGTTCAGATACTTCATCGACTATCAGGATGATGAAGCAGACTGGGAAAAACGAAAGAATGAGCGCAGGCAGGATCTGGCCGCTCAGAAGGTCACCAGATTGAAGGCCATGCTTCCCGACATGGACGGCAACGATATCTACGTGAAGAGTGTCCAGGAACAGAAGCTATGCTTCGTCCTGTCCAGCCTCGGTGTGAAGTTCCGCTATGAGGAACAGTATGAACACAAGGTAGCTGATGAGACTCATTCACAGTATAAGCCGGACTTCTCTATCTACTATGAGAGTCACGGCAAGACAAAGCGCATCTATCTGGAACACTTTGCCGTCGATGAACACAGTCTGGTACCAACATGGTTCGCCACAGAAAAGGGCCTGACCTACGAAGAGGCTAACCAGCAGTATAATGATGGCATCACCTGGAAGAAATATCTGCATGAAAAGTACGGTACTAAGCTGCTTTATACCAGCAGTGCCGATTTTCATTACTTCGACATCAAGGATAAGTTAAAGCAAATGCTTACCGATGCCGGTGTAAAGTGCCAGGAGAAAACCATTGAAGAGTTATATGCAATGGTTCTTCCGGAGGGTAGTAAGCGAGAGAAAGCGTTCATTCGCCTGGCCGTAACATTCTCAACCCTGCTGAAGTCCAGCTGCAAGTCCCTGAGTGCCATACTGGCGAAGAATGAGGATGAAAGGACGGATTTCATCATCAGGAACATTTTCAAGCCAGTATATGACAATTACCAGGCTGAACTTCAAAAGAGAGGTCAGATAGACTTTACCGATGCCATCCTGACGGCAACGGAACTTTGCAGGCAATATCGGCCTGTCCAATATGAATATATCATTGTCGATGAGTTCCAGGACATCAGCGTTGACCGTTACCAGTTCCTGCTTGCCCTCAGAGCTGGTAATCCTCCGGCAAAGCTGTATTGCGTCGGTGATGACTGGCAGAGCATCTATAGGTTCTCAGGAAGCGACATGGCACTGTTCAACAGCTTCGAAGAGTTCTTCGGGCCAACGGACATGAACAAAATAGAGACCACCTACAGGTTCGGTGAGCCGTTGGTGGGCTATTCCTCCTGGTTCATCCAGAAGAACGCAGTCCAGATCAGGAAGAATATTCACCCGTTCAGTGACCAGACAAAGACAGAGCTGCTTTTCCAGCCGTATGACAGGAACGAGTATTGCAACACCATCGGCCAGCTGGTGGCATCCATCCCTGCAGACAAATCCATATTTCTGCTGGGCCGGTATTCCTTCGATGACTATTATCTGTCCTTCATGTATCAGAGCATCAAGGAGGCCGGAAAGTTCTTCTATGTCATTGGTGGCAGGAAGATTGAGTTTCTGACGGCGCACAAGTCAAAAGGACTGGAGGCAGACTATGTAATCATCCTCCAGTGCAACAGGGACGTGTATGGGTTCCCGTCGATGGTCAGTGATGATCCAGTTCTCGATGTGGTATTGACCAAGAGTGACAAATATCCCCATGGGGAAGAGCGCCGGTTATTCTATGTTGCCATCACCAGAGCCAAGGTTAAGACAATAGTGATGTACGACAGGCGATACCCTTCTGTATTTGTCGATGAGTTTCTGAATCCCGAGAAGGTAACAGAGGAAAGCCAAACACTACATCCTAATGCCAACAAAAAATGGACGAAAGCAGAAGACAGGTTCTTGCTAACCCTTCATAGAGAAGGAAAAACTATAAAGTATATTTCTCAGAAGCTGGGCAGAAGCCAGACCTCCATTATCATGCGACTTGGAAAGTTAGGCGTGGGATAATATCAGCATCGGTAAATAATAGTGGCATGTTCATCTTTTTTTTGTCGTTTTCTGGCTTTGAGACGAAGATCTGCGAGGTAAGAACATGTTGAACATATTCTGCCACCATCTATACTTGTCATCGCTATCCATCGGCAGGTCATTATTACCTCCACTACCGACACCCGTACTCTGCATAGCAGAGAGTATCATGCCAAGATATCCCTTCACTACATTATCCCTGACTTCTGAATAGACATTATTTTTGTATGGCGTATACCCCTCTATCTCGTTAATAAGATGCCGCGACATCAATTCCAGGGTAGGCAGATGTAAGATATCCATTTTTTCTTCATAACCTCGAGCGACTATACCCTTTGCTATCCCAATTATATTTTCTTCGAGTATTTCTTTGCGCGAGAAAGGTTCCTTGAACATATTCTCAAATATATTTCTTGCATTCTCAATATCATCAAGACACTTTTCGTGTATTGTCGGCTCGGTCTGTACTGGGGTATGATGATGAGCAGGACGCGTAGAAACCGGCTTCTGAGTGACCATAGGAGTCGGTTTGATAATCTGCTTCTTTTTCTTTCCCATAGCGACATAATTAGCATATGCTACAGCGGCATCAGCAGTCTTTTCGGCTTCTTTTCTATCACCATTATCATTTTCGTAGATAGCTTTATCCAGCAAATATAAGGCTTTTTCTCTTGCTTCTTCAACCGTCATTTCCAGATCATCAAGGTTAGGTGAATATATACCATTGGTTGAGACATAATTTCTATCGCATTCCTCTATAATATACTCTGCTAATTCATAATCCCGAATAGTACTACGATCAAATGGCTCTTCATCGAGATATGCCATTTCGTCATCTGGTATCTTTTCTGATTCGATGACATCTACTGTATGGGCGGCTTCATTTGAAGATATGACAGTTCCTTTCTCCTGTCCTTTTCTCCATTCTGGATTAAGAAGCTGCTCCAATGGCATAATATCACTGCCCTTGAATACAATTTTCTTATTATTATCTACTATAGTGTAGCCTTTAACTTCACCGTCCCACTTCGAGAACACTACAGACAGTCCGAATTTCTCTTTCAATTCCTCCAGGAACTGCTTGAACTGAGCCTTACGAATACCCTTGATGTCTTCACCCAAGGCGTTCTGGCCATCGAAAGCAGCCCCCTTTACACCCTTCTTACTGTCAGTAGCAGTATGCTTTTTCCCCTTCTTTGTCTTCACGACTTCCGGGTCATCCACCAGGTAGTCCATCGACCTGCGCCGGTGGTCAAGTATGATACCTTTAAGCTGCTTGATACGATCCTTCTCGTTATCTTTATTCTTGCCTGTTGCTTCTATCTGGTTATTAATTTCTTCATCGGTAAAGTTAGTAAGAACCTCTTGAGCACGCCTTACGTGTACCACGCCGAGTTCACTATTGTAGTATGACTGACGATATCCTACAGCGCGTAGTAGATTAAGAAACTGTTCCCTCGACTCGAACTTATATTGCAGTAGATTCTCCAGCTTATCTTTTTTGTTATACCCTAACAATTTATCGAGTATGCGCCTGGCTTTTATGCCCTCGCAGTAATTGTTTATCCATTCTCCTGTGGTCTTGTTAACTGTCACCGTGGCACTATGTATATGGTAATGACCAGAGTCAAGATGCCCCCAGAACACCATTGGTTGTCCTGCATATCCCATATCTTCAAGCACCTTGATCCCCAGTTCCAACAATCGTTGTTTATCCTCTTCTGTCGGCTTTCCGGGCAGGGAAAACATTATGTGTTTCTGTGGATGAACGACCTGAGAGTTACGATCTGCTATCTTTCTAAAGTAGCGACTCAGCACCACTGGAGAATGAATATTATACTTCTCCAGTTCCTCGAAATTCTTCATTCTGAGAAATACAGCTTTACCCTCTGCCACCTTCTTTTCGTTGTAGAAGCATGCCGCAAAAGTAGTTGCATCATTGCCCAGTATTTTCACGTTTGCTCTGTCCATTGTTACTCATCCGTTTTATTTATAAAGTATTCCAATTCGTCTATCAACATGTCAACGGACGAATTAATATAACCATTCCTATCCGTCTTTATATAGTCTTCTAATGCCCTCAACAACTGCCCGACTTTCAACTTAAAATCACCGACAGGAGGGAAGACCAGGCATCTGGTAAGCAGCTCATCTTCCTTTAAAAGAATATCCGAAATAGCGTTTTTATCGTTCACTACAGTTTCTTTATATTCCCTTATAAGAGTTCGTATAGATGCCATATTTTCAAGGGTGCCATCCCTGAACTGTAGCAATTCTCGACGTTGTTCTGATACCTCCGTTCCGTTTTCCTCAGCCTTCAACATCAGCAGATTTATCTTCTTCGCTATCTGGTTGACGTTGTTTCCGAGGCGGTTAATCTCTTCTATTATTCGCCTGAAGTCTGCTTCGAAGGTCGCGAGAACCATACGGTTATCAGCGATACATTTTACCAGAGAGTCAGCATCTTTAAGACTCACTCCGACGCCATCATCCATGTGGTTTACTGCGTACCTTATCATATTACTAAGGGAGTATTTGGGCTTGCCGAAACCGTTCATAGATCTCGCAATCCATTTCCCCTTATCCCTTTCACGAAGGTGTATCTGGTTGTCATTTCTCTTCTTTCCAGATACCCTTACCGGCTTCATTTTTTTATCTTCCATCATCACCTTATTATAAAAAATGAGTCATACATATTGAAGGAAGTGCCCGACCAAGAGGGCACGTTACCCCTGCAAGGGCGGGATGGGAAGGTGTGCATAATGGCATCGTTAGATGACGTTGTGTACCACCTGCCACTTCCCGCCTAACTCCGGCGAGTTACGGCAAAGTTACGAAGTGGCTTTGTGGTCTTCGAAAATCGAAGAACATTTCTCTTGATTTAACACATTTGAGACAATCAAAATCCTAAATGAGTTAAATCAAGACAAAATTACTCTTAAACTTTGAAAAGTTGGAGAGTTGAAATACCTTTGCAAGAAAAGAATCGCATAAGGCGAAAACGATAATGGTAATAAATATATAAGGTCATGCAGAAGATAGAAATTGAATGTAACCGCAAGGTTCGAAATTACGTAATCAGTCAAATTAAAACTCTGACAGGTTTAAGTGTAGGGCAGGCGTATGAGCTGCTGAAGAAAGATGGTTGTCTGCCTGATGCAGAGTTTGCAGACGTCTTAAAACAAGGAAAGAAGCTGAAGAAATTGATCGATGACTTCAAGTTTCCAGCATCGGTACCAATACGTCCCGTCGACGAACGCCACCTTTGGCAGTTCAAAGAAAGATGGGCGAAGCATCTCCAAGGGCAGCTTGATAAGATGGTCAGTTCATCCAAGCCAATTTACCTGGTCGATGAAGTAAATAGACAACTGCGCCGCCGTAAATCTTCTATCCAATGTTCGCGTATTCAGATCATATGGTATCTCGACATGTATGGCGAGGAGAATATGACACCGGAAGCTATAGCAACAGCGATTATCAAGTTTGGCTTAGTTGACTGGAGTCAGGTACAGCCACTGAAAGAGAATACTAAGTATGTGCTTAATCTCACTGCTGAGACTTCAGAAGTAGACCAGGAGGAGTTTACTCGACTGGTAGAGTTCATCTGGAGCATCCCAAAACCGAACACACAGAGAAATTTGATTGAGATGATTCAGAACGACATCAAAGTATTAAATGACTTCTGTAAGTTGTGGAAGTCGGCACCGACGACCTATAATTATAAGAAAGTTTTCTTGGAATACGTGAGTCGTCTGCAGACATTGCCCCCATCGAAGAAAAAGGTATCGTTGCAGAAAGAATCTTCATCATCACCGATCCCGGACAATGACGAGAAATCATTGAGAGAATGGAACAAAGACCAGATCCTGAGCTACATGGAAGATCTTTCGCGTAAAGTTAAATTTGGCGAAGAAGATTTCGCTAACCTCAAAAACCAAGATAAAATGCGAGAGTTTGCTGAGCGTGACGATTTCGATGAGGTTTTCCAGACACTAAGAGAGCATGAGAATGAGCTACAAACATTTGGCAACGCAATGCAATATATTCGCAACGTCGTAAACAGTAATCAGACAACATGGTCTATTCAACCTTGCCGTTGAATAGGATCGGCAGCGACCCATCGGGAAGCTGCCCGCACCATAGCGGACTGCGCCCATCCATCCGTCATGATAACATCATGAGATAACCGATGAAGGCGAGGTCTACCAGCAGTGCGGCACTGGTCACCCAAAGTAATATGATGTTTAATGTCCTCTTCATATCGACAATGGTTTGAACGGCACAGAGCCGAAGGTGGCCATCCTCAGAACTGGAGCCTTGGCTTCCGGCACGTAACGAATAAGTTTGAAATAAACATCCCGTCCATCCCTGCGGTCAGCAGCACAGCAAGGATGGCGGTCATAGACAGCACCAGGGCAGGCACCACCGGCAAGGGTGGCAAAGGCACAGCCCTTGCACCCATCACCGGCAACGGTGATAACCCTCGCCCCATCGATAGAGTCAATCCAGACCTCGCCGACTGCCCTTTCCTGCCCATAATTTGTAATCATGGCTTCGATGTATCAAAGTTCTTCAGATAGATGTTCTTGATAAAGGCACTGAAGCCGAAACAGAATGTGGCGATAGATGCGCCAACAAGTATAAGTTCAAAATCAGTTAGATGTCCCATAACTCTAATATTCAATTTTAGTTGTTGCTGCTTTGTAGATATTATTATCTGCCAGTTTTACATATTCACGTCCTGCCAGAGCTGCCAAACGGCTCTGTTGTTCCATACCCTCGTAACCCGTCTCAATCCGTCGCTGCATCTTGTCGATGGCACGGTCGAGATCTTCCTTCGCGCTGTCAAGGGTACGCTGCACCTCCTTCAGCTTCTCTATATACTCTTCTGGTGTCATACTCTCTACGCCTGTTTCTATCCCGTCGGCTGCGGTTTTGGTGAATATTGTTTGTGACGCTGTTGTTTTGAGTTATCGGCTGAGAGGAGTTTTAGATCTTTCTTCCTTAAATCTTTTCTTACCTGAGTCAGCCGTGTGTTTCAATATTTTCAGTCGTCATCGACTTCGTATCGCTTTGAGTCTTTTTCCTTGCTGGTATCAAAGTAGCAGACACCAAGGGGACTAAGCCAAGAAATTCTGCGAGAAATTTCATGGAATACCCAGATTGTGTGCAATCTGCGGAAGGCTGCCGTGATAATTTCTCCCAGAACGTAGCTTGTTTATTGGTGTGGCCCCGATCTGCACTACCTTTGCAAGGGAAAATGGCTCCACCGAAAGCGATATGAACCCATGAGGTGAAAATAACACATGGACAGGACGAAGGTAAGCCAGAAAAGATTTGTATCACCGCGTAGCGGCTTGCACAGTTTACTGTGGTTCATGTGTGATAGTTCCTGATTCTCTTTGGCGGCAACACCCCAATCTAAGCCCACAAAAAACTGGAATCTGACATTTGCCAGGCTCCAGCTGTAGGTTATAGGAAGGAGGCCTTACGCCTCCTGAGTCTCTTTCTTCTCAATCTTCTCGATGGCTGTAGCCTTCCAGACGATGGTCTGATGTTCCTTTTCGTCCTTGCCGACGTACTGGTTGACCTCGAAGAATCCTTCAACCTTGACGAGAGTGCCTTTCTTCAGAAGGTCCAGCTTCGGGCTGTCAGCCTTGGTGCCAACCTCGATGTTCTGCAGGGCAGAGATCTTCTTTTCGTTGCCGTCCTTGTCTTTCTTGGTGGTACGGATGGAGAGTGGGAACCGTGCGAAAGCACTGCCGTTAGGGTTCTTTACTACGTTAGCGTCCATTGCTACGAAACCAGTCACTGTGAAATTGTTGTTAGTTGCCATAATCTTTAATTTTAAAGGGTTTAACTTATAATTTTTACGATGCTCCAAAAACAAGCAAGGAGAAGGTGAACAATAGGTCAAGGAATTACGAGCAAATTTTATGGAATACCCCATTTTCTTTAGCCACCACCTGGCGTTAAGAAGAAAATGCGGAAGGCTGCCGTAAAATTTGGGAAGGAATAGGGAGCTTGTGACCAGTACTTGCCGGTCGCCGCTTGCGTTAAATTTGCAACGGAAAAATATGAGTGCAGACCCGCATCAAAAAGGAAAGAGGCAACCCATAACAACAATCAGTGACGTTTAGCATAATGAATGCAGTAGGGCCATGAAGAGAACTCAGGCATCCGTAGTGAGGTTTCCCCGTCTGTACGACCAATGAACCAAGGACAGGATGAATCAGCAACCGGGAAGAGCACAGTCCGCTATCAGGAACGTCCACCATGCCTGACGGCGCTGGAACGGAGAAAGAAGAAAAGCTGTCAAGTTCCAAAGGATGAGTCAAACAACAAGGCGAGAGTGACAATTAGAGAGGAACACCTTTGTCTGCAAGGCAGCATCATGATTGAGAGCCGAAGGAAGAGAGTACCAGAGGTTAGGGATTCATCCCGTCGTGGAAGCTGGACGGCAATGTCTGGTTGAGTTTTTCCATGGGGAAGTAATAAAAGCGTCCTGTTCACTATTATATCTTCAGGACGTTCATGTCATTCTCTGGCGAACCAGCTGGGAGCCTGTCAGCGTCCGGCGGCAACCAAGCAGGCACACGTACAGCAGCTGGTGGTTCTCCAAGCTCCATGAGCTGCCGAGAATGAACAGCAGCCGTGCATGATGCCTGTGCCAAGCGTGGACGGATGCCGACAAGTGACCAATACCGAGAGTTAGGGCATGACATATAGTTATTATTTGTCAGAAATGAGCAAATAATTATTGTTTTCTGGGCCATAAGGTAACATAGTTTTTGTCGTGCGAACTTGGCGAGGTAAACAATGATTTCATGTAAACATTATCCACATGTACAAATGTTTATACTTTCCATATGTTTACATGTATATATGTTTTCGTGTTTACATTTCCTGTGAAATTCGTAACAAGAAAAGTGTCTAAAGATATTTTAACAAATGTCAGCCACCAGTTGAGAAGTGTGAATAAATGCAAAAATACGATTGTTTTCTGTAATCAATTAAACATGTTTACATATCCACATGTTTACAAATAAACGTGTAAACAAAATGCATATGATTACATGTTTTCACGTAAACAAGTATCCATGTCATTCTCTGGCGAACCAGGAGGGAGCCTGTCAGCGTCCGGCGGCAACCAAGCAGGCACACGTACAGCAGCTGGTGGTTCTCCAAGCTCCATGAGCTGCCGAGAATGAACAGCAGCCGTGCATGATGCCTGTGCCAAGCGTGGACGGATGCCGACAAGTGACCAGTACCGAGAGTTAGGGCATGACATATAGTTATTATTTGTCAGAAATGAGCAAATAATTATTGTTTTCTGGGCCATAAGGTAACATAGTTTTGTCGTGCGAGCTTTGCATGGAAAGGTTAAGAAAATATTATCAGGCAAAGATACGCCAGCAGATCATTACACCTAATGAACATATGGAGTTGTGTAACACCACATCCAAAATGGTAAATCCCAAAACATTTATAGTTTTATCTTTGGAAGACTATCAAGAGCTTCTTTTTTTAATTTGTCAACAGCGCGGACGTAGACCTCGACATATTTCAAACTGCTGTGTCCCAGAAGGTCTGCCACGACTTTTACGTTGGCTCCATTGTTCAAAAGTTGTGTTCCAAAACTATGACGTCCACAATGCCAGGTAATGTGTTTGTCAATGCCTGCAGCTTTTGTCCACTGCTTCAGAAAGTGGTTTGAATTATCTCCGCTATTATTTGCTGGAAGAGTAAAAATACGTGTTTCGCTCGTTGCTTCTTCCGGTTTTTGCCCGACAATCGACAAAAGAGTTTCATTCAAGGGGATAACAACACCACTCCGTCGGCTATGGTCTTCTGTCTTTCTTTGCCGAAATGAGATAATCTTATTCTCATAGTCGACATCTCCGTAAGTTAGTTCCTTCACATCGCAGAATCTAATACCTGCAAAACATGTCAGAGCGAATGCACGGCGTATATCCGGATACTTCCATGTGTAGGGTGTTGCAAAAAGCTTCTGAAGTTCTTCAGCACTGAGGATGTCTTTTACAAGCATATCCTCCTTGTTATCGAGTACAATACCCTTACAGGGATTCTCGCTGAAAAGGCCATCCTCAACACCGGCAAGGATTACTTTCTTAAACCGGCGAAAGACCGATGAAATACCAGTACCATGATGATGATCTGTTATATACTGTGCAAATTCAAGCATCATCTTCTTGTTAATGTAATGAGGTTCTATTCTGGTACTGAAATGGGGATATCTCTCAGCGAGGAACTTTTTAAAATCTTTCAGTCCCATTTCTATAACACGTACATCTTTCTTTGTGTATTTCTTTATGTAGGTCTGGAAGAAATCTAAAAAGTTGACTGATCGAGATTTTTTTAGGCGATAGCCTTCCTTGTTTTCAAGGAACTCTTGTTCACGCTCAAAGCGGATCTTTCGAGCCAGTTCGATAGTTTCCTTATTCTTTGTTCGCTGGGCCTGTGTCCTTGGGTTGGCAATTATACGAAGTGACAGTCCTTCCTTTTTTCTGATGCAAGAGCCATTTTCCTCCTTATAGCCTACCTTGTATTCGAGATAAAGGCTATATTCAGAGCCATCCTTAACAGGTGCTTTAAGCAGACGTGGATTACCAGACTCAATCAAAAGTGTATTTTTTCCTTTTTCTGCCATTACATTTTCTTTTGTTTTCATCTGTCTGCAAAGGTAATAAAAAGAATTTGATTTAGGTGTAGAAAAAGTGTAGTTTTTAAGCAAAATTGAGAAAATAGGGGTGTTCTTGGAAAATAAAAGAAAATCAGGCGAGTGATATAATCGTCTGATTTTAATTACTTTAGCTACCTTCTTTGCTTTTGTTTTCTGCTGTTTTCTTCCTTTAGGTACCCCGACCGAGAATCGAACTCGGAACTAAGCTTTAGGAGAGCCTTGTTATATCCATTTAACTATCAGGGCCGCATAATTCGGGTGCAAAGATACAAATTATTCTTAATTTATTAGTACCTTTGCACCATAATTATGATTAAAAACATAAAAAGTTATGGGAAAGTTAGTGATTAACTCGTACGACGAGTTTGCTGCCCATTTGGGCGAAGAGTTAGGAGCTTCCGATTGGCTTCAGGTCGATCAGGACCGTATTAATCTGTTTGCTGATGCCACATTGGACCATCAGTGGATTCATGTTGACGTGGCTCGTGCCAAGGAAGAGAGTCCTTATAAGTCAACCATTGCACATGGTTATCTTACACTAAGCTTGTTGCCTTACATGTGGGATCAGATTATTGAGGTGAACAACATCAAGATGCTGGTTAACTATGGCATGAACGACATGCGCTTCGGCCAGCCCGTCATCACTGGCAGTCGTGTTCGCTTGGTTACCAAGTTGCACAGCATTCAGAACCTGCGTGGCATTTGTAAGGCAGAAATCAAGTTTGTCATTGAGATTGAAGGTCAGCGCAAGCCTGCCCTCGAAGGTATTGCCGCTTTCCTCTATTACTTTAATTAGGAAAGAAATTATGGAAAATTAAGGGAAATTTCAAAGTGTACAGATTAATTTTCCACAATTTCCCATAATTTCTTTCTAAAAAACAAATCAGCCCGCCTCCTTGATGGAAGCGGGCTGATTTATATATAATAAGGTGTAATCCTTATGCCTTAGCTTCTACTTCATCCTCGCGGATGGTACGACCCATCAAGAGGAATGCTGTAGGAGCAGCGATGAACAGAGAAGACAACGTTCCAAAGACAACACCCAGAATCATAGCGAATGAGAAGCTGCGGATAGAATCACCACCAAGGATGAAGATACACAGCAACACAATCAAAGTCGTTACAGAGGTGTTGATGGTACGAGCCAGTGTCTGGTTCAGTGAATCGTTAAACAACTGCTGACGGTCACGCTTGCCATAGAGCTGGAAGTTCTCACGGATACGGTCAAGTACAACCACCTTATCGTTGATAGAGTAACCAATCACAGTCAGGATAGCACCGATAAATACCTGGTCGATTTCCAGTGACATAGGCAGGATGCCCCACAGTGCAGAATAGCAACCGATAACCACCAAGGCATCGAGAGCCAGGGCAACGGTAGCACCCAAAGAGAACTGCCACTTGCGGAAACGGATCAGGATGTAGATAAAGATGGCAAACAAGGCGATTACAACAGAGTAGATAGCACCATGTGTAATATCCTTAGCCACAGCAGGACCTACCTTAGCAGAGCTGATGATTGAACCACCCTCACGAACATCAGGGTTCTTGAAGTCTTCCACCTTAGTCTGACTTACAAAACCACCACGCTTCAAAGCATTGTAAAGAATGGTCTCAGCCTCATCGTCCACATTAGGATTGTTTGACTCAATATCCCAGTTGGTAGAAACACGGATAGTCTTACCATCGGTACCCAAAGCGATAACAGAAGTGTTAGCCTCTTTACCAGCATTCTCACCAACAGTATTGACGAAAGCACCAGCCAAAGCCTGACGAACCTGCTCAACAGCAACTTCCTTGTCAAGTGTAACAACATAGTTACGACCACCAGTGAAGTCGATGCTCTGGCTCAAGCCACGAACAGCAAATGAGATACAGAACAATACTGCGAATACACCCCAGATAGCGAAGCTCTTCTTGTACATACCCATGAAGTTGTACTTAGTATTCTGCATCAGGTTCTTAGAATATGCTGTTGCAAAGGTGAGGTTCAGCCACTTGTCCTTCTTCAGGCGATTCTCGTAAACCAGACGGGTCAAGAACACAGCGGTGAAGAATGAACAGAAGATACCGATGATCCAAGTGGTAGCGAAGCCCTTAACAGGACCGGTACCGAAGAACAACAGGATGAAACCAGTAATCAGTGATGTTACGTTAGAGTCGAAGATAGCGCTGAAGGCGTTAGAATAACCCTTCGTAATGGCTTCCTTCATACCCAAGCCACGCTTCAGCTCCTCCTTGATACGCTCGTAGATCAGCACGTTAGCATCCACAGCAGTACCTAAGGTCAGCACAATACCAGCAATACCTGGCATGGTCAGAGCTGCCTGGAACGATGTCAAAATACCCAATGTAAAGAACAGGTTGAACAACAGGGCGATATCTGCCAGGATACCTGGGATGAAGCCATACAGCATAATCATATAGATCATCAGCAATATGAAGGCCACAATAAACGAAATGATACCCTGCTGAATAGACTGGGCACCCAGAGAAGGACCTACAACCTCTTCCTGTACGATACGGGTAGGAGCAGGCATCTTACCTGAGTTCAATGTGTTAGCCAAGTCCTTAGTATCCTCGATAGTGAAGTTACCAGTAATCTGAGAGTTACCACCGTCAATCTGAGTCAGGATACGAGGAGCACTGTAAACAGCATCATCCAGTACGATGGCAACGCCACGACCGATGTTCTGCTTGGTAATCTGGCTCCAACGACGAGCACCGTCTGAGTTCATCTGCATAGAAACAGAGGGGTGACCCATCTGATCGAAGTCGTCCTTTGAAGAGGTAATCACGTCACCTTCCAGTGGAGCACGACCGCTAGGCTCAGTAACCTTCAGAGCATACAGAGCGAAGATGTCACCCTTGGTATTCTCACCACCGAAGTCCTCAGCCTTAGCACCCCAACGGAGCTTACACTCTGCAGGCAGCACCTGACGTGCAATGTCTGAATAGATAACCTTGTTGACATCAGCAGTATCGCGAGCATTTGCATAACCAACGATAGCCAATCCCTGAGGAACGGGCTGGAATACAGCAAACAAAGGATTCTGCTTCAGAGCCTCAGCCTTAGCCTTAGCATCAGCAGCCTTTGCGTCTTTCTTGTTAGCAGCCAACTTAGCAGCCAGATCATTGGTAGCAGCAGTAACAGCAGTAGTGTCGGCAGTTGCCTCGGTAGCCGTTGTATCAGCAACAGCCTCCTCAGCATCGCCACCAGTGATGGCATACTTCTGGTTCAGCTGTGCCAGCAAAGGATAGATCTCCTGTGAATTGTAGGTCTCCCAGAATTCGAGGTTGGCAGAACCCTGCAACAACTTACGAACACGCTCGGGCTCCTTGATACCAGGCATCTCCACCATGATACGGCCAGACTGGCCTTCCAGCTTCTGGATGTTTGGCTGAACAACGCCAAACTTATCGATACGGTTGCGGACTACGTTGAATGAGTTGTCAACAGCTGACTGAACCTCAGCACGAAGAGCAGACTCAACCTCCGAGTCACTTGACTGTGTGCTCACCTTACCCTTCATCTGCTGGGTAGCAAACACGGCAGCCAAGGGGCGACCGTTGGAGTTTTTCTTCCAAGCTCTGATAAACAGGGAGATAAAGTCGTCCTGACTTGTCTCCTCTTCCTTCTTGGCCTCTTCCATTGACTTCTTGTAGGCAGCGTCCGTCTTGTGGTCAGCCAGCACGTCAACTACGTCGGGTACTGACACCTCAAGAATCACGTTCATACCGCCCTTCAGGTCAAGACCCAGGCCGATCTCCATCTCGCGGCACTGCTTAAATGAATAGATTCCGCAGTACACTTTCTCGTTCATGATTGAGTCGAGATACTCCTGACCAGCCTCTTCACCCATTGCTGCTGCCTTGTTTTCGTGGTAGCGAGTTACGAATGAGAAGGAAAGGTAGAAGCAGCAAACGAGAATCAGAACGATTGCGATAAATTTTACAATTCCTTTGTTTTGCATTTTGTTTATTGTGTTATTAAATTTTGTATTTTCGCTTTTTAAGCCTGCAAATATACTTATTTTTCTGAATTTACCGAAATTTCTCGCTGAAATTCATCATTTTTTATTGTTTTCACCTTATTTTTAGCCAGCAAATGAGTGGATAATGGTCACTTGCGTCCATTTTATCATCTACCTCGCAATTATAGGGTTGAATATCTTTCGAGCAAAAAATATGGTCAATCCGGAAAGAAAAAGCTTTCTGATTATACGACAAACCAATGCCTCGCCCTGTAGCGACGAAGCAATCTGTTAACGTTTCCCCCATTGTATGACGGGAATAGGATATCGGATTATCATTAAAATCGCCACAGACGATAACAGGATAGTTGGCATGCTCTTTCACATAATCCCTGACAGCTCTTATTTGACCGGCTCTCTTGGCATTAGCTTCCGCCAATTTCACCAGCAAGATGGCAGACTCTGTCCGCAAGGAGTCACGAGGTATCTCTCCTTTGATGATATGACGATATTGCTGACGATCCTCTGTTGACAGATGACAACTCTCAAAGTGGTTATTTACGACTATCAGCGTGTCCTCCCCTACCTTAAGCCACCATGCTGCACTACCATTGGCTAATGATGAATAGGAAATTCGCTCACGTTTCACTATCGGATAACGCGTATGGATACCCAACGCATTGAGTGTTAGGTCATTATTAGCAAGAACTATCGTATCATTATAAGGCAGCACCTTGGCATACTCCTTCATCACATAGCGTCGCCAGGTATCAGCATCCTCTTGCACACAAACGATGTCTGGCTGCTGTTCTTTCAAATAGTCGCGAACCGTTTCAAAGCCATTCTCATACTTGTAGTTACCACCATAGGAACACACATTATACGAAATCAACTTGATAGCTCCTTCAGGTACCTCCTGGGTTGTATGAAGTGGCATATATATAGAAATAGGTACGTACGCGAGAATGAAACCCACAAAAGGAATCCACGCTCGTGTCCATTTGAAGACTAACCAGAAGAACAAGAAAGCCATGTTCATCAGCAAAAAGAAGGGGAAGACCATGCCTACCGTCGACAGCATCGGATGGTCAGTAGGGTTCAGATGATCACTATAGCCCACCAACAGCATCACGATGACAGTAGCCACATTAGCCCCTGTCAACATCTGTACCGTAAACTTCTTCAACTGCTTAATCACGACTTGCGACTCTGGTCAAACAACTTTTGCTTCTCTTCCTTCGTCAGACTATCGTAACCACTCTTGCGAATCTTATCAAGAATGGCATCTATCTCTTCCTGGTTCTGACGCTTGCGAGCATTATACTCCTCATCCGTCTCACGTTGTTGATGAGTTGGCTCAGCCTTCATCCTACTGTTTCGCTGACGCTCGTCAAACTTGCGCTTCATGTTGTCGAAAAATTCCTGTCCATGACTACGACTAAATCGCTGGCTGGAGTCTGGATGATTTCTCCAATAACGAATCAACAGGAAGCCAAAGAGCATACCACCCAAGTGAGCCATATGAGCCACTCCATCGCCAGGACCGCTCATGGCAGAGAAGAGTTCAATAGCTATATATCCCACGATGAGCCACTTCGCCTTGATGGGGAATGGGAAGGGGATGATAAACAGTCGTTCATTGGGGAATATCATACCAAAGGCCAGCAAGATGCCATAAACCGCACCCGATGCACCTATCGTTGTCCACAGATTAATATAGGTGTCCGTCGTCATCTGCACACCTCCAGCATTTACATACTGATAGGCTGCCATGCCTTGAATAGAATAGTCGGCATACTGTACAAGCTCCTGCATGATGCCAGCACCCACTCCACAGACGATGTAATAAAAAAGGAATTTCTTCGGTCCCCATACTCTCTCTATCACACTACCAAACATCCACAGGGCAAACATATTAAATAAGATATGTGTAAACCCGCCATGCAGGAACATGTAGGTAATAAACTGATAGATGCGGAAGTCGCTTGCCAAGAAAAAATGCAGGCCTAACATGGAGGTAAGGTTTATCCCACTACGCTCAAGCACATAAGTTGCTATAAACGCCAAGATATTGACGATGAGCAGATTCTTGGTCATTGTAGGTATATTGTTCATAATCGTTGTTTTCTGTTCGTTTGACTTAATCCACTATAATTGTGATTTCGAGTGCAAAATTACTAAAAATATCTGTTTTCAAGCACTATTTTGGTCCAATACGAACTTTTTTTTGGTTAAAATGCAATTTTTTTTTGATTTTTGTTTGTCAGTTGCCAACTTTATCTTATATTTGCGTCAGAATTTACACTTTAATCTATTAATAATTCATTTAAAAACAACAAAATTATGAACAAGACAGAATTAATTGACAAGATTGCAGCTGGTGCTGATCTGACCAAAGTTGATGCAAAGAAGGCTCTCGACGCCACAGTAGAAGCTATCAAGGGTGCTCTGAAGAAGGGTGACAAGGTTCAGCTCGTAGGTTTCGGTACTTTTGCAGTTACCAAGAAGCCCGCTCGTGAAGGTATCAACCCCGCTACCAAGCAGAAGATTAAGATTGCTGCTAAGAAGGTTGCTAAGTTCAAGGCTGGTGCTGAGCTCGCAGACGCTGTTAACAAGTAATCCTTGTCAATAAAAATTCAAAAAAGATAGGCTTCATCGATTTGATGAAGCCCTCTTTTTTATAATAAAAGTACAGTGAAAAGCAAACTATTCACTTTCCACTGTACATTATTCACTTCTTACTTAGGTTGCTTGCCAATATAAGCCAGAATACCACCATCTACATAGAGTATGTGACCATTCACTGCGTCAGAGGCATGTGAAGCCAGGAATACAGCGGGGCCACCCAACTCAGAAGGATCGAGCCAACGGCCCGCGGGAGTCTTGGCACAGATGAAGCTGTCGAATGGATGACGGCTTCCGTCAGGCTGACGCTCACGCAAAGGAGCAGTCTGAGGAGTAGCAATGTAGCCTGGGCCAATACCATTACACTGAATGTTATACTCACCATACTCTGAGCAGATGTTGCGAGTCAGCATCTTCAAGCCACCCTTAGCAGCAGCGTAGGCACTTACAGTCTCGCGACCCAGTTCAGACATCATAGAGCAGATATTGATAATCTTACCCTCCTTACGCTCCATCATCTCAGGGATAACAGCGCTAGCTACGATGAACGGAGCTACCAAGTCAACGTCAATCACCTGCTGGAACTCCTGACGCTTCATCTCGTGCATAGGAATACGCTTGATGATACCAGCATTGTTTACCAGGATGTCAATCTGACCAACCTCAGCGTGAATCTTCTCAACCAGTGCCTTCACAGCGTTCTCGTCTGTTACGTCGCAAACATAGCCATGCACGTTGGTGATGCCAGCCTCCTTGTAGTTAGCCAGACCACGCTCCAGAGCAGCCTCGTTGATGTCGTTGAAGATAATGTTCTTAATACCAGCGGCTACAAATGCCTTTGCAATGTTGAAGCCGATTCCGTAAGATGCGCCAGTAATCCAGGCGTTCTTACCTTCCAATGAAAATGGATTTGCCATAATAGTTCTTGTTTTTATTTTAAATCAGTAATTTGAAAAAAGTCTTGATCTCCGTAATCCAGGTTCTCGCCACCCATACCCCAGATAAAGGTATAGTTGTGTGTAGCTGCTGCTGAATGGATGCTCCATTCTGGCGAAAGCACAGCCTGATTGCCTCGCATCCAGATGTGACGGGTCTCCTGTGGTTCACCCATCAGGTGGCATACTGCTTGATCCTCAGGCAGTTCAAAATAGAAGTAGGCCTCCATTCTGCGAGAGTGAACGTGAGCAGGCATTGTGTTCCATACAGAACCCGTAGCCAACTCTGTCATTCCCATCTGCAGCTGACACGTCTGAAGCACTTGGTTCACCAGCATCTTGTTGATATCACGCTCGTTAGACATCTCCAGGCTTCCCATGTGAGCCACCACAGCATTCTGCTTGTTCACCTTCTTGCAAGGATACGACGTATGGGCCGTTGTCGAGTTGAAGTAGAACAAGGCAGGTTTTGCAGCGTCCTTCGATGTGAACACCACCTCGCGGTCGCCACTACCTATATATAATGCTTCCTTATAATCCAGTTCGAACACCTCGTCACCAACCTTGATGGTGCCAGCGCCACCCACATTATATACACCCACCTCACGACGATGGGTAAAACAGGGGGCCTTCAGCGGCTCGATAGTCTCCAGCGTCAGCGCCTCCTTTACAGGCATGGCACCACCCACCACCATACGGTCGTACATCGAATAGACCATGTTCACCTCGTCCTGGGCAAACAAGTGTTCTATCAGAAAGTCACGACGCAAGCGCTGTGTGTCGTAGTGCTTCACATCCTCTGGATGAGCTGCATACCGCAATTCATAATTTGTCTTCATATTCGTTTTAGCAGTTTTTGCTCAGCAAAGATAAGCATTTTCTTTCATACTACCACCCTTTTCCTTCACTATTTAGAATAGATTAAGAAATCGACACGTGTCGCTTACTTATTTCAAGAGACTTGCATGGATGTAAAATAACGGTTGTTCACGTGCCAAAAGACGATCGTTCACGTGCCAAAAGATAGTCGTTCTCTTGTCAAAAGCGTATGTAAGAGTTGTAATTTAGATTAAATTGCAAAGTAAAATAAGTTATTTTACCGAGCAAAATAAGTTAAATTGCAATGCAAAATAAGTTAAATTACAACGAAAAAAGTTACTTTTGGCAAGAAAAGCACTTGCAAGTGTCCAAAGAAATGCGTACCTTTGTCTGCCAAAAGAAGCACTTGCTTTATTATCATAAACAAAAAGAGCAAAATCATGTCATTGAAATTTAAACTGAGAAAGAACAACATCAAGAGTAACAAGTCGTATGGAAAGTGGTATGCACACACCCTGCGAGGCAGCGAGGTGACGCTGGACGAGATTGAACAACAAATTCAGGACTGCTGTTCTGTGACGAGAGCTGACGTAAGAGCTGTTGTGACAGCACTGCAGGAAGTGGTGGCTCGCGACCTGAAAGATGGTCATGTGGTCAGCCTGGGCGAGCTAGGCAAGTTCTACCTAAGCATTCGAAGCGAGAGTGTAGATAACCCTGAAGAGTTCAGCGTGCAACGCCACGTTAAAGGAATTGTGTGCAACTACATCCCAGAGGGTCATCGTCGTTCAAACGACAGACACATCACACGCCCCTTTACAGACAATTGTCACTTGGAACAAGTATCCATCTACGACGAGAATGGACACGTAGCCAAGCGAATCCGTCGTGGCGGTTGGATACGGAAATAACAATGAAGCGACATTAGAAACAAAAAGAGTGGCCTCGATTGAGATCACTCTTTTTGCGTTGTCCAAGGCGGATTCGAACCACCACAAACAGAACCAAAACCTGTTGTGCTACCATTACACCATTGGACAAGCGTGCGGTAAGCGGGTGCAAAGGTAATAAAAATTTGGATTACAGCCAAATTTTTACCTATTATTTCACTATCAGCAGATAATAATTCTTCTTACCCTTCTGTGCCAACAGATACTTACCATCAATAAGATCGTCGCTAGTGACAGGACGGTTCTGGTCGGTAAGCTTCTCTTTGTTGAGCGATACGCCACCACCCTGCACCATCTTACGCATCTCGCCCTTTGAGGGGAATACGGGGGCTACAGTGGTGAACATCTCGATTGCGGGCTGGCCAAGCTGGTCCTTAGAAACCTCAAACTGGGGCACACCATCGAAAACGTCGAGGAAGGTCTGTTCGTCGAGCTTCTCCAATCCTTCCTTGGTTGACTTACCAAACAAGAGGTTAGAGGCTTCAATAGCAGCATCGAGGGCTTCCTGAGAATGTACCATAACGGTAACCTCTTCAGCCAGACGCTTCTGCAGTACGCGACGACCAGGATCCTGCTTGTGCTCTTCAACGAGGGCGTCGATAACTTCCTTCTCCAATGAAGTAAAGATCTTGATATACTTCTCGGCATCGTCATCGCTGACATTCAGCCAGAACTGATAGAACTTATACGGGGTTGTGCGCTTGGGATCGAGCCAGATATTTCCCGACTCTGTCTTACCGAACTTCTTACCGTCGCTCTTGGTAATCAGCGGACAGGTCAGGGCAAAAGCCTCGTTCTCATAGCCCAAGGTACGACGGATCAGTTCCGTACCAGTAGTAATGTTACCCCACTGGTCGTTACCGCCTAACTGCAACTTACAGTTCTTGTGCTGATAGAGATAGAGGAAGTCGTAGCCCTGCAGCAACTGATAAGTGAACTCGGTGAAAGAAAGTCCGTCGCGAGCAGTACCATTGAGACGCTGCTGAACGGAATCCTTAGCCATCATATAGTTTACGGTGATATGCTTACCCACCTCACGAGCGAAATCGAGGAAGGTGAAGTCCTTCATCCAGTCGTAGTTGTTGACCATCTCGGCAGCATTAGCATCCTTCGACTCAAAGTCCAGGAACTTAGATACTTGCGCTTTGATGCACTCCTGGTTGTGGCGAAGCGTCTCCTCGTTCAGCAGGTTACGCTCCTGCGACTTACCAGAAGGATCGCCAATCATACCCGTAGCACCACCCACGAGGATGATGGGCTTGTGGCCACAGCGCTGCAAGTGGCGCAGCATCATGATGCCACAAAGGTGACCGATATGGAGTGAATCGGCTGTAGGGTCGGTACCCAGATAGGCCGTTACCATTTCTTTCTGGAGCAGTTCTTCCGTGCCAGGCATCATCTGTGCCAGCATTCCGCGCCATTTCAGTTCTTCAACAAAGTTTTTCATATCGTTATTCTTTTATTTATTATTCTAGATATTGTAGATAATCTAGATGGTCTAGATTATACTAGATCAGGGCACTGGGTCATAGCCAGAACCGCCCCAAGGATTACACCTTAGTATCCGCCAGATGGCGAGATAGAGTCCCTTGATGGGACCATGCTTCATCAGCGCTTGTCGGGCATATTCTGAGCAGGTGGGCGTAAAGCGGCACGAGGGGCCCAACAGTGGAGAGATGGCTAACTGATAGAAGCGGATGGGCAACACGAGCAACCATACCAATGCTTTGGACAGATATTGTAGTAGCTGCTTCATAGCTTCTCGCCTATTCGTCGCATCAGGGATACCAGCTTCTGTTCGATGGACAAAGATGATTCATGTCTGTCAGACAACCACACACAAGCTATCAGCAATTGTTGGGTGTCAGGCAATGGGCCCGTAAGCAGTTCCTTGTGACGACGATAGCTTTCACGAATCTGCCGCTTCACCCTATTGCGGTCAACAGCATGCTTGAAATGCTTTTTAGGAACACTTATCAGCAACTGTATCGGAGCCTCATCGTCCCTGCGTTCTCTGGTCATATAGACCACTCGCAGCGGGAAAGCTGCCATAGAGTGGCTGCATCCTCCGCCAAAGAGCGTCTCTATCAGCAGTCTGCTGACCATGCGCTCTTGTTTTGGGAACAATGAACGCCCGGCGTTGAACATCTTTCTTTTATCCTTGTTTCTCCAACAGGAAGTGCTGCAAAGCACTGGTCATAGAAGGATACTTCTCTGTAGGAGCCTCCAAATCAAGGCGCAGTCCAGCGTCCTTTACAGCTTGGGCTGTAGAAGGGCCGAAGGTAGCGATTGCCATCTCCCCCTGGTTGAAGTCGGGGAAGTTCTTGGTGAGTGACTCAATACCGGCAGGGCTGAAGAAAATCAGCATATCGTAATCGAAGTTCTTCACTTCCTCTGGAGTAAAGTCATTGCTAACCGTGCGATACATCACACATTCACGATGATTGAGCTTCTTGGCATCGAGCATCTGAGCAACGCTGTCGTTATGAACATCGCTCATGGGAACGAGATATTTCTCAGTCTTATGCTTAGCCATTGTGGGAATCAGATCGTCAATCTTACCCGTTGTGCCAAAGAACACTTTACGCTTACGGTACTGAACATACTTCTGAATATAGAGCGAAATAGTTTCTGTCACGCAGAAATACTTCATGTCCTCAGGAATAGTGATACGCATCTCCTTTGCCAACGTGAAATAATTATCGATGGCATGACGTGATGTGAATACTACGGCAGTATAGTCAAGGATGTTAACCTTCTGCGCACGAAACTCTTTTGCTGTTATCCCTTCTACCTTAATAAAAGGACGGAATACAAGTTCTACATCGTATCTTGATGCAATATCATAATACGGAGACTTCTCGCTGGATGGTTTTGGCTGTGAAACCAAGATTTTCTTTATCATTGATGTCCTAAATATTTATTTTCAACATGTTCGCCGTAGCGTTCAAGATGCTCCACAAAAACAGTAAAGGCACCATTTCGAGCGCACAAAAGTACAAAATAATCTGCAATTTAACGACATTTCGGCTAAAAAAGATGATGTAACTCTTGAAAATTGTCAATATTTTGATGATTGACAGCACTATTATGACATAAATGCCTGCACTTTCAGTAGAAATATCGAAGTATCCCTTGACCATCATAATAGGGAACATCAGGATACCTTCAGCAGAGGTTATGAATAGGAGAGAACGCATCCATTGTTTATTTCTTTTACCATCAAACAGTACTGCATTGACTACCGTATAGAGTATTGACTTCAACAAGAAGTAAGCCAACATGATTCCCCAGTATATCAGAATCAGATAATAAGGGGAACGTAGGATAAACGTATCACCTATATAATATAAGGTATAGAAATAGAATAGCAGCGAGATGAGCAAGCCTGCCAACATGACAAGGAAGAACTGGAAACGCAGTTCGATAGCAGTTTCTGACATATCGGATGTGGTTTCATGGGAGAAGTAGAAGAAAGACTTAATCTGGCGTAACAAGAATTCCTTTACGCTGGAAAAAGCAATCACCGCCACGATAAGACAGAAGAGCAGCAATCCCGTCAACAGATTATCAGAATGGACGGTATAAGGTACTGGGTCGCCTGCCACCCCATTTCGTCCTCCACGAAGTTCTGGATGAAAAAGGGTGTCTTTGGAAAAGAAACCCTCGCGATAATATTGCGGAAGATTAACATCCAACATACTACGTCCTCTGTCATGACCAGGAAGATGGAGAGTATCAGGTCGTTCACTCCAACGAATCTCACCAGGCTTAAAGCGTGACTGGATGGCAGAATCCTGTTGGGCAGGGGTTGCATTACGTGGCAACCAACTCAGCACCTGAGCCGGAGTAAGCGGGCGGTAGGTGGTAACTGCAGAATCACCCCCTACCGCCGTATGTTGCTGTTGTATGCTGTCTGTTACTATCAATTCTTACAACGCAAATTCGCGCTTTATATCTTCTACTCGGTCGAGTTTCTCCCAAGTAAAGAGTTCCACGTCAATGGTCTTCGTCTCATGATAACGACTGGTAAAGGTTTTCTTCTTTACCTCGTACTGACGACCCATGTGTCCATAAGCTGCAGTCTCCACATACATGGGCTGACGAAGTTTGAGGGTACGCTCGATAGCCTTTGGACGCAGGTCGAACAGTTTCTCAATGCGCTTGGCAATCTCGCCATCCGTCATGTTTACGTGACTACGACCATAGGTGTTGACGTAGATATTCATGGGCTTGGCCACGCCAATGGCATAGCTGATCTGCACCAGCATTTCGTCAGCGACACCCGCAGCCACCATGTTCTTGGCAATATGACGGGCTGCATAGGCAGCAGAACGGTCTACCTTAGACGAGTCCTTACCTGAAAAGGCACCACCACCATGAGCACCCTTGCCTCCATAAGTATCGACAATGATCTTACGACCTGTCAAGCCCGTATCACCATGAGGGCCACCAATGACGAACTTACCCGTTGGGTTGACATAGTATTTTATGTCGTTGCCAAACAATGATAGCACACGCTCAGAGTGAATCTTAGACTTAACACGTGGTATCAGGATGTTAATGACATCCTCACGAATCTTAGCCAACATGCGCTCATCGTCAGTGTCAAACTCGTCGTGCTGCGTAGAGACAACGATGGTATCGATGCGCTCAGGGATGCCAGCATCACTATATTGTACGGTTACCTGACTTTTCGAGTCTGGTCTGAGGTAAGTCATCTCCTTACCTTCCTTGCGGATTTCAGCCAATGTACGCATAATCAGGTGTGCCAAGTCGAGTGAAACAGGCATCAAGTTCTCTGTCTCGTTGGTGGCATAACCGAACATCATACCCTGGTCGCCAGCTCCCTGCTCGTCCTCGTCGCCATTATCCACACCGCGGTTGATGTCTTCGCTCTGCTCGTGGATGGCAGTCAGGATACCACAGGAATTGCCATCGAACTGGTATTCTGCCTTGGTATAACCTATTCTCTTAATTGTATTTCGAGCGATGGTCTGCAAGTCGATGTAAACCTCACTACGTACCTCACCCATGATGACCACCTGACCTGTGGTGACAAACGATTCGCAAGCCACACGGGCATGCTCGTCATAAGCCAAAAACTGGTCCAGAATGGCATCACTTATCTGATCGGCCACCTTATCGGGATGGCCCTCCGAAACTGATTCTGATGAAAATAAATATGACATAACTATTGAATTTTGGGTGCAAAGGTACGAATAAGCGAGCGAAAATGCAAATTTATTTGCAATTTTCCGAGCGAGAGTACTTTCGACGAAGTCAAAGGTAGTGCAAATCGAGCGAAATACCAAATATATTTGGATATTTCCGAGATGTAGCCGACCTAAGACCGAAGGTCAAGGGTACAAATAAACGGCGAATTATACAAATTCGCCGTTTAAAATATCACTATGTGATGTGTTTTACTTTGCTTCTGGAGTCATGATAACCTCAATGCTGTTACCACTCTTCAGCAACTGATTGAGGAAGTCGCGAACAGAGTCAACGGTCAGAGCCTCAACAGTCTTCTTGTAATCGGTATGGAAGTCAAGACCATACTCCTTGAAGACATTGATGGTGTTGATCCAATAGTTGTTCTTCTTGGCATCAATGTCAGCCTGCTTCAGCATATAGTCCTTTACCTTCTGCAACTGATCGGCATCAACCTTCTTAGCCATGTTCTCGATACCCTCGTGAATCAGGCGAACAGCCAACTCAGCCTTGTCAGGATTCATAGGACAGTAAGCCTGCAGCATAGCCTTAGGTTGCTTAGAACCTGTTGAGAAGTAGCCAGCAGCACCACAAGAGTAAGCAGCGCTCTCATCCTCACGAATGGTCTTCAGATAAATCATAGAGAGAATCTGACCTACAGCGTCAATCTTCACATTGTTCTCCAAGGTGTAAGGCATGTCTGCATACCACATCTCACGAGCGGTTGCCTTTGGAGACTCTGTCTTTACCTTGAACTGGTTAACAACCTTACCCTTAGCAAAGGTCATTACCTCCTTGAAGTCTTCAGCCTTCTTCTTGGTAGCAGGCAGCGAAGCGATGTACTGCTCGATGAGAGGACGGATGGTCTGCTCGTCGAAGTTACCAACAATCACGAAGGTGAACTGGCCAGCATTCTGGAAGCGCTCCTTGGCGATGGCGAGGATGCGGTCGTAGTCGATGTCCTTCAGATCCTTCACATCAATGTTGTTGAAGCGAGGATTATGTCCATAAGTAGTTGCAGCCACTGAGTCAGAGAATACAGCATCAGGTGACAGCGACTTGTTCTTCAGGGCCATATCGAGCTGAGTCATCAGGTTCTGGAACTGCTTATCATCCTTCTTCACGTTGGTGAAGTAGAGGTAAGACATCTGGAACATGGTCTCAATGTCCTTAGGAGTAGAGTGAGCTGTCAGGTACTGACGAGTGTAAGCCAGTGAGAGGTCGGCATTCACTTCCTTACCAGCAAGAGCCTTCTGAAGCTCTGTGCTTGAGAAGTTGCCCAGTCCGCTCAGACCGATGGCAGAATCGAACACCTTCAGGTTAGTGTAGTCAGCCTCACCATAGAGTGACTTACCACCCATTGAGAAGGCCTGCATCTGAACCTCGTCGTCCTTGAAGTCAGTCTTCTTCAGGATAACGGTAGCACCATTAGAAAGCTTCAGCTCCTTATAACCCAAAACGGTATTCTCAGTCTCTTTCTTAATCTTACCCTTCTTAATCTTAGTAGCATCGAGCAGAGGCTCGTCCTTTACATTATCTACATAAGCCTCCAGCTTCTCTGCACGAGCAGCAGCAACGGCAGCAGCCATATCCTTCTCAGTAGGATAAACCTTGCCTTCCTTCTCCTGAGCCAGAATTAATACAACGAGGTTGCTATCAGTAGCAGAAATCAGCTCTGGCAACATCTGGTTGATAGCCTGTACAGGAATGTTAGGAGCAATCTGCTGCATGGTCTGATAGAGCACATCCAATGGTGGGATAGGCTCGTTAGTCAGATAGTGGTCGCGGTATGCATTGCCAAACTCATCGTTCTTGCGCTTGTCGCGATTGGTGAAACGCTTCTCCAATCCACTCAGATAGTCTGCTCTTGCACGATCATACTCTGAAGCGGTAAAGCCAAATTCGCGAGCACGCTTAGCCTCACGATATAGCACCTGCAGGGTCTCCATATCCTTTCCCTCCTTGGGAACACCAATCAGCTCGAAGCAGTCCTTGGTCTTAGAGAGCAGATACTGGCTGTCGTCAGCAAAAGCCTGGAAGAAGGGGCATGCAGCATCCTGTGTCAACTCAGTCATACGCTGGTTAATCATCTGTGAAATCACATTGACAGCATAATCCTGAATGAGGTAAGCCATGCTTGACTTCTCTTCTTGAGGAGTAGCGTCGTGCTTCATCATCACGATAACCTGGCTCATCTGCATCTCCTTATCCTTCTCATAGACATAGATAGCCTCCTTGTTGTCAGGAACAGCCTCAGCCACTACCTTAGGAGCATTAGCAGGAACCTTGATACCACCAAAGAGCTCCTTAATCTTAGCCTCCATTTTGTCGACATCAACATCACCTACTACGATGATGGCCTGATTGTCTGGACGATACCACTTCTGATAGTAAGCACGAAGGGTCTTGGGCTTGAAGCTGTCGATAACGCTCATCAGACCGATGGGCAGGCGCTCGCCATACTTAGAACCAGGATAAACCTTAGGCAGGGCGCGCTGAATCATACGCTGTGAAGGACCCTCGCCCAAACGCCACTCGTTGTGAACAACGTCGCGCTCCTTGTCAATCTCGTCAGCCTCCAATGACAGACCATTTGACCAGTCTTTCAGAATCAGCAGACAAGAGTCGAGGGCTGTGGCACGCTTGGTAGGAACGTTGCAGACACGATAAACAGTCTGGTCGATAGAAGTATAGGCATTCAGGTCGCTACCAAACTCAACGCCCAGTGAGCGGCAGAATTCGATAATGCCATTGCCCTTGAAGTGCTCTGAACCATTGAAGGCCATGTGCTCCAAGAAGTGGGCCAAGCCACGCTGTGACTCTTCTTCGTTAATAGAGCCTACACGCTGGGCGATGTAGAAGTTGGCTACATGTTCAGGATACTCATTGTGACGAATGTAATACGTCAGTCCGTTGTCGAGCTTACCAATACGTACGGCTGGGTCAACGGGGATGGGTGGCATCTGCATCTGCTGAGCCACCATAGCTGTTGTACTGAACAACATCAGCGCAGCTACAAAAAGTTTTTTCAGTTTCATCGTTAAACTTATAGTTAGTTGGATAATTAATTTTATTCGCACATTTGACGCACAAAGCGCCATAGATTTGGCAAAGTTACGTAAAAACTACACTCAACGTGTCAAAATGTGCATTTTATTAATATTTTTTATACTATAAAGCCCTTTTGAATACTTCCGGAGTATTCAAAAATACTTCCGGAGTATTTTGAAATAGTCCGAAAGAAAAGAAAATTAGTCCGAAAGAAATCAAGAGACAAAAAAGGTGCCCAAGCCTAAGCCTGAGCACCTTATTATATAATATGTAAGTATCCTATTAATTGGTCTTACCGTTCAGAGAGTAGAGGTAACTCTTGTTTGCTGCAGTCTCTGGAACCAAAACATTTCCATTTTTGGTATCTTTGTAGAGCGTCAGTTTACCACAAATAACAACCTCATCGCCAACAGCAGGCTTTTTCCAAGAACCATCAGAGTACTTTACGTTACCCAGATAAAGGGTACGGAACACATAGAACTTCTCACTTGCCTCTGCACCATCAACACTGATGTAGAAAGAAGCATTGCCATACTGTGTACCAAACTCACCATTGGAAGCGTAACTAACAATCTTACCTTTGACATAGTAGTCATCTTCGCTAGTTTTACCCTCACCAAGAGTCATACAGAACGCATTAGCCTCAGCTGGAGTGAATGGCTTAGCCAAAGAACCAGGAGCATCTGTACCGCCTTCAGAAGTCTTACCATTCAGCGATACCAACCAGTTTTTCTTGTTGGCGTACTCAGGCGTCGTGCCTTTGTAGTAAATAGCCTTACCACATACAACAACTTCGTCACCTACCTTTATCTGAGTCTGACCTTCTTCCCAAGGCTTGTTGTCGAAGAAGTAGCTACCATAAACTGTGAACACATCTTCTTCCTTACCATCAGCTGAGATGTTATAGGTGGCAGTTCCATACTGTGCACTATAGGTATACTTAACACTTGAAATCTTACCCTTTACATAGACATCAACAGAAGACTCGACATCAGCACCAAGGCTCTTTACGTATTGTACAATACCAGGAACATTGAATGGATCTGCCTTTGTTCCCGTTCCCGATGGAGGATTGTCGATTCCTTTCTGCTTAACGGTCAAAGTAACCTTAGAAGCGGCTGTCTCGCTGCTGCAAGCGAAGGTTATGACAGATGTACGAACCGCACCCTCGTTGGCATCAACAGTAAACTTCACGTAAGCAGTGTCAGCAGGATTAGGTGTCACAGCCGTAACAGTACCCTTGGTAACAGTCGTTGTCTTGTAGCGAATCCAGCTGCAATCATCAGGAACAGTAGGCATCAAATTGCCCTTGAAGGCCAACTTCACAGTGAAGTCGCCACCTTCCTTCTTGATTTCTGCAGCACCTTCTGGCTCTACAATCTTCACGATAGACTTCTCAATCTCAACAACAGAAACATCAACCAACTCAACAGTACCATTGTAAGTGGTCTTAGGACCTTCAACGGTCACTACGTCACCTACCTCAATGCCAAGGCTAAGGAAGTTCTTCGTGCCTCCGTTCTTATCGAGCGTACCATAAATGTATATCTGGCCTGTTCCATCATCCAAGTACCAGTTACCATAAGTGGTGTTGGCAATAGACGTAACGGTACCCTTTACACGATAGGTCTTACCATCGGCACCATCAATAACCTGCTTACAGGTAGCAACTTCTACAGTCTTTACACCCTGAGCGACATTGATTTCCTGTACCAGACCGCCACTAACCAACTTAATAGTAGCAGTTCTTGCAGAAACAGCGGCGCCAGCAGAAACAACAACCTTTGTCTCACCAGCACTACCCGTCGAAGGAGTAATGGTCAGCCAATCGGGCACATTCTGGAATTCCCAGTTTGCAGCAGCATTCACCACAAGATTCGTAGAACTGCCATCCTGTGAGAGAGCCAGAAAGGACGACGACACACGCAAGTCATCCAGATGGGCTGCCTCATAGTCTTCATTACAGCCCACAAGCATGGCGACAACTGCCATGAAAGACGGAATAATATATTTCAGTTTCATAAACCTTTCTTTTTGAGAATTAATTGAAAACATATCTAACACCTATAGAGGCATACCAGCATTGGCCAAGTGAATGGCTGCGTGTCCAGATGTCAACATTACCATTGACAGCCTTAGGAGTTGAGAAGGTAGCATAACCCTGAGCATCAGCACCCTCATACTTCAGGATACGTCCTGAGTTCAGATCAGGATTCATGTACTTGGCAACGCCCCAACTTGAGTTGAAGAAGTTGAGCACGTTCTTCATATCGAAGCTGAGCTGCAGCATGTGCTTGGTCTTACCAACGTTCAGTTTGAAGTCGTGCTTGTAGCTGAAGTCAATACGATGTACCCAAGGAGAGTAAACGCTATAAGCCTCAGCATACTCGCCCTGATGGCTGCTCAGATAGTCGTCCTGATGAACATAGTCCATGAAACGCTGCTTGTCATCTTCCGAAACGAAGCGGAACTGGTTGTTAGCCACCTCAAGATCGGTAGGAATGTAAATCAAGTCGTATGCATTAGCATCTTCTGTGATATTGTTAGCCAACATATAAGAATAGTTTGCATCACCACGCCAGCCCTCATAGATTAGAGAGTAGTGGTTGTTGCAATGGTCATGAATCGTAGCACTTGCAATAATACGGTCAGGTGTTACAAATGACGAGTTGTGCAGGTTCAGGAAGTTCGGACCATCCACTGAAGGAATGTTAGAGAATGCAGAAGAGGCGTTAGAACCAGGCATACCTGTCAATTCCTTCTGTACTGTGTGGGTATAGGCTGCCATCAGGCTCATCCACTCAAATGGCTGAGCATTTACTGTTACGTTAGCGATAAAACCGTAACCCTTGCTGGTGTTGTCCAGTACATAGGCATTAGGCATAGATTTCACCTTACCATTTGCATCGGTATAAGTCAACTTATAATCCTGATAGATAGCACGGCTGTCAGCACCATTCAGACGAGCATAGCCACCAACATCGCGCAAGCTCCAGTCTGAGATGCAGACTCCATTGACTGTCTTGTTGAAAATACCCTCAAGCGTAATAGAGAGGGGGAATGATGTTGGGAACTGATAGTCGATAGCCAAAGAGGTCTTCCATACCTGTGGCATCTTGAAGTCAGGATTAACACCATTGATGGTACCAGATGCTGTTCCATCCTCAGGAGTAATAGAGTATGGACCCATTGCCTGCTTAGAATCAGTAACTACATTACCATTCACGTCGTGAGTAGTAATCCAGTTCAGAAGCTGGTCTCTATTCATCACTCCACCAGCAAACTGTGTCATATCAGCTGCAGTACCTACCTTTATCGATGACCATCCACCAACAAACTGGTACATATTGGCATTTGAAGGCATGTTGGTGAAGAACACAAGAGGCAGACGGCCCAAGAAAAGACCTGTACCACCACGGAGCTTCAAGCTCTTATCGCCAAAAACATCCCATGTAAAGCCGACACGCGGAGAAAGAGAAATAGTAGAATTAGGCCACTTACCTGTATCCACACGTTTTCCATTATAGTCAAGAGCCAAAATGGCATTGTTTGTCATCAAATCGTCGTTGTTGAAGAACAAACCATCGAAACGAAGGCCATAAGTCAGCTTGAACTTATTGTTGATACGCCAGTCATCCTGAAGATAAACACCCAACTGATTAAAGTTCACACGGCATCCAGGATCGAAAGCGCCATCATAGCCGTAAGTCAAAGCAACAACAGAAGGAGCTGCACCTACAAAGAAGTCGTTCATGCTCTCATAACGATAATAACCATTACCAAACTTCATATAGATATTCTCAGCCATCTGATGCTCGTAGCTAATACCGCCAGTAATCGTATGAGTACCCAGATACCACGTAACATCATCCTTAATATTGAATACGTTGTTGTTTACAGCATTATTCCAAGTAAACGGCTCATAACCTAATGAGATATAAGCACCTCCGTCACCATCCAAGATATCAATGAATGGGAAATTGCTAGAAGGAGACTCACGCTGCTGGTCAATCTTTGAGTAGGTCAACAGCAACTGGTTAGACAAATTGTCGGTCAGACGGCTATTCAAGTCTAAAGCAAATGTCTTCACATAATAGTTTGTCTTATACATTGAGTTGCTATAGCTCATAGAATAGAGTCCTATTCTTGAATAAGAGATAGAACCCAGACCACTGGTTGACATTGACGGACCCGTCCAGTCGACACTCTTGGTATAGTTATAGCGCAGAGACAAGTGGTGCTTATCGGTAATGTTCCAGTCTAAACGAGCCAACAGTTTCTTAGTTTCTGTATCACCCGTCCAGTTTGTATAAGAGCCTGGTTCATATCCATATTTAGTCCTAACAAAGTTTGCTACAGCATCCATGTCTGCTACTGATACACGTGACAGATAGTTGTCTGCATCGTAAGCTCCGCCCTCAGAAGGACGCCAGCGGTTAATAATGGCAGGCGACTTCACCAACTCACCACTGGCGAAGAAGAACAACTTGTTCTTGATAATCGGACCACCGAAAGTGAAACCATAAGTGGTAGTCTTGTTTCTGTCGCGAGCTCCAGGAATCTGCTCTCTGTCAACAGCATCACCCTGCATATTCTCGTTCTTGTGATAGATGTAGGCAGTACCCTTGAAGGTGTTGGTACCAGACTTGGTAATGGCGTTCACACCACCACCGATGAAGTTGGTCTGACGAACATCGAATGGAGAGACAACAACCTGCATTTCCTCAATGGCATCAAGAGATATGGGGTTACCATTACCTGGCAGTTTGTCAGACAGACCAAAGTTGTTGTTAAAGTTGGCACCGTCCACTGTGAAGTTGGTCATCTTACCATTACCACCACCAAGGCCCATACCACCACCGCCTTGGCCATAAGGCGACAAGCGTACCACATCGGTAATGTTACGATTGACGGTAGGCATGTTGGTAATCATGGCATTGTTGATGTTGGTGGCAGCACCTGTCTTCTCAGCAGCAAACTTAGAAGCCTTACCGCTAACAACAACTTCTGTCAACACATTAGCGTCCTCTGACAACCAGACATTGAGGTTGTATGTTTCAGCCAATTCCAACGTAACACCCTTAACGACTTTAGGTTGATAACCAATGTAAGAAACCGTCACCTCATATGGGCCACCCGTACGCATACCTTGAATGGTAAAGTTACCAGTGACATTGGTCACCGCTGTGTAACGGGTTCCAGAAGGCTCATGTACTGCAACAACAGTTGCACCAATGACCTCCTCACCTTTCACATCCTCAAATGTCACCTTACCGGCCATACTCGAGGTCGTGATTTGGGCCATGATGGTCAATGCTGATGTGAGCATCAGAACCATCAAAAACAAAATTTTCTTTCTCATAGAATTGATAATACGTTTGTTTTATATTCTTTCCGGTTGCAAAATTAATTAAAATTTCCCAAACCAACGTTATAATTTCCGAAAATCTTATACCTCTTTTTGTCGTGTACCCATACGAGCCTCAACTACGTTGACAACATAGTCACCAAGTTTCTCGCATTCATTGATAAGATCCATATAGATAGTACCGACTGCATAGGTGTACTGATGGTTGTTGATATCGCTGATATTCTGAGATTTGAGCTGATTGCGGTAGTTGTTAATCTCATGCTCGATGTTGAAAGTACGATTCACATCATACGACTCCCTTCTACCACCCATCAAACGGTTCATCTCTGTGAGCGACTGGTCTGTCAGTTCCATCATCTGGTGCAGATGGTCATACTGCTTCTCGATGAAATGGTCTTCCTTGCCATTATACTTGCGTGAGATGGTACGAGCCATGTTAAAGCAAGCGTCACCAATACTCTCCAACTCAGAGATTTCACGAAGCATGGCACGAATCTTAGCCTTCGTATCATCAGAAAGATGAGCATCACTAACGGATTCGAGATATTTGGCAATCTCTAATTCCATGTTATCACTGATACCCTCATATTTCTCAATACGTGTATAAAGCTTATTGAAGTCGCCCGCCCTGTTATCTTTCTTATTGCTTGCGCTGCTGGAAAGCGTTAACAACTCACGTACCATGCCAAACATACGTTGCATACGGTTGGAAAAAGCCTGAATCTCCTTTTGGGCCTCCAGTACGGAAAGTTCCGGGGTCTTCATGAAGCCGGCAGTAATAAAGTGCAGGCGGAAATCCTCTTCTTCGTCAACCTTCTTAGGCTTGATGACAGCACAAACCAATTTTTCTATCTGTGGAATAAACCAAATCAGAATCATGGTATTAGCCACATTGAATGTAGTATGGAAAGCAGCAAGCACAAAACTCAGTTTAGCTGCATTGGCCAGGAACACACTGGTCTCAACAGCATTCTTGTCCATCATCACATCATAGCCTACCCATCCGCAAACCATATCAATAAACGGACGGAAGACAAACAAGATCCAGATTACACCGAATACATTGAAGAACATGTGAGCCAAAGCGGCACGGCGTGCCTGAGTATTGGCAGAAAGGGCTGCAAGGTTAGAGGTAACGGTGGTTCCAATATTTTCACCCATTACCAAGGCAATACCCTGATAGATTGGCAGTGCGCCACTTGAACATAGAATCATGGTAATGGCCATCACGGCTGCAGAAGACTGTACACAGAAGGTCAAGATGCCACCAAGAACAAGGAATACCAAGGTGGTTAGGAAGGAATTGGGATCAAAAGAGGCAAAGAAATCAAGCAACGCCTGATTCTCGCCCAGATGCATCTCCGTACCGGTCATTCGTAGCGTTCCCAATCCTAAGAGCAGAAATGACAAACCAAACAGGAAGTCACCGATATAACGATAGTGTTTCAGATAAATCAGAATGATACCAATGAAAAAGGCCGGATAAATGGCACTGGTGATATCAAACGACATACCTGCAGACATAATCCATGCCGTAAGGGTAGTACCGATGTTAGCACCCATAATGACTGAGATGGCCTGCGCCAGTGTTAACAGGCCGGCATTTACAAACGAGACCGTCATTACCGTCGTCGCTGTTGATGACTGAACTGACGCTGTCACCAGCATACCAGTAAGCATGCCCATAAAACGGTTGGTGGTCATGGCACCTAACACATGACGCAACTGTGGACCTGCCATTTTCTGCAGGGCCTCACTCATTGACTTCATACCGAACATCAGCAGAGCCAGTGAGCCTAACAACTTAAAAATAACCCAAATCGACATAGTTTTAACTTTTTATGAATATTTTCTTTTATAATCAAATCCTTTTTTGTATCTTTGCAGAACAATAACTAAAACATTCTATGGAACAATTAATTAATATCCGCTGCAAAAATAATAAAAAAACTCTAAAAGTGAGCATCGGCAGCACACTTTCTGAAATTTTTTCTCAGTCTGGCCTCCAGATGGAGTATGGTCCCATCAGTGCAAAAGTCAACAACAAAGTTGAGGGAATGCATTATCGTGTCTATAAACAAAAAGAAATTGAGTTCCTTGATATGCACTCTCCCAGTAGCATTCGCGCATATACGCGTACCTTATTCTTTATACTTTGTAAAGCTGCCCACGACCTATACGAAAATTGTAAGGTTGCGATTGACATTCCTGTCAGCAATGGTTATTTCGTCAATTTAAACTTGGGTCGAGCCGTAACTCCCGACGATGTCAACGACATCCGCCAGCGCATGCAACAGCTCATTGATGCGAAACTGCCCATCCACCGTTTTGAAGCTACTACAGAAGAGGCCATTCAGATGTTCCGTGAGGTTGGCAGTATGTCAAAAGTCAAATTGCTGGAAAACTCAGGGCGCCTCTTTACTACTTATTATGACTTAGACGGTTACAAAGACTACTATTATGGTACACTGCTGACCAATACAGCAGATATTTATCTCTTTGGACTAGAATATTACTTCGACGGATTGCTGTTACGTATACCTTCACGAAACAATCCGTCCAAACTGAAGTCCTTTATTCGCCAAGACAAGATGTTCGAGATATTCAAAGAACATCACCACTGGCAAGACTTGCTCAGTCTTCGTACTGTAGGAGACCTTAATGACGCTATCGAAAAAGGCCATGCGCCACAACTCATCCAGATAGGCGAGGCTTTACAAGAGAAGAAGATTGCCCAGATAGCCGACAAAATAGCTCAGCAGAAAAATATTAAGATGGTACTCATTGCCGGTCCATCGTCCAGTGGTAAGACTACCACTTGTAAGCGATTGTCCATTCAACTGGCCGTCAACGGAATGCAACCTATCGGCATCTCACTCGACGACTACTTCCTAGACCGTGATCAGACTCCACGTGACGAAAGCGGTGACTATGACTTCGAGCACTTGCATGCCTTGAACATACCATTGCTGAACGAGCAGATGAACGCATTGTTCCGCGGTGAGGAAATAGAACTGCCCCGTTATAACTTTCAAAAGGGAAAGAGCGAATGGAGTGGAAAGAAATTGCAGTTAAAAGGCAAAGAGATTCTGGTGGTGGAAGGCATACATGCACTAAACCCTGAACTGACTATAGATATTCCAGACAATCAAATCTTCCGCGTCTATGCCTCGGCATTGACTACTATTCTCCTTGATAACCACAACTACATACCAACATCAGATAATCGACTGCTTCGTCGTATCATCCGAGACCATAAATACCGTGGAGTGTCAGCACGTGACACCATTCATCGTTGGCCCTCTGTACGCAAAGGCGAAAGCAAATGGATTTTCCCCTATCAAGAGAATGCCGATGCCATGTTTAACACTGCTATGCTTTTCGAACTAGCTGTCATCAAACGTCAGGCAGAGCCACTGTTGGAACAGGTTACAGAAAACTGCGAAGAGTATGCAGAAGCTTATCGGTTGCTGAAATTCCTGAAATATTTCAAGCCAATTCCAGAAGACCAGATACCACCAACCTCTCTCTTGCGTGAATTCCTTGGCGGATCATCATTTGTATATTAGCGACAGATTCCCCATTATCTTTTCTGGAGGACACCTGCGGCTATCAATTCGTCGTAAGTGCCTTCCTTAACGACACGTCCGTTACCCAAGACGATGATACGGTCACACTGGCGAATCGTTTCCAGACGATGGGCAATGGTAATACGAGTACACTTCATACTGGCCAGATAATCGGCAACACGCTGTTGGGTCACATTATCAAGAGCCGATGTAGCCTCATCAAGCAACATGATGTCTGGGCACTGTACCAAGGCACGTGCCAACAGGATACGTTGTCGCTGACCACCGGAAATGCCTTTTCCATCTTCCGTGACATAGGTATTCATACCATTTGGCATTCGTTGTAACGCAACTGTTAACAATATCAGCCTTTTCATAGTTTTGCGCTTTAATTATTGGTTGCATAAATAAAGAAAAAAGACGAAAGTTCCAAGAAAATGCAAATTTTTTATTAAATGTTTGGTAGATAGATGAATATTTACGACCTTTGCACGTCAAAGAACAAATACGAACCTATTTATATTATTATGGCTGAATTAGAAGTAAAAGAGCTCGAACAGGTTGTTGTTCGTTTCTCGGGTGATTCCGGTGATGGTATGCAATTGGCTGGAAACATCTTCTCTACGGTCTCAGCTACCGTAGGCAATGGTATCTCAACATTCCCAGACTATCCGGCAGACATCCGCGCCCCACAAGGCTCGCTGACGGGTGTTTCAGGTTTCCAAGTACACATCGGCGCTGGCAAAGTCTACACTCCAGGCGACCTTTGTGATGTGTTAGTGGCAATGAACGCTGCTGCTCTGAAGACACAGCTTAAGTACTCCAAGCCTCAGGCTACGATTATTATCGACACTGATTCCTTTGGTCCAAAGGACTTGGAGAAGGCACAGTTTAAGACAGAGGATTATCTGGGTGAGTTAGGTATAGATCCTGACCGCGTTATCAAGTGCCCCCTAACCACAATGGTAAAGGACTGTCTGGCAGACACGGGCATGGACAACAAGGCCATCCTCAAGTGCCGTAACATGTTTGCATTGGGGTTAGTTTGCTGGTTGTTCGACCGCGACCTGTCGCTAGTTGCTAATTTCCTACGCGAGAAGTTCGCCAAGAAGCCTGCTATTGCGGAGAATAACATCAAGGTAGTACAGGCCGGTTACGATTATGGTCATAATACCCACTCTTCAGCTGTCAACGTCTATCGCATTGAGTCGAAACACAAGGAGCCCGGTCGTTACATGGACATCACTGGTAACAAAGCTACCGCTTATGGTTTCATTGCTGCTGCCGAAAAGGCTGGATTGAAGCTTTATCTGGGTTCTTATCCCATCACTCCTGCTACAGATGTACTTCACGAGTTGTCTAAGCACAAGTCACTGGGTGTAACCACCGTTCAGTGTGAGGATGAGATTAGTGGTGCTGCCTCTGCTTTAGGTGCATCGTTCGCAGGTGCTTTGGCTGTTACCTCTACCTCTGGTCCTGGCATCTGTCTGAAGTCTGAGGCCATGAACCTTGCAGTCATCATGGAATTGCCACTGGTCGTGCTCGACGTGCAGCGTGGTGGTCCTGCTACAGGTCTGCCCACCAAGTCAGAACAGACAGACCTTCTGCAAGTGCTTTTTGGGCGTAATGGTGAGAGCCCGATGCCTGTGCTGGCAGCTACGAGTCCTGCCGACTGTTTCGACGCAGCTTTCCAGGCTTGTAAGATTGCCCTTGAGCACATGACTCCTGTTGTATTGCTCACAGATGCATATATCGCTAATGGTTCTGGTGCTTTCCGCCTTCCTGAGATGGCTAAGCTCGATGCCATCAATCCTCCCTATGTTCCAGAGGAACTGAAGGGTAAATGGACTCCATATATGCGTGCTGAAAACGGAACCCGCTACTGGGCTGTTCCTGGTCGTGAGGGTTTCACTCATATCCTTGGTGGACTGGAGAAGGACTCTGAGACTGGTGCAATTTCTACCAATCCTGAGAACCACGACCTGATGACACGTCTGCGTCAGCAGAAGATTGCAAACATCCAGGTGCCCGACCTTGAGGTGGAAGGTGATGTTCAGGATGCTGAATTGCTTGTTGTAGGTTTCGGATCAACCTACGGCCACCTGCACTCTGCCATGGACGAGCTCCGCCAGAAGGGTTACAAGGTTGCTCAGGCACAGTTCAAGTATCTAAACCCGCTGCCAAAGAACACTGCAGAGGTTCTCTCTAAATATAAAAAGGTGGTAGTGGCCGAACAAAACATGGGCCAGTTGGCAGCTTATCTGCGTATGAAGGTCGACAACTTCGTTCCCTACCAGTTTAATCAGGTAAAGGGTCAGCCTTTCGTTGTAGAAGAGTTAGTAAACGCATTCGAGGACATTTTAAAGAAGTAAAGCAATGAGTACATATACAGCAAACGATTTTAAGAAAGGACAACCACGTTGGTGTCCTGGATGCGGTGACCATTTCTTCCTGGCATCGTTCCATAAAGCATTAGCAGAAATCGGAGTCGCACCACAGGATACTGCTGTTATCAGTGGTATTGGTTGTTCGAGCCGTCTGCCCCACTATATGGCTACTTACGGCATGAACACCATCCATGGACGTGCTGCAGCCATTGCCACAGGTGCAAAGGTTGCCAACCCCAACCTCACTGTTTGGCAGGTAAGCGGTGATGGTGACGGACTGGCTATTGGTGGTAACCACTTCATCCATGCCAACCGTCGCAACATCAACCTGAACATGATTCTGCTTAACAACCGTATCTATGGTCTGACCAAAGGACAATACTCTCCCACCTCACCCCGTGGTTTTGTTTCCAAGTCAAGTCCTTACGGTACTGTAGAAGATCCTTTCCGTCCTGCTGAGCTCTGTTTTGGCGCCCGCGGTCATTTCTTTGCACGTGCCGTTGCAACCGATGCTCCTGGCACTGTTGAGATTCTGAAGGCTGCCTATGCCCACAAAGGTGCAGCCGTCTGCGAGATTCTGCAGAACTGTGTCATCTTCAACGACGGAACCCATGAGGCCGTATATAATAAAGAGGGACGCAAGAAGAACGCCATCTATGTGAAACATGGTGAGAAACTCGTATTTGGCGAGAACAATGAGTTCGGACTGGTACAACAAGGCTTTGGCCTGAAGATTGTCGAGATTGGCAAAGATGGCTATACGCTTGACGACGTACTGGTTCACGATGCTCATTGCGAGGACAACACTCTACAGTTGAAGCTGGCCTTGATGGGTAATGGCGACGGATTCCCCGTAGCTTTGGGGGTTATCCGCGATGTCGATGCTCCTACTTACGACGAGGCCGTTCACGCCCAGATTGCTGAGGTTAGTGCTCAGAAGAAGTATCACAACTTTGAAGAACTGTTGGAGACTAACGACACCTGGGAGGTGAAGTAATATATTTGCAAACTCCACTTGACAATCATCCCTAAGAGCATGCGTCTTAGGGATGATTTTGTGTATATATACATTATACATCCAAGAAAACCCAACCAAACATATCATGTTTACCAGAAATTCTTTGTAATTTTGCGACCGTTTCCGAGAATACATTAAAAATCTAACGACATATGTTTAATAACTACAAAGGATTTCATCTCGTACAGTCGTATCACGACTTGAGACACATGCGTAAATACCATCCAACGAACACGTTCGTACGTTTCGCTAAGATTGCTGTTGTCGCATTGGTCACCCTATTGCTCTGGAACATGCCTACCGAATGGTTTGGCATTCAGAACCTAACTATCATCCAGCAACGTATCATTGCTATTTTTGCCTTTGCCACACTGATGTGGATTCTGGAGATTGTCTCTTCATGGGCCACATCCATTGCTATCATCGTGCTAATGCTGCTTTTCTGTTCGGACAGTGGCATTTTGCCTATGGTCAATGAAGAGGAAGTGGGTAAATTGCTTAGCTACAAAGGTGTCATGGCATGTTTTGCCGACCCAGTTATCATGCTGTTTATTGGTGGTTTCGTGCTGGCTATTGCCGCCACAAAGACAGGACTCGATGCCCAGTTGGCCAAAGTATTATTGCGTCCTTTTGGAACTAAAAGTGAAATGGTGCTGTTGGGCTTCTTACTCGTCACTGGATTGTTCTCTATGTTTGTATCCAACACAGCTACGGCTGCCATGATGCTAACATTCCTCACGCCGGTGTTCCGTCAGTTACCTCCAGAAGGTAAGGGACGTATTGCCTTGGCAATGTCTATCCCCGTTGCTGCCAACCTCGGCGGTATGGGAACGCCTATCGGCACACCTCCCAACAACATCGCACTGAAGTACCTCAACGATCCTGAGGGTCTTAATATAGGTCTCGGCTTCGGTCAGTGGATGATGTTCATGTTCCCGTTAGTTGTTGTGTTACTGTTTATCAGCTGGCGCCTGCTGCTCAAGTTCTTCCCCTTCAGCCAGAAGACGGTTGAGTTGAATATTGATGGTGGCATGCAGAAAGGATTTCAGTCGTGGGTGGTCATCGTAACCTTTTTCCTTACCGTAGTACTTTGGCTCTCCGACCGTTTCACAGGCATCAATGCCAACACTGTAGCCATGGTTCCTTTCTGCATCTTCGCTCTGACTGGTGTAATCAACAAGCGCGATTTGGAGCAGATTAACTGGAGTGTTATCTGGATGGTAGCTGGTGGTTTTGCACTGGGTTATGGTCTTAATGCCTCCGGATTGGCTGCTAACGCTGTGGAGAGCATACCCTTCGGTGAATTCTCACCACTACTTATCTTAGTCATGGGTGGAGCTATCTGTTATGTACTGTCTAACTTCATCTCCAATTCAGCCACGGCAGCTTTGCTCATGCCTATTCTGGCTGTTGTCTGCGGAGCCATGGGTGACAAGCTGGCACCTATCGGTGGAACAGGTACTATCCTTATCGGTGTAGCCATTGCCGCATCCAGTGCCATGATTCTGCCCATCTCTACCCCACCGAATGCCTTAGCCTTCGCTACGGGTTATGTTCAACAGAAAGACATGTCGAAGATTGGCATCATCATGGGTGTAGTATCAATGTTACTAGGCTTTGGACTGGTTTACCTGATGGGTATTCTTCACGTTCTCTAATAAAAAACTTCAGGGCTGTTGGAACGCCATCCAACAGCCCTTGAAGCAACAAAACAAACTACTAATGATATTACTACTAAAACAAATCTTACTTACTATCTAAAAACCAAAACTAATAATTGTTGTTTCAAAACTCCCGTTTTTTCACGTTGCAAAGATACGGCATTTATTCCAAACTAATTATATGTTTTGTTTCATGGATTTTGTTTTTTGTATCATCATCATAAAAACATCGTTTTTTTGCATAATTTGAGACTATACAAGGAGTAGTTTGCTCTTATTTTTTAAAAATTAAGTTCCTTTCCTCGATAGAAATCTACCAAGGCTAACTGATAAAGATGCTCATAACGAGCCTGAACAAGATCGCTTTCTGCTTTTAAGTAATTGTTCTTAGCCTCGTTAAACTCTGTGATGTTGGCCTTACCATTCTCATATTTGGCCTGCGTCAGTTCGAAAGCATCCTTGCTAGAGAGAGCAGCTGTCTGACTGCTTTTATACTTTGATTCAGCTGCAATGGCATTATAGTATACCTGCTGAATCTCCTTATAGAGCGTCTTCTTGATATTATCAAGCTGAAGCTGTTGGTTTGCACGATCCAATTTAGCAGAACGGATGTTATTGCGAACCTGGAAACGACTGAAAATAGGAATATTGAGGTTCAGACCAATATATTGAGAGAAATTATTCTTCAACTGTGTCGCAAAAGCATCTGCTTGCATACCATTGGTCTTATAGTAGTTCGTCTGAAGACCGCCACTGAAATTAAGCGTGGGATAAAGACCTGCACGAGCGATAGCTATCTGACGCTCTGAGGCAGACAAGCGCAGTCGTTCTGCCTGAACTTCAGGTTTCAAAGTAACAGCCTCCTGATAAATGGCATCGGGAGAGGGGAACTGTGTTGACATCGTAATACGCTCAACATCAGGACGGGCCACCGTGAAACCGTCAGGTGATGGTAATTCAAGCAACTGACTGAGGGCAAGCAATGAGAGTTGCAGCTTATTATTGGCCTGTGTGGCTGTTAGACGTGACTGAGCCAACTGAGCCTCTTGCTGAGAAAGTTGGGCCTGACTTGCCTTTCCATTATTCACAAAAGCCTGAAGGCGTTTTACCTGCATCGAGTCGATTTCAATCTGTCGATAGCTCACATCAGCAATCTCCATATTATACAGAATCTGGACATAAGCCTGTGCAACCTGCATACGGATATCATTCCTGGCTTTCTCTAAATCCTGAGTAGCAGCCTCAAGGTTCAGTTGGTTCAGTTTAATCTGATTAGGAATCTGAAAACCTGTAAAAAGAGGTACAGTAGTGCCTAGACTTAAACTCGTACTGTTAGTTGAACGATTGGTATAAGTATTGTCTAGGGTCAGACCACGACCAAAGCTGAAACTCTCGGAAGCAGTGGCACTGAGATTTGGCAATCTCGAATTCTTGGCAGTAGAGAGCTGCAGTTCTCGCTTTTCACGATTAATCTCCTTTTGCTTGATACTGATGTTGTGCTCAATGGCATAGTTGGCACATTGGCGGAGTGTCCAAGGGTTCTGCGCCTTTACAGGGCAAAAAGAGAAATAAGAAATAAGAAATGAGAAAAGAACAATCTTTTTCATAGTTTAATCCTTTTTGTTATCGTCAGTAATCAACTCAGGACCACGCACCTTGTCTTTCAAGGTCAGTCCCTTCTTAATCTCGATATTCACACCATCAGAAAGTCCTGTGGTAACGGCAGTGCGCTCATACGTCTTCTGCTTACCCTCACCTTTTATAATATATACGAAGGTGGAGTCACCAGAGAATTCGATAGCACTCTCAGGAATGGTCAGAGCCTTGTCAACATGGGCCAGTACGATTTCGGCATTGGCTGAATAGCCCGAGCGTATCTTGTCGTCCTTGGCCACTTTAACAGCAGCCTTGATTTCAAACTGGTTGGCACCATTACTTTCCGTAGCCTTTGGTGAGATATACTCCAAGGCTGCATCAAACTTCAAATCCTGCAAAGCACCGATGGTAATCTTCATAGGCATGCCACCAACCAACTGGCCCACCTCAGTCTCGTCAATGTTACCACGGAAGATGAGGTCGTTCATATTAGCCACAGAGGCAATAGTGGTACCGTCGTTGAAGGTGTTAGAGAGGATAACCGAGTTACCCACCTTTACAGGAATATCAAGAATGACACCACTGATGGTAGAACGAACCAACGTACTGGAAGCAGAAGCATTCGACTTAGAGACACCGTCACGAACAACTTGGAGAGCATCCTCAGCAGCCAACTTCTCATGCTTGGCCTGATCCAATTTCTGCTTGCTCTTATCATATTCATCAGCAGATATGAGTTTCTGATTAAAGAGATTTTCATCACGCTGGAAATCCGTCTGAGCTTGTTTCAAGTTAATATCTGCCAAGCCAACACGCATCTCTGCAGAACTCAACTGTCCCATATCAGGGATTACCTTCACTTTAGCAATCACATCGCCAGCATTTACATGATCACCTGGCTCTTTGTAGAGTTCTGTGATGATACCAGAAATCTGCGGTTTAACATAAACCTCATTACGAGGTTCAATCTTACCTGTAATAATGGTCGTCTTCTGGATGTCCTCCTTCTTAGGAGTAAACTCGTTGTATACGACTTCCTTGGGTTGGCTTTTCTGCCAAAGGAACACGAATGTTCCGATGAAAATCAGCGCGATAATTGCGGCGATAATCAGTTTTCTGTACTTTTTCATATTTTATATTTTAATTCTTAATCTTTTATTTCTAGATGGACTAGATATTCTAGTTTTTCTAGGTTATTCATCACGCATAGCATCAACAGGTTTGATGCTCATAGCTCTGGCAGCAGGTGCAAGACCTGCGAGGACTCCCATAGACGATACCATGAAGGCAGCAAAGATAGCTGTCCAGAATCCTATCTGGAAGTGGGCATTCACAATGCCATCCTCTGTATTGCCTAGTTCAAGCATCTGTAATATCAGCACACCGAAGAGGATACCACTCATACCAGCCACCAGCGTTAGTACGATACTCTCTGAGATGATCTGCGAAAGAATCATTTTCGGAGTGGCTCCGATGGCTCTACGAATACCAATCTCTGTGGTTCGTTCGCGAACGGTTACCATCATGATGTTCGATACACCGATGGCACCTGCAAGCAAGGTTCCAAGACCTACGAGCCAGATGAGGAAGTTGACACCCTTGAAGAGGTTATCAAGCATTTGGAAGAGCACTTCAGTATTAAATACCATCGCACCCTGTTCGTCTGTAGGATCTACGAAGTGCGCCATTGTCACCGCTTCGCGGATACGGTCCGTCAAGGTTGACATTACCACACCCTTACGCCCTGTGGCAACTATCATATCCACTTCGTTGCCACGATTATAAGTGGTCTGCATCAATGTCAGAGGCAATGTGACGCGCTCCTCAGCCCTTCCGTTGATGTTCATTCCTGTCGAGGCATAGTCAACGCCTATCACCTCATAGTATGTAGAGTCAATGCGGATACTTTTGCCACAAGGGTCTCCTCCTTCTTTAAAGAGTTCCTTATAGATCTTCTTACCAATCACACAAACCTTACGATGCTCCCTCATATCCATCTCGTTGATATAACGTCCATAGAAAAGTTTAGGGGCCACCACTTTAGAATAATCAGGCGAAGTACCTTGTACTCGTGGAGTCGTCTTCTGATCACCATAATAGGCTGTATTCGATTTTCCCCAAGGGGCAAAGAGCACAGGAGCCACCACGTCGAGCTCAGGTACACGCTGCTTCAAACGATGGATATCCTTATAGTCCATGCTCCACCAGCGACCCTTACGGAATCCCTTGTAGGCTTTGGTAGTCTGCTGTTCCCAGATGATAACGGTATTCTGAGCGAAGCCCTCGAAATTCTTCTCGAGCAATTCCTTCAGGCCCTGTCCACCTCCCATCAGTGCGATGAGCATGAACACACCCCAGAACACGCCGAAGCCTGTCAGGAAGCTTCTGCTCTTGTTTCTGGTCAGGGTGTCCAGTATTTCTCTGTATGAATCAATATCTATTCTCATCTTAATGCATAATTAATAATTCACAATGCATAATTAGTCAGCGCGAAGCGCTTCAATGGGACGAATGCGACTTGCCTTGAAGGCTGGGATGAGTCCTGCAATAGTTCCTGCAATGACCATCACCATCGTTGCCTCGAAACAAACATCAAGTCCAACGGTAGGATTAAGGAACATCGTTGCCTGGAAGAGTCCTGTGTCAATGGTTTCATGACCTATCGTAGCATCCATATACTCATTTGCTGCTACCCCAAGCACCATTCCCACATAACCAAAGAACGTGGTGATGATGACACTCTCCGTGATAATCAACTTTAGGATGTTCCAGGGTTTGGCACCAATGGCTTTGCGGATGCCAAACTCATGAGTGCGCTCCTTAACGGTAATCAGCATGATGTTCGAAACGCCCACAATACCAGAGAGTAAGGTAAACAAGCCTACAATCCAAAGGGCCGTACGGATAATGGCAATACCCTGTTCCATCTGCATACTGGCAGTATAACCGTTCCATATCCAGATGGCTCGCTCGTCCTCAGGATGAGCTTGATGGTTGGCATTCAGGCGACGACGATATTTATTTTCGAAGGCTTCGTTGGCTTCTTCTGAATTCAATCCGTGGAAAGTGAACTCAATATGTCCCAAGCTATTATCCTTAGCCCCATAAATACTCTTGATAGTAGAATAAGGAGAATAAGCAGAACTCTCGCCATCGCCTGGCTCTTTGTAGATGCCCACAACTTTAAACGAGATATTGCCCACCTTCACATGTTTGCCTATCAACTTCTTGAAGTCTTTGGGCTCCAACTCCTTAGCCTGCTTATTGGTCAATACCAGCACCTTGCGTTTTTCCTTCAAGTCGATCTCGTTGATGAAACGTCCACAAACCAGGTCGCGCTTTACAATACTACTATGAATGGGATGAATACCTATGATTTGCAAGTTCATGTATTGCTCGCCATTGGTTACAGTAGCTGAATGATAATAAACAGCACCCACAGCGTCAATCGTATTCTTGAATTCCGACTCAGTAGTTTCAAGGTCGCGAGTGTTCAGGTTGATATAGCGACCTTCGCTCAGTCCCTGATAAGCTTTCGATGTTCTGCCACCATAGGCCTCCATCGAGTTCGACAGCCAATTGCCACTCTGTTTCAGATTGGCATTGATAAGTCCGTTACCAGCACCCAAGAGCACGATAATCATGAAGATGCCCCACGCCACAGCAAAGCCTGTGAGTGTGGTACGGAGCTTATTCCTCCTTGCTGTCTGCCATATTTCTGTTATGATATCTCGCATAGTTTACTTCATCATTCCGTTGATTCCGAAAGGACTCGCATCGTGGTTCAGATTCTCCTCGATATTGCCGATAATGCCATCCTTGATGTGAACTATCTTGTTGGTTTCGTTAGCCACACCACTCTCATGAGTTACCACCACGATGGTCATTCCGTCGTCTTGGTTCAGCTTCTTCAGCAACTGCATTACCTCCACACTAGTCTTCGAGTCCAAAGCACCTGTAGGCTCATCAGCCAAGATAATCTGTGGACGAGTAATCAAAGCTCTGGCTATTGCCACACGCTGTTTCTGTCCACCCGATAGTTCATTGGGATAGTGCTCTGCCCAATCCAGGAGACCCAGACGTTCTAGGTATTCTAGGGCAAGCGTATGGCGCTTGCGCCTAGACACCCCTTGATAAAAAAGTGGCAACTCAACATTTTCTACTGCAGTCTTGAATGAAATCAAGTTAAACGATTGGAAAATAAAGCCAATCATCTTGTTACGATACTCAGCAGCCTTGCGCTCAGAAAGGTTCCAGATGGGAGTTCCTGCGAGCTCGTAAACGCCTGAGTCGTAATTATCCAGAATACCTAATATATTTAATAAGGTACTCTTACCAGAGCCAGAGGCACCCATGATGCTGACGAACTCTCCTTTCGCTATGTCGAGCGATATGCCTTTCAGCACATGCAGGGGCTGAGCACCCTGATAGGTCTTGTTAATGTCTTGTAAATGTATCATTTGTCTTTGATTGATTTCTACTTGTTAGACGTAAGTTCATCTTTTAAAGTTGCATCATAGACATCTTTAACATCTTCTAACGTAATGCCCAACAATTGCATCTGTCTGAACAGCTCAGGCAATTTCTCCTTCATAAACTCCTGCTTGCGAACCTTCAGAATCTGCTTCTTGGCGCCAGGGGTTACGAAGTAGCCCAGTCCTCGCTTGTTATAGATCACTTCCTCGCGAGCCAATTGTTCGTAGGCCTTTACTGCTGTATTGGTGTTTACCTCTAGCAACACGGCATATTCGCGAACACTTGGAATGCGATCATCGTCTTGATACACTCCTGACAGTATCTCGTCGCACAGACGATCAGCCATCTGGATGTAAATTGGTTTATCGTTTGAGAATATCATAATTAGTCCATTTGTTAGTGATTAACTGAAAACCCTTGAAAATACGGAACGAAGTCCAGTAATTAAAGATAGAGAGGAGAGGAAGCACGATAGTCAGGACATAGGCCAGCGTACCAACTTCTTCAGAAATGTAGGTTCCATTTTCCCAATGCGAGGTAAACATATTAATGTCGTATGCATGTACGAACTTCACTAACAAAACCATGCAAAGGATAAAGAACAAGCCCGTCAGCACGAAGGAATACTTGCGCAGATAGACGCCACCCAAAGTAAAGAGCGAGTGAATCCACAGGGTAAAAGCCAGCATAAAGAGCAATTGCATAGTAATATACCAAGTCGAATAATCATATTTATCATTAGCCTGCAGCACGTTAGGAGTCAGGCTTTCCACCATCTGCGGAATGGCTGATGACCACCAATGCCACGTCTCGCCCGTTTGTTCGAACTTGATACTAATGGTTCCAACGGAAGGCTCGTTGATCCACATCCATCCCATTCGCAAAGTATCGCCAATAACCAATGCCAAGCAAAGACACAACGTCAGGACTATCGTGGTGTAGAACACCAGCGAGAGGAACTTTTCAAGGTTGGAAGCAGGAAGCATCAGGAAGGCTTCACGCTTGCGCTTGCTATTGACTGAGTACACTACTGTGCTGATGAAAATAACCAGCATCAGCAAGAAGGCTACCACACCAAACTGGGAAATATTCCAGACCATAGCAAGAGGGTCTTTATAACCAGTCATCTTGATGATAATCATCTCTGCCAAGAACCATCCCAAAGAGCCAGCTATGGTGAAGCCCAGTATTCGCTTGAAATTGACGCTGAGCACCCAGCGTAGCATCTTGCCAAATCTATTGAAACTAAAACTATTCATATCGCGTACCTTATTATATTATATGTTCACAAAACGAGCTATATTCTTCGTGCGACAGAAGATTCTGTAGGACAACCAGAAGTTCAACAACGCCCAAGCCAGACTGATGAAATCCATAACATCATAGTCCATCGTTGTAACCTCTTTCTTCATCTCCTGATAGTCAGAATAAGAAAAAAACGAGCTCTGAATCACTAAGAGCACGATGAGTACTATTGTGGTCAATATCCAAGCATACTTGTGCGAACGGAAGAAGGTGCCACCAAGCGTATAGCACGAGTGAAGCCAGAATCCTGTTACAAAGATAGATACCCACAAGCGAGTTGGCAAATCAGCCTCCGCAGTAAAGATGTTGCAAACCTTTTGTGCTACAAACATCACATAATCATTGCCCAACAGCACATTCACCAGATACTGAGTCAGGTCGGCACAGAAGAATGCTGCGAGGTAAAGGGGCAACAATACGAGCCAAGTGGCGTAGCGCATCAGATATTTCTCGAAATTAGAAGCTGGCAGCATGAGCAAGGTCTGCAGATCGTGCCTTCCCTTCATGCTTGAGAACATCATTGAGGGACCTGTTATGATGGTAATCAGAAATGCAGCAACTGTAGCAATGGTGCATGTCTGATAGGCGCGAATATCGCTGGCCTCATACGCCCCTATCGAGCGTGTTTGGAAAAAATGAGTCGTGACACAGACAAAGAGAAGCGTCAGGACCGTCAACATGGTCAGGGCTTGCTTCACATAGAAACTCCTGTCGTTGGTCAGCGACCACATAGCCATCTTTCCGAATCGTTTGATATTGAATTGAATCATAGTTGTTGTTCTTTATAATGTCAGAAATGCGTGTTCATTTAGTAAATTCAGTGAATTTGGTCAGTAAATTCAGTGAATTTGGTCAGTAAATTCAGTGAATTTGATCGGTAAATTCAGTGAATTTACTTTATGACTATCCTATCTTTCCCTGCGTAACAGCGTTAAACAGCAATTCAAGGTTCACCTGCGTCTCAGCACTATCCGCTTTTCGAGGAGCTATCACAGCATTTCCCTGAAGCGAAGGCTCTGCATAAATGGCATCGTCCATCTCAGCGGGTGTGCGGTATTCGAAGGTATACTTCTCCTGAATCTCAGCAACAGAGGCATCGAGCAACAGCTTCTGGGGAGAGAGAATCAAGATATGGTCGAGCAGACTTTCCACATCGTGCACCTGATGGGTTGAGATAATCAGGGTGCGGTCATCGCTCATATACTGAGCCACCACCTTGCGGAACTGCGACTTCGAGGGAATATCCAGTCCGTTGGTAGGCTCGTCCATCAAGAGCACCTTCGTATTGGTGGCTAAAGCGAAGGCCATATACACCTTCTTCTTCTGTCCCATCGAGAGGGCATTCAACTTCACATCCATAGTGAGTTCAAAATCGTTCAGACAAGCTTCCAACACTTCTGTGCTGAATCTGGGATAGAAGGGACGATTAATCTTCACATACTCTTGGAGCGACATAGCGGGCAAGTCGAACTCCTCAGGTACGATAAAAATCTCGCTCAACGTTTCAGGCTTGCGAAGCTTTGTTTCTACAGCGTCGAAACAAACACTACCCTTCCTGGGGCGAAGCAAACCACTGATCAGGTAAAGCAAGGTAGATTTACCTGTACCATTCTTACCCAACAAACCATAAATGTTGTCCTGTTTCAGTTCCAGACTGAAATCATCGAATACCAGGTTCTTCTGACCTGCATACTTAAAACTGATGTTTTTTACCTCTATCATAATAGTTGAGATTTAATAATATTACTTCTGTTATAGTGTACTGCTTTAATAGTACACTGCAAAAGTAATGCTTTTGAGTATACGCTCCAAGCTTTTCGATAAAAAACATGCATTTGTTAGCACACTTTAACAAAAGTGCACTCGCGCGAACCTTATTATATTATAAGAGAAAAAGGAGGTGAAACGGTATCGTTTTAGCTATCAGTTATCCACGCTGATCGGCACCCCACATCATCTTCTCACGTAGGGTGTGGAAGTACTTCGTACCAGCTCTTTTGATAACCCTTACCCTGTAAGGTGCCTTTCGAATGGTCAGACGGGTTGACTCTGGCAGATTCTCAGAACGTCCATCAAGAGCCACCAGGAAATTGTGCGTCCTGCTTTCTACCGTCAACTTAATCTCAGAATCTTCAGAAAAGACGATGGGACGCACATTGAGCGAATGAGGAGCGACTGCAGTCATAGAAAACACATGGGTTCCAGGCACTATAATGGGGCCTCCGTTGGAGAGTGAATAAGCTGTCGAGCCCGTTGGTGTACTGATTATCAAGCCATCAGCCTGATAGGTCGTCACATAATCGCCATTAACTGTAACATGAATGCTGATCATCGAAGCGTTATCCCGTTTCAGGATAGCCACATCGTTCAAGGCACAATTGTAACCCTGAATGGCTTTCCCATCAGTCTCCACACGAATCACTGAACGGGTGTCAACAGCATAGTCGCCTTCATACAAGGCATTAATGGTGTGTTCTATCTCCTGAGCATTCACATCGGCAAGGAATCCTAAACGACCAGTATTGATACCTAAGATAGGCACTTGCTTGCCTCCCACCTTACTGGCAGCACGAAGGAACGTACCATCACCTCCCATCGAGATAACGAAGTCGGCTTCAAACGAACTTCCATCGAAGATGCGAACACCCTCAATAGGCAATCGTTGTCCTGTGGTAAGGAAGGTATAAAACTCGCGCTCAATGCACACATCAGCCTGTCTGGCAGCAAGGCATGCCAGCAGTTTTTGGATGGACACCGACTTCTTTGGCTGGTACAGATTGCCAAAGATGGCGAAACGTAGTTTTCGTGAAGTCATAAAAAATATCGCTTATTTAGCCGTTTATTCACAAAGTTTTTGTATCTTTGCGCTTGCAAAGATAATGATTTTTAGTGAAACACATCAAAACGAATCAATAAAAAATGACGAATCTTAGTGTAAATATCAATAAGATTGCCACGCTGCGCAACGCCAGAGGTGGTAATAATCCTAATGTGCTGAGTGTGGCTCGCGACGTAGAACTGTTTGGTGCACAGGGTGTTACCGTTCACCCAAGACCTGACGAGCGCCACATCCGTTATCAGGATGTACGCGACTTGAAACCCCAGATTACTACTGAGTTCAATATCGAAGGCAACCCCATCGATTCATTCACTGCACTCGTACTGGAAGTGATTCCTACACAGGTCACACTCGTACCAGATAGTCACGACCAGCTGACTTCGAATCATGGTTGGAACACCATTGAGAACCGTTCGTTCTTGACGGATATCTGCAAAACCTTCAAAGATGCAGGCATTCGTACCAGCATATTTGTGGATGCTGACCCACGAATGGTGGAGGGTGCCAAGGTGTGTGGTGCTGATCGTGTGGAACTATACACAGAGCCTTATGCTTCAGGCTATGCCCAGAATCGCGAAGCAGCTATTGCTCCCTTCGTTACAGCAGCTGAAGAGGCACGTCGTGTAGGACTGGGACTGAATGCAGGTCACGACCTGTCACTAGAGAATCTTCAGTATTATCATCAGATGATTCCCTGGACAGACGAGGTTTCCATAGGTCATGCGCTCATCTGCGATGCACTCTATCTGGGATTACAAGAAACTATCAAACGTTATCTTGATGCACTTAAATAAATAGTAAATTGTAAATTGTCAAATTGTAAATGAAAAAGGTATATGTATTCTTAGCAGACGGCTTCGAGGATGTTGAAGCTCTGATTCCCATCGACGTTCTGCGTCGTGGTGGTGTTGACGTAACTACTGTAAGCATTACCGACTTCCCGCTGGTGCAGTCGGCCCACAATGTGAACGTTGAGGCTGACATCATGTTCGAGCAAGGCGATTTCGCTGATGCCGACCTGCTGTTCCTTCCTGGCGGAATGCCTGGAGCCTCGAACCTTTTCGAGCATAAAGGCGTTTGCAAGGCTATCGTCGACCAGCACATGGCTGGCAAGAAGGTGGCTGCTATCTGCGCTTCGCCCGCTGTGGTATTAGCCCCATTAGGAATCCTCGAAGGAAAGAAGGCCACCTGCTATCCTGGTTTCGAGCAGGCTTTGGAGGATGCCAAATATACGGGCGACCTTGTTACCGTTGATGGCAACGTAACAACGGGTGAAGGTCCTGCAGCTGCATTCCCCTTTGCTTACGAACTGCTGGCTCAGTTGGTTGACAAAAAGACCTCCGACCAGATTGCTGAAGGCATGCGCTTCAAACACTTGATGGCCTGATGGATTATATCATCATAGTAGCAGGGGGTAAAGGTCTGCGAATGGGGAGCGATATTCCCAAACAGTTTCTGCCTATTGGTGGAAAACCTGTATTGATGCGAACCCTTGAAAGGTTTCGCCAATACTCTCCTACCCTGCAGATTATCCTCGTATTGCCCAAGGCACAACAGGATTATTGGCAGAAGCTTTGCAAGGAATACGCTTTCGACATAGACTACCAATTGGCAGATGGAGGCGAAACACGCTTCCATTCTGTACAAAACGGCCTCGCAAAGATTCCTGACAATGCACAAGGAGTAGTTGGTGTGCATGATGGAGTGCGCCCCTTCCCCAGCATTGACGTGATTCGCAACTGCTATGAGACTGCTCGCGAGAAGAAGGCCGTCATCCCCGTCATTCCCGTCGTGGAAACGGTTCGCCATTTAAAAGCGGATACGTCCGTTACTGTTCCTCGTAATGATTACCGTTTGGTGCAGACTCCACAAACCTTTGATATTCAACTATTAAAGGCAGCCAATCGTCAGCCCTATAACGATGGCTTTACGGATGATGCCAGTGTAGTCGAAGCATTTGGTTTCAATATTACCCTTGTGGAAGGCAATCGCGAGAATATTAAGATAACAACCCCCTACGACCTGAAGATAGCAGAAGTGCTGATAGGATGAACGGAATTCTGCAACAAGACATACAATACTTGCCTGGGGTAGGACCCAGCAGGAAGAAGATGCTCAACGATGAGTTGGGTATCCAGACCTTTGGTGACTTGTTGCAATACTATCCTTATAAGCATGTGGATCGCAGCCGACTCTACAGTATAGGAGAGTTGAATGGCGATATGCCCTTTGTGCAGGTCAAGGGACATATTCTTAGCTTCGAGACCTTCAAGATGAGTGCCCGCAAAGAACGTGTGGTGGCTCACTTCACTGATGGTTCAGGCAAGGTGATGGACCTGACGTGGTTCAATGGAGGGAAATATGCCAAGCAGAACTATACCATCGGCAAGGAATACATTGTTTTCGGACGACCGAACGTCTATAACGGACGCATCAACGTGACTCATCCCGATATGGATCCTGCTGAAAAGCTGGAACTCTCAGCCATGGGTATGCAGCCTTATTACAACACTTCGGAGAAAATGAAGAAAACGGGACTGAACTCCCGTTCTATAGAAAGACTGACCAGAACACTCCTTGACGTTCTTAAGGAACCGCTTCCTGAAACCCTACCCGACTTCATCACAGAGAAACTACACCTGATGAGTCGAGATGAGGCATTGCGAAAGATACACTACCCACAGAATGCCAAAGAACTGGAACGGGCTCGTGTTCGACTGAAGTTTGAAGAATTGTTCTATGTCCAGCTGAATATATTAAGGTATGCCAGCGACCAGCGACGCAAATACAGAGGGTATGTCTTCTCGAAGGTAGGTGACTATTTTAACGGATTTTACAAAGACAACCTGCCCTTCCCTTTAACAGAAGCACAGAAACGAGTCATCCGTGAGATTCGCAAGGACATGGGTAGCGGACGACAGATGAATCGTCTGTTGCAAGGCGATGTGGGTAGTGGCAAGACCTTAGTTGCCTTGATGTCAATGCTTATCGCATTGGACAATGGGTATCAGGCTTGCATCATGGCACCTACAGAAATCCTGGCTGAACAACATTTACAAACCATCATGGCTTTCCTGAAAGACATGAACATTCGCGTAGCCTTGCTGACAGGTATTGTAAAAGGCAAGAAGCGACAGGAAATTCTGGAAGGATTGCTGGATGGCACTGTACAGATACTCGTGGGTACCCATGCCGTTATCGAAGATACTGTGCAGTTTGCACGTTTAGGTTTTGTGGTTGTCGACGAACAGCATCGCTTTGGTGTTGCTCAGCGTGCTAAACTTTGGAACAAGAGTCTGAATCCTCCTCATGTTCTCGTGATGACAGCAACACCTATTCCTCGTACCTTGGCCATGACGCTGTATGGCGATTTAGACGTGAGTGTTATCGACGAATTGCCTCCTGGTCGCAAGCCCGTGGCAACCCAGCATGTCTTTGACCGTTCGTTGCCATCGTTATACGACAGCATACGCAACCAGATTCATCAGGGCAGACAGGTTTACATTGTATTCCCCCTCATTGAGGAAAGCGAGAAGATAGACCTCAAGAACCTTGAAGAAGGTTACGAGGTTCTGAAACAAGTGTTCCCAGAGTTCCGACTGAGCAAGGTACATGGCAAAATGAAACCTGCTGATAAAGAGGCTGAGATGCAGAAGTTCGTCAATGGCGAAACGCAGATTCTTGTAGCCACTACGGTCATTGAGGTTGGAGTCAATGTGCCCAACGCCTCTGTCATGGTGATTCTCGAAGCCCAGCGCTTTGGTCTCAGTCAGTTGCATCAGCTCAGAGGTCGTGTGGGACGTGGGGCCGATCAGTCATACTGCATCCTGGTTACAGGCTACAAATTAGCAGAAGATACCAAAAAACGAATCAATATCATGTGTGAAACCAACGACGGGTTCCGGATTGCCGAAGCCGACCTAAAACTGCGTGGACCTGGCGATTTGGAAGGAACTCAACAAAGCGGTATGGCTTTCGACTTGAAGATAGCCGATATTGCTCGTGATGGACAACTGGTTCAAATGGCTCGCAATGAGGCCCAAATCATTATCGACGACGACCCCATTTGTGAGAATCCACGATACTACATATTGTGGAAAACATTGCGCGATTTACGCAAAACTAACATCAATTGGGGCGTTATTTCTTAAATAAAAGTGTTAAAACACACATAAAGAGTGTTAACTGCATAGCTTTTCAGAAAATATTTATTACCTTTGCAACGTTTTATTTCCGTAATGGACTTGATGATGTTGTTTTGTACCATAAGGTCAATTCATATTTTAGTAATACAACCAAAAACATTTTATGATTCAGAAAATTAAAATTTTTGCATTGCTGGCTATGACTTCGATGAGTTCTCTCCCAATGATGGGACAAGACTTGTTGGCACGTCAGGCACCTGTAGACCGCAAGATGAAAGCCGTAGATAGCGTAGCATTGCAAAGACTCATAGATTTCGATAATTTTGAAAATCCCTCAGCCGATCTTTACGAAGATTGGGACAACATGCATGCTCACAGCCACGTGACTGAGTTGCCAGACTCGTTCCGTATATCGCTGAAGAATTTCTGCATGCCTACTGATAGTCGTGTGCTCACTTCAAACTTCGGTGCCCGTTGGGGACGCCAGCACAAGGGATTGGACATCAAGGTATATATTGGCGACACTATCCGTGCAGCCTTCACTGGTAAGGTACGTGTAGTCCGCTACGAGGGTCGCGGATATGGCAAGTATGTTGTGATTCGTCACGACAATGGCTTGGAGACATACTATGCTCACCTGTCTAAACAGCTGGTGGTAGAAGACCAAGAGGTTCGCGCTGGCGATCCTATCGGACTGGGGGGAAACACTGGTCGAAGCACTGGTTCGCACCTTCATTTCGAGACTCGTCTGTGTGGCGTAGCCCTCAACCCAGCCATTCTGTTCGACTTCCGCAATCAGGACGTTGTTGACGATTCATACCTCTTCCGCAAGTCCACTTATCAGCATGACTCATCACTTGCCAATCGCCTGCGTGGTGTTGGTGGCATGAGTTATGGTACTAACATTGACGATGATATCGAATTGGCAATCGCAGCTCCTGAAGCATCTTACAAGCAGGAGAACCGTTTCCACAAGGTAAAGCGTGGCGAGACCCTCTTCTCTATCGCTCGTAAACGTGGCACTACGGTGAATGCCATCATGAAGATGAACCACTTGAAAAAGAATGCCAAGCTGAAGCCTGGCCAGATTTTGAAGTTCAACTAAACAACTACGATATCAAGAAGAACGGAGATGCTCTTGCACCTCCGTTCTTTGTTTTCATTTCTTCACCACATAACCATTCTTGGTTTTCTGGAATGCCTTCATGCGGATGGTGTGTGCCTGATGATCAAAGAAGCGAGAAGGGTCATAGGCACGACCATTGATGCGAGTTTCGAAATGTAAGTGCTCTGTAGTGGCACGACCTGTGCGACCTGTCAAGGCTATCACATCACCAGCTTTTACTCGATCGCCCACCTTCACCAGATTCTTGGAGTTGTGACTATAATAGGTCTCCAAGCCATTGCCATGCAGGATGCGCACCAAATTGCCATAACCTGCATACTTGGCTGAAAAGACCACCTCGCCATCAAAAGCAGCACGTATCTCATCATCTGGCTTGGTCTTCAAGTCTACACCAGAGTGACCTCGACCTCCACGACGTCCATAAGGACTGATAACCTTGGCTCCTGGCAAGGGATAGCACCACCATTGGTCAGATGTCGACTCCTCCAAACGCGGACCTTTCAACACGCTGACATTCACCTTCCACGAAGATGTCTTCTCATACAACAAAGTCTGTTTGCGCAAGCGATGACTCTCCAGACTGACTATCGTTTCTGGATTGATGCGACTACCATTCACCATCACAGAGAATAGACAATAGGTACGTCCTTGGTTGGTGCCTACGATAGCAATGGTTTGTCCTGCCTTAACACGATCGCCCGACTTGACCAGATTCTCTGCATTATTTCCATAAACCGTTTCCAGACCGTTGTCATGACGCACCACAATGACATTACCAAAAGAAGGATTGTTCCTCGACAAGCGAACTGTACCAGGAAACATAGCCTTCACGGCATCGCCCTTCGTGGTCTCAATCTCCACCAGATAGTCTTTAGCCAACTGAGCCTTACCCACAGGTAATGGGAAGCAATAGTCTTTGTCACGCATCGCGCCAAAGTCGACCGTAAAGGCCTCATACTGCTCAAAGAGCGTAGGGTCTTCCACACTGATCTGCTGCTGTTCCAGCGCAGTAAACTTAGTCTGGGCACATGACGACAGGGTCAGCATCAAAGCGGATAAAAGGGATATATGTCGAAGTTTCATCATAACAAACATTTATTTAATTAGAATACCTGTATAGATACGGCCCGACTGGATGCCCAGTCTACGTGCCGAGAAATAGCGGTCGTACTGCTGATAAGTGCAAATATTCGTCATTTGGATATGATCAGCAGGGACACCTGCCTCCATCAATTGCAGGCGATTGCACATGGGTAAGTCGATGTGCCATTTAGCCTCACGGCGACTAATGGGCTGCATGTCGAAGCCTGCAGAAAGAAACTGATCATAGACCTCATCGCCCACCTCGAAACTATCGAGCGAGATGCCTGGGCCGATGACCGCCTGCAAATCAGCAGGCGCTGTTCCATAAGCATGGCACATAGCTTCCACTGCCTTCTGGACAATACGAAGAACGGTACCTCGCCACCCTGCATGAACAGCACTAACGGCACGATGAGTGGAATCATAGAGCAACACGGGAATACAATCAGCTGTAGATACACCAATGCACAGCTGGGGAACATCAGTCATCACAGCATCCACCCCTTCTATCACCCCTTGCTGAGGTCCGTCAATGCGACGCACCACACAATCATGAACTTGATGGGGCATCACCAGGCGATTACTATCAATGCCCAACAAACCACAGAGTGCAACCTTATTGGCTGCAATATGCACCTCGTCGTCACCACAATAGCCATTGATGTTAAATGCAGCATAGTTTCCTGTGCTGCATCCTCCCTGGCGTGTCGTACTGAAAGCCGTCACACCAGTACCCATATTATAATATGTAAGCTGTGGGCTAATCATCTTCTTCCTCTAGATATTCCAGGTCGTCAAGATCATCTATATCGTCTACATCTACATATTCTATGTCTTCGTCCTCACCCTCTTCTGCCATTTCCTCAGCAAAGCGGGTCATATCCTTGTCGCGATGAACCAACGTGTCTTCAGCCATGACGGCAGCAAGTTTATTGCTTTCAGCATTCAGTTCACGCCATAGCACATCCTTCAGTTCATCCAATCCCTTATTGGCAACAGCAGAGATAAACACGCAAGGCAAATCGTCGGGCAACGTCTCACGCAACATCTCTATCAATTCATCGTCCAGCAAGTCGCACTTGGTGATAGCCAAGACACGATGTTTGTCCAACATGTCCGGATTAAACTGACGCAGTTCATTCAGCAAGATTTCATACTCCCGCTTAATATCATCCGTATCACCAGGAACCATGAACAGCAACAGCGAGTTGCGCTCGATGTGGCGCAGGAAACGAAGTCCAAGACCTTTTCCCTCTGAGGCACCCTCAATGATACCAGGGATGTCAGCCATCACAAACGACTTGTTATCACGATAGCCCACAATGCCCAGCGAGGGTTCCATCGTGGTGAAAGGATAATTGGCTATCTTGGGACGAGCATTGGAGAGTGAAGAGAGCAGAGTCGACTTTCCCGCATTAGGGAAACCCACCAAACCCACGTCAGCCAACAACTTCAGCTCAAGAATGATGGTCATTTCCTGCATCGGCTCTCCAGGCTGTGCATAGCGAGGAGCCTGATTGGTAGCTGAGCGGAACTGGAAATTACCCAGTCCACCACGACCACCTTTCAGCAATACAATCTCCTGTCCGTCGTAAGTGACGTCACAGACATATTTTCCAGTCTCTGCATCGTAGACCACCGTTCCACAGGGCACGTCAATATATACATCCTTGCCATCGGTACCATGACATTTGTCCTTGCCACCGTTGCCACCATGCTCTGCAAAGATATGACGCTCGTATTTCAAGTGCAACAACGTCCAGTAGTTATGGTTGCCACGCAGAATAATGCTACCACCCTTGCCACCATCGCCACCATCAGGTCCTCCGTTGGGGTTGTACTTCACATGACGAAGGTGCATGGACCCACGACCACCCTTGCCTGAACGGCACATGATTTTTACATAGTCTACGAAGTTGCTATCCATAAGCTAGTTTTACTAGTCTTACCAGTTTGTACTAGTTTTGACTAGAGATTATCAATTACATTCTTAATATCAGCGAAGATGCGCTCCAGCGTACCACTACCGTTGATATGATGGTGCAGACCTTCCTTCTTATACCATTCGATGAGCGGTTGGGTCTGTGAGTGATAAACCCCCAAACGTTTCTTGATGGTCTCTTCATTATCATCAGCACGTCCACTGTCCTTTCCACGCTTAATGAGTCGATCTATCAGTTCATCCTCTGGCACATCCAGCTCAATCATGGCAGCCACTTTGTCGCCACGCTCGTCAAGCATCTTCTTCAATGCCTCAGCCTGTGGGATAGTGCGGGGGAATCCATCGAAGATGACGCCCTTATGGCCACGTCCGAACTCATCATAGACCTTAGCAAGAATGCTAATCATCAGATCGTCGGGAATTAAGTTTCCACCATCGATGTAACTTGCAGCCAGTTTACCTAACTCTGTACCTTTTTTGATTTCATTACGAAGCACATCGCCTGTAGAGATATGTCCCAGACCATAATACTCAATCATCAAGTCACTTTGTGTTCCCTTTCCTGAGCCGGGAGCACCAAAAATTACAATATTCTTCATCCTGATTTTTACCTTTACGGTGTCTTGTTTAATTTGTGTCTCCTTACCTTTATACCACAGGTCTGTCATGAGGTCGCTTTTACGCTCCTCAATATCACTGGGCAGGTGGGGTAATTTGATTTGTCTCATTCTTCTACTAATGTATAGATTTCCTTTAGTCCTCGTCCAGCCTGATCGTAGTCCAAGCCGTAACCCACAATAAAGTCGTTAGGGATTGAGAAAGCAGCATACTCTATATCCAGCGGTTCCTCCAGTTTGTCGGGTTTGACAAACAACGTACAGATACGAACCGAGGCAAGATTACGAGTACCCAGCGATTCTACCATTTGTTTCATAGTTCGCCCTGTGTCCACAACATCTTCCACAATAATGACATCACGTCCAGCCAGCGATTCGTTGATACCCAGCACTTCCTTTATCTTTCCCGTCGAGGTAACACCCTGATATGAGGCAAGCTTTACAAACGAAATTTCACTGGGGATAGTAATCTCTCGATACAGGTCGGCAGCAAAAACAAACGCGCCATTCAGCACGACTAGAAACAAGGGATTCTTGCCTTCATAATCGTGATTAATCCGTTGTGCCAACTCCTTCACACGCTGTTTAATCTCAGCCTCGGGAATAGACGTTTTAAACGTCTTATCCTTGATTTTCACTATACCCATGAGCGTAAAAATTTAAATTTGCCACAAAATTACTAAATTTTCGGCAAAGAATAGGTATGAATTAGCATATTTTTCGTATTTTTGCACTCATCATGAAGATATTCACTAGTAATCAGATACACGAATTAGATAAATATACCATCGAACATGAGCCCATTTCAAGCCTTGATTTGATGGAACGAGCAGCCAAAGTCCTGACCCATGCCATGATGGGCATATGGTCTGTCTCCACACCTGTTGTGGTCTTTGCCGGACCAGGAAACAATGGTGGCGACGCTTTAGCTGTTGCCCGTATGTTGGCAGAACAGGGCTACCGCGTTTCAGCCTATTTATTCAATATCAGCGGACATCTTTCACCCGATTGTGCTACCAACAAAAAGAGGCTGAAGGAATGCAAGCGCATCCATGAGTTTATTGAGGTAACCCAAGAATTCGACCCACCCGTATTGGAGAAAGACATGCTGGTTATTGATGGTCTTTTCGGCTCTGGCATCAACAAGCCCCTTGCCGGAGGCTTTGCCTCGTTGGTGAAATACGTCAATGCGTCACCCTCTCAGGTGGCAAGTATTGATGTACCGTCGGGTCTTATGACGGAAGACAATACTTATAATGTACGCGCCAACACCATTCGTGCCACCAGAACCTTCACGCTGCAACAGCCTAAGTTGTCTTTCCTTTTCGCAGAGAATCAGTATTTCATCGGTCAGTTGCATGTACTCGACATCCGACTGAGCCAAGAGGGCATCAACAAGATTGATGCGCAATATACCATCACAGAAGAGGATGATATCAGAGAACGACTCCTCAAGCGCAGTCCTTTTGCCCACAAGGGATTAATGGGCAATGCGCTGTTGATAGCTGGTAGTTTCTGTATGGCAGGCGCTGCCATCTTGGCTACCAAAGCCTGTCTGCGTGCTGGTGCTGGCAAAGTGACCATCAATTCTCCTAAGCGTAACATCCCTATTCTGCAGACGGCAGTACCTGAGGCTGTTGTACAAATGGGTTCTGAAGAAACCATCTTCGCTGAAGCTGTTGAGACGGAAGACTTTCAGGCTCTTGGCATCGGTCCAGGACTTGGACAGAGTGAGCAGACAGCCATTGCCCTGATTTCGCAATTGAGAAGAACTCAGTGTCCTATTGTTGCCGATGCCGATGCACTCAACATTCTGGGTAATCATCGTGCATGGATGCAGCAATTGCCCAAGGGCATCATCCTGACTCCCCACCCCAAGGAACTCGACCGCATGGAAGGACATTCAGCCGATAGCTATGAGCGATTGACCAAGGCGCGTAATCTGGCTGAGCGGATTAAAGGCTATGTGATTGTGAAAGGACGATATACAGCCATTTGTATGTCCGACGGACATATCCTGTTCAATCCAACAGGAAATGCAGGAATGGCAACTGCTGGTAGTGGCGATGTGCTTACGGGCATCATTACAGGACTCTTGGCACGTGGTTATAAGCAACAAGATGCTTGTATCGTTGGTGTTTACCTGCATGGTTTGGCAGGCGATTTAGCTGCCAACGATTTAGGCGAAGAGAGCTTGACAGCCAGCGATATCATCCAATATCTTCCCAAGGCTTTCAAACAATTAAGCGAATAGACAAAACAAAAATAGGCTCCTCAAAAAGGAGCCCATTTTTGTTTATGACAATTGGCTTATCCGAGCTTTCCGTCAGAACCGAGCACATTCACAATCTTGTGGATGTACATCTTCTTCATGTTCTCACGAGCGGGCTTCAGGTACTGGCGAGGATCGAAGTGATCGGGATGCTCAGCGAGGTGCTGACGAATAGCAGCGGTCATTGCCAGACGAGAGTCTGAGTCGATGTTAATCTTGCAGACAGCGCTCTTGGCAGCCTCACGGAGCTGCTCCTCGGGAATACCAACGGCGTCGGGCAGGTTGCCACCGAACTTGTTGATGGTGTCGACCTCGTCCTGAGGTACTGAAGAAGAGCCGTGGAGCACGATGGGGAATCCGGGGAGCTTCTTCTCAATCTCATGCAGCACGTCGAATGCCAAGGGAGGAGGAACCAGACGGCCGGT